>Ga0075018_10000532_pt1 | contig 11738 bp, 10 predicted proteins | sample ColStrG_CSR_2014_FD_71471 | JGI IMG/M metagenome (GOLD analysis project Ga0075018, IMG submission 71471) | Freshwater sediment microbial communities in response to fracking from Pennsylvania, USA - Cold Stream Run_MetaG_CSR_2014 | ecosystem: Environmental > Aquatic > Freshwater > Creek >... | reverse complement strand
TGGGGTTGGACGTGCCCGGCTTGGTTGGGGTGCCGATCACCAACGCGCCGACGCGGCCACCTCCGGGCCCGGTCTGACCGGGCATGGGTGTGTTGGGCGAAGGCGGGGTATGGCAACACGCTGAAGCGTCGGCTTGGGCCCCGCCGACTTCGGCTTCGTCGAACGTGATGATCAACAGCCCGTCCTGTTTGAACGCCGGTGAGGCCAGGATGGCCGGCACCTGGGCTTGGAGCCAGGCATCGGCCGAGGCAAGTCCGCCCTTCTCACCATTGACGCACGGGCTGTCGTGGCCGTCGTGGCACAGGTTGGGGGTGATGAAGCTGAGGTTGGGCGTGGTTGCCACCGAAGCCAGGTCGGTCGTCAGCGCGGAGAAGTCCACGACATCGGCCGCACAGCTGGGCGAGTCGATGATCGAGTGGAAGTACACGAACGGGTCGTGGCGGGTGGCGTACATGTCACCTGGTCGCGCCGCCAGGGTGGTATCCGCGGCGCCGATGGCGGGGTGCCGGCAGGTCTTTGCCTCGGTCGCCGAGTTGGCCATGTCTTCCTGGTAGGCCTTCCAGGTCTTGCCCACTGCATCCAACTGATCGCCGATGGTCTTCACCGATGACGGGTAGACGCAACCGCTGCCGAGGGCCTGACCGTCGGCGCCGGTGCCGGTCGTGGCGAACTCGATGTACTGCGGGCAATCGCCCTGCGTCTTCGGGTTGGGTGCCTGGCCGCTGATCTCGGCGATGTAGTTGTCGAGACTGAAATGGCCGATGCCGTAGTACTGCTCGAGGAGCTGGCCCTCCGGTCGGAGGGTCCCGTTGAGATAGGTGGCCACCGAGTTTGGACCCCAGGTCTCGTCATAGCCCTTGTTCTCCAGGTTGATCACGAACACGTGGCCGATGGGGCTGGCCGACGCTCCAGCCGTCGTGGCGGTCGTGTCATTGACCGCCGAGGGCGACGAAGAGGAGCATCCAGCAGTACCGATCAGTACAACGAGGGCAGTGGCGAGCAGCAGATTGGGGCGCACTGCCGGGAGTGTAGTTGGCCCCAATCGAGGCTCAGCTCCGTCGAGTCGGGCGGACGGTAGATCAGCCGAGCGGGGCTGTTGCGTTGGCCGGTCTGGTCGGCGGCCTACGCTCCTTGCGTGTCAGGAGAGCGCGTCGTTGGGTCGGATCAGTCGTTGGTTGGATGCGTTTGGCGGTCGGTGTCGCCATGATCTCCGTGCCTGGCTCTGTGATCCGGCTCGGATCGGGGGAGACGCCGTTGGGCGACATCGTCTCGGATCGGCCCTCGACTTGACCGCCCCTCGGTTGTCATCCGACGCCCGCCGTGTGCTCGTCGCCCAGGCGCTGCGGGCCTTCGGCTATGGATTCGGAGCGGTCCTACTCGGTGCCACGCTCGATCAGCGAGGCTTCACGTCGACTCAGGTCGGCCTTGTTCTCACCGCGGTGGTGGCCGGCACGGTGCTGGCTTCGCTGGGCATCGGTCGCTTCGGTGACCGGCTCGGCCGGCGCCGCTGCTACATCGGCCTGTACCTGGCATTGGCGGTCGTCGGTGTTGTGTTCTCGACCGCGAGCCCGCTGTGGGCGCTCATGCTCGTCGCGCTCTCCGGGGCCTTGTCGACTGAGGTTGTCGAGTCGGGGCCGTTCACGTCGCTCGAACAAGCGATGTTGTCGTCCGAGCTCGAGGGCCATCAGCGGGTGCGAGGGTTCGGGATCTACAACGCGGTCGCGACCGCGGCGGGCGCCCTCGGCGCGCTGGCGGCCGGGCTGCCCGACGCGGTTCATCGCGTGTGGACCGACGCCCCGGCGAACGAGCGGTGGTTCCTGCTGTTTGTCCCGGTCGCGTTGGCCGGTGCCGCGGTTGCGGCTTCGCTGTCACCCGATGTCGAAGCCTCAGACTTCGCCAACAGGAAAGTAGCGCCTCCGCGGGCGACCGGACTGGGGCCTTCGAAGCCGACGATCGTCCGGTTGGCGGGCCTGTTCGCGATGGACTCGTTCGGCGGTGGGTTCGTGGTGCAGGCCTTCATCGCCTACTGGTTCACCACCCGTTTCGGGGCGTCGATCGGCCTGCTCGGCGTGCTCTTCTTCGCCGTTGGCGTCCTCCAGACGATCTCGTTCCTGTGCGCCCCCTGGCTGGCCCGTCGCTTCGGGCTGCTCCACACGATGGTGTTCACCCACCTGCCGTCCAACGTCTTACTGGCGGCGATGGCCTTCGCTCCGACGCTCGAGGTCGCGATCGCGCTGCTGCTGGCCCGGGTGGTGCTCTCGCAGATGGACGTCCCGACCCGCCAGGCCTACGTCATGGCCCTGGTCGAACCCGACGAACGCACCGCGGCGGCGGCCTACACGAACACGGCCCGATACATCGTCCGTCCGCTCGGTCCGCTGCTCGCCGGTGCGGCGTCGACCATCGCGCTCGGACTGCCGTTCCTCTTGGCTGGCGGGATCAAAGGCACCTATGACCTGATCCTGTGGCGCTGGTTCCGAACTGTTCCCATTCCTGACGAATCCCTCCAGCCCACTGCTTCGACCGGCGCGCCAACTGATGTTCTGGACGACTCTGGATGATCGTCTGCTTCGGTCAGGCGGAGAGTTCGATGAGGATGATCTCGGCGGTTGAGACGCGTTCGATCGTCGTGCCGGGAATCGCCTTGGCGACTTCGTCGCGCAGCGAACCGGATGTGTTGTCGCTGGCTTCGAGGGCGGCCACGTCGGCCCAATGACTTACCGCCGCGAACTGCCCGTCGTTACCCAGGTCACGGGTCAGCCGAGCGTTGAGGAACCCGGGCTCGGCTTCGAGCCGTGACGTCGCCACCGTGTCATAGAAGTCAACGAGCTCATCGGTGCTGCCGGCAGGCGCGGTGATCCGTACCACCCGCGTGCGGTTCCCAACCTGGGAAGGGCGGACTCGGACCTCGCGCACGACCTCCGCTATCCCGATGCTGTTCAGTTGAGCGTCTACCGCATCGACGGTCTCGCTGCGGATGCTGGCGATCGCTTTCTCACTCGCGTCAAGCGACCCCCTCGAATCCCACAGGCTCACGATCATGCAATTGCCTGTCGCCCGATCGGCTACACAGAGCAACCCCTGATTGCCCCGCTCGTTGGTAACAACCGGCAGCGCCTTGTCGGATAGCACGCGGCCGAGTTCATCGACACGCGCGGGGGATACCGTGACATCGTTGATGCGTAGATGCATTCCATCCTCGGTTCCAGGCCAGATGGCCGAACGTGAAGGTCGGGCCTCTGCCCGATCGCCGCGACTTGCGCGGTCAACTCGCTTCTACGCCGTCCCACCCCCGATGTAAAGGTCAGCGCGGCGCCGTGCCGAGGGACCGTACCGCGCGGCAATCGTGCCCGAGATCCGCACGCGCACCCCACACTGCTCCCGCCGGAGACGGTGACGGTGGCCGAGGAAGCGGCGACGGAGATATCACGATTCGACGCGGAGCTCGGCCACGAGATCGCGCCGTTCGCCGCGATCCTGTTGCGTTCCGAATCCGCGGCGTCCTCTAAGATCGAGAACCTCACAGCCTCCGCGAGGGCAATCGCCCAGGCGGAGCTCACCGGCCATGCCGGCGGCAACGCATCGGTGATCGTTTCCAACGACCAAGCGATGCGTGCGGCGCTCGAGCTTGCTGGCCAGATCGACGGCCACACGATCCTGCAGATGCATGACGCGCTGCTCGGCCCGACCCAACCGGATATCGCCGGGCGATGGCGAGACCAACAGGTGTGGATCGGCGGCGGTCACGCCAGCCCCCATGACGCGATGTTCGTCCCGCCTCGCCACGAGAGGGTGCCCGCAGCAATTGAGGACCTGATCGGCTTCATCGACCGCGATGACGTTCCCGTCCTTGCCCAGGCAGCGCTCGCACACGCCCAGTTCGCGACGATCCACCCGTTTCCCGATGGCACGGCCGCACCGGCCGTGCGCTGATCCAGGCCGAGCTACGCAAAAGGCGGCTCACGCGCAACGTCACGGTGCCTGTCTCCGCCGGCCTCCTCGTCGACACCGATGCCTGCTTCGAAGCCCTGACTGTCTCCCCTTGCACGGACCGTGGACTGCATGATCCGATTGATGCGGCCCATCACTGGCTGAGCGGGGCCGCAGCTCCGTGGACGCGTTGTGTGAGACTCCGACGATGAAATTCGGCGTGCTGGCTCCCTCACTCCGCGATGTTGACCTCATCGTGCGGGCGGAAGAGCTCGGCTACGACTTCTGCTGGGCGCCGGATTCCCAGATGATCTACCCGAACCCGTTCGTGGTGCTCGCCCTGGCCGCGACGCGCACCCACTCGATCCGTCTGGGCACGGGTCTGGCCGTCGCTGGTCTTCGGCTCGCGCCCGCGCTCGCCAATGCCATCTCGACGGTGAGCCAGTTGGCTCCCGGACGAGTGTTCCTGGGCGTGGGCACGGGAAACACCGCCATGCGGACGATCGGCCAACGCCCGATGCCGATCGCGCCGTTTCGCGAGTACCTGCATGTTGTCAAGGAACTCCTCGACGGGAACGAGGTCGAGTTCGCCCATGACGAGTCGTCCAGCCTCACCCGCTTCCAGAGCCCGGACCTGATCCCTTCGGAGGGCCAGCGGATCCCGATCCAGGTCGGGGCGATCGGGCCTCGAGCGCAGCGCCTGGCTGGCGAGGTCGGCGATGGAATCGTCACGAGCTTCCCTCGTGGCGGAACAATCAGCGAGGTCCGCGACCGGATCACCGCCGGCACGAAAGGCCGGAACCTCGATGGGTTCGAGATCTATGCTCTGATGAACCTGCTGCTCTTGGAGCCCGGCGAGTCGCTCACCTCGCAACGGGCGATCCAACAGTGCGGCTCGGCCATCATGGCCAACGTCCACTACCTGGTCGATCTCCATCGCGAGACCGGTGCGGACCCCCCGACCTACGTGCAACCGATCTGGGACGACTACCTCTCCTTCCACGCCACCCGTGACACCGACCGTGCCCATCAGCAGCTGCACCAGAGTCACTACGCCTACCTCGATCCCGATGAAGAGCGTTTCATCACGCCCGAGATCATCCGGAACTTCTGCCTCGCCGGACAGCCTCACGAGATCATCGAACGATTGCACGAGCTTGAGGGGGAAGGGCTGCATGGCGTCAACTTCGCCTTGCCAACCGATGCCGCGCCAGCCATCGTCGAGACGTTCGCCTCACAGGTCATCGACGCCTACGACAGGTAGGTCCGCGTGGGTCAGGGCTTGTGGGGATTGAGTGGCGGTTGGAACGAGGTGGTCGCCACGAGCCGGGCCAGACCTTCGGCCGGTGTGGGAAACGCGGAGGTGCCGTTGATAGCGAGCAACGTGATTCGCGTGTAGGTGGAGAGGAAGGGGAACGTGTCCGCGGTGCAGCTTCCGGTCGCGTCGAGGACGCACAACAGGCCGCCGCGCAGCGTTTCGTCGCTCTCGGAGATGTAGACGCCGAAGCTGGTCGCCCCGACGGTGGCGGCGTCGGATCCGGGTGTCACCCAGTTGTTGGGGTTGCCGAGGTTCGCGGTCCTCACAGTCACGCTGAACGGGTTCGCGCTGACCTCGAGGGTGGCCGACGCGTTGGTGGCGCCCGCCGGCTTGGGTTTCAGGAAGTCCATCGAACACGGCGAGCCGATGCACGGTTGGGCCCCGTTGCTGAGAGCCAGACCATTCACCGGTGGTGGCGTCGTGTCCGGCCCCGCCGAGGTGTCTGTTGTTGCGGCGGGACTGTCCTTGCTCAGGCTGAAGCGGTACACGCCACTCGTGCCGGAGGCGCTTGTCGTGCCCGGTTCTCGCAGGCCCGCCACGGAGAAGACGTCATCGCCCACGACGGCGGCGCCCCCGGCCACGACTCCGGCGACGGGCTGGGACCAGAGCACCGCCCCGGTCTTCAAGTCAATAGCCCGGAACGTGAAGTCGGTGCCCCCGCTGAACAGCACGCCGTTGGCTTCTGTCGATGCCGCGTAGGTCGCCGCCGCCTTCGGCTGCTGCCAGCGGATCGAACCGCCGGCCGCATTCAACCCGTGCAGGAACGGTGCGGCGCCGACTGCGGTCCCCCCGGCGATGATGCCCTGGGCGTACGCGGTCGGGCCGATGAACCCGCCGGCCGGTCCTCCTTCGGTCACTTGCGTCTTCCACACGAGCGACCCGTCGTCACGATCGAGGGCGTAGTACGAGCCGTCCTTGTTGCCGAGGCCCACCAGGGCGCGCCCGCTGACATCGAACAGATTGGGCGTGCCCGCGAAGTCGAGATCGGCGGCCGATCGATCATGGGGTTGGTAGGCCCATCGCTTCGTGCCGTGGTCGAGGTCGATGGCCACAAGGGCTTCGCTGTTCGGCCGCCAATCGATGGTCGCGGTGTCACAGCTCCCGGTGCCGAAGTACACCGCCCGGCGTTCCGTATCGACCGACGCCGATCCCCACACATCCACGCAGCCCGACGGGGCTTGCCCATCGTCAGTGTCGTAGTACCAGATCTGTCGCCCGTTGGAGACGTCGAACGCGTAGACGCCGGCCTTTTGGCCAGGATGGTTGTGCACGTCGCTTCCGATGACAACCTTGCCGTCGGCGACCACCGGCGACGACTCGATCTCGGTGTAGTCGTCGGCGCCTCCCGTCCCGATGTTCGCCTTCCACCCCACTGAGCCATCGCTCGCGTTGAGCGCGTAGAGGACGGGACCGTCGGCGAACAGGACCAGCCGACGGCCACCGACGTCGGTCACCGCCGCCGAGGAGACGATCTGTCCCGCATACACATGTCTGGCCTCGGCCGCCTTGAACGTCCAGATCTTCGTCCCCGACGCGGCGTCAAGCGCATAGAAGGTTCCGCTCCAATCGCCGACGTAGACGACGCCATCGACGACCGCGGGGGTGGCGGTGACGACGTCGGCCGTGTTGAAGAACCATTTCTGGTCGAGACCCTTCACCGTCGTCGGCGAGATGTCGGTTTGGCATGGGTACGAGAAGGTGCGGGCCAGGTTCTGGCCCCACATTGGCCAATTGCAATCGCCGCCCGGCGACGGGGAATCGGCCCGGGTCCCGGGGTCGCCGCCACACGCCACCAGCGACACGGTGAGGCAGAGCACGGTTGCCACGAATGCCGCGGCGCGCAGCCGCATGATTGCCCCCCGGGATTGGCCGATCGCCGAACCTGACGTCAGCGACATGCTACGCGTCGATGAACGGCAGGTCGGCTCGACGGCGCCGACGACGGACGCGACCCGTCCCGTCGTGACGGGCTACGGTTCCGGATCGAACTCGGACCATGTCCTTGGGGGGCGTATGAGGACGGGGCGTCGAACGATCGTGGTGCTCGGCCTGGTGGCGATGATGGCCTCGGCGTGTTCGTCGACCACGACGTCGGGAACGAGCGGGACGGGTCCCGACACCACCGCCACGACCCCGGGTGGCAGCGTCTACGTGTATTGGGATCAGAACGAGGAGCAGGACTATCTCGTCGCGCCTGACGGCCCGCCGCAGATCCTGGTCCAGCCGTGGGACCCGAACGGGCAGATGTGCCTCGTGCCCGATAACTCGGGCCGATTCGTGACCGGGTACAACCCCACCAACCCCGACCAGCACAATCCAGGTGGGCTGTTGCCCTACAAGGATCCGCCGGTCGGGGAAGCGCTGTGGAATGCCGACGGAACCTTCTCGGGCCAGACGATGTACGTCCCCGGTGACTACACGATGGACGGCATGAAGAACCGTGCCGACCTTCCCCCCGGTGCGTCGGCCAGCGCGCACTTCAACGACAGCGGCTCGATGACCGGTTGCACGTTCGACTCCAAAGGGAACCTCTTCGCCGGCGACATCGGCACGGCTCAGGGCGATTTCCCGCCGCCGGACAACGGTCGCGTCATCATGTGGTTCGGTCCGGACTATTCGCAATCGTGCATCTTGCTGGGCCCCGACGCTGGCGGAGTGGGGCCCCATCACGTGGACGGGACCGGTGGCCTCCGCGATCCCGGCCAGATGCAGGCCGACGGTTCCGGCAACGTTTACGTGGCTGAGGCGGGGGCGCTCAAAGCCGACGGCGGCGCCGGCGGTGCACGGGTGCTCCGCATCCCGGCCGCATCGATCCCGTCCGGTCCCGACCAGTGCGCGGGGAACCAGTTGTCGCCCTTGCTGAAGCCGACGACGTTCATCGATGCCGCCACCAACGGGCAGGGCTTCGCCCTCGGACTCGCTCGCGACCCCACCTGCTCGTGTTGGGCCGTCGGCAGTGTCATCGGCGACAAGGCCGTTGCCTTCTACGACGACAACGGGCAGCCCCTGTCCCGTCCGGCGGTTCCCGGGTCGAAGGACTACAACCCCTTCGGCATCGCCTTCACCCCCAACGGCGACTTGTACTTCATCGACATCCACATCCAGCAGGGTGCCGACGGCGGCTACGGCCCGGCGACCCGCGGGGGTGGCCTCTTCCGGGTGATGTTCACCGGCTCAGTTCCCAGCCCCGCCCAGAAGCTGGCCGGCGGCTACGACTTCCCGACCTCGGTGACTGTTTGCGATGGATCGCAGCAGGTGTGTCCGGTGCCGACCGGATCGCCAACCGCAGCGGCCAGCGTGACCCTGCCACCTGGGCAACCGGGCGGCCCTCCGGTCTCTGCGGGGGAGTGAGATCAGAACGGCACCAGCTGGTTGAGGAGACCGGAGCCCGCGGCGCGTCCGGAAAGAATTCGGCAGAACTCGACGGCGTCGAGCTCGTAGCTTTCCCCGCCGCTACTGCCGGCGAACCTGCCCCCGGCGGGTCCGTGGAGGACCAAGGTGAAGGGCTGGCCGTGGCGTCGGGCCCAGTCGGCGACGACGTCGGCGACAATGCGGCCATCATGGGCGGGGGTCAGCGTGATGTCGCGAGATGTGGCTCGCCCGATGTCGATCCGGTGTAGCCAAGGGTCGCGAGTGTGGATGATGTCGAGCAGGTAGCCGCGGGTCCAGTCTCCATCGAAGGGCGGGCCAGGGGTGTACACGGCGGCACGGTCCTCGGCGGTTGTGCCGCCGCGCCCAGCCAGGGCGGCTGGTACGAGGTGGCGAAGGGCGGCCACGAGCGCGTCCGTGGTCAGGTGGACGTGTTCTTCGACTTGGAGCGCGGTCAGGACGTCGATGCGCATGGCGCCGGAGGCCGCGGCCCGCTCGGCTGCGACGGAGACTTGGCGGCCGAACTCAGCGGGGTCGGCCAAGAGTTCCATCATGCCCACGAGGTGGGCGATCACCGCCTTGACGTCCCAGCCGTCGCAGTCGGTCGGTCGAGCCCAGTCCGCAGGCTCCAAACAGTCCACGGTGTCGAGTACGCGGCTGTACTCGACCTCCGCTATCGCCATCGCCTCATCGTGATCCAGGGCGGGAATGTCACCAGTACTCGCGACCGTCGAGTTCATTTGCTGCTCCTTGGTTGCTTGAGGTGGTTCAGGTACATGTCGATGAGTTCGTCGACATGGCGCACAAACCGGGTGCCGCCGGGGTCATTGGCCAGCTGTTGGGACACCAGACCGCCGGTCAAACTCGTCCACACTTCCAGGTGGGCGTCGTCGGTGAGACCAGCGCGACCGAGCGCCGCACGGCTGTTGTCCAGGGCTTGGCGGGCGATGGCGAAGGACTCTTCGGAAGGCTCGAACCCCGGTATGGGCCGCTGGAACAACAACTGGTAGCGAGCGGGGTCCTCTAGGCAGAACTCGACGTAAACCCGCGCCCGCCAGTGCAGCGCCTGGACCGGATCGGCAGGTGCGGATCCGTCCTGGAGGCGGCTGAGGAACTCGGCGTTGGCCTGAGCGAACATCGCGTCATAGATGGCGTGCTTCGAGGCGAAGTACACATACAGAGACTGCGCTCGCATACCGACCCGCGCGCCGAGCTCTCGGACGGACAAGGCGGCCACCCCTTGTTCGCGAACAAGACCCCACGCCGCGGCCAGGATCTCATCGATCGTCGCCTGACGCCGCTCGGCCTGCCTGTCACGTACTGGTGTTCCTGACATTGTCAGGAACAATGCGCCTTGGTGTCCCGCCTGTCAAGTCCCGGTTTCGTTCGGAGCGCTCAAGAGGACGCCACGGCTCACCCGCAGCATCGCCGCGACGACCACCGAGCGGGGAGTGTCGGGATGTTCGAGCCACCACAGGGCGAGCCCGGAGAGGCTGCTGTTGATGACTGCCCCCAACGGTTCGATCTCCGCTTCGGGGAGGTGCGGAGCGCCTAGCCGGATCAACGCAACATCAGCGGCACGCTGTGCTCTGGTCATCTCGGTGTGTACTGCCTGGATGTCTGGATCTCCAGTCGTATCGCGAAAGAGCATCCGCCACGTGTAGGGATGTGCCTCGACGTGGGCGAACCATGCGTCGATCATCGCCGGGAGCGTCTGCAGGAGATCCTGGTTCGGCTCGACGTGGGCGAGGGCCGCCGCCGCCAGGTCCTCGCGGTGCTCACGGAGCAGCGTGAGGTAGAGATCCTTCTTCGACTCGAAGTGCCGATACAGCGCGGGCTTGCTCACCTGAGCCTGCTCGACAATCTCGTCGACGGTGGTCGTCTTGTATCCCTTCGCAGCAAAGAGTCGTGCCGCGCTTTCCTCTATGGCGCTCCGCACCTCGGCGCGCCGAGGTCGACGTTCCGATTGTGTGGGCGCCATTGATCCTCCCGAGTCGGTACTTTATAGTACACTAATCAGTATACCAGCTGGTTCTCGTGGAGGTCCGCCATGCTCGCATCCGTTCACCTCGCCGATGTCGGGCCCCGTGACGCCGTTGTCGCGCTCCGCGCCTCCCCCCGTCCGGAATCAACGCCCGGTCTCCGCTACGCGACGACCGTCGTCGCGGCACCCCTCGGCCGCTCGCTGATCGCCGTGCCCCAACCTGGTCGGGTCGGGCTCATCGCACTATGGGACGACGATGCCGCAATCGACGGATTCCTCGTCGACCATCCCCTGGCCTCGATCTTCTCTGGCGGCTGGCACGTCCGACTCGCTCCGGTTCAGGCGCATGAATACCACCGCAGCCGGGGCTCCGAGCAGTCCGGATCGTGGCCCGGCCTGAGCGGCGACGTCAACGATCCGGCGCCGCCTGACGGCCCCAAGGTGGTGCTCACCCTGGCCCGGACCCGGCCCAGCCAATTGCTCCGGTTTGCCCGCGCCAGCCTCCACGCAGCTCGACCCCTGGCGCAATCCCCGGGCTTCATATGGGCGTCGGCCCTCGTCCGCCCGCCGATTGTCGCCACCTTCTCGTTGTGGCAGTCGCCCGCGTCGATCGAGGCGTATGCCTACGCCGGCGACGACGACTCCGGTCACCGGAGAGCCATGGCTGCGGACCGGAAGCGGCCCTTCCACCAGGCCGGAGTCTTCTTCCGATTCCACCCGACCCGTTCGGTAGGCGAGCTCGATCGCCGCAACGCTCTCCCTGCCGACTGGATGACCGACCTATCCGACCGATCGGCAGAGCAGTAGCGTGCCGCACAGCAGGCGCTGCCAGCCGGCTGAGTTTCGGTGAGGCGGCGCCGAACGGGGGGTGGCCCATCCGTCGGGGTGGTGCTTGATCTGGCCTGGCAGCAGCAGCTACGGCTTCCGGGCGATGACGAACTGCTGGTCGCTGCTGCTGCGGTAAATGCCATGACGATCGCGACAGGGCTCGAGAGCATCGAGCACCTCCTGCTTGAGAACTGACGGATCATTGGTTCGCAGCGCAGGAACTGCGGGACCGACGCTGGAGATCGCCCGCCACGCGGTCTCGGCATCGGGCCACTCGATCACCGAGGTTCGGTTGCCGCGCTCGGTCAC
>Ga0075018_10000529_pt1 | contig 11763 bp, 8 predicted proteins | sample ColStrG_CSR_2014_FD_71471 | JGI IMG/M metagenome (GOLD analysis project Ga0075018, IMG submission 71471) | Freshwater sediment microbial communities in response to fracking from Pennsylvania, USA - Cold Stream Run_MetaG_CSR_2014 | ecosystem: Environmental > Aquatic > Freshwater > Creek >... | reverse complement strand
CGGCTACCTGCTGCAATATTTTGTGGAGAAAAAGGTGCCGGTGCTGGGCGTCGAGCCCGCGGCCAACGTGGCCGTCGAGGCCGTGAAAAAGGGCATCCCTTCGGTCGTGAAGTTTTTCAGCACGCACACGGCGAGCGAGCTTGCCGCCGAGGGCAAGCATGCCGACCTCTTGCTCGGCAACAACGTGCTGGCGCACGTCCCGGACGTCAACGATTTCGTCGAGGGAATGAGAATTTTGCTCAAGCCGCACGGCGTGATCACCATGGAGTTTCCGCACCTCCTGCGGCTCATGACCGAAAATCAGTTTGACACGATTTATCACGAGCACTTTTCCTACTATTCCTTCCTGACGGTGGAGAAAATCTTCGCCGCGCACGGAATTACGCTGTTTGACGTGGAAGAGCTTCCAACACACGGCGGTTCCCTGCGCATCTACGGCCGCCACGCGGAAGATTCCTCGAAACCGGTCGGCGCGCGCGTCACGGAATTGCGCGGCCGCGAGCAGGCCGCGGGATACGCAAAGATGGAGACGTACGCGAGCTTCTCGGAGCAGGTGAAGGAAACGAAAAGAAAACTTCTGGAATTTCTGATCGGAGCCAAGCGAGCCGGAAAATCCATCGCCGGCTACGGCGCTGCCGCGAAGGGAAACACGCTGCTCAACTACTGCGCGATCCGCACCGATTTTGTGGATTACGTGGTGGACCGCAGCCCGCACAAACAGGGCAAATTTCTTCCCGGAACCCGCATCCCGGTTTTCGCTCCGGAACATATCCGCGAGACGCGCCCCGACTACTTGCTGATTCTCCCGTGGAATCTCAAAGACGAAGTCATGAAGCAGAACGCCTACATTCGCGAATGGGGCGGAAAATTCGTCATCCCCATTCCCGAAGTCACGGTTTTACCGTGACCGCTGCAACTTGCCGCGGCCGGATTGTCAGTTTTTCAGTAATCCGGCCGCTCCAATCTTCACCCCTTCAGTAGCCCCTTCAGCGAAACTTCGCCCGCATTTCCCGCTTTGCCCTTGCCCATTCCTGTCACGTTGAATGTTGAAGTCCGCCCGAAGAACAAGATAATTCTGCAATTTTCGGGGTGCCAATCCTTCGCGGGGCTCGAAGCGTCGGGGTTTAGATTCAGCCTGCCGCGAACGTTCACAAACAAATCTGAGTCTCAACGCAACAACCTGGGTTGAAGGGAACTCTAAACTCCGACCCTTTCAAAAATCGAAAGGGTCGGCCACCCGAAAATTCAAAACCACCCAAAAGGTGCGCCACTCGCCACGAATGTGAAAGTCTACTTCTGTAGCCCAATGAGACGACCCGACTTTTCGGGAGGAAACTTAGATAATTGTGGTCAATCTGCAAAGGCAGAAATATTCAGCGTGCTTGTTCCAGAGTATATGGAGCCTCTGTTAGTACCCTCTTCCAGATAGGCGAGGCATTTTCTTCACAGCGAATATCAACACCATGATGATCAAAGGTGTAGGAGTGTCCGCGGAGCACTTCCGAGAGCATGGGATAGGCTTCCAAGAAATCGCGATCTGAATCTAGTATTTCGATTCTTGTTCCATCGTGCATGAGCAGAGTGTATGAATACTGGCGTACATGGTGAGCGTCGTATGAACAGGCGGCTTCAATTCCCGACAGGTCTGACCACTGGTAGTGTCGTTCTCTCGAAAACAACGACGTGCTGTAAACGATCCCTTCCGAAGTCAGGGAGGAGTAATTTGTCGCACCAAGCGCAGCAAGGGGAAGCACCAGAACTGAGACTAGGACAAGGCTCTTGGCTAGCCCCACGTTAGATGACTTGAAATCAGTGCCCGGAACACCGCGGGCCTCCTCTTCTAACGCCCGTCTTGCCCACGGAATCACCCAGATACAGAAATTCGCCGCCAATAGACCCAAGCAAATTGAAGGGAATAGGGGGAGAACGTAAATCATGAAATCGCCCGTCCGAGTTCCATTGTTCAAGAACGATTCAGAGGGGGAAAAAGACGCTCGGATACCTATCAGGAATTGGATTAGGCCGTACCAACTTGCCCCGATACCCGCGATGCCAAACGCTGCCAATAAGAAGTTCCATTTGCTCTTGCCCCGCGCTACCCGGCGTCTCGCATCGGCGATATAATTCAATGGCATTAATTACCCTCTATCTAATGGAGCATCCCTTGTCGTCCCGGCGGGTGGCCAAGCCTTCCGCATTTTTTCTCTCGACATTCCTCACACATGGATAATACCACTCTGGCACGTCAACGCCGGGTGACTAGTGTGGCTTTTGCGGGTGGGATTTAAATTCAATCCGCTCCAAACGTCCACGGGAAAATCCGAATCTCTTCCCAACAGCCTGGGTTGAAGGAAACTCTAAACTCCGACTTTTTCAAAAACCGAAAGAATCGGCCACCCGGAAATTCAGAACCGCTTAAAGCGGTGTGCCAACCGCCAGCGAATTGACGCTCACGAATCGGTGCTCAACGCGATTCTGAAGCAGCCGAAGTCAAGCCCGAGAATTAAGAAGCGTTCTGAGAACATTGTGAATTCGCGCGCCCTTGCATCCCACTCGTGGCGAACTGGCGAATAGCCTCATCATTGTTACAAGAAGTGCACGAGACAGCGCAATTCTCTGAGCAACCGCCCAGACTTCACGTATCCTTTTTCAGTAGAGATACGATGATCAACTTTCGCGCACAAGCGCCGGAGCCGCAGAAGGCGAAGCGGATGTCGCCTCCAAAAGTGGAGGCGACGCCCACCAGGATTCATGTCCAGCCAGTTGTTTATGCAGTGGCTATTGCAATTTCTCTTACTTCTGTATTGCGCTTGTTATTCTTCCACTTTTCGCAGCGAATTTGGGCCTTTAGTCAGGATTTTCCGCTCGAGTTGATCACACCGTGGTCACGATGGACGATGGCGGATCGAGATGGCGTAGAAACCCAAGTTCTGCTCCTATTGACCCTCCTTTTGGTCACGCTGACCGTTGTCGCAACAAAACTCGTCGATAAGGTTTCAACGCGATGGCGGCTTGTTGCCGCCGCCTTGTGCCTGATTGGATGCGGAACTTTCTTGGCCTTCGTGCCCTTCGCTCCGCCCATGGCACAGGTCAGCGTCTTTCGGTCACACGTTCTCATCGTTGTGGGAAGCGCACTTCTCATCACGGCTGCTATTCACTGGGCAGGACAGCGGCGCACCAGGTACAGTCTCCTATTCCTGCTTTTGATTCCCATTTGTTTCCTCACTGCTTCGCCGGAAGCCATGTCAAGTGATTTGGAGTGCATCCTTGCGCCCGCACTTCGGCTGCGATTGGGCTTTCCCCTGCGTGAGATCTATTTTCAATACGATCTATTTCCATCCCTGATCGCAGTTGGCTGGCAGCGACTAGGGGCCAACCCAGCGATGTTTTCATTCTGCACTCGCACCTCCTACTTTCTTCTGCTCATAGGCGGCTTCTTTTTGGCGCGTCGTCTGTTTGTCAACCAGCGACTGGCCGCGCTTTTCCTAGCCGCCCTTTGCGCGGTTCGGATCTATGGGGTCATGGACGAGGCAAACGCATATCCACAAGTGACACCTCTACGAATCGATTTATGGATCGTTCTGCTAGCAGCGGCACTGAACTTCGGCCTTGAGCATTGGGTTGTCGGACTAGCGATAGGCCTTGTGTTCTTTTTCCTGCGTAGTTTCGGAATGCTTTACATCGGGAGCTATGGTTTAGCGCTTATTGCGGAATTTTGCGCTCGCCGCACGGCATCCCAAGAGCCGCAGGCCTTGCTGAAAGATATAGCAGCCTCCTGCCGACGCGTCCTGCCGTCTTTGGCCCTCATCGCTCTTGGCGTTGGTGCGGCCCGATTGGTCTTTGGCAGCATTGTTTCCGACGCAGTTCTGATCTATCACCGTTTGGGCGCCGGAATGATAAGAATTGCGCCGAGTTCTTTCTACTGGTGGGTTGCTCCAGGGATAGCCGTAGCCGCTGCCCTGGCCTTTGAATGCCGCCAATTGCTCTCGGACAAACGAGCGCAAGCCGCGTTCTTTGCCGTGGCGTTGGCGATCGGGAATGTCATCTACTTCTTTGGCCGGAGCCATGAGAACAACTTGATGGTCGTCAGTGCCTCATTGCTCCTGTGCTTTTTCCTTTGTTTTGACCTGGCGGCTATATCAGTGAAGCCCGGACAGGCCCGCAAGCTCGTCTTGACGCTCCCGTGGCTGGTGCTCACCGTGATCGCGTATTTCTATTCCGGCCGAATCTTCGCAAAAGTCGGAGATCAGGCAGCCGCCGTCGCGCAGGTACCAGTCGTGTTCAAGAGTCCTCAGATTATCGTCTGTGCGGAAATCAATGCCGCGGCTTCCGATCGTCGCGTCTTTATTTTTAGCTATTACGACTATTGGTTTTACGAACAGTGTGGCTATGTACCTCAGGGATACATTCAACCCCTCTTCCTGCAGTTCTTCCGCGGAGACATAATCGCCCAAATGAATGGATTATTGGACCAAGGCTACAAAGTGGTAGTTCCCAAGGTGTCTTCTCCGGGATTCGATTGGGCTGAGCTTGCACCGGACCTGAAAGGAACGTACCAACTTGAGACTGCGGACTACGTCCTCTATGGAAGGCGAAGGTGAGCCGCGCGCGATCGGATGGATCGGAAAATATGCGAATGGCTGATCAGATGACGTTGTCGGCTCCTCCCTCCGAGTAAACTTGGTAGCGGTTAGACGACCAAGGCTCGGAGGAAAGGAGCCGACGCTATATGTGATCAAAATTCAAGAACGCTCAAAGCCTGGGCCACCTGCCAGAACTTTCTGGCTACAAGCCATCTCATAAATATCTTTCGACAATTCTCGCCGCTTGAAAATGAGGCCAGATTGTCGCGCCAACGGCGCGGAGGTGATTAGCCCGAGGCAACGCCCCGGGTATTTCGCCCATTATTAATGTCCGCCCTAAAAGGGCGGAAGGACTCTGCGCCCCTTCAGGGCGCACTTGAATCTAAGACTCCCGAACCCAGGGCGTTGCCCTGGGCTATTACCCGGCGGCGCTTTCAGCGCCGAAATGCGCGGACTCATTCAGCTAAACCTTGATGGGCTCAACGGTAAATTAGTCCGGTTTTGTACCGTAGGGGAATTATGAGATGGCTTCTAGACTGAATTGCATTAAGAACTGAGGCTGCGAAATCATGAAAACCCTGCTGGCAGCTGTGTTGCTAGTCACGCTTGCCCCGGGGATGATTGCCGCCGATGCCCCAAGAGAACTTTCTCCGGAGGAGGTTGAATTGCTAGCTCGAACCGCTGCGGAGGCGACAGGAGTAGCCAAACTCAAAGGATTCTCATTAGCGAGAGCCCAGATGTACCAATTCCCGCATTTTTATTTTTTTGATGCGCTCGTCAGTGAGCCAGAAGCACAAGGGTTTTCCGGACACTACGCCGTGAATAAAATTACCGCCGAAGTGTGGGATCCATACGGATGCTCACGTCTATCACATCCAAGTCTGTCGGAACTTCAGCAGAAGTTGAGGACAGAAATAGGAGTCTCTGCGAAAAAGTACCGGCAGTTTTCGAAAGAAGATCCCTGTCTTGCCGGTGTTCGCCACTGAAAACAGCGGGTGACGCACCCTTTGGGGCGCGGTCGAATTTACGGGTGCCCGACCATTCGTGGGGGTTCGAAGGGTGGGGTTTAGATTCCGTCCGGCCCAAACGTCCAAGGGAAAATCCGAGTCTCTTCCCAGCAGCCTGGGTTGAAGTAAACTCTCACCCCCGACCCTTGCAAAAACCGAAAGGGTTGGCCACCCGCTTCTCCAATTCAGGATTGCTTGGAACCCATCAGTTGCGCCGCCCATGCGCGGGGCTCAATCGCCGAATGGGGGATGCGAAAGCGGTTGAACTTGTAGTGTTTTTTTGCGAAGCCGCGTAAGTCTTCGCCATCTTGGACGAAAGGAATGAGGCGGGATGCAGAACGATCCAGGGTACGGCGCTGTTTCTGAAACTTTTTGCCATCGTTAGGCCGAAACTGGGCCCATGCGATGGAATGGACGAATCCGGCGGGTCCGAATCGATCCGATCGAAGGATGTCCTCAACGAAAACTCGAATAGGCCCAGGACAGACATTCAAGGCATCGTGCATGGCTACGATTCCGAATGGCTCCACATGAGGAAGAAATCCTTCCAAATCTTTCTTGACCGCGTCGTAACTGTGATCGCCGTCAATCCACAAGACTCGTATGGGCCGTTTCCATGTTTTTGCTACTTCTGAGGAATACTCTAAATGAGGTTCAACGTGTTCCGAAACTCCGGCGGTATTTATGGAGTTTAGAAAATCCCGATAGGTTGAGGCCTCAGGGTTGTTTGCCAGGTTCAGAAGAATGGGCGAATTGTGAGGATCGATTGCAACGACCGGACCTGAACCGCAATGCGAAGCTACAGTTGCGAGCATCACCGTGGACCGACCTTTGAAACTGCCAATCTCTACAATTGCGCCAGTCCCGGGCGCGCACGCGGCCAGGAACCCTAGAAATCGAGCTTCGTTTTCCAGAAGATGACCCGGGACTTTCTCAGTTTTTTGCCACGCGACGTTAAGCACATTTTCCAGGTCTGCGGGAATCTGGATTTTAGTCAAACACGAGTCTCCTTAAGTTTCCTCGGAACAGCAAGGCGAGTGGCCAACCCTTTCGCGTTCGTCCTCTTCACGTTCCCTCGCACACGGCTATTTTTTGGGAAAATCCGTCGTGGTGAGTTCGCCGGAATCCGCAAGGTCCGCAAACCAGATTCCGGAATCTTTCACGGTTCTTTTCATGGTACGGAAATCGACATTCACGAGGCCGAACCGCTGTGAATATCCGTCCGCCCACTCGAAACTGTCGAGCAGGCTTCTGTAGTGATAGGAGCGCACGTAAGCGCCGTGCAGCAAGGACCGGCCGAGTTCCTGCAAATACCCGCGGAGAAATTGAATGCGGCGCTGGTCGCGGACGTGATTTTGCTCGTCGACCAAATCCAGGTACGCGCAGCCGTTCCCCGTGACCTCCATCGGCGTTCCTTTGTACTCGTGGGAAATGCGCATGAGCAGTTCGTAGAAGCCGGCCTGCCAGACTTCCCACCCGATGTCGGTGCGCGGCCCTCCGTTCGCATCAAAATTGCGCGCGCCGGTGGCGGACTCGCCTTCGCCCGGCGTGATTGCGGTGACCATGCGCCGCTGATCGTAATTAACTCCCAGAAAATCGAGCGGGGCGCGGCACAGCTCCATGTCGCCCGGCTTCACGCCCATGCTCTCCAGCGGATTTTCTCCGGGAAACGCGGCGGGATATTCGCCCTTCATGGCCGGCAGGACGAACCAGATATTGCAGAGCGCGTGTGCACGGTCGGCGGCCCGCTTGTCTTCCTCCGAGGACGTGGCCGGCTGGTAGTGCGACATGCCGAACGCGGAGCCGATCTGCAGATTGGAATCGACCGCTTTCATGGCCCGGAACGCCTGCCCCTGCGCGAGGTTCACCACGTGCGTCGCGCGCATGCAATCGGCGAAATTTCCCCGCGCCGGCGGGTAAATTGTCTTGGCGTAACCGAGATACGTGAACTGCCACGGTTCGTTAAAGAGGCACCAGTACGCGATGCGGTCGCCGAGGGCGCGAACGACGGCGTCCGCGTAGTCGCTGAACCACCCCGCGAGATCGCGGTTGGGCCAGCCGCCGGCGTCTTCGAGAGCTTGCGGCAGATCCCCTTGGTAGAGGGTGGCAAATGGCCGAATTTCCGCCGCTAGAAGCGCGTCGCAAAACTTCTTGTAGTGATCCAGCCCTTTTGAGTTGGGTTTCCCTGAGCCGCTGGCCTGAACGCGCGGCCACGAGATGGAAAAATTGCAGCTCGAGAGATTCAACTGCCTCATCAGCGCGATATCATCTTTGTAGCGATGATAGGAGTCGCAGGCCACGTCACCGTTGGCGCCGCCCTTCACTTTCCCGGCATGCGCGAAGCGGTCCCAAATGGATTCGCCCTTGCCATCCTTATTCCACGCGCCTTCGATCTGATACGCCGCGGAGGTGGTGCCCCAGATGAATTCGTCTGGGAACTCGAACGGTGTCGCGCCAGTCTTGTGCTGGGGCATTTCGAAGGTGCGAAGAACGCGAAAGGGCTGAAAGGCAAAAGAGGCGGCCGCACCGAGCGTGGTACCGAGAAATTCACGACGTTTCATATCATCCCACCCCTTAGTAGGGTCAATCCCCAAGGCAAATTGTTCAATGTCTAATTTCCCGGCTTTTCTCGAATCCGCAATGCAGGCTCTATAGACTTGCATTGAAGGAACGCGGAGAGTTCGTTGGCGGCTCGCTGCGGTCATGGGGGGGGGCGCCTATGTGAGCCCGTAGGCACGCTTCTTGTGGCTGAGTAGGACTAGTGTAAATAGTGGCAAAGTTTTTCTCTCTCATGGTATATCCCTCGTAGAGACCCTGCGGAAGGGGGTTTCAGGGCCAAAAACTAAAGGCCTCAGTTCTTCGTAAGCTGTTGAACAATATAGACTTACTTCGCACTCTTGCTGGCCTCTTGCATGCCCCGGCTGGCCCCTTGCGGCATGCATTTGGTCGCCAATTTGCTCTTAAGCAGGTGAATCAGCCTTGTTATCCGATTTAGTCGCCTAATTACGGAGGAATGACCTTTTATGAAGGCAGTGATACTTGCCGGGGGTTTTGGGTCCAGATTGAGCGAAGAGACTCAGGTCAAACCCAAGCCCATGGTGGAGATCGGCGGCAAGCCGATTCTGTGGCACATCATGAAGATGTATTCCTCCCACGGAATCAATGATTTCGTCATTTGCTGCGGCTACAAGGGCCACATGATCAAGGAATACTTCGCGAGCTACGTCCTGCACATGTGCGACGTGACGTTTGATATGCGCGACCGGAACATGACGTACCTGAACAACGGGGTCGAGCCGTGGAAGGTCACACTGGTCGATACTGGTGAGAACACCATGACCGGGGGCAGGCTGAAGCGCGTGCGCCACCACCTTGGCGATGAGACTTTCTGCTTCACCTACGGGGATGGCGTGAGCGATCTCAATATCAAGGAATTGATTACGTTCCACCGTCAGCAGGGCGGGCTTGCCACACTAACGGCGGTGCAGCCCACGGGCAGATTCGGCGCCTTCAGCCTGGAACATGAGCAATCCGTGATTTCGAGCTTCAAGGAAAAGCCAGATGGAGGGTCCGGCTGGATCAATGGCGGATTTTTCGTGATGGAGCCGAAGGCCCTCGACTATGTCGCCGGGGATTCCACGGTATGGGAACGCGATCCGATGGAGACCTTGGCGCATGAGGGCAAGCTGTTCGCCTACAAGCACCGCGGCTTCTGGCAAAGCATGGATACCTTGCGGGACAAGATGCTTCTGGAAGAACTGTGGGACTCAGGCAAGCGGCCCTGGAAGTCCTGGTAGGTTGTCCGGATTCCTGGTCCTGACGAACTGAAGCTGGCACCCCACGTGGCTTAAACGTATTCCCCTCGGGGCATCGCCGCTTAAAATATTTCACCATCCCAATATCCGTTCACGTTTGCGAGCCTTGGAATTTACAGGGGCAGACGTCGAACTTCGACATTTCTGCACGACATTGGGAACGCCATGGCGACTTGACGCTGAGTATTAGTAAATGACTCATTGGAAACCTCGCAAGCGACATGGCACCCCAACACGCCGGCATTGCCGCATACTTAAAATGATCCCCGGTACTACACCGAAGATCCGCTGTACGTGTTGAACTTCTTCTCCGCCAAGGAGCGTGGTAATGCGCAGTCCCCGGAAATCCCATCTTGTGTGGCTCATCTTCGTTTGCGCGTTCGCGTCTCCTGCCTTTGGTCAAATGTCCTACAGAATCAGTAATTTGGGAGGGCTTTCGAGTGCCGGACAGGCCGTTCCCACGGCGATGAACAATTCTGGCCAGATTGTCGGCAAGTCGGCAAATCACGCATTCCTTTGGGTGAATGGCGCCATGACAGACCTCGGTACCTTGGGAGGAAGTCTTAGCGTGGCAAATGCGATCAATAACATGGGGCAAGTCGTGGGCGAATCCACCACGGCGAACGGTGAGACCCACGCGTTTCTGTGGAATCACGGAGTCATGACCGATCTCGGGATTGCTGGCGAAAACAGCTCCGCGCATGGAATCAACGATCTGGGTGAAATTGTCGGCTCGACCTCCGGCAAGAATCTGCGTGGAGGAGCGATTTTGTGGACGGGCGGAAAACGATTAATGCTAGGGGATCTAGGCCCGAGCGGAAGCGGGAGCACAGCCATTGCGATAAACGGCAAAGGCGAAATCGCGGGCGTATCCAGCGGTTTTGCAGCAAATTCCGGGGGGATCGTTCGTGCGGTGGTTTGGGTGAGTGGAACGATTAAGGACATCGGCACCCTTGGCGGAAGACACAGCACCGCCAATGCGCTCAATAACCAGGGCGAAGTGGTTGGCTGGTCCGAAATCGGCGACCAGTCTACGCATGCGTTCTCCTGGCAAGGGGGCGCAATGCGTGATCTCGGAAAGCTTCCAGGAAGTCTGGCAGGCGCAGGAAGCGGGAGTCAGGCGGTTGCCATCAATGCCACGGGCGAAATTGTCGGCTCGTCCTTGGATTCCAAAGGGAATAGCCGCGCCGTGGCCTGGCAAACGGGCAGAATTATGGATCTGAATAATTTGACTGCGCGATCAGCAGGGCAGGTTTTCACTCGGGCGATTGCGATTAACGATCAAGGGCAGATCCTGGTGGAACAGCAAGTTAGCGCTGAATCCTCTACAAGATCCTTTCTACTGTCGCCACGCAACAGGCGGTAGAATTAGCTAACCGCTGCGAGCTCACGGGTTTGGAATGCCCTTCTTCCCATGCGGGTCCGTGCTGGGCTCGCACCGTTTGACGGCCCACGCGAAGTCTTTGGCTCGGGGAAATGCCTGCGTACGGACATTCGTCGAATTTCAGATGCGGGAACAACAGGCTGGCGTACAAACCTCAAAAAAATCCAATATCTAGCAGCAGAATGTGATAGATAGGTACCCTGAAGCGAGGCCGGAGATGGCCGTTTTGAGCGCCAACAATACACTCCTAATGAAGCGCTCGAAGACGTTTGCCTTATGGATTGTCGCATCGTCCCTGGTTTTTGCCATACCTTTGATTGCTCTGGTGCGGCTGTCTCTTTCGCAAGATAACTCTTCCTACTTGGTACTCATTCCATTTATCAGTGCCTGGGTTCTGTTCGTTGAACGGGACAAGATTTTTTTCGAGATCTCCACAAATAAAATACTCGGCGGGATTCTAATTGTCCTCGCGGGCTGCTGCCTGCTGGCTTCATATTTTGAAGGTGGCGCCTGGCCGGAAGGATTGCAACTGTCCGGCTACATTCTTTCGCTCGTGCTTTTGTGGGTCGGAGGATTCAGCGTTTTCTTTGGAAGGGCTGCCTTGAAGGCGGGTTATTTCCCTTTGCTCTTTCTTTTTCTGACGGTGCCGCTGCCCAATTTCATTTTAAACGGGATCGTGTACGTGCTCCAGACGAGGTCCGCGGATCTCACGGATTTTTTCTTCAGGCTCCTGGGCGTTCCGGTCTTGCGCGAAGGGCTGATCTTTCATCTGGCACGGGTCAGTATCGAGGTGTCGCAGGAATGCAGCGGGATCCGTTCCAGCATGGCGCTGTTCATACTGGCTCTGCTCGTGACGCATTTTTACCTCAGGAGTTTCTGGAAGAAAGTATTGTTTCTGGCGTGCGGGCTCGTGATGATGATCATCAAAAACGGGATCCGCATCGTCACGCTCACGTTGCTGGCCATGTATGTGG
>Ga0075018_10000527_pt1 | contig 11784 bp, 11 predicted proteins | sample ColStrG_CSR_2014_FD_71471 | JGI IMG/M metagenome (GOLD analysis project Ga0075018, IMG submission 71471) | Freshwater sediment microbial communities in response to fracking from Pennsylvania, USA - Cold Stream Run_MetaG_CSR_2014 | ecosystem: Environmental > Aquatic > Freshwater > Creek >... | reverse complement strand
GACCAGCAGGGAACGCAGAACATGCTGCTCTCGGCTTTGGGTGACGCGGGGAAGTTGGCTGATTTCGATACGGTCAAAAAGCACGTCGTGGGCTCGCGCTACGCCATGAACTTCGCGAACGGAGTGAATTTCGATCTTGATGTGGTGACTTCGGACTCGGTGACGGCGGCTACGCTTTCCTCGCTGGTGAAGGCGGGCGTGCTCTATCGCAAGATGACAGCGACTCCGATTGAGAAAGTGGCGCTGGAAAATGTTTCGGTGAACTCGGACAGTTCCAATTTGCAGATGCACTTCAAGGCCGATGACAAGCAGTTTCAGTCGCTGATGCACTCGGACCTGTTTGCGGCGGTGTCGAAGTAATGTAGGCGCGGGCGTCCTCGCCCGTGCTGGACCGCGGTAGCTTCCGCACGCGGGCGAGGGTGCCCGCTCCAGACGCATGACAGTCGCTGCGTCATTCATGTAAAATCAACAGCGATGGCCAAGATTGCAAAGACAGCAGATCGTAAGAAGGTGATGGACACTTCCAAGAGCACGGATTGTCCCAAGTGTGGCAAGCCAACCCGCATCGTGAAGAGGGTGAAGGATCGCGAGCGCGGAGTGTCGGGCGGAGTGTTTATTTCGTGCTCAGCGTGCGAGTTTTTTGAGAAGCTGTGAGAAGACCGCTTCTAGCTCCTAGATTCTAGCTTGGAGCTTTCTGGGATTGTCGCAATGCTCGCTCCCCACATCAAAAGCTGATTTGTCCGAGGATGGCGCGGGCTTCGCTGGCGGGATCGGCGGCACTTGTAATCGGGCGGCCCACTACGATATGGGTCGCGCCCGCGGCGATGGCCTCGGCCGGCGTCACCACTCTTGCTTGATCACCGGGTTCCGCGCCTGCGGGACGTACTCCTGGGGTCACGATGGCGAAGTCGCCCTCCAGTTCACCGCGCAACGCGGAGGCTTCTCGCGCGGAGGCAACTACACCATGGCATCCATCGGCGAGGGCCAGCGCAGCTAAACGCAATACCTGATCCTGGACGCGGCCGCGTACGCCTAGCTTGTCAAGATCGTTGTCATCGAGGCTGGTGAGGACGGTGACGGCCAGGACCATGAGGGCGGCATTTGCGCTGAAAGCGGCTTCAGTTGCCGCGCGCAGCATTTTGCCTCCGCCCGAGGCGTGCACCGTTAGCATGCTCACGCCGAGGCTCGCGGCTTCGCGGACGGCGCCGGCGACGGTGTTCGGAATGTCGTGGTATTTCAGATCCAGAAAAACTCTGCGTCCGGAGGCCACCAGGTCGCGAACCACGCGCGGGCCTTCCGCGGTGTAGAGCTGCATCCCTACCTTGTAGCAAAAGGCGGACTCGCCCACGGCCGCCACGATCTTGTGGGCGGCGGCCGCGGACGATACATCCAATGCGACGATCAGGCGCTGGCGCGGATCGTACATCCTTCAGGAGTGTAAAACGAATGGAGCTAATAGGCTACTGGCTGGAGCAGGGCTACCTGCGCGGGTTGAGCTTCCCGCGGTGAAACCAGGTCCAGGCGGACGCGCTGCAGGCCTTGTTCCTGGAAATTGAGTACCTGAGCGGCGCCATACGAGAGGTCAATAATCCTGCCCGGGATGATCGGTCCGCGATCATTGATGCGGACGTGGACCACTCTTCCGTTGTGGAGGTTGGTCACACGCACCCAGCTGCCGAGAGGCAGGGTTGGATGCGCCGCCGTCAGGTCGTGCATATTGTAGGGCTCGCCGCTGGCGGTGGCCCGGCCTTCAAAGTACTCTCCGTACCACGATGCGGTTCCTACCTGATATGGCTGATGATGGGTGGGTTTGGCGCGATACGCCGACTTCGGTCCTGTCGCCGCGTTGCTGGGTCTGGTAGTTTGGGTGTCTTTCGACCCTGAGCTGGTTGGCCCCTGAGCCGCCCCCAGGCTGACGACCAAAAAGATGCTCGCCAGTCCATGAGCTATACGATTCTGCATTCAGTGTCACCTCGTCTCTAAAGTCTTGTCATCCCTAAAAGTCGTCCTCCAGCGACCCGGTCCGTGAATGATCTAGTGATGCTATAGGGGGGCGCTGGCTCTGTCAATCCGAAATTGCCAGCACCAATGTAACCAGATAGTTATGGATATCTTACGTAACCTGCTGTACAACCTGAGCAAAGGCCGTAATGTTACTGTGGTAGCAGCAACTTAGATGTGTATATAATAGTAACTGCCGCAGGATTAGGGCAGGCGTGCAATTTTTGCACTGCGTTTGTTTTTATGCACTTAGGATGGATTTTGTTTTTACCCCATGGTTTCAGTTACTTGCGGTGCAATAGCATGGGCGTTCACGGGGCGCGCGTCTCTTGCCGCCAGACGCTGTCGTCGCGTAGGGGCAGGTGTCTCACCTGCCCAATGGGTTTGCGTGCCTGCGGCGGACTTTGACCTTAGCCGCCCGCGCTTCGCTGGGCGCAGGTTAGACACCTGCCATTACGCGACCATAGAGCAAGCGACAACTTCACGGTTGGAGGTCAACGGCAGTGGGCAGGAGTGTCCCGCTCCACAAACAAATTTGCAAAGTATGAAGTTTCCGATACATTTCGACTATGGCTCTGGCGCCCCCAGTCGTTCTGACGATCGCGGGTTTTGACCCCAGTTCTGGCGCAGGGGTCACGGCTGATGTAAAGACCATCGCGGCGCACGGCTGCTACGGGGTGGCTTGCATTACGGCTCTGACCGTGCAATCGACCGCGTCGGTTCGACGGGTGGAGGTGGTGGACGCCAAGCTGGTGGCCGAAACGCTTGCAGAGTTGGCATCCGACCTCGCCGTTGCAGCGGTCCACATCGGAATGCTCGGGTCGGGGAAGGTGGCCCGTGCGGTTGCCGAGTTTTTGGCTGCGCATAAGTTGCCGAACGTCGTGCTGGATCCCGTTCTTAAGAGCTCTTCTGGGACGGCCTTGATGGATGCCGCTGGACTGCGTTTGCTGAGCGAGGAATTGCTTCCGCTGGCGGCGGTCGTGACCCCGAATATTGACGAGGCATCCGCGTTGACTGGATTGGCGGTCACCGATCCCGAGCAGATGCGGGCGGCGGCCCGGAGACTGCACGAAATGGGGGCTGCGGCGGTGGTGGTCACTGGCGGCCATCTGGAAAAAGCGATCGACTTGTTGAGCTTTACCAGCAAGCGTGGGGTCGAGCAGGAATTGTTCAAGTCGGCGCGGCTGCGGTCGAACTCCACGCACGGGACGGGTTGCGCTTTTGCCACTGCGGTGGCTTGTCATCTGGCCATGGGGCGGGGGTTGCCTGAGGCCGTGCTGCTGGCGAAAGCCTATGTGTCGGCGGCCATCAGCAATGCCCAGCCCCTGGGCCGTGGCACGGGGCCGGTTCATCATCTTTATCGCATGCATCAGCAACGTCGCGTGATTGCAGCGGACCCGGAACCGGTCAATTAACCGAGGTCCGTAGCCGAGACGTTGCAAGCAACGTCTCTACAGTCCTCCCTCTGTAGAGACGTAGGTTGCTACGTCTCAGGGTGACGACCAAGCCGGCGATCGAGGGCCGGAAGGGCTGGCATCTGCCCAAGATCTTAAATCGCAGAGGACGCGGAGAACTGCCGCGGAGAGCGCAGAGAAAAGCTGCGTGGTTCCGGCTGGAAGCTGAAAGGGGATGAACCCGGGGGAGGGGAGTCCCAATCCGCGCTTGATCTACTTTTTGGCCGAACCCGCCTGCTTCAGTAAGATGCCGGCGACGAAGGCGACCAGGGCAGCCAGCAACCACTGCATCCGCCAGGACTGAATGGCCTGAAAATCGGCCAGGTTCTGCACCGAGTAGATGACGCCGACCGCGATCGCTGCCAGCAGGCACCCCAGGCCGGCAAAGAAGGCGATGAGCGAAGCCATGGAAAGGCCAAGCCATTGCTTGACGTTCTGGAATTCCAGCACGCTTAGAAACTCGAGCGCGCGCGCCCAGCCGTGCTCGCCGGACGGGCCACTTCTTGGTTGACGGGCAGCCCCGCAGTCATGGCAAAATTTTGCCCCTACCATGAACTCAGACTCACAATGATCGCAAACCTCGACCATGGCCGGGACGGCGGCCTCGGGTTGGGCAACCGGAGGACGCCAGAATTCCTGCGGTGCGTTATCAATGACCTCAGACATGTGAACTCTCCCCAAGCCACATAATGGCAAGCCAGTGACCAAACCAACCGCTAGCAATCTGTTGCAAAGCAACCACTTGGGGCAGCTTCAAATCGCTCCCGCGCCCGCCGATAGGCAAGAATTACTCCGCCCCCGGCAAAGATGGCGGCTTGGTACGATTATGCCGCTTCCAGGGGACGCTTCGAACCGTCAAATGTCAGGGGGAATTGATGTTCTTGGTTCCGGCCCTCCCAGCGTGGGGGCATCAGATAAACTCAAGACACCAGACCGAATCCGAGGAACGCCCATTTGTTTCCGCGCACGATGGTTTTTTGCTGTCTGCTTTTCCGCCTGGTATTTCTGCCCCCAGCGGCTGCTGCCCAGACCACCAAAGTAACCAACCCACCTGAAAGTTTGTCGTTTCGTCCCAACGACCCGCTCAACCGCACCGCCTTCGACCACTTCTACAATCTCGACTACGACCGCGCGGTTCAGGAATTCGATCAGGTGCTGCAGCGGCATCCCGCCGACCCGTTCGCGGTGAATCACCTGCTGACGGCGGTTCTGTTCCGCGAGCTTTACCGCATGGGAGCGCTGAACACCGGGGAATATGCCAATGACAGTTTTATTCGAGCCGCACACCGCCCCGCCGATCCCAAGGCCAGGCAGCAGATCACGGACCTGGTTCAAAGGGGTCTGCAGCTCGAAGAGAAGGTGCTGAGCGCAAATCCCAAGGATGCGGATGCTCTCTACGCCCGGGGAGTGACTCGCGCCCAGTTTGCGACCTACACGGCGATGGTGGAACACGCCTGGTTTTCGGCTTTGCGAAACGCGGTGGGAGCGCGCCGCGATCACGAACGCGTACTCGAGATTGCTCCCGGGGATGCGCAGGCAAAACTGATTGTCGGGGCCCACAACTACGTGATGGGCAGCCTCCCTCTGGCACTGCGAGCGGGCGTCAGCGTGATTGGCATGGGGGGAAACAAGGAGAAGGGACTGCAGTATCTCGACCAGTGCGCGCAAGGAACGGGCGAGACCAGTACCGACGCAAAGATTCTGCTGGTCCTTTTTTTGCGGCGTGAACATCGTTACCAGGAAGCTCTGCCCATTGCCCGCGGACTGATCCAGAGCTACCCGCACGACGTGCTGATGGCACTGGAGGAAGGGAACCTGCTTCGGGCAGATGGTCACGATCAGGACGCCGCGGTGGTATATCGAAGAGTGTGGCAGGCAGGGCGGGGAGGGTTCTATGACGGATTGCACTATGAGATCGCCGCCCTCAGTCTGGGCGACCTGCTGCGCAGCCAGAAGAGCTACGTGGATGCCGTCGCGGCGTATGAGCAGGTGACTGAGGCTCCGCAACCCGATCCGGAAATACTACAGAAGGCGAATCTGGCGGCTGGCCAGATGTATGACGTGCTGGAAAAGCGTGATCTGGCGGTTAAGAAATACCACGCGGTGGTGGTTACGGATGCGACGACACCGTTGGCGGAGAGCGCCAACCGGTACCTGAAGGACCCTTACCGGGGAGAGTAAACCGAAAGGCTGTCGCCGCGCCGGCCCCCTGAAACCTAGCAAGCTACGTTTCTACAGGCGAGTTTGCCGGGCGGTATGGAACTATTCTTCCTCAAAACGCGTATCCTATCTGGGCAGGGAGGCCGATCATGTATTGCAACTACTGCGGAAAAGTAATTCAGGACGACGCCAATGTCTGCGCCTACTGTGGCACACGGGTGGGTGGGGTGATTGGCCGCAAGCGGCTGGTACGTCCCCGGGCTGACCGCAAAGTAGCCGGCGTGTGTGCTGGTTTCGCGGAGTATTTTGACTTGGACGTCACTCTGGTGCGTCTGGCTTGGCTGTTCGTTTCTCTGCTGACCGGAGTGGGACTGCTGGCGTATCCGATCGCGTGGATTGTGATGCCGGAAGAGCCGTGGAAGATCGAGTCGCCGGCCGGCCGACAGGTGACCAATCCTTAACCATTCAGCTCACGGTCCAGCTTGCAGCATTGGCCGCTTGGCCCTTCGCTGTGCTTAAATCCTGCGATGTCCCAAATCACCAGCGGCGATGCGGACATTTTCTATGAAGTCTTAGGAAGCGGCCCGCCGGTCGTTTTGCTCCACCCTTTTCCGGCCAATCATGAACTCTGGAAGCCGGCAGCGCAGGCCATGGTGGCACACTACCGCGTCATTCTCCCCGACTTGCGCGGGCACGGAGACTCCGGCATCGGCGAAGGTCCGGCCACGATGGAAAAGCATGCCGCGGACATCGCTCGAATCCTGGACCATGAAGAAATAGGGCGCGCTCCGTTCGTGGGAGTCTCAATCGGCGGCTATGCGCTGTTTGAATTCTGGCGGAAGCACCGCGCGCGTGTGGAGGCCCTGATGCTGTGCAACACCAAAGCCTCGGCAGACACTTCCGAGGGACGGGTGGGACGGCTGCAGGCAGCGGCCGACGTGATGGAGCGCGGAACAGAGGCGTTCTTTGAAAGCATGGCTCCCAAGCTGATGGGAAAAACCACCCACCGCACGCGGCCGGACCTGGTTGAGGGGGCGCTGCGCATGATGCGGAAAATGTCTCCTGAAGATGTCGCCATGGTGCAACGAGGCATGGCGGAGCGCCCGGACTCCATGGAGACGCTGAAGACGATCAGCGTGCCTACCCTGATTGTGGCCGGCGACGAGGACATTCTTACGGGCGTGGCCGACGCCGAGTTGATGCGGCAAAACATCGCTGGAAGTCAGATGAGGGTGATCGCCAAGGCGGGACACTATTCTCCGTGGGAACAACCGGAGGAAGTGGGGAAACTGGTGCGGCAGTTCCTGGATAGGCAGTAATCCCGCTGTAGAGACGTAGCTTGCTACGTCTCTGGCGGCTGACCAGACACTTCATCCATGCCGTTTTGTTACAATGCTCGCGCCATGATTGATACCTTCCTTGTTCCAGAAAAGACAACGGTCAACGCCAAAGGCGACGGGTCCGTTGTGGACGTGAGCGGCGCCGCGAACTGTGTTTTCCTGTTGAGCTTGAACATCACCAACATCGTCGAGCAGGAGTCGCTGGACGTGAGCATTTATGGATCGGCGGACGGCGCGACGTGGGCGCCGAAGCCGGCGACAAACTTTCCTCAGAAGTTCTACCAGGCGCAGCATCCTCTGCTGCTTGACCTGACTGGGCATCCGCAAGTCAAGTTTCTACGCGCCCACTGGGAGGTCAGCCGCTGGGGCCGCGGGAGCGAGACACCGATGTTCGAATTTAGTGTGACCATCAAAGAAGTGCCAACCGATATTCTAAAAGAAGCTACCGCCGAGGCGAAGGCGATGGTTTAGGTACTCTTCGATTGTGAATCGCGTTGCCCATGCAGGCGCAGGGCGAGGCGTGTTAAGCCCTCCTTCTTCCTTTGTGTCCTTTGTGGTTGACGCCCTAACAAAGGTACACAAAGGATGGACATTGAGTGACGGATGTCGAAAGAGACAAAAGCTTCCACGGTGGTGGTGCGCCCGGCGCGAAACATCGCAGGAGCACTGCGCCTGCCCGGCGACAAGTCCATCTCGCACCGCTACGCCATGCTGGCCGCCATTGCCGAAGGAACGACGCGGCTTAAGAATTTTTCCACTGGAGCGGATTGTGCCAGCACATTGGGTTGTCTCACAGCACTGGGGGTGGAATGGAAGCAAAACGAAAACACTGTCCAGATTCACGGACGCGGACCCCACTTGCGGCCACCGAAGATACCGCTGGACTGCGGCAACTCGGGGTCAACCATGCGCATGTTGAGCGGCATTCTGGCAGGGCAGGAATTTGCCAGTGATCTGGTAGGGGACGAATCGCTATCCCGCCGTCCCATGGCGCGAATCATAGCTCCCCTTGAACAGATGGGAGCGAAGATTGCGGCTGCCGATGGAGGCAGGCCTCCCTTGCGAATCACCGGCGCCCCTCTAAAGGCGATTGACTACCGGATGCCGGTGGCAAGCGCGCAGGTAAAATCTGCCTTGCTGTTCGCGGGATTGTTTGCCGAAGGAGAAACTCGAGTGGAGGAACCGGTGCGCACGCGAGACCACGGAGAACTGGCGCTGCGCGCATTCGGTGCTGAAGTGGTCCAGGATCGGAATCAGGCACGAATGGCCGGTGGACAAGAACTCCATGCCATTGAGGCGGAGATTCCAGGCGATCTTTCAAGCGCCGCCTTCTTTCTCTGTGCGGCGGCGCTGTTTCCCGGATCACGGTTGCTGATCAGCGGTTTGCTGATGAATCCCACGCGGGCCCGATTGCTCGACATTCTGATATTGATGGGGGTGGGCATCTCCGTGGCGGAACTGGAAGATCATCACGGAGAACTGGTGGGAACCGTGGAAGTTGACGGACGCGATTTACGAGGAGCAATGATCGCGGGCGCCGACATCGCGGCGCTCATCGACGAGGTCCCGGTGCTGGCCGCGATCGCCCCTTACACCGCGAGTGGAATAGAAATCCACGATGCCCGGGAACTGCGGGTGAAAGAGTCAGACCGGATTGCCTCGATGGTGACCAATCTGCGGGTCATGGGAGCGGAGGTCGAGGAGCGTGAGGACGGTCTGACGATTCCAGGTGGACAGACATTGCGCGGAGCGGTGATAGATTCTTTTGGCGATCACCGGATCGCAATGGCGTTCGCGGTCGCGGCTTTGCGAGCAGAGGGCGAGACCACGATTCGGCGAGCCGATGCGGCGGTGATCTCTTGCCCCGGGTTCTTTGGGGCGCTGGAGGCCCTGTCGCAACGGTGAAATATCCCATCCACTCCTTTGTGTAACTTCGTGTCCTTTGTGGTTAATGAAGTTCAAATGATAGAACCACAAAGGACACGAAGGTCCACAAAGGAGGATCTCTTGAATCGCGCGGGCGCGGACGCCCGATTCGCAACTCAGATCTGTTCGGTCTTTCCGCGATACTTAACCGTACCGTTTGTCTTATTGACCTGGTCCACGTCCTGGTTGGTGTAAGTCCTCGACGCTTTCCTGGCGCCGGTCGAACTCGCCATCAGATGAGTCACACTCTGGCCGCTCTGCCAGGAGGCGACGCCGGCATCGAATGCATGAGCCCTTTGCGCAGGCCTGGCCTCAGTCATTGATTCCGCCGGCGCTGACGGACCGTACCAGACGGGCTGGGTGTATACCCCGACCGGAGTTTGTGACACGATCGAAAGCGTGGCGTTGGTAGCGCCAGCCACGTTTCCAAACGTGGCATTGCTGGCTCCCGCCGCGGAAGGCGAAACGGTGGCGAGAGTCACCGACGGAGTCGTGACCAGGGGTACGAAGGGTGCGGCATAAACGCCGTAACCAGGGGACCAATTGCCGGCGGTTCCCCCGATGATCACTTGAGCGGAAGCCAATCCGGAAAGCAACAGAATCATGCACAGAGTGTTCAGTAAACGCATGGAATCCTCCACAGATCTTGGGTAATCCGATTTCACCGGGACTAGATACAGGACGCATTCTTAAGTGCAGGCTGTGATTCCTGCACCGCGAAAGCATTCCTGGCGCGGTACCGCGCGAAACCAGAACCAGAGCATCATAACCCGAAAACTGGCTCTGGGCGCTGGTTTTATTAGGATCCGACGAAGCGGGCGTAGAGACTTCTGGCCACTGCCTGATCGGTTGTGCCCTTGATGATGGCCCTGCCGTCGGGAAACAGCGTCATTTCATAGGGTTCGTGCCAGAACCTCAGCACGAAATCATTGTGGCGAACCGCGCCGTGGGGCTTGAGGCGTTTGCTCATCTGCGCCAAATCGACTGGCCGGTTGCGTTCGTGGATCTGGACCGAGTTGCGTCCGCATAACGTAATATGCGGGCGGCCCTCTCCGGCAAGGTGGGGGAACTCGTGCTGTCCGCAGGCTCGGCAGCCGACGCGAGGCTTATCCGACGCGATCTCGGCGCGTTCGTTGCGCCAGACGTCGAAGGAGAGCAGCGTGCGGCGGAGCCCGTCTTCGGCTCCAACCAGCAGTTTTAGCGCCTCAGTGGCTGCGATTGATGCGGCGAGATTAACCGCCGAGTTCAGAATTCCTGCCGTCTCGCAGGTTTCAAAAGCGCCTTGCGGGGGGTCGGAGAAAATACATGCCAGACATGCGGTCTTGCCCGGCAGCACATTCAGGGTTACGCCGTAGCTGCCTATGGCGGCAGTGTAGATCCAAGGCACTGAATGCTTGACGGCGAAATCGTTGATGAGGTACCGCGTTTCAAAGTTGTCGGTGCCGTCGAGAATGAGCTGCGCCGCTCCGAGCAGGTCTCCGATATTCCCCGGGGTCAGATCGGCCACGCGGGGTTCGATCACGATTCCGGAATTGAAAGCGGCGATTTTCCTGGCGGCGGCGATCGCCTTGGGCAGCGATTCGGCGGCGTCGGCTTCGTCGAACAGCGATTGCCGCTGCAGATTGCTGGGCTCAACGTAGTCGCGGTCGATGATGCAAATTGTGCCCACACCCGCGCGGGCCAGCAGGGAAGCAAGCGCGGAGCCGGTAGCGCCACAGCCTACGATGGCAATGTGCGAGGAAGTCACCCTGCGCTGGCCTTCAATCCCGATTCCCCGGAAAAGCACCTGCCGCGAATATCTCTCGTCCAGTTCCAAAGAGGTCACCAGTTCAGCGCGCACAAACCATTATGATAGGTGTCACGCTGTTTTCAAAACGGAAGCGGAGGCATGATCCAGCGAGAAGGTCCGCCTTTCAGGCTGCTGAAAAAGTCTGGTAAAGCGGAGACGTTGCAAGCAACGTCTCTACAGCGACTCTCTGTAGAAACATAGCTTGCTATGTCTCAGGTGGCGGGCAGCATACAACATTGTTCAGTGCCGTTTCATCGAACCGATTGACCCGCTACATTTTCACCGAGGATCCGGTTTGCAACTGAGGGGGGCTTTGCTCAAAACCATCATTGTGCTGGCGCTCACGACCATGCGGGCCGTGGAGTCGCCTGCCGCGACGCGCCCAGAAGCAAAACAGGAACTGAGTCAATCCGTTGAGGTCCAAACGCCAGCCCTGCCCGCCGAAGCCCCCATGGCCCTCTACCAGGGTCTGGCGGTCGAGGATATACGCTGGCCCGACGGCCCCTCCCAGGTCGATCAGAAGCGCTGGCTCGACCTCATACCTCAAAAAGTGGGCGCACCCCTTGACCGGGACCTCATTCGAGAAAGCATCCACAAACTTCATGACACGGGGCGCTTCGCGGATGTTCGCGTAGAGGCTGAGCGCACTCAGGACGGCAAGGTTTCCCTGTCGTTCTTCACCACCCCGAACTACTTTGTAGGGGATATTGACGTGCAAGGCGTTCCCAACCGGCCTACGGCCGGACAGGTTGTAAATGCCTCGAAGTTTCAACTGGGAGAGCTATTCACGCCCGACCAGGTCGGGCGAGCTCTGACCAACATCAAGCGGCTCATGCAGGAGAACGGCTTCTACCGCGCCTCGGTCACTGAACAGGAACACCGGGATTCCGCGAGGCAGCAGATTGACATCGCTTTTCAAATCAACGCGGGACCGCAAGCGCAGGTTGGGACTGTGACCGTGACTGGCAAGCCGGGATACTCGCAGGGGCAGATCCAGAATGCCGCGAAAATGCATCCCGGCGACCTGGTTTCCGTGCAGCGAACCAGCAACGCGCTGGATCGCTTGCGTAAGAAATATCAGAAGCAGAACCGGCTGCTTGCCCAGGTTTCGATA
>Ga0075018_10000524_pt1 | contig 11866 bp, 11 predicted proteins | sample ColStrG_CSR_2014_FD_71471 | JGI IMG/M metagenome (GOLD analysis project Ga0075018, IMG submission 71471) | Freshwater sediment microbial communities in response to fracking from Pennsylvania, USA - Cold Stream Run_MetaG_CSR_2014 | ecosystem: Environmental > Aquatic > Freshwater > Creek >... | reverse complement strand
CTTCGCCACGCGCAGCGGCACGCGATCCTGCGGCCGACTGGGCCCGGCGAGGCTGGGCTCCACGGTGCCCAGGTCGAGCTCGATCACAGCAGTGTATTGCGCAGCGGGCGCGCCGTTCACGCGCCACAGGCCCAGCGCCTTCGCATAGGCTTCGACCAGCGCCACCTGCCCTGGTGGCCGTCCCGAGAGTTCAAGGTAGCGGATGGTTTCCTCATCGATCGGAAAGATCGCGCAGGTGCTGCCGAACTCAGGCGACATGTTGCCGATGGTGGCGCGATCAGCGAGCGGCAGATTCGCGAGTCCATCGCCGAAGAACTCGACGAACTTGTCGACCACGCCCTGCTTGCGCAGGATCTCGGTGACCGTGAGCACCAGGTCGGTCGCGGTCGCGCCGGCCGGCAGGCTCCCCTTGAGCTTGAAGCCGATCACCTGCGGAATCAGCATCGTCACGGGTTGGCCCAGCATCGCGGCTTCGGCTTCGATGCCGCCCACGCCCCAGCCGAGCACGCCCAGTCCGTTGATCATCGTGGTGTGCGAGTCGGTGCCCACGACGGTGTCGGGATAGGCCTGGCGCACGGCGCCCTGGCTGTCGCCGTGACCGAAAACCACGCGGCCCAGGAACTCGAGGTTCACCTGGTGCACGATGCCGGTGTTGGGCGGCACCACCTTGAAGTTGCGAAACGCCGTTTGTCCCCAGCGCAGGAAGGCATAGCGTTCGCCGTTGCGGCCGAACTCGATCCGGTTGTTGTCGGCGAGTGCCTGGGCGGTACCGTACTCGTCGACCTGTACCGAGTGATCGATGACGAGTTCAGCGGGCGCCAGCGGGTTCACCTTGTCGGCGTCGCCACCGAGCCGCGTGATCGCCTCGCGCATCGCAGCGAGGTCGACGACACAGGGCACGCCGGTGAAGTCCTGCATGATCACGCGCGCAGGCGTGAACGAGATTTCGTAGGAGGGCTGCGCCTTCGGATCCCAGTTGAGCAGTGCTTCGATATCCTTGCGCGTGACATTGACGCCATCTTCGAAGCGCAGCAGGTTCTCGAGCAGGATCTTGAGCGAGTAGGGGAGGCGTGCGACGCGCTCTGCACCCAGTGCCTTGATGTTGTAGATCTGGTAGGTGGCATCGCCCGAGCTGAGTGTAGTGCGAGCCTGGTAGCTGTCAGTCATGTGTCCTCCAAATCGGCGGCGGGCAAGGCGCCTGGCCGCAACTTGTGCATTATAGGGTTTCCTCGATGACGCCGCCGCCCAGGCATCGTTCACCGCTGTACAGCGCCGCGGTCTGGCCCGGCGTCGCGGCCCACTGTGCGCCTGCCATGCGCAGCAGCGCACCGTGATCGGGCTGCAGTTCCACCCTGGCAGCTTGATCGGCCTGGCGATAGCGCAGCTTGACGCCGGCATCGAATACTGTGACGGGCGGCTCGCACAGCCAGTTGATGGCGCCGGTGCGCACCAGGCTCGCGGCAAGCGCAGCGCGCTCGGCACCCTGCACGACCTGCAGCGCGTTGCGGGCCGGAAGCTTGCGCGCCACGTACCAGGGCTCTCCGGCACTGCCGCGTACGCCGCCGATCTCGAGGCCACCGCGCTGACCCAGCGTATAGAAGGGCAATCCGCGATGCTGCCCCAGTACGCGGCCGTCGAGTGTCTCGATGGGGCCCGGCGTCTCGGGCAGGTACTGCGCCAGGAATTGTGCGAAGGGGCGTTCGCCGATGAAGCAGATGCCGGTGCTGTCGGGCTTGTCGTGCACCGGCAGGCCCGCCCGCAACGCACGCTCGCGCACTTCGCTCTTGTGGAGGTCTCCGAGCGGAAACAGCACCTGGGCGAAGCGCGCCCGTTCGACGCCACAGAGAAAATAGGACTGGTCCTTGCTGCTGTCACGGGCACGCAGCAGTGCCGGGCCGTCGGCGGACTGCTCGAGGCGTGCGTAGTGCCCCGTGGCAAAGGCGCTGGCGCCGAGTCGCTGCGCGTAGCGCAGGCAGGCGCCGAACTTGATTTCCCGGTTGCACAGCACATCCGGATTGGGCGTGCGGCCGCGCCGGTATTCGGCCAGGAATTCCTCGAACACCAGCCGACGGTAGTCGTCGGCGAAGCTGACACGATGCAGCACAATGCCCAGCTCACGTGCCACGGCGCGCGCATCCTGGTAGTCCTGCGCGTCGGTGCAGTAGTTGTCCTGGTCCTCCCAGTTGCTCATGTACAGGCCATGCACATCGAAGCCGCGCTCGAGCAGCAGCAAGGCTGCCACCGCGGAATCGACGCCGCCCGACAAGCCCGCCACCACGCGCTCGCCGCGGCGCTCGCTCATCGCCCGGTGCTCATGAATTCGCGGCGCTCATCACCGTGTTCAAGGGCAGCCGTGCGCCGGCCAGGTAATCATCGATGCATTGCATGACCATCGGGGTGCGCGCCGGCAGCGCCAGCAGCTGGGTGCGCGTCAACCAGTGCGTGGCCACCACCGGTGTATCGAGCGCGCGCCCGGGGTCGTGATCGCGGACGCTCCCGGCGTAGGCAAAACGCAAGGTGCTGCGCGGTTTTCCCGGGGCATGCCAGCGGTACACGCCCAGCAGCCACTTGGGTTCGAATTGCCAGGCGGTTTCCTCGAGCGTTTCACGGCGTACGGCCTGCAGGAAATCCTCGCCCGCCTCGACGTGCCCGGCCGGCTGGTTGTAGACCAGGCGATTGTTGATGCGCTCTTCCACGACCAGGAAATGACCGTCGCGCTCCACGACTGCGGCCACGGTGATATCGGGCTTCCAGCTCATGGCGCCAGTATACGGTTCGGGAGAAGCGGTGGTGCCGGTCTGGCACCGCCAGCGTGGCGGCGCCGGCGCTGCCTACATGTTGGCGGAGCGGCGCAGGAAATGCGCTCCGCTGGCCTGCCAGGCGATGTCGAATTCCTGCAGGTACTGGCGCGCCAGCGGCGGGCTGTTGATGGCGGCGATGCCTTCCCAGCGCTCGGCATTCAATCGATAGACGATGCCGCGATCGTCGGCGATGCAATACGATGAGGTGTAGTGATAGTGCTCGGGGAGCAGGATGCGGATCTCGAGATAGCTCGTCAGGCGCTTGGCCATCGACATGAAACGGTTGCTCGAGCCCGAATGACGGGTGTGGTCGCGCACCAGGATGCGCACCTTCGCGAAGCTGTGGCTGAGGACGAAGCGCTTGAGCACTTCGATCACCTGCGGATTGTCGTACAGCGGGGGTTCGAGGTCCGGTGTGAAGATCGAGATCAGGCGCTGGCCCGTGGCGGCGACCGCTGCGGTGGACTGGCAGACTTCGGCCAGCGTGCTGAGCACCCGCAGTTCATCGGCGGCCGGCATCGGCAACGCAATCGTCAACGGCGGCGCCACGCGCTCGGCCGCGGCCATGCTCTCCAGCCAGGTTTCAGTGGTCGTGCTGTGCTTGTCTGCGCCCACGCCATTTGCCTTAATACGCACCAGATCGGCGTCTGATCATGGTAGGCAGCGGCAGGCCGGCTACCGGCCGAACGGATCACGCTTGCGCCGCGGCGGAATGTGACGCGAGCCGCAGATCAGGGCAAGGAATGGCCCTCGCTGGCCAGTTGGGCGGCCAGACCCAGGTAATCGCGTGGTGCCAGAGCGGCGAGCCGGTCCCGCTCTGCGGCCGGTAATGGCAGTTTTGCCACCAGCGTGCGCAGCATCGCCTCATCGATGCGCTGGCCGCGCGTGGCAGCCTTCAGCAACTCGTAACCCTCAGGCACGCCATGGGCGCGCAGCACGGTCTGTACGGCCTCGGCCAGCACTTCCCAGGCGGAGTCGAGGTCTTGCGCGATGCGCGCCGGGTCGGGCGCCAGCTTGGCGAGGCCCTTCTGCAGCGAGCGCCAGGCGATCAGGCTGTGGGCGAAGGCCACGCCGAGATTGCGCAGCACCGTACTGTCGGTGAGATCGCGTTGCCAGCGCGAGATCGGCAGCTTGTCGGCGAAGTGGCGCAGCAGCGCGTTGGCGATGCCCAGGTTCCCTTCGGCATTTTCGAAATCGATGGGATTGACCTTGTGCGGCATGGTCGAAGACCCGACTTCACCGGCCACCGGGCGCTGGCGCAGGTAGCCGAGTGATATGTAGCCCCAGGTGTCGCGACAGAAGTCGATCAGGATCACATTGACCGCGGCGCAGGCATCGCAGTATTCGCCGATCCAGTCGTGCGGTTCGATCTGCGTGGTGAGCGGGTTCCATTCCAGTTGCTGCGCACTCACGAACTGACGGCTGATGGCGCGCCAGTCGGCCGCGGGCACGGCGATGCAATGGGCGTTGAAGTTGCCGACAGCGCCATTCCACTTGCCCAACAGGGCCACGGACTGCAAGCGGCGGGTAGCGCGCTCCAGGCGCGCAGCCACGTTGGCGAATTCCTTGCCGAGCGTGGTCGGGCTGGCGCTCTGCCCATGCGTGCGCGCCAGCATGGCCAGTTGCGCGTGGTCAGTGGCGAAGCTGCGCAGTACGGTGCTGATGCGGCTGAGCTCTGGCAGCAGCACTTGTGTGCGCGCCTCGGCCAGCAGCCTCGCGTAACAGAGATTGTTGAGGTCTTCTGACGTGCAGGCGAAGTGCACCAGCTCGAGTGTGGCCGGCGTGGCGCCAGCCGTGCCCAGTTCCTGGCGCACGTAGTACTCGACGGCCTTCACGTCGTGGTTGATGCGCTGTTCGATTGCCTTGACCGCCGCGGGTGCGGCATCGCCTGGCTCGTCGGCGAGCTGGCTGGCCCGTGCGCGCACGGCGGCACTGAGCGTGGCACCGGGCAGTTGCGGCAGGGCGGCGCTGAGCGTCAGCAACCAGCGCGCCTCGATGCGGATGCGCTCGCGGATCAGGCCGGCCTCGGAGAACAGCGGCCGCAGCGGCGCACTCAGCGCCGCGTAGCGCCCGTCGATGGGAGATAGGGCCTGGAGTCGGTTCTGGTCCATGCAGGCGGCAACGCTCAAGGTTAGAATTGCTAGTGTAGCGCATGCGATCCTCGCCGCGCGGCCCAAAACAGGGCCTGCATGAGAACGGAGCCGGATGATGAATTCAACAGCAGATCGGATCGAGCGCGACAGCATGGGCGAGCTCAAGGTGCCGGCCGCCGCACTCTGGGGCGCGCAGACCCAGCGCGCCGTGAACAATTTTCCGATCAGCGGGCGGCGCATGCCGCGCGCTTTCATCCGTGCCGTGGCGCTGATCAAGCAGGCAGCCGCTGGCGCCAATGAGCAGCTGGGGCTGCTCGAGCCGGCGCTCTCGGGCGCGATCGCCGCTGCGGCGCAGGCGGTGGCCGAGGGCCGCCACGATGAGCAGTTTCCGATCGATGTGTTCCAGACCGGGTCGGGCACCAGCACCAACATGAATGCCAACGAGGTGATCGCGCACCTCGCCGTGGCTGCCGGTGTCAAGGTGCATCCGAACGATCACGTGAACATGGGTCAGAGCAGCAACGACGTCATTCCGACGGCCATTCACGTCAGCGCCGCGTTGCTGCTGCGTGAGCAGCTGTTGCCTGCGCTCGGGCACGTGGCGGCCACACTGGTGGCCCGTGAAAAGGAACTGGCCGACGTCGTGAAGACCGGCCGCACCCACCTGATGGATGCGATGCCCGTGACGCTGGCCCAGGAGCTCTCGGGCTGGCGCGTGCAGATCGAACATGGCGCCGCGCGGCTGCGTGCGGTCGAGCCGCGGCTGCTGCAGCTCGCGCAGGGCGGCACGGCCGTCGGCACGGGTATCAATGCGCATCCGGATTTTGCTGCCGCGTTCTGCAAGCAGCTGGCCAGGCTCACGGGTATCGCGTTCCAGCCGGCCGACAATTGCTTCGAGGCGATGTCCAGCCAGGATTGCGCCGTCGAGCTCTCCGGTCAGCTCAAGACCGTCGCAGTCAGCCTGATGAAGATTTCCAATGACCTGCGCTGGATGAACAGCGGGCCGCTGGCGGGCCTGGGCGAGATCGCGCTGCCGGCCTTGCAGCCGGGCAGCAGCATCATGCCGGGCAAGGTGAATCCGGTGATTCCCGAAGCCATGGCGATGGTGGCGGCCGAAGTCATCGGCAATGATGCGGCGATCACGGTCGCCGGCCAGTCGGGCAATTTCCAGCTCAACGTGATGTTGCCGCTGGTCGCCTGGAACCTGCTCGAGAGCCTGCGCCTGCTGGCCAATGCCAGCCTGCTGCTGGCCGACAGCGCTATCGCGGGCTTCAAGGTAAATCGCGCCCGGCTGACGGAAGCGCTCGAGCGCAATCCCATTCTCGTGACGGCGCTCAATCCCGTGATCGGCTACGAGAAGGGCGCGGCGATTGCCAAGCGCGCCTACGCCGAAGGCAAACCGGTGCGCGAGATCGCCGCGGCAATGACCGACCTGCCAGCCGACGAGCTGGCGCGACTGCTTGATCCCGCCGAGCTTGCCAAAGGCGGCATCAAGGGCGGCACCAGTGGCGGTGGCTGACGAACCCGCGTGCAGGTGAAGGCCGCGCATACTCCCGTGAAGCTGCCGCCCGACTGGCAGCTGCGATTGCAACACGGTTTGCTGTCAGCGCCGGCCCATGGCCGCCTGCCTTCGGTCGCCGTGATGCCACCTGCGGCAGTGACACCCGCGGCGGTGCTCGTGCCGATCATCGCACGAGCCACGCCTACGCTCTTGCTCACGACTCGTGCCGGACACCTGCGTCGACACGCCGGCCAGATCAGCTTTCCCGGCGGGCGACTCGAAGCCAGTGATGCCGATCCGATCGCAGCGGCGTTGCGCGAGACCCAGGAAGAGGTCGGTATCGCTGCGGACTTCGTGCGGGTGCTCGGTTTCCTGCCCGACCAGGTGGTGTTGACCGGGTATCGCGTGACGCCGGTCGTGGCGCTCGTGAATCCCGGCTTCGCGCTACGCAGCGATGACGCCGAGGTTGCCGAGATCTTCGAGATGCCGTTGGAGCTGATCATGGATGCGGCGAATTTCCAGCCCACGCGCCGCACACTGCGTGGCATCGAGGTGACGCTGCGCGACCTGCATTACGAAGGCCGGGTGGTCTGGGGCGCCACGGCTGCCATGTTGCTCGCGCTGCGCGACGCCTTGTTGCCGCAGCCATGAGCGAAGCCGCGCAACGACTGGATGAGCTGCTGGCGCTGATGGCGCGCCTGCGTGATCCGCAGCAGGGCTGCCCCTGGGATCGCGCGCAGGATTTTGCCAGCATCGCACCGTTCACGATCGAGGAAGCCTACGAAGTCGCGGACGCCATCCGTCGCGACGATGCCGTGCAGCTGCGATCGGAGCTCGGCGACCTGCTGTTCCAGGTGGTGTTCCACGCGCAGCTCGGTGCGGAGCGCGGTTGGTTCGACTTCGCCGCGGTGGCCGCCGGCATCCACGACAAACTGCGACGACGGCATCCGCACGTGTTCGCTGCCGGCGATGCGGCAGTGCCGGGTGCGGCGCCACCGGCTGGCGCGACGGCACTGAACCAGGCGTGGGAAGCGCACAAGGCCGCCGAGCGCGCCGCTGCTGGCGCCACGGGTGCGCTGGCGGATGTGCCACTGGCGCTGCCTGCGCTTACGCGCGCCACGAAACTCACGCGCCGGGCCGCGAGCACGGGCTTCGACTGGCCCGACGAGGCCGCCGTCCGACCGAAGATCGCCGAGGAGTTGCGCGAGACCGAGGCTGCCGTGGCGGCGGGCGACCCGGCCGCCATAGAAGAGGAGTTGGGCGATGCGCTGTTCGCGCTGGTGAACTGGGCCAGGCAATTGCACGTCGATCCGGAGCAGGCGCTGCGCCAGGCCAATCACAAGTTCGAGCGCCGCTTCGCCGGCATGGAACAGTTGATTGCCGCGCGCGGGTTGGTGGCTGGCACGCTCTCGGCCGCGGCCTGGGAAGAACTGTGGAACGAGGTCAAGCGCAACGGCCTGTAGCGGCCTGGCGCGATTCAGTGCCGGTTCAGTATGCGAATCATAAGCTCGGGTCACGATTGTGGTACCGAGGAGTCGCTTATGTTCAGCAAGGCAGCAATATCCACCAGTCCGCGTACTGCGGCGGGCAATGGCTTCGTCAGGGGCTCCGGCATTGTGCTGGGCCTGGCTGCGGCGCTGCTGCTGTTGAGCGCGCCGGCCAGGGCTGATCGCGACGACGGTTACTACGATCAGGATAGCGACGGCTACAGCAACGGCTACGACTATGCCGACGTATTGAGCGCGGAGCCGAACCTGCGCCAGGTGCGCGTCGTCGTCCCCAGGCGTGAGTGTTACACCGATACCCGTTACGTGCCGACGGACGAAGGCGACTATCGCCGTCATCGGCCCGCGGGCGGTCCGATGATCCTCGGCGGCCTGATCGGTGCGGTGGTCGGCCACCAGATCGGGAGCGGCGATGCACGCGGTCTGGGCACGGTGGCCGGCGCCATGATCGGTGGCGCGGTGGGCCATGATGTTGCCCGGCGGCAGGCTGCCGAGCGCGACGATGCTGACCGGGACCAGGACGGCCGGGATCGCCCGTTGCGCGCCATCGACTCGGAACGTTGCGAGACACGCTATGATGAGCACTACGAGTCGCGGGTCGAGAGCTACCGGGTGACCTACCGGTACCAGGGGCGCGTATACCACACGGTGTTGGTGCGCGATCCCGGCTCGCGCCTGCGGGTGCGGGTGGCCGTGACGCCGGAGGGCTAGAGAGGGCACATGTCGGCAGTGTGGGGCAGATGGGCAGTCGCTAAACTTGCGGTGGTCAGCGCCATTGCAGTGACCTGCTCGCCTGCGCCCGCGCTGGCGCAGCAACGCCTGGTCGACCGGCCTGCCGCCAACCAGGGCGGCAACAATGACCGCATCATCGACGCGATCCAGAAGCGCTACCACGCGCGTGTGGTGCGCGTCGCCGATACCCAGGTCAATGGTCGCGCCGCGCTCGAGCTGCGGTTGCTCTCCGATCAGCGGGTCTGGACAGTCGTTGTCGATGCGCGCTCCGGCGAAGTGCTTTCGGGGGGTTGATGCGCATCCTGGTCGTTGAGGACGAGGCCGCGCTGCGTGAATCCCTGAAGACCGAACTGAGCGCCGCGGGCCACGCGGTCGATGTGGCCGCGGATGGCGAAGAGGGCCTGTACGCCGCGCTGGAATATCCCGTCGACGTGGCGATCGTCGATCTGGGTTTGCCGAAGCTCCCGGGGCTCGAGGTCATCCGGCGCCTGCGCAGCGCCGGCAAGAACTACGGCGTGCTGGTGCTGACGGCGCGCGATCGCTGGCAGGACAAGGTCGAAGGCCTCGGTGCCGGTGCCGATGACTACCTCGCGAAACCGTTCCATATCGGCGAGCTGCAGGCGCGCCTCGCGGCGCTGCTGCGACGTTCGAGTGGCTGGGCTTCTGCGCTGCTGCAATGTGGACCGCTACAGCTCGACACGCGCACCCAGACCGTAGCGATGAACGGCAATGCCGTGGAACTCACCAGTTTCGAGTACCGCCTGCTCGAGCACCTGGTGCTGCACGCGGGCGAAGTGGTCTCCAAGATCACCCTGACGGAAAAACTCTACGAGCAGGATTTCGAGCGCGACAGCAACGTGATCGAAGTGCTGATCGCGCGTCTGCGACGCAAACTCGATCCGGACGACCAATGGAAGCCGATCGAGACGCTGCGCGGCCGCGGCTATCGGATGATCCTGCCGCGCAGCGCTGAAGCCGGCCCCAGCAAATCCTGATGGCGCGCGCGCCTTCCTTCAGTCGCCAGCTGGTGGTGTCGATCGGCGTTCCGCTGGTGCTCGCCTTTGCGCTCACCGTGTGGGCGCTGGATCGCATCTTCCAGGAATCGGCCTGGACGGCACTGCGCGAGCGGCTCGATGAGGAAATCATCGCGCTGGTGACTGCGGCCGAGCTCAATGAGGAAGGGCGCATGGACGTGCGGCTTGCCGACCCGGAGTCGCGCCTCAGCTCGCCGGGCTCGGGTCACTACGCGCTGGTGCGTAACCAGCGCGGCCGCGAGTTGTGGCGCTCGCCCTCGCTGGAGGGTCGGCAGCTCGATTTCGGTCCGACGCTCGCGACCGGCAAGAACAGTTTTTTCCAGGAGCGCATGGCCGATGGTTCCCTGATTGCCATCTACAGTCGCGCGCTGCAGTGGGACTATGCGCCTGGCAACAGCGCGAACCTGGTGTTCAGTGTCGGCCAGGATCTGGGCAGCCAGCAGGCCCGCATGAGGCAGTTCCGGCGCCAGCTGGTGGCCTGGTTTTCCGGGCTGACCCTATTGCTGTTGGGTGTGCTGGGTTGGCTGCTGCGACGCGCGCTGGGTCCGATCCGTCGCCTCGAGGCGCAGATCGCGGAAGTGGAGGCCGGCCGGCGCGGCCAGCTCGGCGGCGGATTTCCGCGCGAGCTGCGCGGCGTGGCGCGCTCGCTCAACGCGCTGTTGCGCTCCGAGCAGCAGCGCATCGCCCGCTATCGCGACACGCTCGGCAATCTCGCCCACAGCCTCAAGACGCCGCTGGCGGTGATGCGCTCGGCGCTCGACTCCGGCGGTGATGTGCGCGCAGGCATCAATGCCGAGATCGATCGCGTCGCACAGATTGTCGATCATCAACTGACGCGCGCGGCCACGAGCGGCGGCACGACCCTGGGTCAGGCCGCCATAGCCGTGTTGCCGATCGTCACGGACCTGCGCAATACGCTGCGCAAGGTGCATGCGCGCAAGGATCTCGCCATCGAAACCTCGATCGATGCGACGGCCGGCTTTGTAGGCGATCGCGGTGACATCACCGAGTTGCTCGGCAATCTGCTGGATAACGCCTGCAAGTGGTGCAAGGGCCGCGTGCATGTCACGGTGCGGCTGGATGAGCGCCTGCCACCGGAACAGAGCCTGCAGATCCGCGTCGAGGACGATGGGCCGGGCATTGCGCCCGCGGATCGCAGCCGCGTGCTGGCGCGTGGCGTACGCGCGGATGAGCGCGCCCCCGGCCACGGGCTGGGCCTGGCGATGGTGGCCGATGCCGTGGAGGTTTACCGGGGCGATCTCGCCATCAGCGATTCGACAGCGCTGGGCGGCGCCTGCCTGGATGTTGCGCTGCCCGGGCGCGCGCTGACAGCGGGCGATGCCGGCGTCTGAGAACGGCGCGTGTTAACATTCCGGCCATGAGATCGACGGACAACAACGCCTGGCAGCCGACCAGCTGGCAGGCCCGCAAGGCGCAGCAACAGCCGGTCTACGACGATGCCGCGCAACTGGAGCGTGCGGTCGCGGATCTCGCGCGCCTGCCGCCCATTGTGGTTTCGTGGGAGATCGAGAAGTTGCGCTCGCACCTCGCGGCCGCGCAGCGGGGTGAGGCCTTCCTGCTGCAGGGTGGCGATTGCGCCGAGACCTTCGCCGATTGCGAATCCGACCATCTGGCCAAGCAGCTCAAGGTGCTGCTGCAGATGAGCCTCGTATTGCTGCAGGCCATGAAGCGCCCGGTGATCCGCGTGGGCCGCTTTGCCGGCCAGTATGCCAAGCCGCGTTCCGCCGATACGGAAACGCGCAATGGCGTCTCGCTGCCGGCGTATCGCGGTGATCTGGTCAATCGCCCGGAGTTCAGCGCCGAGGCGCGCCGGCCGGATCCGCAGCTGCTGCTGCGCGGCTATGAGCGGGCCGCGCTCACGCTGAACTTCATCCGCGCGCTGGTCGACGGTGGCTTTGCCGACCTGCACCATCCGGAATACTGGGATCTGGGTTTCATGCGCGATGCGCCGCTGCGTGAAGCCTACGAGCGCATCGTGCACTCGATCGGCGATGCGCTCGATTTCTTCGAGTCGCTCACCGGCCAGCGCGTCGGCGATGCCAACCACGTGGAGTTCTTCGCCAGCCACGAAGGCCTGCATCTGCTGTACGAGCAGGCGCAGACGCGCTACATCGCCCGCCAGGAGCGCTGGTACAACCTTTCGACGCATATGCCCTGGATCGGCATGCGCACCGCGCAG
>Ga0075018_10000522_pt1 | contig 11894 bp, 9 predicted proteins | sample ColStrG_CSR_2014_FD_71471 | JGI IMG/M metagenome (GOLD analysis project Ga0075018, IMG submission 71471) | Freshwater sediment microbial communities in response to fracking from Pennsylvania, USA - Cold Stream Run_MetaG_CSR_2014 | ecosystem: Environmental > Aquatic > Freshwater > Creek >... | reverse complement strand
CCCATGGTGCCGAGCACGCTGGCGGCGGTCGCCAGCGCGTTGGAGCCCGGCCGCTGGAAGATCGCGATGGCGGTCGCCACCTGGTTGTCCAGATAGGCATTGGTCGTGTAGTCCTGCGAGCCGAGCTCGACCCGGCCGATGTCGCTCACGCGCGTGACCCGGCCGTCTTCGTCGGTCGCGACCACGATCTCCTGGAACTGCTCGGGGCTCGACAGCCGGCCGAGAGTCTGCACCGCGAGCTCGAAGGCTCCGGGCGAGGTCGCCGGCGGCTGATTGATGGAGCCGGCCGCCACCTGGATATTGGCGGCCCGCAACGCGGTGACGACATCGTCGGCGGTCAGTCCGCGGGCCTGCACCTTGGCGGGATCGAGCCAAACCCGCATCGAATAGTCGCGCGCGCCGAACACGATGGTGTCGCCGACGCCGTCGATGCGCGTGATGACATCCTTGATGTTGATGGTCGCGTAGTTCGAGATGTATTGCTGGGTCAGGCTTCCGTCCGGCGAGATCAGATGGATCACCAGCATCAGGTCGGGCGATCTCTTGCGCACCGTCACGCCGACGCGCTGCACCTCTTGCGGCAGTCGCGGCAAGGCGACCGAGACGCGGTTCTGCACCAGCACTTGCGCCTGGTCGATGTTCGTTCCGGGCTTGAACACGACGCTGATCGTAACCGCGCCGTTGCCGGTCGCTTGCGAGATCACGTACAGCATGTTGTCGACGCCGTTGATCTCCTGCTCGATCGGCGCGGCGACGGTCTGGGCGATCACCTCGGCGGAGGCGCCCGCATAGGTCGCGGTCACGTTCACGGTCGGCGGTGCGATCTCCGGGAACTCGGTTATCGGCAGCGCCCGAAAGGAGATGAAGCCGACCAGCGTCACGATGATCGACATGACGCTCGCGAAAATCGGCCGGTCGACGAAAAAGTGGGAAAATCGCATGCCAGGTGCCCCCTCCGATAGGTGCGCTCGTCAGGATCCGGCGCCTATTTGGCGGCGGCCGCTGGTGCGGCGGCTTCGATCTTGCCGTCCTGGGCGGTGACCTTCTGGCCGGGCCTTGCGCGCTGCAGGCCGTCGATGACGATCCGGTCGGTCGGCGCGAGCCCCGTGCGAACGACGCGCAAGCCGTCCACCATGGGACCAAGCTCGATCAGCTTGGTGCCGACCGTGCCGTCGTCGGCGACGGTGAACACGATCTTGCTCGATTGATCGGACGCGATGGCGCCGTCCGGCACCAGGAGAGCCTCGTGCTCGCCGCCGAACAGACGAAGCCGTCCGAAGAATCCAGGGGTCAGCAGCCCGTCCTTGTTGTCGAACACCGCGCGGCCCCGAATGGTGCCGGTCTTCGGATTGATCACATTGTCGACGAAATTCATCCGGCCCTCGTGCTTGTATTCGGTCTCGTCCGCGAGCCGGACCGAGACCGGGTTCTGCACGTCGCGCGACGAGGGTCGCCCGCCGGCGGCCGCAAGACGCACGTAATGAAGGAAGTCCGCCTCGCTGCCGTCGAAAATGAAGTGAATGGGGTCGATCGATACGATGACGGTCAGCAGCGTCGCGCCGGTCGCGCCGCCGGTGATGAGGTTGCCGGCATCGACCCGCTTGTCGGAGATGCGTCCGCCGATCGGTGCGCGCACCTCGGTCCATTCCAGATTGAGCTCGGCCTGCTTCACGGCGGCCTCGGCCGAGGCGACCTGTCCGGCGGCATCGCGCTCGGTTGATTTCCGGGTATCGAATTCGCGCTCGGTCAAAGTCTGACTGCGCGCCAGCGGCGCTCCGCGTTGCACGTCGAGGGAGGCGATCTCGAGCTTTGCCTTGGCGCGCTCCACGTCGGCCTTGGCCTGCTCGACGGCGAGCCGATAGGGGCGCGGGTCGATGACGAACAGGAGATCGCCCTGCTTGACGATCTGGCCCTCGTTGAAATGGATGGAGTCGATGAATCCGGAAACCCGAGCGCGGACGTCGACGGACTCGACCGCCGTGAAGCGGCCGGTATATTCGTCCCACTCGGTAATGGTCTTCTGCAGCGGGCGCGCGACCGTGACGGGCGGCGGCGGAGCCGAGCCAGCGACCGGTTTGCTGTCGCAGCCGGCCAGCAGCTGGGCTGCAAGCAGCACCGAGCCCAAAGCAATTGTGCGGGTCATTGGGTTCTCCTTCACAATATCGCGGATCGGCGAAGCTGCTCCAGCGTTGCACAGCGCGGCCCCGGACAATGTACGGATAGATAGGGCGGATTGCCGATCGCGCCAGCCAAGACTCGCGGCCGAGCGCAAGAACGGGGTTGCGCGGACCGTCCGGTCGGGAGGTGGCTACCATCGGTCAGGAAGCCGTCATGAGGCGGCTCATGGCCGGCCCCAACGGCACACCGGGCTGTCCGGCGGCTAGGCGTACAGCTTTTCCAATAGGCCCTTGAGGGCCTCTTTGCCGGCCCGGCTGGCCATCGCCATGGTGTGAAAATAGACCGAAGATTGCTTTATCGCGCTCGATCGCCCGGCACGATAAATCTCCCATCGCCATGGATCCGGGGGATTTCCCCGGTTTTTCACTACGACTGAATAGTCGGTTGGTTCAAATCCGCTCATGGCCGGAATATGGGGCAAGCGGCTCCCAATTGCTAGCGAATGTCAGGGCTGCGTGATGGTCATTTATCCAGCTGCCGCCGGGGCTTGAACCCAGGACCTCGCCTGACCGAGAGGACGCGCATCGCGCTCCTGTATTTTTGCTTGGCGGCATGTTCGGACGGAAAGACGGATTCCACCCCCCGCGTCCGCGCCGGCAGGCTTTGCCTGAAAATGCTCTATGCGGTTGATCGTCATGCGGTTTTCGCCTGGCAACGGTACGAGTTTCAGCCCCACATGCGACGCAGCTTGGCCCCGATATCGACCGGCTCGCGCAAGGATGCGGTCTCCCCGCCGGGGCTTGGACGGGCGGCGGGCCAGGTGGCGCACGCGAAGTGCCGCAGGCTCGCCGCCGGAATGAAGCGGGTGCGCGAGGCGTAGACATGGCGGTCGCCGTTGTGCCGCTGCTGATGGGTGAAGAAGCGCTGCGGCACGATCAGATGCAGCTGATCCTTGGCGCGCGTCATCGCCACGTAAAGGAGACGCCGCTCCTCCTCGATCTCGGCGCTCGTGCCGGTTCCGAGGTCCGACGGCAGGCACCCGTCCACGACGTTGAGAACGAGCACCGATTTCCATTCCTGCCCCTTGGCGGAATGAATGGTGGAGAGGATGAGATAATCTTCGTCCAGGAGCGGCACGCCCGCCTCGTCGCTGGTGGCGTCGGGCGGATCGAGCGCCAGGTCGGTCAGGAACCGCTCGCGGCTGGGGTAGCCTCCGGCGATCTGCGCGAATTGGTCGAGGTCGGCCTGGCGCACCACGGCGTCGTCATGAATACGCTCCAGATGCGGGGCGTACCATCGCAGCACGAGATCGAGCTCCGCCGGCCAGGGCGCGGCCCGTCCGCGCGCCAGGGCGACCGCTTCGACGAAGGCCGGCCATTGCTCTGCGGCCGCCGCCGGCGGCTTGAATTTCTCCATGACGGAAAGCGGTTCCGACTCCGCCATGGCGTCCAGAAGGCGGGCCGCGGTCGCCGGTCCGGCGCCCGGCATGAGCTGGATCACGCGGAATCCCGCCACCCGGTCGTGCGGGTTCTGCGCCCAGCGCAGGAAAGCCAGCACGTCCTTGATGTGGGCAGCCTCCAGGAATTTGAGCCCGCCGAATTTGACGAACGGTACATTACGCCGCGTCAGCTCGACCTCGAGCGGGCCGCCGTGATGGGAGGCGCGGAACAGGACCGCCTGCGCCTTCAAGGCCAGACCGGCTTCCCGGTTCTCCAGGACCTTCTCGACCACGAAGCGCGCCTGCGCGGCTTCGTCCGCCACGCTCACGAGATATGGACGTTCGCTCGAGGCGCGTTCCGACCACAGGTTCTTGGTGAAGCGCTCCTCGGCGAGCTCGATCACGGCGTTCGCGGCCGCCAAGATCGGCTGGGTGGAGCGGTAATTGCGCTCGAGCGTGACGACCTCGGCGCGCGGGCTGAAATGCTCCGGGAAGTCGAGAATGTTGCGCACGCTCGCGGCGCGAAACGAATAGATCGATTGGGCATCGTCGCCGACGACGGTGAGGCCGTTGCCGCTCGGCTTGAGGGCCAGCAGGATGGCGGCCTGGAGCCGGTTAGTGTCCTGATATTCGTCGACCAGCACATGATCGAAACGGCCGGCGACGTCGGCCGCGATCGCCGGCTCCGCCATCATGTGCGACCAGTAGAGCAGGAGATCGTCGTAATCGAGCACGCATTGATGCTGCTTGGCTTCCACATAGGCGGCGAAGAGCTGCCGCAGCTCCGCCTCCCACATGGCGCACCACGGGAAGAATGAACCGAGCACCTCATCGAGCGGCGTTTGCGAATTGACCGCGCGCGAGTAGACGGCAAGGCAGGTTCCCTTGGCCGGAAAGCGCTGCTTGGTCTTGGAGAAGCCGAGGTCGTGGCGAATGAGGTTCAGGAGATCGGCGGAATCTTCGCGATCGTGGATGGTGAAGGCACGGTCGAGACCGATGTGCTGCGCGTATTCCCGCAACAGCCGCGCCCCGATCGCATGAAACGTGCCGGCCCAGGCCAGCGCCTGCGCCAGCGGAGCCGCTTGCTCGCGCAGCACGGCGGCTGCGATGCGGTCCACCCGGCGCATCATTTCCGCGGCGGCGCGGCGGGAGAACGTCAGCAGCAGCATGCGGCGCGGATCGATGCCGTTGACCAGCAAATGCGCCACCCGATGGGCCAGCGTGTTGGTCTTGCCCGACCCGGCGCCGGCGATGATCAGGAGCGGACCGGCCTGCAGGAATTCCGGCTCCCCGTATTCGACCGCGCGGCGCTGCTCGGGATTGAGCCGGTCGAGATAGGCGGTGGCGGTCATGCGAGCGGTGTTTCCGGGCGAAGCCAGGGCGGGCATCGGCTCCGACCGGCCGCATGGAAAAATCCCGTTTGAAAAGAGAGCCTTGCGGCCATCGTAGCCCCCGTTGATTCGTCCGGGGCATTAGAACGGTCCATGAACGAAATGCCAAGGCGAAACGGATGGGCGAAACGGGTGGTCGATGTCCGCTTACGCCGGCCGGGTTTGGTCATTCCAAATTTGCATGGAGTTTGTTGCTGATTGGACCCTGCGGAATCGCCGGCGCCTGAAAAAACAGGTCGGATACAGAGAACCGTGGTTATGGGCGCGCCGGGAGCCATGCAGACAGCGCGGTACACATGGGGCGTCGCGCCGGACAAGGCCGCAAAGGGGGTGTCATCATGCTCCTTGGACAGCAGGCTCTTGCGGGCGCGCCGTGACAAATCAAAACCCGGCGCGGTTTCCCGGCCGGGCGCAATTCTTCAGTTTCAATTCTGCGAATAGTCTGATTTGCGCTGTCGGGTCAAGCGCGCGCCGATCGATCGATGCCGGCGGCGGCCGTGGTTGCGGCTCGGCTTGACCGGCACGGGCCAGGGTTGACCGCGGCGATCGGAAGCGCTCTTGATGATGCATGAGCGAAAACGAGAACATCGAACGCTTCGCCGAGGCGCTGGGCCTCGCCGCCCTCGACCTGTGGAGCGAGCTGCCACAGGAGGTTCAGCACAGCCTGTTCGAGCAGGCGGTGGTGCGGGGACACAAGACCGAGCGGGACGAAAGCCTGCGCGAGCAGCTGGCGCAGTTTCTTCACGCCCACCACGAACGGACGGCCAAGCGCAATGCCGGGCAAGCGGGTTCAGTTTGACGCGGAAACATGGGCTGCGCTCGACCTGCTCGCCCGCGACCGCATGATGGATTTCCAGGAGCTGGCCGACGAGGCGTTCCGCGACCTGTTGCGCAAGCACGGCCGCCCGACCGAGCTGATGGCCGCCTTGCGGCAGAGCGCCGGCGTGGGCGCCGCCGTCCACGCGTTGCCTGCCAAGAAGGTGCCGGGCAAAGGCAGTGCGAAGAACCGGCGCGGCACCGACTGATTGGTTCGGACCAAAACGATGGGGTGGTCCGGGGCCTGCCCGGACCACCCCGGCATCAGCTCAGAACCGTTCGACGTAGCCTTCCGGGAAACGCACCTGGAAGCGGCCGATGGTGCGATAGTCGCCCAGATTGTTGCTCGGCTGCGGCGTGTTGTAGCCGGCGAAGACGATCGTCACCGTGCGACGGTCGGTGTAGACGGCTTGCGGATCATAGACCCGGCCGCTGAAGTAATTCGAGTTGAAGCCGCCCGGCACCGGGACGAACGGTGCGACCTGGGCTGCGGTCAGCGCGTCGGCGCCGGTGACGTTCACCACCGGGGCATTCAACGGATACGGCCGCGGTCCCACAGGATCGGTGACCGTGTCGGTCGACAGGATCGGATTGTCGAACCCGTAGACCACGTGCCAGTGCAAGAGGTCGCTCGGCTGGGTGACCTTGCCGTCGGTCTCGGCATAGCCGATGAAGTGGAACCCGTCCGAGTCGTTGTCGAGGCAATTGCCGGCGCCGAAGAACATGCCGTAGCGCCCGTCCTCGAGCGGCAGAATGCTGCCGCTGCCGAGCCAGCGGATGCCGTTCAACGCCACCGTGGTCGGATCGTTGAGGCCCGAGGCGACGCCGACATCGGTGAAGACGATGCCGTCGGTCGTGGTGGCGACGCGAACGGCGGTCACATCGTGGTTCGGCTTGCGCGGCTTGCCGTTGACCAGGTTGGTCAGCGCGAATTTGGGCGTGTTCGGGCACTGCTGGGCGGTCGGGAAGCTGGTGTCGGCGTTCAGCGTCTTTTCCACATAGACGACCGTGGTGGTCGTGCCGTGGCGCACCGAGCCCATGATGGCGTCGGGATTCTGCAGGCCGCTCGTTGCCAGCGGCGCGTCGCTCAGCGTCGGATAGCCGCCCGAGCCGAGCGGGCTGACATAGCCGAAATCCGGCAGCGCGGACAGCGAGCCGGAGGGCGGCAGCGTGTGCACCACCAGCGGATCGGAGTCGATATGACCGTTGGCGCGGTTGAGATGATAGATGCGCTCGACGCCGTTGCCGAAGCTCAGGACCACCGGGTGGCCGAGGCCGTTGTCGGCCGCATTGCCGCTCGACGAGCCGTACGCCACCTTGGCGCCGTTCACGTTGACGTTGAGATTGTCCGGATCGGTGACATCGAACGGGCAGTAGGGGTTGAGCGCTAGCGCCTCGCCTTTGAAGGTCCAGGAGCGGCCCCAATCGTGCGAGATCGCCGCCACCGTGGCCTCCTGCTGATTGCGCGGGCGATAGTCGAAGAACCCTTCCAGGGTTTCGTCATGACGGCGCACGAACGGGAAATAATAGGGCTGCATCAGGCTGAAGCCGTGATTCTTCGTGAACTTGCCGGACGCGCCGCAAAGGCCCGCATAGGGCTGGCCAAACCCCGAATAGGGCGGAGTCAAGTTGCCGGGCGGGACGATGCCGGACGCATCGTGCGGGTTGCCGTCCGACTCGTCGTGGTCTTCGGCCTCGTCACGCTCTTCGCGTGCCGACTCCTCGCGCTCGGCCGACTCATGCAGGGTCCAGGGCCCACCATGGATCTTCGATTGGGCGAGGCTGTTTGGAACATAGGAAATGGTCGGGCCGGCGGCTGTGGCCGATCCGGGCGCGGCCGCAAGCAGTGCGATGGCGGCGGAAGCGCCGAGAAGCGCGCTTTTCATGGCGGAGGTCCTTCCTTGGAGATGGCGTTTATTGGAGATGTCGTTTCGACTCGGGCCGCGAAAAATATCGCCACCCGACACACCGCCGCATAGCACCGGTTCCCTGACAGATTTGAGACAAGGCCGGCCAATAGGGGCCAAGCAAGCGGGTTCAGCTTGACGCGGAAAGATGGCAGGCCCTCGACCTGCTCGCCCTCGACCGCATGATGGATTTCCAGGAACTGGCCGACGAGGCGTTCTGCGATCTATTTCGGCGACGGGTCGCGACTGGCCGCTCCCGTTGTGATTTGTTACGCCTATACCGCAAAGCGGAACACAGCCAGGTCACTTGCTCGCGTCATGAAGCCACAGCCGTTGACGGATGAAGAATGCGATCGCCTGAGCGCGGCACTCGAACGCTTGGGAGATAAGCGTTCGATGAACTTGGAGCAGTTGGATGGCTTCCTGGCTGCTTTGGTTTGCGGTCCCGAAATCGTTCTTCCGAGCGAATACCTTCCGCAGATTTGGGGGGACAATCTCGTTTCCGGGGACCGCCTCACCGCGCAGCCCATCCTGCAGGATTTCTTGTCCTTGATCGTCCGCCATTGGAACGTGATTGCCGACACTTTGCATTCGGATGACGTTTATCTGCCACTGCTGCTCGAAGATGAGAACGGAACCTTCCGCGCCAATGATTGGGCGAGCGGATTTCTGCGTGGGATGGATTTGCGCAGAGACCAGTGGGCTGACCTCTTGGGCGACGAGCAGCATGGCGGATGGCTCGTGCCGATCTTTGCGTTGGCGCACGAAAACGATCCTGATCCCACGATGCGTCCTTATGGCGAGCCGATCGGCACGGAGATGCGTGAGAAGTTGATTGTGGGCGCTGCCGCAGGGGTGATGGGCATCTACCGCCACTTCGAAAGGCAGCGACGACGTGAAGCGCAGTCGCTTGGTGACAGCACCGTTCGCCGTATTGCGCCGAAGATCGGGCGCAACGATCCATGTCCATGCGGGTCGGGCAGGAAATTCAAGCAGTGCTGTGGCGGGGCCACGCTCCATTAGTGTTGTGACCCTGATATTCGTTTCGCACCGTCGGCCGGGGCGCCGATCGGGTGTCGGCGCGGCGAGCCGATCGCCGCTGCGCGTCACCGCCATCGGTAGGGAATCGTCGACTGGGCAGCCGCCGAATCCCATGCAAGCTCCCAGCGGTCCGGCGATTCATGGTCATAGAGCCGGCTGGGCATGCTGATGATGGTCGCTTCGTCGTCGCCGACATTCTTCCAGCCGTGGTAGACGCCGGGCGGAATGACGACGAGCCCCTGGTTGCGCCCGCCGAGCATGAACTCGTTGATCGACCCGTAGGTCGGCGACGATCGCCGCGCATCGTAGCACACGATCATGAGCGACCCGCTTGCAGCAAACAGGCGGTCGATCGTGAAGCGGTGGATCCCCCACGCACGGATTCTCCCCGGAAACGTGGTCGTCATGGTGACCTGAACGAGTGCCGCATCGGTCACGCCCCAGTCGTCGCGATATACTTCCGTGAGATGACCGTGGTGATGAGACACCGGCCGCGCGAGACGGTAGCTGACACCCTCGATCGGATCGAGTCGCAGCGCTCCCGTCGAGGTCGTGAGCGACATGCGCGGCGATGCCGACTCAAATCCGTCGATATCCTCGGCGAGACGGGCGGGTTCGTGCCCAGGCTTGGAGCGACCGGTATGACGCATGGTTGTCGGGATACAGCACTTTTGCCTGGTACGGAAGGGAGCGCGGACCCTCCAATGCCGGAACTACACATGAACAAGAAGTGGCGTCGACGAGCGCGATGCTCGAACTTTCAGCCCAGACGCTGCTGCGTCCGCTCTTCTGCCAAGGGGCCTGGCGGGTGGGATCGCACCGTGTATACCGATGCGCGCGTCTACCGATCTGTTCCCGGCTCCATTGGAAATTCCCGAGGCTAGAAGAATGGCTCCTCGCTTCTCGGTGCTGCTGCCGACCCACAATCGGGCCGACGTGATCGGCTTTGCGATCCGCTCGGTGCTTTGGCAAACCGATGGGGATTTCGAGCTGCTCGTGGCCGGTGACGGCTGCACCGATGGAACGGCGGCGGTCGTGCAAAGCTTCGCCGACCGCCGCATCCGCTGGTTCGATCTGCCGAAGGCGCCGGGCTTCGGATACCGGAACCGCAATGCGGTTCTGCGTGAGGCCCAGGGCGAGTTCGTCGCGTGCATGACGGACGACGATGTGCTGCTGCCGGATCATCTCCAGCAGCTCGGCCGGGTTTTCGAGGACGATGCGATCGAGTGGGCCTATTCACGCCCTCTCTGGGTATCGCGCGACGGCGTGATCATTCCGGTCTGCACCAACCTGACCAACGACGACGAGCTCGAACGCATGAAGACCGTGGAGCTGTTCATTCCGTCGTCCTGCATCGTCTATCGGCGAACCTGCCACGACCGCTATGGCGTGTGGCCGGAACATCTCACGTCCAACGGCGACCGTGATCTGTGGGCCCGCATGCTCAAGCCCGGGCCGGATCGGAACCACGCGTTTCTGCCCGTGCCGACTGCATTCCATTTTCTGGCCGACTGGCGCCACGTCGAAAGTCTGGAGAACTGGCCGACGGCCGGAAACTTCCTGCGGCTCGCGCGCGCCAGCGCGTGGTGGCCGTCTTGCCTGAAGTTGAGAACATCGCCGGATGGTCCGGAACAGGCGATCGTGTTCGACGCGATCGCGCGCGGCGGCGCGGCCTGGATCGCGGAAATGCGCTCTGCCATCGATCGCGTCATCGACCGGACCGCATTGGATCATGTGCTGGACTGCGTGCCGCAAATGGCCGCAACGAAATCGCAGCTGGCGCAGGCTCTTGCCGAGCGGGACGCGATCACGGCGGAGCGGGATGCGATCGTGAACAGCCGAACATGGCGGCTGACGCAGCCATTGCGGGCGCTGCGCCGCCTGATGCGCACGAGCCGTTCTTGACTGCGGTGGCGGCTGGCAAGCAACGGGAAAACGTGGTTTGCCGACGGACGAGGCGTGGGAAGGGTGCTCAGAAGGCCCTCATTGTTCGGGGACATTCTGGTGCTGCCGCTCAGGATTGAACTGAGGACCTCTTCATTACCAATGAAGTGCTCTACCACTGAGCTACGGCAGCGTGCCGGCGACCGAAACAAGACGCAACGAGGATCAAGCCGCAAAGACGGGCGATCATTGCCACAAGGTCGGAATGGGCGCAAGCAGGCGCGACAGGCGTGAGCGGTCGGCGCGGGCTTCCTCGGCGGGGGCTGCGGTCGTAATCTGGCTTTATGAGCGAAAGCAGCAAGATAGGGGACGGCGGCAAGGCCGACCAGAAGGCGAGACGGGAACGGCGCCTCGCCGCGGCGCTGCGGGAAAACCTCAAGCGCCGCAAGGCCCAGGCCAAGGGGCGCGTGGCCGGTGACGCTGCGAACCCGGGAGCCGGCGGGCCCGCGGGTGAGCCCCACGATTCCGCCGGAATCGCCGACGACAAACGAAACCATTAGAGCGGGCGCCCCCTCGGGGGCCGGCGGGACACCGCCAAACGGGGCAGGAGAGGGGCATGGATCGCATTCGCGTCACGGGCGGCCGCAGGCTGCACGGCACGATCCCTATTTCGGGCGCCAAGAACGCGACCTTGCCGTTGATGATCGCGAGCCTGCTCACCGAGGAGACCCTCATTCTCGACAATGTGCCGCGCCTCGCCGATGTCGGCCAGCTGCAGCGCATCCTCGGCAATCATGGGGTCGACGTGATGGTCGGCGGCAAGCGGCCGGGCGAGACCCCCTATGACGGGCAGACCTTGCACATTTCCGCCGCCCGCATCGTCGACACAACCGCGCCCTACGATCTGGTGTCGAAGATGCGCGCCAGCTTTTGGGTGATCGCCCCGCTGGTCGCCCGCATGGGGCAGGCGCGCGTCTCCATGCCGGGCGGCTGCGCGATCGGCACGCGGCCGGTCGATCTGCTCATCATGGCGCTGGAGCGGCTGGGCGCCGAGATCGAGATCGACGGCGGCTATGTGATTGCCCGCGCCAAGAACGGGCTCAAGGGCGGCGAGATCAACTTTCCCAAGGTGACGGTCGGCGGCACCCACACCGCCATCATGGCGGCGTCGCTCGCCCACGGCACCACGGTGATCGAGAACGCGGCCCATGAGCCCGAGGTCAAGGACGTCGCCGATTGCCTCAACCTGATGGGGGCCAGGATCAGCGGCGCCGGCACCTCGCGCATCGTCATCGAGGG
>Ga0075018_10000520_pt1 | contig 11907 bp, 10 predicted proteins | sample ColStrG_CSR_2014_FD_71471 | JGI IMG/M metagenome (GOLD analysis project Ga0075018, IMG submission 71471) | Freshwater sediment microbial communities in response to fracking from Pennsylvania, USA - Cold Stream Run_MetaG_CSR_2014 | ecosystem: Environmental > Aquatic > Freshwater > Creek >... | reverse complement strand
GACGTGGATGCCTGCGCCTACATGGGCAACTACAAACCAAACTAATGGAAATCGCTGAACGGACGATAGGGTTCTTAGAGGGAGATTTTGACGGACCCTCCTTTCGACATGGAACCAGCCACAGGCCAGGCTACAGAAAGTGCGAGAAGGCAGGCTGTGACAGATAACCTGCCGGTCCATGGGAATCACTCCCAACCTGGAAAGGAACCGCAGCGATGAGCGACACCGACATCGTAAAAGAGTTCTTAGTGGAGAGTTACGAGAACTTGGACCGGCTGGACCGGGAACTGGTCGGTTTGGAGAAGAATCCCGGTGACAGCGCTGCGCTGGGCAGCATATTCCGCACTATGCACACCATCAAGGGCACCTGTGGTTTTCTGGGCTTCAGCAAACTGGAGGCGGTAGCGCATGTGGGAGAGAACCTGCTGGCCCGCCTGCGCGACCGGCAACTCACTCTGACCCAGGAAATCACTACGGCGCTGCTGAGCACGGTGGATGCGGTCCGCCAGATGCTAGGCCAGATCGAGATCGCCGGACAGGAAGGCGAGCGCGATGACTCCGTTCTGATTGCGACTCTGACACGGCTGCAGCAGCCGCCCCAGGCGCCGACAAAGATCGAGGTTGCGAGGATCGAGTCGTCTCCCGCGCCGGAGGCCGCTTCCGACGCAAGTGCCTTGCCGACTTCGATCGGCGACATTCTGATGCAACGGGCCGGCGTCACGCAGGCGGAGATCATGCTCGCGGTTGACCAGCAGAAAGCAGGCGACCCGCGCCACATGGGCGAGATCCTGGTGGAACACGGCGCGGCGCGGCCGGCCGATGTCGTGGATGCCCTGCGCATCCAGTTGTCCTCCCGCGCCAGGGCGACCGCCGCCTCTGGCAGCACCATCCGGGTGGATGTGGGATTACTGGACAAGGTCATGAACCTCGTCGGCGAACTGGTGTTGGCGCGCAACCAGGTCCTGCAATTCGCCAACCGCATGAAAAACGCCAGCTTTCTGGCCGCCTCCCAGCGTCTGAACCTGATCACTACCGAACTGCAGGAGGGGGTCATGAAGACCCGCATGCAGCCCATCGAGAACATCTGGGGCCAGTTCCCGCGAACGGTGCGCGACGTGGCGCTGGTGTGTGGCAAGGAAGTCAACATCGAGATGAAGGGCAAAGAGACCGAACTGGACAAAACCATCATCGAGGCGATCAAGGATCCACTCACGCATCTGGTGCGTAATTCCGTGGACCACGGGATCGAACTTCCCGATGACCGCCTGAAGGCAGGCAAGGATCGAATCGGACGCCTGATTCTGCACGCTTTTCATGAAGGGGGGCAGGTCAACATTGAAATCAGTGATGATGGCGCCGGATTGAACCCGGAGCGTATCCGCCAGAAGGCGCTCGACCGCGGAGTGATCACCGCCGAACAGTCGGCGCGCATGACCGAGCGGGAAATCTTCAATTTGATCTTCCTTCCCGGATTCTCCACGGCGGAAAAGGTGACCAACGTGTCCGGCCGCGGCGTCGGCATGGATGTAGTGAAGACGAATGTCGAAAAGATTGGCGGCACCGTGGACGTTCAATCCACCGTGGGCCGGGGTACCACGGTCCGGGTAAAGATTCCGCTGACCCTGGCCATCATCCCGGCGCTGGTTGTGACCTGCGGTGGTGACCGTTACGCCATTCCCCAGGTGAGCTTGATCGAGTTGGTGCGGCTGGCACCCGACCAGGTGCGGACCGGCATTGAAATGGTGCACGGTGCGCCCGTGCACCGGCTGCGCGGCCGCCTGCTGCCTCTGGTGTATCTGAGGCGAGAGCTCCAGATTGCAGCTGCGGACCCGCGGCCGCAAGAGGGGAATGCGGTCAACATCGTGGTGCTGCAAGCCGATGGCCGGCAGTTCGGGCTGGTGGTGGACGAGATCAACGACACCGAAGAAATTGTGGTAAAGCCGCTGAGCAAACAGCTCAAGGGTGTGAAGACCTTTGCCGGTGCAACCATCATGGGCGACGGCAAAGTTGCCCTGATCCTGGACGCGCTCGGACTGGCGCAGAAGGCCAACGTCATCGGCGACCGGCAGGACCGCGCCATGGCTGGGAAAGAATCATCCTCAGCCGAGAAAACCGCCAGCAACCGGCAAACCCTCCTGCTGTTTCAGACCGGCACAGACGGACGCATGGCGATTCCCCTTTCCCAGGTGGCGCGGCTGGAAGAATTTGCCCGCAACAAAGTGGAGAGCGCGGGCCAGCGTCAGGTCGTGCAGTACCGCGGACAGATCATGCCGCTGATCCGCATCTCGGAGGCGGTGCAGTTGGCGGAAGGCGATTCCGCTAAGACCGCCGATGGGCAAGGCCCGCTCCAGGTCGTGGTCTATGCCGAGCGCGGGCGCAACGTGGGCCTGGTGGTCGAACGCATCCTCGACATTGTGGAAGAGGATGTCGTGCTCGAGCACATGGCCGAACGGGCCGGGATTCTGGGCTCGGCGGTGGTGCAGCAGCGGGTGACCGACCTGCTCGATGTCGCCAGCGTGGTGCGTGCGGCCCAGCCCAGTTTCTTTACGAAAGCAGCCGCGGCTGCGGGATAAGGGAGAAAGGTTTCCATGGCGCAGAGCGAGCAATTTTGCACGTTTTATCTCGATGGCCACTTCTTCGGAGTGCCGGTGCAGCAGGTCCAGGAAGTGATCCGCTACCAGGAGATGACGCGCGTGCCCATGGTGACGCAAGTTATCCGCGGGCTGATCAACCTGCGCGGGCAGATTGTCACCGCCATCGACTTGCGGCGGCGGTTGAGCATGGCGGAACGCCCCGCCGACCAGTTGCCCATGAATGTTGTGGTGCGCACCGACGACGGCGCCTTCAGCCTGCTGGTGGATGAAATCGGCGACGTCATCGAGGTCGAGGAAAAAACCTTCGAGTCGCCGCCCGCAACCTTGTGCGGCTCAGTTCGGGCCATGATCCTGGGAGTCCACAAACTGAATGACCGGCTCGTGCATCTACTCGACATCGAAAAAGCATGCCACCTGACCGAAGTCGCTGAAACTGTGGCCACAGTGCGGTAGCGCCAGTGTCACGCCCGGCAAACGCGGTGCAGCGGCTGTGCGCCCGCGCGGTCGGCTGGCAACCGTTTTACTGGTTTTGACTTCGGGAAGCTGGAGAGACAAGAACATGAGATTCACACTTGGAAACAAACTGGGACTAGGTTTTGGCGTCATCGTCGCCTTGGTCGTATTCAGCGCTGCGATGGGCTATCTAAAGTCGGTAGACATCAAGCAGGGCGAAGACGCCACATTCGAGTTATGCTTCCCCTCGCTCGACACCTCCAGGAGATTGCAGAGAGATCTGAATCACACCCAGAGCAAAGGTCGCGAAGCCATTCTTGCGGGAGCAGAGCCGGCCAGGAGAGAAGAAGCGAAAAAGTTGTTTGATGGAGCTTGGAACGACATTGAAAAAGATATTGCCGGGCTGGACGAATTGGCGCCCAAGTGGACTCTGCAACTGGACCGTGACCGTCTGGTTGACATTAAGAAGCAACTGGTCGCGCTGCGCGCGGCCCAGGAGGTTGGCATCAATCATGCGGCGAGCGGCGGGCGCGACGCTGTCATCAAAGCGGGAAACGAATTCGCCGACAAGGCTACGCCGACCACTGAAGCAATCAAGAAGTCGCTCGGAAGCCTGGCGGATTCGTTTATAGCGCTATTGAACAAGAAAAAGGAAGACTTGCATGGGGAGAACCGCTCGCTCCAGTTGACGCTGGCAGTGACCACTCCAGCGGCCTTGGGCATCGGAATTTTTGTGGCAGTTTTCCTCAGCCGCAGCATTGTTGGAGCAACCCAGTCAGTCCTCGTCCAGGCGGAGGCCATCGCAGCGGGCGACCTGACTCCGGACGATCTTCCGGTCCGAAGCCAGGACGAACTGGGCGACCTGACCAGGGCAATCAACCAGATGAGGGGCAGCCTGAAACGCATGATCCTGGCCATCGCGGAAGATGCGGTTCACGTAGCCAGTGCGAGCGAAGAACTGAATGTGACCAGCCAGCAGATCACTGCCAACTCCGAGGAGACCTCGGCCCAAGCCAAGCTGGTTTCGCAAGCAGCGGAGCAGGTCAGTCAGAACCTTCAGACCGTCGCCACCGGGGCCGAACAGATGGGCGCAAGCATCAAAGGGATCGCTAAGAACGCCAACGAGGCTGCCAAAATCGCAACTTCCGCTGTCAGGGCCGCCGAAACCACTACCGCCACTGTGTCCAAGCTGGGCGATTCTTCCACTGAGATTGGACAAGTCATTAAAGTCATCACTTCGATTGCGCAGCAGACCAACCTGCTGGCGCTCAATGCCACGATTGAAGCGGCGCGCGCTGGCGAAGCAGGCAAGGGCTTCGCCGTGGTGGCCAACGAAGTCAAGGAACTGGCCAAGGAGACCGCCAAAGCCACCGAAGACATCAGCCGCAAGATCGAAGCCATCCAGACCGACACCAAAGCGGCGGTGGACGCCATTGGATCGATCAGCGCAGTGATCAACCAGATCAACGATATTTCCAGCACCATCGCCGCGGCGGTGGAGGAGCAAAACGCGACCACGAACGAGATGTCACGCAACGTAAGCGAAGCGGCCCACGGTAGCAGCGAGATTACCAGCAACATTACAGGGGTGGCGCAGGCGGCGCAGGGTACGACGCGCGGAGCCACCGACACCCAGAGGGCGTCGCAGCAACTGGTGGAGACAGCCACACAACTCCGGCGCCTGGTCGAACAGTTCAAGGTTACTGCCACGGAAAGCGGATACGGCGCGGCAGCGACCCAAGGGCAGAGCAAGGCAGCCCGTGCCGGCTCGTAAGTTCCCCGCACGCGTTGGCTGCCCGCTTCGGCATTGGTTTGTAGCTGGCGGACGGATACCGCTGACTATGGCTCCCATTTGCATGCTGGTTCGCAAAGGGCTGGAGATCAGGCGCGGCATAGCGCAGGGCGGTGGTCCTGGAACTTACTGTGACTTGAAGACTTATACCACGTTGGAGCCTCCGGCAAAATGATGATTGCCACCCCCATCGCTTCTGCGTCGCCCGCCCCCGCCAGGAGCAGCGAAGCGGTTGACCCTGTGTACCGGCAAATCCGCGACTTGGTGTATAGGGTTTCGGGTATGTATAAGGCTGAGGAAAAACTTTATCTTCTGGCCGACGGCTGCGGACGGCGGATGAAACATCTGGGGACGAAGACTCCGCGCGACTATTGGAATCTGCTCACGGCGCATCCCAGCCGCGATGGCGAACTCCGGCAACTGCTGAACGAAGTCACCATTGGCGAGACTTGCCTGTTCCGCAGCCAGCCCCAGCTCGATGCGCTGCGCAAAGTAATCCTTCCCGAACTGGTGGCGGAAAAAAACAAACAGATCACCAAGAAACTACGCATCTGGAGCGCGGGCTGCTCCACTGGGGAAGAGTCCTACACGCTGGCCATGAACATGCTTGAGGAAAGCGAGCGTCTACTCAAGGGCTGGACGGTTGAAATCGTTGCCACCGATTTGAATGACCGCTCCGTGGAAATAGCCAAGACCGGCATCTACGGCGATTACGCGCTGCGCTCGACCCCAGACTATTTCAAGCGCAAGTATTTCTCGACAGGCGATGAGAAAAAACTGCAGGTAGGTCAAGAAGTGAAAAACCTGATCACCTTCAGCCGCCTGAACCTGCAGGATGACTCCGAGATGCTCCTGATGAAGAATATGGATCTGGTTTTCTGCTGCAACGTGCTGATCTATTTTGATGGAGCGTCGAAGGCAAGGGTGATTAGTCATTTTTTCAGCAACCTTAATTTTGGCGGCTATTTCTTTCTCGGAACCTCGGAATCGCTGATGAAATTGAACGATCAGTTTCACCTCATCCATTTTCCGGGAACCATCGCGTATTGGAAACCATCTGCTGGCAGTGGCAAACTATGATCACATCCTTCACCGCAACCATTCGTGAGCGGGTGCAGCGTATTGAAACCATGCCCGCCATTCCCGCGGTTTTTCTGCCCCTGTTGAAGCTGCTGGGCGGTTCCACGGAGGAGGCAAGGGTGGACGAAGTGGTGCGCCTGATTTCTTATGACGGCAGCATTGCCGCGCAATGCCTGCGCATGGCTGGCTCACCCTTATTTGGCCTGGTGCAGCCGCCCACATCCATCAAGGGAGCGGTGATTACCCTGGGCCTGCGTCGCGTCGAAACCATTCTTCTCACCTGCTGCCTGGGGCAGGCTTTCCCAGCCAAGAAGTGGGTGTTGGATCCGGTGGTATTTTGGAGGCATTCGCTGGGCTGCGCCATGGTGTGCCGGAAATTCAGCGAAAAGTTGACCAATACCGATAGGGAGAAAGCCTACATGGCAGGGCTGTTGCACGATATCGGCTTCATGGTGAATTGCCTGGCTTTTTCCAAGGAATTTGCCACGGCGATGGCGCTCGCCTTTCAGGAGGAGATTCCCCTGGACGAGGCGGAACGTACCACCATGGGGTTCACGCACTGTGAAACCGGGCAGGCGCTGGCGGAAAAATGGAAAATGGCTGACGATGTCATCGAGGTGATCGCACATCATCATGCCATCGAGCGGAGCCAGAAGGCGCAGCCACTGGTGGCTTTGGTGCACCTGAGCGACCTGCTCTGCCGCATGCGCGGCCTGGGTTACGGCTACTATGAGCGGCACAAGGCAGACTTGATCTCCGATCCCGCATGGGCCATCCTTTTGAAGGATTACCACGATCTCGAGGGTATGGACTTGGCCCGGTTCACCTTTGAACTCGACGAAGGTGTAGAAGAAATCCACGCCCTGGTAGCTACGGTATTCGGGTCGGCGCCGGCGCGCACCTAGACTGCGTGGGGTCAGGGCTGTCCGATCGACCGAAGCTCGACAGGGGTGTAACTTAACGCGGTGCGTCGCCAGTACGCTCTGGTTGGATTTAGGATTTGTTCTTGCGCTTTGGGTAACTCTGATTAAGTTCGCCCTGCTCCGCTTTGAAAGGGCACGGCTTCTAGTCGAGCGCCCGGGGCCCCTAAATATGCGGCTTCAGCCGCTGCGGACCGCCCCTTGATTGTGGCCGATCTCAATGACCAACGACTTATTCAGATATTCCTTAGAGCTTGGCGACAGCGCCGCGTTCCATTTCAATGAGTACAACCGGCAATTGTGCGTAACCTAAGTCGCTGGTAAACGCTTGTCCATCCATCAGCATCCACTGCAAGAACTCTTTGAGTGCAACTCGCTTGGCCGGAGGCAAGGATTGCGTGGGGATCAAGAGCCACGTAAAACTGGCGATGGGGTAAGCCGATTCTCCGGAAGCGTTAGTGAGTGAAACGCGGAAGTCTTCGCCGTGAACCGATTTAGCCTTGGAAGCGGCGGCCGCCGATAGGCTATTCAGGCTGGCCTTGATAAACTCACCCGCGGTGTTGCGAACCGAGCCGAATGGTACATGGTTTTGCAGCGCAAACGAGAGTTCAACATAGCCTATCGAGTAGGGCGTCTCCTTCACCAACTTGGCCAGGCCCCCGTTGCCCTTCGGCGAAGCCTTGCCGTTAGGCCATTTCACTGTGACGCCGCGTCCGACCTGGCGCTGCCACCGGCTGCTCACTTTGGACAAATAGTCCGTCCAGATAAAGGTCGTGCCGCTGGCCTCGCCCCGGTAGATCACGTCAATGCGTTGGTTGGGAAGGGTGACTCCCGGATTTGCCGCGGCAATGGCGGGGTCGTCCCATCCGCGAAGGGTACCGAGATATATGCCTGCGAGCACTTCGGGAGTGAAACGCAGTTCCTTGGTGATGCCTGGAAGATTGTAAATCGGTACTACCCCGCCCAAAACCGAAGGCAAGAGCAGCATTTTGGTCGAGGCCTTCGCCAATTCATCACTCGTTACGGGAACATCGGTGCCCCCGAAGTCAGAGGCGCCGTCAGAGGTCTGGCGAACGCCTTCGATGGAACCTGCCGCCAAGTAATGCAAGTGTACACTGCGATGGGTTCTGCCATATTCTTCGAACCATCGGGTGTAGATCGGGGCGGGGAAGGTGCCACCGACGCAGACCAATTCAACAGTGGTAGTGTTTTGTGCCCCGGCAGGGAGCGTCAGTGCAATGGAAACGACGAGAAAAAGAAATTTGTAATTCATGTTTTCTCCATGCATCAGAACCCTTCAGTTATGAGTCCGGAGGGAGATGACGATGGGCATGCCTTCAAACAGCAGCCGGACCTCAAGGGCAGGCGAGTCCGCCAGGGTGTGCAGGCTATAGTTCCTGCCGGTGATCACTGTGGGCACGGAGAGCATGCAGCCTTCACCCAGTCCAGCGACCTTGTTCTTAAAGTTGCCAGCCACCATGTTGCAGATTTCACCGAGTGCGTCCAACACCTCCCGGCTGCCCTCAGCGGCGGGCGCGTTTAGCATCTTCGAGGCCATGAGGGCAGCCGACTGGGCGCCACAAGAAAACGTCAGTATGCCGCACACTTTACTGGCCAGCCCTACCATGGACGTGACATCGAAAGGCCCATTTGCTGCGGTTTCCGGCACTGCTAGTTGGCAACCAAGCATCATCTCAAACACTTCGCGCGTAGCCAGTTCCATCATAGGAATCCAGTCTTCGTGGTTGCTCCTGACAGCAGGCAATTCATTCAAGGACTTCATGGTTTTCCTGCCAGAACCGCGAGGACCTGCTCCCTGACTTGCTCGGGCGTGAATGGCTTGCGGATGTAGCCGCGAGCCCCGCAGGACAAGGCCTGCACCACATGAGACTCGCTGCCCTCGGTCGTAATCATGACCACAGGCACGTCTTTCGCGTTGGGCACGCCGGAAAGCTGTTTGACAAACTCCAGCCCGTCCATCACCGGCATGTTGATATCGCAAAGGATGAGGTCGACCGGGCTTGCCTGGAGGACAGCAAGTGCCTCAGCCCCATTCCCCGCCTCGAGGACCTGGGTCAGATCGATGCCCGCCTGACGCAGCGAGCGCTCCACAATCTTCCGCATGACCGAGGAATCGTCGACGATCAGAGCACGTATGGGCATAAGGCTGTACTCGTTCTCCACTTCGGGGTGACGCTTGCTTGTTTCTTTCGTTTGCGTCCACTTACGGGTATATCGGCGCGGGATGATAGGACTTTAGGACAGGAGAACCGCGTGGGACTCCGCAAGACCGGTATGGCTTATCTGCCCCCCGGTTGACCAATTATGCTGGAATTGCGTCCCAAGTCCATGAACCCGCAGTCGAATCTGAAGGAGGTAGTGATGAATCGCATCTTCTGGGCTTTGGCTTTGCTGGTAATGGCAGTTTCGTCCATTCGTTGCGGAGCACAAGTGAACCCTATAAGGTCATTCCGCTACGTTGAAGACGCGCAAAAAAGTCACAGCCTCTCGGGATGACGAGTGTGTTTAGTCCGCGTTATAACTGAAGCGATCTATCTTTGGTCGGTGGTCTGCTGTCATCTACGAACCACGCCATGCAATTTGATAATGTCTAAAATTAGAGCATACTGTCCTTTCTTCTCCCCTTTTTTTTCGCGCCTTCATCTGGATTGACAGCTTAGGATCTCGTGCACGAACTCGAAAAATCACGGCCCGGTTTGCAAAAGATCTTGAACAAACCCATTCGCGACCTTGGTCTCAGGATTGAAGATTCGCCGTTACAGCGTTTGGTGCAACAGTTGTATCGTGAGCTGGAACAAAAAAAGCTGACGAAATTCCGTCCGCTCTGCTATCTCACCGATGAGTGGGGCTGTCCCTCTGGCGAGCCGGTGATCGGCATCCCTTTTTATCTTGCGAACGCGGACCTCGCTCACCTCGAAAAGGAGATGAACGACCTTGAGGACGCGCGCGAGATCATGATGTATCTCAGGCATGAAGCCGGGCACGCGTTCAACTACGCCTACAAGCTGCATCAGACGCCGGAATGGAAGCAGCTCTTTGGCCCGTTTCGCCGCCCTTATCACGATAACTATCGACCCATTCCATTTTCACGAAACTTTGTCCGCCACCTGGCCGGCTGGTATGCGCAGAAACATCCCGATGAGGATTTTGCTGAAACCTTCGCGGTGTGGCTGACTCCGCGTTCGGCGTGGCGCAAGCGCTACCGGGGTTGGGGCGCGATGGCGAAGCTGCAGTATATGAATCGGATCGCGCGGACGTTAGGTAACGCCGATCCGGTTCGCCGCCGCGGGCGCACCGACATCACGGTTGACGAAATGCAAGCCACAGTGGCTGAGTTCTACCAGCGGGTCAACGATGAGATTCCGCTGGTGGACCTGGCGCTGGATACGGACTTGCGCGACATTTTCGACGCTTCCAGGCGGCGCAAGACTGCGCAGCCGGCGCATCAATTCCTGCATGCCCAACGGAAAGCAGTAGTGGACAAAGTAGCCTACTGGACCGGGGCCCAGCGTCCCCTGATCAAGAAATTGATCGAGGTGATCGAGCGGAGAATCGAGGAACTCGAACTTTTTTCCGACAGCGCACGGGAGTCCGATCACCTGATCCAGATCACGGTCTACGTGACCGCATTGGCCATGAATTACATGGCGCGAGGAAAATTTGTGCATCCATGATTTACGCGTCCATGATTTTACTCATTCATGATTTTTGCACACCAAGGACGACTATGAAGAACTATGATCTTGTCAGAAGCTGGAGGCCGCGATGACCAGCGCCAAGCTGAAGGTCGCCGTGCTGTATGACGTCTGGGAAGACGAGGCAGCGGCAGCTGAAGTCGCAGAGGAGAAAACGCCTGCCCGCAAGGCAAAGCCAAAACGCAAGACGCGAACTGAAAAGGAAGACCGGGAAGAAATCTTCGAAGCGCTCGAGAAGCTCGGCCACGAACCGTTCTATCAAGTGTTGGACGGCCGTCCGCAATGTCTGACCTCCCTGGCGAAGTGCGGCGCCGATCTGGTATTCAATCTGACCGAGTCCTTTGCCGGCGATGACACCAAGGAAATGAACGTTGCCGCCTATATGGACCTGCTGGAAATACCCTATACCGGCGGCGGTCCCCACGCGCATTTCCTGGCGCAAGATAAGGGGACGGCGAAAAAGATGTTCGAATTTCACGGCATCAAGACGCCATTCTTCGCCACCTCCTATCGCGGCCGGATCGAGCACGCACACGATATATCGTTCCCCCTGATCGTGAAGCCGGTCTCGGAGGACGGTTCCATCGGCATCAGCGCCGACGCTGTGGTGAACAGCGTGAAGGAACTCATGGAGCGAGTGGAATATATTCAGAACGAGTTCGACTCGCCGGCCTTGATCGAGGAGTACATCGAGGGTCGCGAGATCTACGCCGCCATCCTGGGCAGCTACGAGCACGCTCAGACCCTGCCCCTGGTCGAACTTGACCTTTCTCGTCTTCCGAAAGGCACGCCGAGGATCGCCAGCTACGACGTGAAGTTTGAAAAGGACACGCAAGCCCACAAGCTGACCAAGTCGCATCTGGCCACCGATCTCGACGAGGAGACTACGGTTCGACTGCAAGAGACTGCGTTAGCTGCCTACCACGCTGTGAAGTTGCGCGACTACGGCCGCATTGATATGCGCCTCACTGCGAAAGGCGAGGTGTATGTAATCGAGGCCAACCCCAATCCGTGGCTCTCGAGCAAGCAGGAATTTGCCATGGCTGCCAAGGCCTCGGGCCGATCCTACACCCAACTAATCGGAGAAATTGTGGATATGGCGATGCAGAGATATGCACCTCGAAGCGGGAGTGAGACCATCTCCTGAAACCGTCAGGTTATTTTCTTTGGTTTTTGCCGGGTCACCATTTGCACCACTGGCAAAGGAAGGCACAGCGTCCGCGCCTGCGCCTCTCGCGCCGAAAACGCCCGGATCGCGATTCCATCGCCGTGCGGAAACGGGTTGGAAACCACCTCGAACTCCTGTCCATAGATGCGGATGCGCTTGGATTCCGCATAGCCCATGCTCTGCA
>Ga0075018_10000519_pt1 | contig 11907 bp, 8 predicted proteins | sample ColStrG_CSR_2014_FD_71471 | JGI IMG/M metagenome (GOLD analysis project Ga0075018, IMG submission 71471) | Freshwater sediment microbial communities in response to fracking from Pennsylvania, USA - Cold Stream Run_MetaG_CSR_2014 | ecosystem: Environmental > Aquatic > Freshwater > Creek >... | reverse complement strand
GATCACCGCCACGCGCTTGGTGTCGCGATCGCGCGTACGTACCCGGCGCGCCGGCCAGGGCGAGAGGGCCGTCGCCCGCTGCAACAGATCGTCCGCGCCGCCGATTTCCATGGTCATACCCGTCGCACGCTCCCGCGTTGACTGCGACTCTACCCGCAAGTAGCATGCGGCTCAATTTTTACCGGAGGCCCGCCGCCGCGGGCGCCTGCTGTTGCAAATTCTCGATCTTGCCAGCTATCTGCCGGAGAACATCGTCGACAATCAGCGCCTGAGCGAACTGTCAGGTCGCGACGCCGAGTTCTTCCTGCGCCGCACCGGCATTCATGAGCGCCGGCGCGCCGCCAGCGGTGAAAATACCAACACGCTGGCGATCAGCGCGGTGCGCTCGCTCGCCGCGCGCAACCTGGCCTGCCTGCCGGAAATCGATCTGGTGATCGGCTGTTCCTACACTTCCTGGGATTTGATCGGCACCGTGGCGCACGCGGTGCAGCGCGAGTACGGCCTGCGGCAGGCGCGGGCCTTCACGCTGTCCTCGGCCTGCTCCTCGGTGGCCAATGCGATGGAGGTCGCCGCGGCCTTCTTCGACGCCGGGCGCTCGCAGCTGGCACTGATTGTCGCCGCTGATCACAACAGCCTCTATTCGGATGACAGCGATCAGCGCTCCGGACACCTGTGGGGCGACGGCGCCGCGGCCATGCTGCTGGGCAGCGCGGCCGCACCGGCCGCGCCATTCGTGGTCCGCGACGTGTGGACCGCGGGGCTAGGTCACGTCGGCATGGGTCCCGAAGGCGTGTCGCTGCGGCCGAGCGAGCAGGGACTGGTGATGCCCAACGGCAAGGATGTATTCATCCAGGCCTGTGAAGGCATGGAAGCGGCCGCACGCCTGCTGCTCGAGCGCAACGGCCTGCAAAGCCGCGATGTGCGCCTGCTGGTGCCGCACCAAGCCAACCAGCGCATCATGGACCATGTCGCCGGGCGCCTGGACATGAACCCGGAGCAGCTGGCTTCATCGATAGCGCACTACGGCAACACCGGCTGCGCCAGCGCCATCATCACCCTGGTGCAGCACCAGCAGCAGCTGGCGCCGGGCGAACTGGCGCTGGTGGTGACCTTCGGCGGCGGCTATTCGGCCGGTGCCGCATTGCTGCAGAAGCAGTAGCACGGGGCGGCGGAGCGCGCGGCGTCGCGGTTGACGCCTATGCTACCCGTGAGTAGCATCGAGCCATGACTCCAGCCCTACCAGCCGCCGGGATGCGTCTCGCCGCGGCCGATACGGACGCGGCGCCCGCGCTGCCGCTGCGCTTCGTCTCGGCGGCCTCGCTGTTCGACGGGCATGACGCCGCGATCAACATGATTCGCCGCCTGCTGCAGGCGCACGGCGCCGAGGTCGTGCACCTCGGACACAATCGCAGCGTGGCCGAGATCGTGCGCGCCGCGATCCAGGAGGATGCCGACGCCATCGCAGTCTCGTCCTACCAGGGCGGACACAACGAATACTTCCGCTACATGATCGACACCCTGCGCGAGCACGGGGTCGGCCACATTCGCGTCATTGTCGGCGGCGGCGGCACGATCGCCGCCGATGAAATCACCGCGCTCGAAGCCTACGGCGTCGAGAAGATCTATACCCCCGAGGACGGGCGGCGCCTAGGCCTCGATGGCATGATCGACGATGTCTTCAGGCGCGTGCGTGCGGCACAGCGGCCGGCCTTCGCGTTTGCGACACCGAGCTTCCGCGAACCACTGCTGTTGGCCCGCTGCATCTCGGCGCTCGAGCGCCAGGATGCCGATGAGGGCGGCGCCGCACCCGTCAGGCGCGCCATCGGCCAGTACCAGCCGCCCGCCGGCACGCCGCGCGCGCCGGTCATCGGCCTGACCGGCACCGGCGGGGCCGGGAAATCCAGCCTTAATGATGAGCTGCTGCAGCGCTTCAGCCGCTACTTTCCCGAGCGCAATATCGCCGTGATCGCCATGGATCCGACCCGACGCCGCTCCGGCGGCGCGCTGCTGGGCGATCGCATCCGCATGAACTGCCTGTCCGCGGAGCGCATCTTCATGCGCTCGCTGGCGACGCGACGGCCAAACCAGGCCACCAGCGCCGTACTCAACGAGGTTATCGGCCTGCTGCAGCTGGCACGCTTCGACCTGATCGTGGTGGAAACCGCCGGCATCGGCCAGTCCGACTCGGCAATCGCCGACGCCGTGGATATTCCGGTCTACGTAATGACCAGTGAATACGGCGCGCCGAGCCAGCTCGAGAAGATCGACATGCTCGATTTTGCCGAATTCATCGTCATCAACAAGTTCGAAAAGCGCGGCGGCGAGGACGCGCTGCGCGACGTGCGCAAGCAGTGGCGCCGTAATCATCCCGAGGCCGCGCGCGTCGCCGATGAGCAGCTGCCGGTGTTCCCGACCGTTGCCAGCCGCTTCAACGATCCCGGCGTCAATCGCCTGTTTGCGCAGCTGTGCGCACGACTGACGGCGCGGGCAGGCGCCGGACCGTCGGCTCAGCCGGTCGCCTGGAACCCGAGCCTGCGCGGCGAGCTCGCGGCCGTCGGCCGCGAGTCGCTGATACCCGCGAGCCGCAGCCGCTACCTGGCCGAGATCGCCGCCAACGGCCGACGCGGCCATGCCGCGGCGCTGAGCGCCGCGGACAGCGCGCACCAGGCGGCCGGCCTGTACACCGCGCTGCAGGTATTGACCGATGCCGGTCTGCCGGCGCCGCTCGAACCTTATGCGACCGCGGCTTTAGGCGATGGCGCGGGCGACGATTCGCGCCGCCAGCTGCGCCGCGCCTACAACACCGCGCTCGAGGCCATTCCCGCACCCGCCCTGGCGCAGCTGCGCCGCTGGCCACAGCGCGTCGCCGCGGTGCAGGCCGCGCAATACAGCTATCAGGTGCGCGGCCAGGAGCTGACGGGCGACAATTACAGCACCACGCTCAGTCATTCACAGATCCCGAAGCTTGCGGCGCCATCCTTCAAGGACTGGGGCGAACAGCTGCGCTTCCTGCTCACCGAGAATTTTCCGGGCGAGTTTCCGTACACCGCCGGCGTCTACCCGTATCGCCGCGAGGAAGAGGATCCGCTGCGCATGTTTGCCGGCGAGGGCGGGCCGGAGCGCACCAACCGCCGCTTCCATTTGCTGGCCAGGGGCCATGCCGCGACGCGCCTGTCGACCGCCTTCGATTCCACCACGCTGTATGGCGAGGATCCGGACACGCGCCCGGATATCTACGGCCGGACCGGCAACTCCGGAGTGTCGATCGCCAGCCTCGATGACATGAAGAAACTCTACTCGGGCTTTGAACTGGCGGCACCGAAGACCTCAGTATCAATGACCATCAACGGCCCGGCGCCGATCCTGCTCGCCATGTACATGAACAGCGCAATCGATCAGCAGGTGGAAAAATACCTGCGCGCCGAGGGACGCTGGAGTGCGGCGCAGCAGCGCATTGCCACGCTCCGTGACGCCGCGTCCGCGGCCGGGCCGGCCCCCGCCTACCTCGGCGCGCTGCCCGAAGACCACGACGGCGGCGGCCTGGCGCTGCTCGGACTCAGCGGCGAGCAGCTGGTGGACACGGAAACTTACCAGCGCATCAAGGCCGAAACCTTGAGCCAGGTGCGCGGCACCGTGCAGGCCGACATCCTCAAGGAAGACCAGGCGCAGAACACCTGCATCTTCTCGACCGAATTCGCCATGCGCATGATGGGCGACATCCAGCAGTATTTCATCGATCACCAGGTGCGCAATTTCTACTCGGTGTCGATTTCCGGCTACCACATTGCCGAGGCTGGCGCGAACCCCATCAGCCAGCTGGCCTTCACGCTGGCCAATGGTTTTACGATCGTCGAGTACTACCGGGCGCGTGGCATGCAGGTGGACGACCTGGCGCCCAACCTGTCGTTCTTCTTCTCCAACGGCATGGATCCCGAGTATGCGGTGATCGGCCGGGTCGCGCGCCGCATCTGGGCGCGCGCCATGCGCGATCTGTACGGCGCCGGCGCGCGCAGTCAGATGCTGAAATATCACATCCAGACCTCCGGGCGTTCGCTGCACGCGCAGGAAATCCAGTTCAACGACATCCGCACCACGCTGCAGGCGCTCTATGCGCTGTTCGACAACTGCAATTCGCTGCACACCAATGCCTACGACGAGGCGCTGACCACGCCCACCGAGGAGAGCGTGCGCCGCGCGGTGGCCATACAGCTGATCATCAATCGCGAACTGGGACTGAACCAGAACCAGAATCCCTGGCAGGGCTCGTTCCTGATGGAATACCTTACCGACCTGGTCGAGGAGGCGGTGTACAAGGAGTTCGACGCCATGGCCGAGCGCGGCGGCGTGCTGGGCGCGATGGAGACCATGTACCAGCGCAGCCGGATCCAGGAACAGAGCATGTACTACGAACAGAAGAAACACGATGGCTCGCTGCCGCTGGTCGGGGTCAACACCTTCCTGGCCGACGATGCGGCCCCCGGGCAGCGGCGCGCGGCGCCGCTGAGCCGCTCGAGCGACGCCGAGAAGGATGCGCAGGTGGCCAACGTGAAGAATTTCCAGCTGCGCCATGCCGCACGCACGGGCCCGGCGCTGCAGCAGTTGCAGCACGTTGCCGCCCACGACGGCAACGTGTTTGCGCAACTGCTGGAGGCGGTCAAAGTGTGCTCGCTCGGCCAGATCTCCCGCGCGCTCTATCAGGTTGGCGGGCAGTATCGCCGCAGCGTCTGACGGCCCGGACGCCACCCATGAGCGGCGCGCAGGACCCCGCGGCAGTCGCCTCGCCCTGCATCGACATCTGCCGGCTCGACACGCAGCAGGTGTGCGTGGGCTGCGGGCGCACGCTGCAGGAAATTGCCGACTGGGGCAGCGCCAGTGCCGAGCGGCGGCGACAGATCGTCACCGCGGCCCGGCTGCGACAAGCCAGCCGCCCTGCCTTACAATGATCGCGCCGGACGGTGCGGTGGAGGTTGCGTGGCTGGGCTGTATTTCGAGGAACTGCGGGTCGGACAGGTATTCAGGCATGCCATCCGGCGCACCGTGACCGAGGCCGACAACGTGTTCTTCAGCGCGCTGACGCACAATCCGGCCGCGCTGCACCTGGATGAGGAATACTGCCGCACTGAGACCGAATTCGGCCAGCGCATCGTTAACAGCGCGTTCACGCTCGGACTCATGGTCGGCATTTCGGTGGGCGATACCACACTCGGCACCACGGTGGCCAACCTCGGCTGGGATGAGGTGCGTTTTCCGAAGCCGCTGTTCCACGGCGATACGGTGCGGGTCGAGTCCGAGGTGGTGGCAACCCGCGACAGCAAATCGCGCCCCGCCAACGGCATCGTCACCTTCGAACATCGCGCTTTCAACCAGCACGACGTGCTGGTGGCAAGCTGCAAACGCTCGGCGCTGATGCTCAGAAAGCCGGCGTCGTGAGCCTGCGATCGCTGTTGTTCGTCCCGGGTGACAGCGATCGCAAGCTGGCCCGCGGTCTCGAGGCCGGGGCCGATGCCCTGATTCTCGACCTCGAGGATGCCGTGGCCCCGGAACACAAGGCGGCGGCGCGCAGCCGCGTACGCGAATTCCTGCTCGCACATCCGGAGCGCCGCAGCACACAGTTGTGGGTGCGCATCAATCCCTTCGATACGCCAGAGTCCGAGGCCGACCTCGCGGCGGTGGTCAGCGCGTGTCCCGACGGCATATTGCAGCCCAAGATAACTGGTGCCGACGACGTCATTGGCCTGGCAAGCTATCTCGAGGCCTGCGAATCCCGGCACCATCTGCCCCCGGGCCAGCTGCGCATCCTGCCGGTCGCCACTGAGACGCCCGCGGCGCTGTTTGCGCTGGGTGGCTTTGCGCGCTGCGGCCCGCGGCTGCTGGGTCTGACCTGGGGCGCCGAGGATCTGAGCACCGCCGTCGGTGCCACGGGCAACCGGGAAGCCGACGGGCGCTGGACGCAGCCTTATCAGCTGGCGCGCTCGCTGTGCCTGTTCGGCGCCAATGCCGCGGGCGTGCCGGCCTTTGACACGCTGTTTGTGGAGCTGCGCAATGCTGCCGGCTTGCGCGCATCCTGCGTGGAGGGCAGCCGCGACGGCTTCGTCGGCAAGCTCGCCATTCATCCGGACCAGGTGGCGATCATCAATGAGTGCTTCATGCCGAGCCCAGAGCAGCTGGCACACGCCCGGCGGGTAGTCGAGCTGTTCGCCACCCACCCGGGCGTGGCGGCGTTGTCGCTCGAGGGCAAGATGCTGGATATCCCCCACCTGCGACAGGCACAGAAGATTCTGGCACGCGCCAGATAGCGCTGCCGGCTTGCTGAATTTCTCCGACATCGCCATCCGTCGCGGTCCGCGCGTGTTGTTCAGCGGCGCGACCTTCAGCCTGTTTCGCGGCGAAAAGATCGGCATTACCGGCGAGAACGGCAGCGGCAAATCCACGTTGCTCGAGCTGGTGCGCGGTACGGTGCACGCTGATGCCGGCAGCTTCGACATGCCGCGGAACCTCGTGACCGCGCACGTCTCGCAGGACATCGAAGCGACCGATCAGCCGGCCATCGAGTTCGTGCTCGACGGCGATATCGAGTTGCGTGCCATCGAAACGCAGATCGCGGCGGCCAGCGAGCGCGACGAGGGGGCGCGCCTGGGCACGCTGTACGCGCGCTATGCCGAAGTGGGTGGCTACGATGCGCGCGCGCGGGCCGCGCAGCTGATGCACGGCCTGGGATTCGCGCCCGCTGAAGACGAGCGGCCGATCCGCAGTTTCTCGGGCGGCTGGCGCGTACGCATCAACGTGGCGCGGGCGCTGATGTGCCGCTCAGATCTGCTGCTGCTCGATGAACCTACCAATCACCTGGACATCGATGCCATCCTCTGGCTCGAGACCTGGTTGCGCGCCTATACCGGGACGCTGCTGCTGATCGCGCACGATCGCGAGTTCCTCGATCGCGTCTGCGATCGTATCGTCAACATCGAGCACGGCCAGGTGCACGCTTATCGCGGCAACTACTCGGCCTTCGAGATGCAGCGCGCCGCCGAGCTGGCCGAACACTCGGCGCTGTACCTACGCCAGCAGCGCGAAATCCGGCACATGGAGTCCTTCGTCGAGCGCTTTCGCGCCCAGGCCACCAAGGCGCGCCAGGCGCAGAGCCGACTCAAGGCCCTCGAGCGCATGCAGCGCATTGCGCCGGCGCACGTCGATTCGGCCTGCTTCGACTTCGCGTTTGCCGAGCCTGACAAGCTGCCGCGCCCGCTACTGGCACTCGACGGACAGAGCGCCGGCTACGGCGGCGTAGCGCTGCTGCGCGAGCTCAAGCTGACGATCATGCCGGGCGATCGTTACGCGCTGCTGGGCCGCAATGGCGCCGGCAAGTCGACCTGCATGAAGCTGCTGGCGGGCGAACTGGCGGCGCTGTGCGGCACCCGCACCGAGGCGCGCGATCTGCGCATCGGCTACTTCGCCCAGCACCATCTCGAGCAGCTGCACGCTGACGAATCGCCGCTGGAGAATCTGCGCCGCACGGGCGGGGCCCGAGCGGCGCGCACCACCGAAGCGGAGCTGCGCGATTATCTGGCCACCTTCGGCTTCCGCGGCGAGCGGGTGTTCGAAGCGGTGGCGCCATTTTCCGGCGGCGAGAAGGCGCGCCTGGTGCTGGCGCTGGTGGCGTTCCTGCGCCCCAACCTGTTGCTGCTCGATGAGCCGACCAATCACCTGGATCTCGAGATGCGCCAGGCGCTGGCGGTCGCGTTGCAGGATTTCGCCGGCGCCGTAGTGCTGGTTTCACACGATCGCCACCTGCTCAACACCGTGGCCGATGAACTGCTCGTGGTGCACGACGGCCGCGCTGTGCCTTTCGATGGCGATCTGGAGGACTACGCCCGCTGGCTCGCCAATGGCGCGGCGCCGGATGGCGTCCCGGCCGTCGCCGCCGGCGCGCCGGCACCTAGCACGGCGCAACGGCGCGAGCAACGGCGGCTCGAAGCCGAGGGACGCAATCGGCTGACGCCGCTGCGCGCCGCGGTGTCCAGGCACGAAGCCGACCTGGCGGTGATCGCCCGCGAGCGCGTCGAGCTCGAAGCGCGGCTGGCGGACCCGGAGCTGTACCGGCCGGAGGCCCGCAGCGAGCTGCAGTCGGCCTTAAGCGAGCAGGCCAGGCTGGCACGCCTGGTCAGGGATACGGAGGCGGCCTGGCTGGCGGCGAGCGCCGAGCTGGAGGCGGCCGAGGGCGCGGCCGGGAGCGGTCAGTAGATCGCAAGATCATGATTCGTAAGGGAAATATAACAAATCTAGCCGGTCCGTCAATGTCGGGCGTGTAACAAACAGTTAACTTTACAAACTAATCGAAAGGGGTAAAATGCTGTCCATGGGTGGTGCCGGGCGCAAGTCCGGAGCCACCCCAAAGTCGCGGAACAAGACCCCCCCCGTTTCCGCGCAATACCTTGGAGCCCCGCTTGCGGGGCTCTTTTTTTGGGCCACTGCCCCGGCCGCTCGCCGCTCCTTGCGCTGCTCCGCCCGGCAGTAATAGATTGCAGTGGCGCGAACAACAATAACAAAGGAAGCCCACGCCATGGAGCCGACTCCACCTCCGGCAGTGCCGGCCGAGCACCCGCTTATCTTCAGCGGCACCGGCGGCGAATACTTTCGCATCTGGATCGTCAACCTGCTGTTGACGATCGTGACGCTGGGGATCTACGGCGCCTGGGCCAAGGTGCGCCGGTTGCGTTATTTTTACGGCCACACCACTTTGGCCGGTTCGTCGTTCGAATATCATGCCCAAGCGAAGCAGATACTGATCGGTCGGTTGATCGCCCTGGCGCTGATCCTGCCTTACTACCTGCTGCAATACTGGCTGCCACTGTGGTCGCTGGCGTTTCTGGTGCTGCTCATGGCGGCATTGCCGTTCATCATCGTGCGCTCGCAGCGCTTCCACCTGCGCATGAGTTCATGGCGCAACGTGCGCTTCAACTATGTCGGTACCTACGGCGCGGCGGCGGCAGCGTATCTGGGTTGGGGACTGCTGACGGTCCTCAGTATTGGCCTGCTGGCACCCTACGCGGACCTGCGACGACAGCGCCTCAAGATCGCCTTCAGCCGTTTCGGCGGCGTACCCTTTGAGTACGGCGCGCGTCCCGGACGCTTCTATGTCGCCTACCTGGTGGCGTTGGGCGTGGGGTTGCTGGCCATTGTGGCGTTCGTCGGGCTGATGGGCGTGGTGATGGCGCTGATCTTCGCGGTGGGCCACACCGGCAAGCCCGGCGGCCTGGCGGCGAGCCTGCAGCATGTTTTCAAGGACCCCGGCAATTTTGGAAAAAAGGCGGGCCTGGTGGCTGGCGTGGGTCTGTTCTACCTGGCCTACTTCGTGGTGCTGTTCCTGCCCTATGCGATCGTCAAGGCCCGCACCACCAATGAATCGCTCTGCAGCACCACGCTGCGCGCGCACCGGCTCAAGAGCACACTGGGCGGGATGGCACTGTGGGGCATTCTGGTCAGCAACCTGCTGCTGGTCATCGTCACGCTGGGCCTGTTCGCACCCTGGGCGCACGTGCGGCTGCTGCGCTATCAGTTGCAGCACACCAGCCTGCTGGCCAGCGGCAGTCTCGATGATTTCATCAACGAGCCGCAGGTGCAGACCGGCGCCGCTGCCCAGGAACTCAGTGACTTCATGGATCTCGATTTTGGCCTGTAAGGTTGCAGCTTGCGCATAAGCGGTCGTTACTTCGATGGCCGCTCCTCGGCCGCGCTGCCGGCTGAGCTCGAGCTGGAGGCGACCGGGATCCTGCACCTGAACGCGGGCGGGGCCACGCGCACCGCGTCGCTCGCCGAAGTGCGGGTCAGCGAGCGCATCGGCAACATGCAACGCCGCATTTTCTTTGCCGACGGCGCCAGCTGTGAACTGGACGACAATGACGCTGTGGACGCATGGATCGCCGCTGGCGGCCGGCGGCCGCGCCTGCACCACGTCTACGGGCTGGAGCGACGCTGGAGCTTTGCGCTCGCTTCGCTAGTCACGCTGGGCGCCTTGAGCTGGCTGTTTGCGGTGTACGGCGTGCCGCTGCTGGCGCGAGCCGTGCTGCACGGGGTGCCGCTAAGCCTCGATCAGACCCTGGGCCGCGGCACGTTGAACGCCCTGGACGACTTCTACGTCAAACCTACGAAGTTGGGCGCGGCGCGCCAGCAGGAACTGCGCGACATCTTCGCCAGCGTGGTCAACGACCAACCCGATCCGCAGCGTTTCAGGCTGCAGCTGCGCCGCGGCGCGCGCATAGGACCCAACGCCCTGGCGTTGCCCGACGGCACGATCGTGCTGACCGACGAGCTCGCCGACCTGAGCCGGAACCCCGATGAGCTGCGCGCCGTGTTTGCGCACGAGGTTGGCCATGTGATCCGCCGTCACGGCATGCTCACGGTTCTGCAGACCTCCGGCGTGGCGGCGCTGATGTATGCGCTGTTCGCCGATGTGGCATCCACTTCACACCTGGTGGCCGGCGCGCCGGCGGTGCTGGCCAGCGCCAAATACTCGCGGGCCCTGGAGACCGAGGCCGATGATGTCGCCTTCGTCTACCTCAAGCGCCATAATATTCCCTCGCACGTCATGAAGGATCTGCTCAAGCGCGTGGAACAGAAGCTGGGCAAATCGGCCACCGACATGGGTTACCTCGCCACGCATCCGGCCACCAGCGCACGTGACCGGCGCTGACAGCCAGCAGGCGCTGGCGCGCCTGGCGGAGCGCGCGCCGGAGCTCGCGGCGCTGCTGAATTTGGCGCCGGCGCGCTTAGGTAAGTCGGCAGCGCGCGTACTCGATGGCAGTGATTTTGTCGCCGACGCGCTGCTGCGCGATGAACGGCTGCTGCCGTTGCTGCTCGAGCGCGCGCCGCAGGACCTGGCGGGTCCGCTGCCACTGGCCGCCTTCCTGCACGGTGCCAGCGACGAGGCGGCGTTCATGAGCGCGCTGCGCCGCTGGCGCCACGCCGAGCACGTGCGCATCGCCTGGCGCGATCTGGCCGGCTGGGCGCGGCTGCCGGAGACCCTCGTCGACCTCAGCACGGCGGCCGATGGCGCGCTGCGCAGCGCGCACGACTTTGCGCTCGCGACGCTGGCCGCGCGCCACGGTGCGCCGCTGGACGCCGCGCAGCGTGCACAGCCGCTGCTGATTGTCGCCATGGGCAAGCTCGGCGGGCAGGAGCTGAATTTCTCCTCGGATATCGACCTGGTATTCCTCTATGCCGCGCATGGTGACACCACCGGCGCGCGACCCATTGCCGGCGAGGAGTTCTACATACGCCTCGGCCAGATGCTGATCCGCACGCTCGACGCCGCGACCGTCGACGGGCGCGCCTGGCGTGTGGACATGCGCCTGCGCCCGTTCGGCGCCAGCGGTCCGCTGGTGGCCAGCGTCACCGCCTTCGAGGACTACCTCGAGAGCCATGGGCGCGACTGGGAGCGCTATGCCTGGGTGAAGGCGCGCGCCGTGACCGGCGTCGAAGCCTATGACGAGGTGTTCCGCAGCGCCGTCCAGCCTTTCGTCTACCGACGCTACCTGGACTTTGGCGTGTTCGAATCGCTCCGTGAGATGAAGGCGCTGATCAGCCGCGAGGTCGAGCGGCGCGAACTCAATGACAACATCAAGCTGGGCTATGGCGGCATACGCGAGATTGAGTTCATCGTGCAGTCGATGCAGCTGGTGCGCGGCGGCAGTGAGCGGCGCCTGCAGAGCGCCTCGCTGCTGCAGACGCTGCCGCGCCTGGCCGGTGCGAAGCTGCTGCCCGAGCAGATAGTGGGCGAATTGAGCGCGGCCTATGAATTCCTGCGCCGGCTCGAGAACCGTCTGCAGATGTACGGCGACCAGCAGACCCACCGGCTGCCCGCCGAGCCGCTGGCGCAACAGCGCCTCGCCAGGGCGATGGACTGCGGCTCAT
>Ga0075018_10000516_pt1 | contig 11942 bp, 7 predicted proteins | sample ColStrG_CSR_2014_FD_71471 | JGI IMG/M metagenome (GOLD analysis project Ga0075018, IMG submission 71471) | Freshwater sediment microbial communities in response to fracking from Pennsylvania, USA - Cold Stream Run_MetaG_CSR_2014 | ecosystem: Environmental > Aquatic > Freshwater > Creek >... | reverse complement strand
GCGCCGACTACGAGCGCCCCGCGGCGTACCTGCGCGAGTACCTGGGCGTGCTGCCGCGTCTACTCGAGGGGGAGCGCTTCGACTACCAGGGCGATCGCGTCCACGTCGACACCACGAGCGTGTTCGGGCGCGCCGGGGTCGTGGGTGCGGAGGCGCCGCCCGTGTACGTCGGCACCATGTTCCCCATTTCGCTGCGCGCCGCGGGCGAGCTCGCCGACGGCGTCATCACCTGGCTCGTCGGTCCCACCACGCTCGCGGAAGAGGTCATCCCCCGCCTGCGCGACGCGGCAGCCGCCGCGGGGCGACCGCAGCCGCGGGTCGTCGCCGGCATCCCGATCACCATGTGCGCGAAGGCCGACACCGAAGAGCACGTCGAGTTGGTGAACAGCCGTCTCTCGAGCTTCGTGAGCCTGCCCGTGTACCAGAAGGTGCTCGAGCGCGAGGGCGCCACCGGCCCCTCGGACCTCGCCGCCATCGGCGACGAACAGGCGGTGGTCGACCGTCTGCAGGCCTTCGCCGATGCGGGCGTCGACGAGGTGTACGGCGTGTGCTTCGCCGACGACGACGCACTGTTCCGCACGGCAGGATTCCTCGGCAGTCTCGATCGCTGACGCAGGCTCGGCCGTTCGACGCTGAATTCGACGGGGAACGGAGACACGATGAAACTCGCGGGAACGCCCACCGACCAGTTGCGCGACGTGCTCGCCACCGGCGCGACCGACGTGGGCTTCGCGTTCATCTCGTTGTCGGCGCGCGAGCCCGCGGGGCGCGACGCGGAGTACATCGAGTGGCACTCGCTCGACCATCGTCCCGAGCAGCACCGACTCGCGGGCTTGCGCAATTCGCTGCGCATCGTGTCGACACCCGCGTGCCGCGCCGCGCGCGCCGCTTCGGTCGATCGCTACGACTCCGTCGATCACGTCATGACGTACCTGTTCAGCGATCCCGCCGCGCTCCCACCCTTCAAGGCACTCGGCGACGCGCTGGGCGCGTCCGGCCGGATGCCGCTGCGGCTGCCCAGCGTCGAGTTCATGGTCGCCGACCTCGCCGCCAAGGTGGCCGCGCCGCGCGCGGTGGCCGGCGCCGACGTGATCCCGTGGCGTCCGGCGCGAGGCGTGTACCTCGCGATCGAACGGGGCCACGCACCCGTCGACCACCTGATCGAACTGCCCGGTGTGGCCGGCGTGTGGACGTACCACGGCGCGCGGTCGCCCGAGCCGTGGCAGAACGACACCACCGGCCTGCAGGTCACCTACTGCTACCTCGACGACGACCCTGTCGCCGCCGCGGGCCCGCTCGGGGCTGCGATGCGGGAGCGCTGGGCTTCGGGCCCCACCGAGGGCCTGCTCGCTGCGCCCTTCCACACGCTCGTGCCGTTCGACTGGGCACGTCATCTGCCCGGGGGGTGACCCCCCGGGACCACCGGCGTCCTCCTACCCTCGCCGACAGTCACCCGCCCTTGTCGGCAGCCATGGGCGACTTGCAATGTGGACCGATGGATGTAGCATGCATCTAAATCCATCGTGTGCCGCCGCGCACCGGCGCTGCCGACGTTCGACGTAGAAGCCAGATTCGGGGGAATCATGCACATCAGCCACGCTCGCGGCCGCGCCGTGGGACTCGTCACCATGCTCGTCGCCTCGGCGATCGCGGTCGCCGCGTTCGCCGTGCCGGCCCAGGCCGCCGCGGCCGACAGCGGGCTCGGCACCAAGAGCCCGGCCACGGGCACACCGGTCAAGATCGGGATGATCGTCGACGGCAAGGGCACGCAGATCGGCAGCAACATCGAGAGCGAAGTCGCCGACGCGACGGTGAAGTGGCTCAACCAGTACAAGAACGGGATCGGGGGTCACCCGATCGAGCTCGACACCTGTGTCACCGCGGGCGACCCGGGCAAGAGCGTCGACTGCGCCAACCAGATGATCGCGGACAACGTGGCGGCCGTGGTCTTCGGCTCGAACCAGTTCACGCTGAACTCCTGGAAGATCGTGCACGGCGCCGGTATCCCGACGTTCATGGCCGGCTCCGGGAACCCCGACATCAAGGCCGACCCGACGAACACGTTCGTCTTCGACGCCGGCCTGAGCGCGCTGAACGCGATCATCGTGGGCAGTGCCAAGGATGCCAAGGTCAAGCAGGCCACGGTGGTGGTCATCGACGTGCCCGCGGCGACCCAGATCTTCTCGGACACGTCGCAGTACAAGAAGGCCGGCTTGTCGGTGGACATCGTGCCCGTCGCGCTGGGCACCGCTGACATGACGCCCCAGATGCAGAAGGTCGTCTCGAACAACCCGAAGGGCGAGGTGTTCGTCCTCGGCAACGACAGCTTCTGCATCGCCGCCTTCAACGGCCTCCGCACCGCCGGCTTCAAGGGCTTCGTCACCACCGGCACCTCGTGCCTCACGGACGCGACCCGCACCGCAGTGCCCTCCGACTTCCTCAACGGGATCAAGATCTCGACCTTCGTGCCGGTCGACAACCCCAAGGACCCGTCGATGCAGCAGTACTCCGCGGTCCTCGCGAAGTACGGCGCCTCGGGCGTCGACAAGACCCAGACGGTCGGCCAGGCGATCTTCCAGGGAATCGCCGGCATGAACGTGGCCCTCGAGGGATTGAAGGGTGAGGCCACGCCGGCGACGATCACCTCCACCGCGAAGGCGATGCCGTGGTCGGTCCTCCCGGCCTCGGGCGGGCTCCACTTCCGCTGCAACGGCAAGGCCGCTCCCGCGGAACCCGCCACCTGCTCGAACGGGATCCTCCTGGCCACGCTCGACGCCACCGGTAAAGCGAAGAAGTACGTCGTGGCCAACGACGGCCAGATCCCCGGTTGACACAGTCGGGCAACTGAGTCGCACGACCGAGACAGTGCTTCGGGGGCCGACCGGGTGATCCGGTCGGCCCCCGTCGCGCCCGGAGGACGGTATCGGCTTGCAATCCAGACAGATGGATGTAGCATGCATCTACATTCACCGCCCTCCGCCGCACCCGGCGGGCACGGGCGTTCCGTGAAGGCAATCCCAATGGGGGGAACCATGAACACCCGTCCTTCTCGTGGCCGCGCCGTGAGGCTCGTCACGCTCCTCGCCACGTCGGCGATCGCGGTCGCCGCGTTCGCCGGGCCGGCCCAGGCTGCCGCGTCCGACAGCGGTTTGGGGACCAAGAACCCCGCCAAGGGCACGCCGGTCAAGATCGGTTTCATCACCGACGGCAAGGGCACCGCCACCGACAACAGCATCGAGAGCGACGTCGCCGACGCGGCAGTCAAGTGGATCAACCAGTACAAGAACGGAGTCGGCGGTCACCCGATCGAGCTCGACACCTGCGTCACCGGCGCCGACCCGGCCAAGAGCGTCGACTGCGCCAACCAGATGATCCAGGACAACGTGGCCGCCGTGATCTTCGGCTCCAACCAGTTCACCGCGAACTCGTGGACGCCGATCCACGCGGCGAACATCCCGACGTTCATGGCATCGTCGGGGAACCCGAGCATCAAGGCCGACCCGACCAACACTTTCGTGTTCAACGCCGGCCTCAGCGCGCTGAACACCGTCATCGTGGGTGGCGCCAAGGAAGCGAAGACCAAGCAGGTCACCGTGGTCGTGATCGACGTGCCCGCGGCGACGCAGATCTTCGCCGACAAGACGCCCTTCACGAAGGCCGGCCTGACGATGGATGTCGTGCCCGTCGCGCTGGGTACCGCCGACATGACGCCCCAGATGCAGAAGGTCGTCTCGAACAACCCGAAGGGCGAGGTCTTCGTCCTCGGCAACGACACGTTCTGCATCGCCGCCTTCAACGGCCTCCGTACCGCCGGCTTCAAGGGCACCGTTACCACCGGCTCGGCCTGTCTCAGCGACGCGACGCGCACGGCCGTCCCGGCCGACTTCCTCAAGGGGATCAAGATCTCGGCCACGTCGCCGCTCGACACGCCGAAGGACCCCACGATCAAGCAGTACTACACAGTGCTCGACAAGTTCGGCGCCTCGGGTGTCGACAAGACCCGGACGACCGGCGTGACGCTGTTCCAGGGCATCGGCGGTTTCGAGGTGGCCACCGCGGCGCTGAAGGGCGACGCAACTCCCGCAACCATCACCGCCACCGCGAAGGCGATGCCGTGGTCGGTGCTCCCGGCCTCGGGCGGGCTCCACTTCCGCTGCAACGGCAAGGCCGCCCCGGCCGAACCCGCCACCTGCACCAACGCCATTCTTCTTGCCACGCTCGACGGCCAGGGCAAGGCAACCAAGTACACGGTCGTCAACGACGCCCAGATCCCTGGTTGACAACTGCTCGTGGGGCCGGTGGGATTGCCCCCATCGGTCCCACGGCGGTCGTCGCGCTCGCTGATCGACACTGGTGATCGGACCTGGGGGGTCACACCTTGCGAGATCTCGCCTCGTCCTTCCTCGGCCTGGGGAATGGCGGAACGTTCGCAGCACTCGGAATTGCACTGGTACTCGTGTACCGCGCGTCGGGCGTCATCAACTTCGCCACCGGCGCGCAGGCGTTGTTCGCGGGCTACACGTACGCATTCCTCCGTCAGGGCAAGCTCTTCCTGCCCGTCCCCGGCCTCCCCACCACGGTCGACCTGCACCAGACGTTCGGCATGCCCGAAGCGCTGCTGTTGACCCTGGTGATCTCGGCCTTGCTCGGCGCGCTGCTCTACGGCGTCGTGTTCCGCCCGCTGCGCTACGCGCCGCCGCTGGCGAAGGCGGTGGCCTCCCTCGGGGTCCTCGTGATTCTCCAGGGCATGATGTCGGAGCGGATGGGCACGACGCCGGTGAGCGTCGCCGCGATCTACCCGTCGAACCCGTGGACCTGGCAGGGCCAGACGGTGCTGTCGGACCGGGTGTACCTGGCCCTCACCGTCATCGGCCTGACCCTCGTCATCACTGCGCTCTACCGGTGGACACGGTTCGGCCTCGACACCCGGGCTACCGCGGAGAACGAAGCGGGCGCGTACGTGAGCGGCATCTCGCCCGACCGCATCGCGCTGTTGAACTGGATGCTCGCCGGCGCGGTCGTCGGCGCCGCCGGGGTCCTGATCGCCCCGCTCTCCCCGGTGGTACCCAGCACCTACACGCTCTTCGTGGTGCCCGCACTCGCGGCCGCCGTCGTCGGCAAGTTCCAGCACCTCGTGCCCACCGCGATCGCGGGCATCGCCATCGGCATGCTGCAGGCCTGGCTGATCTACCTCTCGGGTGAGCACTCCTGGATGCCGCAGTCGGGCGTGGGTGAGTTGGTGCCGCTCATCGTCATGCTCGTCGCGCTCATCTTCACCAGCCGCGGGGTCCCCGAGCGCGGCGCCTTGTTGCGCTCGCATCTCGGCAAGGCACCGCGCCCGCGGACGTTCCTCGTGCCGATCATCGGCGGCTTCGCGGCGGGCACGATCGCGTTGGTCGTGACCAGCGGTTCGACGCGGGCTGCAGTGATCAACACGATCATCTTCGCGATCCTGGCCCTCTCCCTCGTGGTGGTCACCGGGTACGCGGGCCAGATCTCGCTCGCGCAGCTCGCCCTCGCCGGCGCCGGCGGCTTCATGCTCAGCTACCTCTCGGTCGACTGGGGCGTCCCGTTCCCCATCGCTCCTCTGCTCGCCGCCGCGGCCGCCGCGGTGGTCGGCGTGTTGGTGGGCCTGCCCGCGTTGCGGCTACGCGGCCTGATGCTCGGGGTCGTCACCTTCGCCCTCGCCTACGGCATCGAGGCGATCTGGTTCCGCAACGCGGATCTCATCGAGCCCTACGGCAACACCGTCGGGAAGCCCAAGGTCTTCGGCCTCGACTTCGGCGTGGGCGTGGGGAAGGACTTCCCCCGCCTCTCGTTCGGCTTCATGTGCCTGATCGTCTGCGTCATCGTCGCGGTGGGTGTCGCCCTGCTGCGCCGGAGTTCGCTCGGCTCCGCGATGCTCGCGGTGCGCGCCAACGAGCGCTCCGCCGCGGGCATCGGCGTGAACGTGCTCTTCGTGAAGGTGATCAGCTTCGCGATCGCGTCGTTCATCGCCGGCATCGCCGGGTGCCTGCTGTCCTACCGCCAGGGGATCATCACCTGGGAGAGCTTCGCGGCGTTCCTCGGTCTCACCCTCGTGTCCACCGCCTACCTCGCCGGCGTCACGTCGGTGTACGGCGGCATCACCGCGGGCATCATCGCCACCGGCGGCATCGTCTTCTACCTGTCCGCCGAGTGGATCGACCTCAGCGGCGACATCTTCGTGGTCATCAGCGGCGTGCTCGTGATAGTCACGCTCATCCGCAACCCGGAAGGCCTCGCGGCCGGCGGTCACGAACTCGCCGACCGGATCGACCGATGGCGCAAGCGACGAGCCGCGGCCGCGGCCGATGCCGGCGAAGCCGGCGGCGAACTCGAAGCCGCCGCGTCGACCGCCATGAGCCCGACGGGTGCGTCGAACCGCACACCCCCCGCGGCCGACGCACCCGTCGTCCTCGACGTCGAGCACGTGACCGTCCGCTACGGCGGAGTGGTGGCGGTCGACGACCTGACGCTACGGGTGCAGGCCGGCGGCATCGTGGGGCTCATCGGCCCCAACGGCGCCGGGAAGACCAGCGCCATCGACGCCGTCACCGGGTTCGCGAAGGCGAGTGGTGACGTCGTGCTCCAGGGCACGCGACTCGACCACCTCCCGGCCCATCGGCGCGTCCGCGCCGGACTGGCCCGCACGTTCCAGGCGATCGAGTTGTACGACGACCTCAGCGTCGAGGAGAACGTCAGCGCCGCCGCCTACGGTGTGAAGGGCGCGGCGAAGCACGGGGCGGTGCAGCGCGCGCTCGACCTCGTCGGCATCGCCGACCTGCGCGACCGCAACGCCGGTGACCTGAGCCAGGGGCAACGCCAGCTCGTGTCCATCGCCCGCGCGTGCGCGGCCGACCCGAAGGTCCTCCTCCTCGACGAACCCGCCGCCGGCCTCGACACCACCGAGAGTCAATGGCTCGGTGACCGGATCCGCAACATCAGCGTGACCGGCACCGGCATCCTCCTGGTCGACCACGACGTCGCCCTCGTGCTCGACGTCTGCGACTACATCTACGTACTCGACTTCGGCCGGGTGATCGCCGAGGGTGAGCCCGCGGCCATCCGCACCAACCACGAGGTCGCCGAGGCCTACCTCGGGCACGTCCACCACCACGCCGAGGCCCACACCGAGGCCAACGCCACGGCCCCCACGGAGGCGGGCGCATGACCGCACGACTCGAGTGCGCCGGCCTCAGCGGCGGCTACGACACCGCCGTCGCGTTCCGCGACATCGACCTCGCACTGGAAGAGGGCACCATCCAGGCGCTGCTCGGCCCCAACGGCGCGGGCAAGACCACCCTGCTGCTCACCCTCTCCGGGTTCCTCCCACCGCACGCGGGCACGATCACCATCGACGGCGAACCGCTCAAGACCGGGCGCCCGGCCCGGGCCAACAAGGCCGGCGCGGTGCTCGTCCCCGACAACCGGAACCTGTTCACGACGCTGAGCGTCGAGGACAACCTCCGCGCCGCCTGCCACCGCGGTGGTCCGTCGCCGCGCGACATGCTCGCGGTGTTCCCCGCGCTGGAACCGCGTTGGCACCTACGCGCCGGCGCGCTCTCCGGTGGCGAGCAGCAGATGCTCGCCATGGCGCGCGCACTCGTGCAGGAACCGCGGGTGTTGCTCATCGACGAGCTGAGCATGGGCCTCGCACCACTCATCGTCGAGGCCCTGTTCGACACCGTCGAGCAGATCGCGCACGAGCGCGGCTGCGCGGTGTTGCTGGTCGAGCAACACGTCACGCTCGCCTTGAGCGTGGCGGACCGCGCCGCCGTCCTCAACCGCGGTTCCATCGTGCTCGAGGGCACCGCCGCGGAGTTGCTCGCGGACCAGTCACAGCTGCAGGCCGCCTACCTCGGCTCGCTGGAGCCCACCCAGCCCTGAGCAGTACAGGAGAGCAATGACCGAGCAGGAGGGCGCCGCAGGAGGCGCCGACCTCTTCCAGGCGATGCCGTTCGGCCAGATCGTCGCGATGCTCGAGACGCTCGACGAGCCCCCGTCGCTCGGCACGATCGACCTGGCCGAACTCGTCGGACGATTCCCCGAACTCGCGAGCGTCGCCGTGCGCGACGTCGCCATCGACGGGCCGCACGGCGATGTTCCCGGGCGCGTGTACCGCCGCCCCGACGCCACTGGCGCCACCGGCGCGGGCTTGGTGTGGGTGCACGGCGGGGCGTTCATCGGTGGCGATCTCGACATGCCCGAGGCCCACTGGGTGTCGCTCGCGCTCGCGGCGCGCGGCACCACCGTGGTGTCGCTCGACTACCGCAAGGCCCTGCGCGGCGTTCACTACCCCATGCCGTCCGACGACGTGCTCGCGGGCTGGTGCTGGACCGCCGCGCACGCCGAGGAACTCGGGATCGACCCCGGCCGCCTGCACCTGGGCGGCGCGAGTGCGGGTGGCAACCTCGCGGCCGGGGTGACGAAGCGACTGCGCGACGGTGCCGGCCCCCTGCCCGTCTCCCTCGTGATGGTGTACCCGGTCGTCCACGCAGTGCTCCCTCCCCTGTCCGCCGAACTCGAGGCCACGTTGGCTGCCGACGAGGCAACGACGACCGCGGCCACCGACACCTTCCGTGACATGGCCCGGCAGTACGCGGGATCCGACGCGGCGCTCGACGACCCCTACGCATTCGCCGCGAGCGGTGACGTGGCCGGCCAGCCGCCCGTGCTAGTGCTCGACTCGGAAACCGACTTCCTGCGCGCCTCCGGCGAGGCCTACGCGCAGGCGCTCGCCGCGGCGGGCGTCGCGGTCACGGTGGTGACGGAGCCGGGCACGAGCCACGGACACGTCAACGGGCCCGACATGCCGGGCGCGCTCGCGAGCATCGAGCGGCTCGCGACCTGGATCGAGGAACAACGATGACCGCGACCGCGAACGGCGACGTGAAGGATCGCGTCGAAGCCCTGCTTGCGACCATGCCGCTCGCCGACAAGGTCGGCCTCATGTTCCACGCGGCGGTGTCGCCCACCGACGTCGACAGCCGCCATCCGATCTTCGGGTCGCCCTCGGTGCGCGAGTTGGTGACCGAGCACCGCATGACCCACTTCAACATCCTCGGGAGCGCGCCGAGCGGGAGAGAGTTCGCGCAGTGGCACAACGCGGTGCAGCGCATCGCGGCAGAACTGCCGTCGGGTGTGCCGGTGACGTTCTCCACCGACCCCCGCCACCACTTCAGCGACAACCCCGCGGCATCGATGATGGCCGGCCCGTTCTCGCAGTGGCCCGAGCCCATCGGCCTCGCCGCGATCGGCTCCGAGGAACTCATGGAGCGCTTCGGCGACATCGCGCGTCAGGAGTACGTAGCCGTGGGGCTCCGCGTCGCGCTCCACCCACAAGTCGACCTTGCTACCGAACCCCGCTGGGCCCGAATCAGCGGCACCTTCGGCGAGGACGCGGAGCTCACCGGTCGCCTCGCGGCCGCGTACATCCGTGGTTTCCAGGGCCCTCAGCTCGGCGCATCGTCGGTCGCGACGATGACCAAGCACTTCCCCGGCGGCGGCCCGCAGAAGGACGGCACCGACCCGCACTTCTCGACGGGACGCGAGCAGGTGTACCCCGGGAACAACTTCGAGTACCACCTGCGCCCGTTCCTCGCCGCGCTGGCCGCGGGCGGGTCGCAGATCATGCCGTACTACGGGATGCCGGTGGGCACCGACCTCGAGGAGGTCGGCTTCAGCTTCAACCAGGCGGTGATCACCGGCATTCTCCGGGAGCGGCTCGGCTTCGAGGGCGTCGTCTGCACCGACTGGGGCCTCATCGTGGGCAAGCCCGAGTTCGGCGAGATGGGCGCGGCGAAGGCGTGGGGTGTCGAACACCTCAGCATCGAGGAACGGATCATCAAGGTGCTCGACGCCGGCGTCGACCAGTTCGGCGGCGAGACGTGCACCGACGTGTTGCTCGGCCTCGTCGAGCGGGGCGCGGTCACCGAGGCACGCATCGACGAGTCGGCCCGGCGCATCCTCGCCGAGAAGTTCCGCCTCGGGTTGTTCGACACACCGTTCGTCGACGAGGACGCGGCCGACGCGGTCGTGGGCAACGCGACATTCCGCGCCGCGGGCCTGCAGGCGCAATGCGACTCGCTGACGCTGCTCACCAACCGCGAGCGAGCGGGCGCGCCGATGCTGCCGCTGCCGCGCGGGCTGCGCGTGTACACCGAAGGACTCGCCGACGAGGCCCTCGCCGGGTTCGCCACCCCTGTCGGTTCCATCGCCGACGCCGACGTCGCGATCATGCGCCTGCACGCGCCCTACGAGACGCTCGGCGACGGCTTCGCCGCCTACTTCCACAGCGGCTCGCTCGAGTTCCCCGCCGACGAACTCGCGCGCATCCAGGCCGTGTGCGCGGCGGTGCCCACGGTGATCGACATCGCGCTGGACCGTCCCGCGGTGCTCACCGACCTCGTCGACACCGCCGGTGCGATCATCGCCAACTTCGGCGTGTGCGACGCGGCGCTGCTCGACGTGTTGTTCGGCCACTCGGCACCATGGGGCAAGTTGCCGTTCGACCTGCCGCGCTCTATGGCCGCGGTGCTCGCCTCGCGGTCCGACGTCGCGTTCGACACCGAGGACCCCGTCTTCCGGTTCGGTCACGGACTGACGTACTGAACCATCACCGACTCCAGAAAGCAGCCACCACCATGAGCGAACCGGCTCCTCCCGACGCGGCCCCTCGCGACGCCATCTACCGCGACGCGACGCGACCGGTGGCCGAGCGGGTCGACGACCTGCTGGCCCGCATGACCCTCGACGAGAAGGTCGCGCAGCTCACCGGCATCCTCCCGTTCGACCTGCTCGGCCCGACCGGCCTTGACGAGCAGAAGTTCGACGAGCACCTCGCCGACGGGCTCGGCGAGATCTCGGCCGGTGCACTGCTCTCCCCCGATCCCGTGCACCTCGTCGCGCTCCTGGACCAACTCCAGCGCTACCTCGTGGAGCGCACGCGCCTCGGCATCCCCGCCATCGTCCACCACGAGGCGTTGACCGGTCTCGTACACCAGGCGTGCACCGACTTCCCCACTGCGATCGCACTCGCGGCATCGTGGGACCCGGAGTCGGTCGAGGCGATGAACGACGTCGTGCGGCGGCAGATGCGCGCGCTCGGCGTGCACCAGGCCTGCTCCCCCAACCTCGACCTCGCCCGTGATGCACGGTGGGGTCGCGTGCAGGAGAGCTACGGCGAGGACCCGTACCTCGGCTCGGCCATCGGTACGGCCTTCGTGCGCGGCCTGCAGGGCGACGACCGACGCGAGGGTGTGCTCGCCACCGCGAAGCACTTCCTCGGCTACGCCATGGCCGACGGTGGCCGCAACATCGGCGCGGTCCTCCTCGGTGAGCGCGAACTCCTCGAGGTGTACGCGCGGCCGTTCGGCGCCGCCATCGACGAGGCCGGGCTCGAGTCCGTGATGTGCGCCTACTCCGACGTGAACGGCGAACCTGCCGCCGCGTCGCGCCACCTCCTGACCGACATGCTCCGCGACACGCTCGGCTTCCGCGGTCTCACCGTCGCCGACTACGGCGCGGTGACCGCCCTGTGGTCGCGCCAGCAGACCGCCACCGATGTCGCCGACGCCGGCGTGCAGGCGCTGAGCGCCGGGCTCGACGTCGAGCTTCCCGGATCACAGTGTTACCGGGCCGGTCTCGCCGCCGCGGTGCGCAGCGGAGCACTCGACGAGGCCGTCGTGGACGACAGCGTGCGGCGAGTGCTCGATGCGAAGTTCCGCCTCGGGCTGTTCGAGCACCCGTACGGCGACGTCGACGCCTTCACCGCGACCGTCGAACCGACGGCGCGCGCCGCGTCCCGGGCGTTGGCCCATCGCATCGCCGCCCGGTCGACGGTGCTGCTGGCGAACCCGCAAGGAGTGCTGCCGCTCGCGCATGATCTCGCCCGCGTCGCGGTGATCGGCCCGAACGCGCAC
>Ga0075018_10000514_pt1 | contig 12003 bp, 7 predicted proteins | sample ColStrG_CSR_2014_FD_71471 | JGI IMG/M metagenome (GOLD analysis project Ga0075018, IMG submission 71471) | Freshwater sediment microbial communities in response to fracking from Pennsylvania, USA - Cold Stream Run_MetaG_CSR_2014 | ecosystem: Environmental > Aquatic > Freshwater > Creek >... | reverse complement strand
CGTCGAACCTGCCCAACGCAGCACCAACTGCGGTGCAGTGGCCCGGCGCCGGCGGGCGCGCTGCAGTCTCCCTTAACCCCGACCCCCCTACTCCCGGAGCGCAACCGTCGGAAATTGCCAAGACCGGCCAGTGGGCGCTGTTTCGGCTGCTCGATTCGGGCTCCGTATCGCCCCGCGCCAACGGGCTCACCGCCAACTTCATTGTCGGTGGTCGCGACGTACAATTCCAGATTGGTACGGGTACCGTCTACAATCCGCTGCTCTTGCCTGCGTTACGAGAATTCAAATGTCCGACAGCGCTGTGAGTTAGCATGCAATGCAGTCTTTTTGGTAAGCTGCCAGCAAGGCGCGACTTTATCGCGATTGGCGCGCCTCGCGAATTTCTCGACGCATGGGAGCCGTGGCTGCAGAGCGCAATTTCAAGCTCGCGCCATGAACTTGGCAAGAATTGGCAATCAGCATTCCTCCGGGCTCCAATCTGGCGCTTTTGGCTCGGTTCGGACATTTGCGGCAGAAACGTAGTCGGAGCCTTCATGTCTTCGCTAGACGGGGTCGGACGGTATTTTCCTCTGACGTTGTTCGCGTGCGCCGATGACAATGCTGCTATTCCACCGCCCGAGCTGCTCTCCCAAGATGAATGGTTCGATGCAGCGGAAGATTTGCTGCTGTCAACCCTCGATCACGATGCGACCTTCGAGTCGATTTCAGCTCGAGTCGAGAACTGGGCTGCGCCGCATCAGGAAAATATGATTGAGTCAAACCCTCTCGACCTCATGATTGGCACCGAGGGCCGAACCTTCTGCGAAACGTTTACGTCGATGCGCGCGCGCGATCATCATAAGATTTATGCCGGATCGACATTCTGGTGGACCGTCGGAGGCGATGCGTTCCCGCCAGTCGCGCTTTGCGGGAAGCGTATGCCGGACCCCTATGTGTTTTCGGCGATGTTGACTGGCGAGTTCGCGAAGAGTTCGGTTTGAGGGATACCGCCGAATGCACGAAGCGATTACACAGATCGAGGCCGGTGCAGCGACACATGTCGGCAAGGTCCGACAGCGGAACGAGGATAGCTACCTTGTCGCAACGCAGCGGGGCTTGTGGGCTGTCGCGGACGGCATGGGTGGACACGAGGCTGGCGACGTAGCCAGCCAGCTAGTCGTCGAGGAACTCAACGCCATCCCTGCACCGGCGACAGCGGCTGAGCTGCTGGCGAGTTGCGAGGCGCAAATGGTCAGAGCCAACAGCCGCCTCAAGCAAATAGCCGACGAACGAGGCGGTGTGTTGCTTGGAACCACGATTGCGGCACTGCTGGTTTTCGATGCGTTCTATGCCGGCGTTTGGTCCGGAGACAGCCGCATCTATCGAATACATCATGGCCGCATTGAACAAGTGTCCCTTGATCACACCGAAATTCAGGAACTCCTCTCGGAAGGCAGGATCAACGCCGAGGAGGCGCGGCTGTGGCCGCGGCGCAATGTCATAACCCGGGCTATCGGTGTACACGAGAATCCCGAGCTTGAGATGAAGAGCGGCACGGTTGAGCCAGGCGACATTTTTGTCATCTGCAGTGACGGGCTGACCGCCCACGTTGAGGACTGGGAAATTCTCGCACTTGCCGAGCAGTACCGCCCACAGCAAGCCTGCGATCGCCTGATTGCACTGACCCTAGATCGCGGCGCCGTGGACAACGTGACGGTCGTGACGGTGCAGTTCAACACTCCGCCAGACGCAAGTGCGACAGGTCGCGTTAACATCTGGGAATAGGAGACATCCGCAACGTGGCGCCCCAAATGCAGGCGAAACCATCCATCCAGCGCACCATCAGGGATAAACCTCACAGTGGCTTTGCGCGCAGTGGCGCAACCATGATCTTGTCAACCATGTGAATCTTGTCGCGGTTGACCTCAAACACGGCCTTTAACTTGGTCGGCTTGATGAAGACCAGCCAGTTCTTTCCGACACCATCTACAGGCCCCCCGGACTCCACGGTGCGCAAGGCGAGCTTTCCATACATGCCAAGTTGTGCGGTTTGCAGATCCAGTCCCCCCATCGAATCGTAAACGAAGGATTGATTCATGACCTCGCCCGGCTGTGTGATCGCGATATGTCCAACCTTCGATCCTGAAAAGCGGGGAATTACACGGCCATTATCATCGACGCGAACGATGAGGTGCATGCGGCCCGGCTGGATCTTGCTGAGGTCGTCAATCGGCGCCTCGGCCCAACGCTGGAAGTAGACATCAATGGTCGTCGATGGGCCGACATCGGTTTTCGCCGGATCGAGCCGCCATCCCTTCTGCTGGACCTCATGGAATAGATAATTTCCAACAAATCCGTTGCAATCCAGCCCCAGATTTGCGTCGGTCCAGGCCTGCAGCTTATCGGGCGGTATTCCTCCGACCAGCACCGCCAGTTGCAGCACGATCTGGCAATCCTCCGGAGAACCCTTGCCAAGAAAGGGCACCTGCAGCGACCTCGAGATCTCCTGGCGGCTCGCAATTTCGAGCGGAGCGTCATTCACGGTCAACTTGAGACGGTACGACGGATCCTTGCGTTGCTTGGAACCAAAGTGATCGATGACCGCTCCCAACAGCTGCTGCTGCGCAGCCGTAGGATCCCCGAGGTGATAACGGGATACGTTAATCCGGAGGGCATTAGTCGGTCCGGGTACCTTGATCGGCAAATAGCGAAGTGCGTAATCCCATGGTGTCATACTCTTCCATCGACGGCGCGATGCTCCCGGTCGTTGGTGTCGACAATCACAGCGGCTGAAATACAACGCTGGTCGATAGCATAATTTCGTTGATCCTGGTAGTCGCCGACATAGCCTGCCATCGTCGCCGACAGCGGGTCGCGGAGGGCGGAGGACCTGTGTTGCCGCCGAGAACTCCTGTTCGCCCCACCTGCAGACTTCCCCCGACTATGCCCAGGCGTTATAGTTTTATTGGGCGGCCGTCTGCCCGGAGGCCAGTTTTGGGAGCCCCTTTTTGCACGGATTGCAAGACAAGTCGGAAATCCGCGGAACAGTGTTGGCGCTGCCGCAGACCCGATAGCATCGATTAAGACAAGCCCGGAGTGACGTAGTGGCCGCAATGGATTCGATTCCGCCTTCACCTTACAGGGTGCCCCCCGGGACACAACTGAACGGGATATACGAAGTCGATTCGATGATCGGATCGGGCGGCATGGGCGAGGTTTACAAGGGTCATGAAATTCAAACCGGGTCGTACGTAGCCATCAAGATGTTGTTGCCGGATATGGCAGGCAATGAGGCGGCCATTGCGCTGTTTCGCAAAGAGGCATCCGCGCTCCACTATCTCGTCCATGACGCGATCGTTCGCTATTTCGTATTCACTATCGAACCCGTCTTGCAGCGCCCTTACCTGGCCATGGAGTTCGTCGATGGCAAATCTCTCTCCGAGATCTTTGCCAACGGCCCGCTCTCCTACGAGGATTGCCTGCGGCTGATGCGACGCGTGGCGTCGGGACTGGAGGCGGCGCACCAGCGCGGAATTATCCATCGCGACGTGTCACCCGACAACATTATTGTGCCGCAAGGCGATCTGTCCCGCGCCAAGATCATCGATTTTGGTATCGCCCGCTCTAACCTTGTCGGAGATGCAACCGTCATCGGCGTGGGATTCGCCGGTAAACACAATTACGTATCGCCGGAACAGGTCGGTCTTTTTGGCGGCGACGTCACCGCCAAGTCCGACATTTACAGCTTCGCTCTCGTGCTGTTTCAGGCGCTGACCGGCCGGAAGCTCGACATGGGCGGCAGCCAGTTTCAGCTGGTTGAAAAGCGGCGCCGTGTGCCCGATCTGCCAGACATCGACGTTCGGCTTCGGCCGCTGCTCGAGAAAATGTTGCAGCCTGATCCCGCCCTGCGCTTGTCCTCGATGGCCGAGCTCGAGCACTGGACCGCCGACGCGCCGGCTGGGCTTCGAAGTTTGCCTACCCGCAACGAGACCGGGTCGACAGATTATTTGCGAATATCTGCGCCGACACCCGCGCCTCGTCGGTCCCGGTCTGCGCTCGCGATTGCATGCCTCGTCGTGCTCGCCGCGGCGGCGGGCGGCGCATATAACCAGTTTTTTTGGCGCGTTACGCCTCCTGCGGCAACAGGGTCGGCCGCGCCCAGCTTGCAGCCCGCGAAAGTGCCTGCAGTTGCGCCGCCTTCTCCTCTTTCACCCAAACCTGTCGAGGAGAAAAGCGATCGCGCGGACGCCGTTCGGAGTTTTGTTGATAAATACGATGGCGGCGATTGCTTTTTCGTGATGCCGGTTGCGATTAGCTCGGATGCGGCTGTCCTGGAAGGACTGGGCTCGACCACCGCCCCCTTTGAGCTGCTCGACACTACGTTCAGCAAGACACAGGGATTCGAGGCGTCGATCGGAGTTCGTCAGGTTACCCAACCCCAGTGCCCGGCCATCACCTTTCTTAACCGGGTACGGGCCGATCGCGATCGTGCGCCGCACATTTCGGTTGGCTCGGTCAAACTGAAGAATGGCGACATGCTTACGGGAAGGATCGAGAATTTGCGAGGTCGTGTCATCGAGTTGCTTCTCATATCCGATGGCGGCCAGGTCCAGAACCTGTCAAGCCAGCTCAATTCCGTAAACGACGCCGCCTCCTTTTCGATCGTGATGCGGCGTTCCGGCGACGTCAGCGGTGCCGCGCCGCAGCTAATTATGGCCGTGGCCAGCCCGGGGGCTCTGCAGTCGCTTCGGCAAACCACTCCGGTTGCCGGTGACCAGTTGTTTGTGCAGGCGCTGGCCGAGGCCCAACGAAACGGCATGACTGTTAGCGCCTCAGCCCGCTACATCCAGTTGGATCAATAGCACTCGCTGAACAACGGCCACGACAGAACGCCTTCGCCGCGTCCGGCGCGACTTACTTCGGCGCCTCATTCAGAAACGACCGACATACAGGATTTTGAGGTCACGGTCGGGAACGAAATTTTCCGCGCCCAATTTAAGCGGATCCGCGACCGATGGCTTCAGGCCACCTGCGCAGAAGCTCGTGAGGCTCGCGCCGTCACCCTTGTCGACCTGCAGGCTGAAGTTCTTGATCGGGCCACTCCAGTTTGCGCCGGTCTTGAGCACATAGCTGATACGCCGTTCCTGGATCGGCTTGTTCGACGCGGTCGAAAGCTTGTCAAGCTCCGCAAGGAACTGATCGGTTATGCAATATTCCCGGCGATATCTCTCCACCTCATCATGCATAGCCTTGTTTTGGCGCAACGCCTTGCGCAAGATGGTATCGAGGCTGGTGCCCACGCTCGGGCTGTAGGCATGATCGACCGAGACGGCACGACCTACCGGAAAAGTCTGTTCGCGAACCACCGACGTCTTTACGACCCAGCTCGGCTCATAGAGCGGATTGCCTCGGTCGTTGCTGCCGATCTCGGTGAGCAGCCCCGCGGAGACCATTTTGGTCCGGCTCGCTTCCGGCAGGTCCTGAACGCGAATCTCCCTTACGCCAATCGGGAGGAGCGGAAGTTTCAATTCCTGAAGCAGGAGGCTGACATCCTTTTTGCCAACGAAAGCACGCTGTTCGACGACAAATTTGATCGCGTTGCCGTCAATCTTCGTTTCGAAATTCACGAAATTAACCGGGTCGTTCGACGGCAACGCTACCGCCTCTCCTCCCGACAGATCGATGCTCGGAAGCGGGAACGCGACCGTGAGTTTGACCGGCGAACTCGTCGTGTTTGTGAATTTATATTGAACCCGAATACGCTTCAGCGAGACAAATAATTCTTCACTTTCCATCGACACGTCGGCGGTTTTGGTAAATTGCAGACCCCCGATCGAGAGTTCTGCGGTCGTATCGTTAGCAAGACAGGGCGAGGTAGCCACCATCACTGAAACAAAAGCGGCTAAACGAAAAAGTGTACGGCACATGGCAGCCTCGTCACCAACCGGGATTATCTTGTAATCGGAAGATCAAACAGAGCGTTTTTCGATCATACCATTCCGTTCCCTAAATGAAACCGCGATCATTCCCTCGCCGTTGTCGGAGACATTCCCCGAACGCCCGTTATTCGGATGAGACGGGCTTGATACAAGTTGCGTGTTTTGGCAGGGATCTCGATATTGGTGTTGCGCCACTTGCCAAGCATCGGCAGACCGCACGACAACCCGGACGCACCAATGCCGAAAGACAAGCGGCCAACCCTGGTATTCCCTGCTGGAAACGCCTTGCCTGACAACGGACCAGAGAGCACTATTGCTGCTGTCTGGGCTCGGGACGCCGACCTTGTCGCCGGCGGGGTTCAAGTTCCGCTATGCCTCCGTTGATCGTTGATCGGGGCTCACATGTTACAGTCGAAAATAGGATTGATTGGCTGGATCTTCGCAGCGGGATGTAGTGTTACATTCGCATCCGGCGCCGCGGCGGATGACGTGATCATCAAGCGCTTCAACCGAGGCGACGCAGCTGCGGCCGTCGGTATCGCGGACGCCAGCGAAGATGTCGAATTGTACGGTCCTCAGGCCCTGACGTCCGACGGCAACGGCAATCTCTTCATACTCGACCAGCTCAATCAACGCGTGGTCCGGTTCGATCCCAAGCGACCCGCAGACGACGCCAGCGTCCTGCTGATGCCGAAGGGGGTGCAGCCGAGCGATCTGCTGGTGCGAAAAGACGATATCCTGATTTGGGATGGCAGCATCCGGACCTTCAAGGCTTCGCGCGACGACCAATCCACACGCGGTGTCGATGCACAGCCGATAACGCTCGAAGAGGTGAGTACGAGAGGAGCCGATGATGTCTTCGCAACATCGGCCTTTGCGCAAATGGGCTCGCGGCAGCCAGACAGCCCGGTAGAACTGCTCGACGAGAATACCCGGTCCGTGGCGACCAAAAAGGGCCGAGAGAGAAGTCGCCAGTACATCGCGTCGCGGGGCAAGGGTTCGGTCATCGCCGACGTCGTTCCAGAGAAGGATGATAGCAGCGTGCTCGTCGAGGTTCGAAAGGCGGATGGCAATGAGGCTGTCGCCCAGCTCCATATCCGTGTGCGCGACAAACTGGGGGCGGTCGAGTTCCTGGAGATCGACTACAAGGATCGCCTTTATGTACTGGCGGAGAATATTCCGGCGTCGGCTTCCGGCGCCGCCACCTTCGTTGCGCGCTATGCGCCGGATGGCAAGCTGGAAGGCGTCTACGAGTTGCCACTGTCGAATACACCTCTCACACGCCGCTCCGTAACTATCTCCGGAGATGGTGACGTTTACTTTCTGCGGACCGACCTTACCGGAGTCAATGTGGTCGGCGTCGGATTCCGTCCACTTCGCAACGTCAAGGCTATCGATGTTCGTACCGCGTCGACCTCCGGGACAGAAAGCTTTTCCGCCATTGCAGCTGTGCGTCCTTCCAATCGGCAACAGGTCATTGAGACCGCGTTTGCGTTTGAAGGCATTCAGTGGACAATCACGCCGGCAAACTACGGTCGTGACCCTGACAGTGCCTGTAGCGGCTTCAACCGGATTCGACGCCCATGGTATCTGCAGGACAAGGTCGGGCAGCAAGTCCGCGGCGTGCCATATTGCTGGGGCTGCTACGGATCGCTGGCGCAGTTTCGGGCCCGGATCGAACACGGCACCATGGCGGGCAACGTATGCACGCACGACAACCCTCGTCTCGATGTCGCTGGTGTAGATTGCTCGGCTTTTGTGAGCGCGACCTGGGGCCTCGCGGTTCACTACACCACGGCCGCCATACCAGCAATCGCCAAGCCGGTAGAGAACCCGTGGGATCTCCGTCCGGGCGATGCGTTGAACAAGCCGGGTTCGCACGTCATGCTATTCCTCAGGTTCACCCCGGACAAGAAGGCTGAGGTAATGGAATCGTCCACCGGCGGCTGCAACGGCCGCGTCTGTCGAAACATATACCCGCTCGCGTCGCTCTTGGCGCGAGGTTACCGGCCCGTGCGTTTCCGAGGGCTGGCCGACGACACGATGGCCGTCGCCCAAAACGCATATCCCGACATAAAAGCCGCCTCGCCGCCCCAGCCGTCCAAGAAGCAAAAGCATCGGCGCTGATCGGGTCCAGCGCGTTACTTCACGGTGAAATAGAAATCCTCGCCTGGCAACGAGCCATAAACGAAGGGCTCTTGCTGGCGCTTCGTCGAATTACGCACGTCGTCTCTCACGACGCGAAAGAACATTCCTATTTCGAGATTCGGCGTCGGGAGGTGATTCAGCAGCGCCGTCGCAAATGGGCTGTGGTCACCCGTGCCGTCAAGGGCAACCTGGCCGTCGCGGGCCGCGTAAGCGACGAGCGTGCCAACACCAGGCTCAATCGCTGCAAGCCCGCGCGTCAGCGAGCGCGACGCCGTCGTCTGCCTCATCTTAACGACAAAGGGGTTTTCGCGGCACGCATCCAGCAGCACCATGCGCAGTTTCGTCGCTCTTTCGGTCGCGGCGAGGACCCGATCGAGCGGAACTGCCTCGTCCTGGACGTCGCGATCGGAGACCAGCCTGGCGTCGACAGGGACCAAATAGTTCTCGCCATTTAGGACGATGCCGTGGCCCGCATAATAAACGACAGCCCAGTTTGCAGTTGCCGCAATGTCTTCAAATTTCCGCAGTGCCTTCGTCATCTGGTCTCGCGAGAGATTGTGCTCGACCTGCACCGATTGGAATCCGACGCTGCGGAAAGCATCAGCCACAGCGTCGGCGTCACGCGCGGGATTGGGCAAAAATTGGACGTTCTGATAGGCCGAATTTCCGATCACGAGCGCGACCCGCCTGCCCTGATCGATGACAAGCTTCGGAGGGACATTCGCGAGGCGAAGCCTCTCGGCAGCTTTTGCTGCCTCGTCCGCCTGGGCAGCCTTTCGGACCGCATCTTCCTGAGCCTGTTTTACGAGGAGTTGCTGCGCCGATTTGTCGGCCAAAAGCTTCTCGTTCGCCAATTGCGCCTGCTCTTTCTCCGCCTGAATGCGTTTTTCGGCTTCGAGCCGCGCATCTTCGGCGAGCTTGGCGCTCCGCGCGCGAGCGATGCTCTGCGCCTGTTTGCCCGACACAGGGTCGGGGTCTTTTTCGAGCGGGAGGCTCAGGGCTTTGTCGTATTCAGCCTTCGCTTCCTTCCAACTGTTCTTTTTTTCAAGGGTGAGGCCCTTTCCGGCATAGGCGCATATCGCGCTCCCCGACGCCGCAGCGGCGGCAGTGAAGTCGTTTAGCGAGCGATCAATGTCCCCGCGCTCCCTCAGGGTGTCCCCCCGGCGGCAGAGGGTCAGGGCCGAGTTCGGAATGAGGCTAACGGCCTTATCGAGATCGGTCAGGGATCGACCCAAGTCTCCTTTGATACGCCAAACCTCACCGCGATTGCTCAGTGCCCGATCTTCCTTCGGATTTAGGAGAAGTGCTTCGCCGTAATCAGAAATCGCCTGATCGAGATCGCCCTTGTCTTTCCAGACAAGCGCTCGATTGATGAGCGCATCGGTCGACTTCGGATTTATCCTTACGGCCTCGTTGTGGCTGGATAGCGCCGAATCGAGATCGCCTTTTAATCTCAGGCTTTCCCCACGGCCGCTATAGGCACGCCAGTCCTTCGGATCGAGTGAAATTGCTTGTTCGTAGTCTTCAAGAGCGCGATCCACTTGACCTTTGTCGATCCAAATCTGAGCGCGTTCGTTGAACGCCGCTGGGTCTTTGGGAGCTACCTTGATTGCCTGATCAAAGTCTTTGAGTGCCTTGTCAAACTCTCTTTTTCGATACCATGCGTCGCCGCGATGCATGAATGCCGCGTAGTAGTCGGCCTTAAGCGCGATCGCAGAATCGAAATCCTTGATCGACCTTTCGAACTCGCCCTTGCTGTACAGGGCAAAGCCGCGAAGATAAAACGCGAACGACGACTTGGGATCCAGCACGATGGCCTGGTTCAAGTCAACGATAGCGCGATCGTATTCATTCTGATTGATGAGGACAAAGGCACGATTTCGGAAGGCTTCCACAAATCTCGGATTGCGTTCGATGGCGGCGCCGTAATCTTCAAGCGCATTGGAATAGACGCCTTTGCGAAACCAGGCGTTGGCACGATTGTTAAAGATCGTCTCGGGTTTCGAAGCCTGCGAACCATTTATGATTCGAGTGCAGGCCGGTATGCCTTCATCCGGGTCGTTGGTGGAATTGTCGCAAAGCTGGATGTCGTCACTCGCCCGGGCAATTTGCGGCAAAAAGCTAAGGGCGCCCACAAGAAAGATAAGTGCGCGAAGGAGACTTATGCCAGCGTGAGCTTTTCCGAACATTTGAGGTCACTCCACCCCGAAATGATGAAAAGCTAGCCGAACTCCGCGAAAACTCCTAGCAAAATGGGTCTTACACCGGCGCAATTGCGAGCGTCGATACCCTCCAAGCAATCGACCCGCACTGACCCAATCGGCTCAGAACTGGATTCGGCCTCCCAAGCGCGCGCCAGCTCCGAAAAGGCCCTCTCCTCCTCGGACATCGGCTTGCACGAACAGGCTGCGACCATTGCCGAAGTCGAAATTGCTCCGCCAGATCCCCTGTCCGCGCACCAAGCCTTGGTCACTTGGAAGAAGGGTGTTACCAAAGAAGGTGCCGCCGATCGAGCCGCCAGAAATCACCACTCCGTGCACGACCACGTCGCTGTAAGCGAGCCCGGTAAGGGTTGTTGTCACTCGAACGGAGTTCCACATTTGGTCTGTTCCAAGTCGCAATCCGCCTTGCACTCGCCAAACGTACCCGTCCTCCAAGCCTAGGGCAGCGGCGCCGTTTCCGTACTGCGAGTTGATGTATCGAAACCCTCCCGTGGGCTCCCACCACCAACCAAGGCTGATGGGAAATCGATATTGGAAATCCGAGGCAAGTGAGTAGTTCGTAAGCCCCACTCCAGCGGTTCCGGAATTGAGCACCGCGGCGGTGCTTGCTCCGCTAAACTGCAGAATCTGGGTGTAGGTTTCGTCAATATGGAGAAAGTCCACCTTGAACATCGTATCGTTTGAAAACGGACCATTGCCGTAGCTAATGAAACCTCCCACGGAAGGACCGGTTATGCTGGTCCTCATATCGCTATAGCTGCCTGAAGTATCAAAAGCAGTGATGTGCATGCTGGTATCGGTGTAACCGGCGAGAATTCCAAAAATTAATACGTCATTCGCTGACAGAATACCGCTTCTTGTCATATCAGCACCGGCTAACAGACCAGCGGTACGCGATGTGGCCGTAAAATTCGTTTGCAGAGGAATTGTTTGGTTTACGGCGGGGGTACCAGCAGCGCTCGTTACCACGCCCGGCCCCCCCGGCTGAACACACCCCGAAACACCTGGCCCGCCCGCGTTGGCATTAAAAGTCCAACCGTTGCCGTTATTATTACAATCATTCTGATTGTTGAAAACAAGTCCCCCTGGGACCGCGGGTACGTGGTACCCTGGAACAACAAGACTATTAGTTGTGCCAGTTCTCCTCTCATAGTCCGCGAAACCCTGCATCCAGAAGCCGAACTTAGGCGCCGTCGGATCTGCCTGATATTGAACGAAACCAGACCGGTCATCGACGCGGGTTTTAACAATCGGTTCAGGAAATCTCCTGGCCAGAGGCTTCACGGGCTTATTCGTGTAGCGTCTCGGGGTGCAAACGCCATTGATCCGCTCGGTCCCCTCGGGGCAAATTTCCGTCTCGGTTGCGCGCCGCGCCGAAACCGATTCGATGGTCGCTGTCGTGGTTTGCTGAGCAACGGAAGCCTGGACATCACCGATGACCTGACTTGAAAGAGCTGCCGCTGAAAAAGCACCGGTGCCGCCATTCAGACCATTGGTACAGAGCCCCGTTGCACCTCCGAACCCGTATGAAATCCCGGTCTGATTACCGACCGATGACGGACAGAAAACGCTTTGCGCTTTCGTTGTCGTCGAACCTGCGATGCACATAAGCGATAATACCGCCAGGCTTCTCATCGCGCGACACGTAAAAATATTCATTCCGCCCCCAATAAAGTTGGGCCGCCGAGGCAACGCAACCATGCCCCCCTCTCGGA
>Ga0075018_10000512_pt1 | contig 12016 bp, 10 predicted proteins | sample ColStrG_CSR_2014_FD_71471 | JGI IMG/M metagenome (GOLD analysis project Ga0075018, IMG submission 71471) | Freshwater sediment microbial communities in response to fracking from Pennsylvania, USA - Cold Stream Run_MetaG_CSR_2014 | ecosystem: Environmental > Aquatic > Freshwater > Creek >... | reverse complement strand
ACGATCATGGAGCATTTGCTCGAATACGCCGGTTCCGTGCATATCTATCTTGGACCGTACCGCGGGAATCCGATTGCCTTGTATTTGAAGCGGACGGAGACCGGGTGCCAGATCGGCCCGAAGGCCTATCCGTGGAATGACGTCGTGGGGACTGGTGAGACGCCGAATAAGGCGGCCGCGGATTTCGAAGAGAAATGGAAGACGAAGGGTCTCTCGGCGGATATGTACTCCGGTCCTTCGTGGGAAGGAGGCATTAAGCCGGAGAAACCTGCTCCTCCCAAGCCTCCCGCTCCCCCCAAACCAGCGGTATCCGCTGCTGCATCAGCACCAGCGGGCCAGGCCAGCGTGCCTGCAGCCTCTCCGGCTGCTCCTGCTGACGCTACACCGGCTCCTGCTCCAGCCTTGGCGGCTCAGCCAGCCGACGAATCGAACTAACCCACTCTATTTAGCAGACTTCGGAAAAACTATGTTGGCACGCGAGAACTTCGAGGGTTCGCACGTGTGGCTCAACAGGGGAACACTCCAGCAGGATGCTCAAAATGGCCGTCCGGCAAGGCCGCAGCGAGTGAAGGGCCGAAGCGTACCCTCTGGGGTACGTTGAGGGTCTGAACGATGCGAGAACGCTGCTGGCGGACTTTTTCAGCATCCTGCTAAAGCGAACGTTTTGGAAGGTGGCCTTCAGGAGAAGGGCCGGCCAGTTTGCTGTGCTTCAGGCCGTATCCCATGTAGACCACAATGCCGATGGCAGTCCAGACGACGAATCGAATCCAGGTCACCCATGGGAGAAAGCTCATTAAGCCGAGGCAGGCCAGCATGCCCAGAATGGGGACGACCGGCATGAACGGAAGCCGGAATGGGCGGAGCTGGTTGGGTTTCGTGTAGCGCAGGATCACGACACCGATACAGACCAGGACAAAGGCAAAGAGAGTGCCGATGTTCGTCATGTCCGCTGCGTCGCCGATGGGAATCAGGGCAGCGAGCGTGGCCACGCCGATGCCGGTGAGAATGGTGGCATAGTGAGGCGTGCCATAGCGCGGATGCACAGTTGCGAGCCAGGGGCTCAAGAGGTGGTCTCGCGACATGGCAAAGAATACCCGGATCTGACCCAGCATCATCACGACGAGTACACTGGTAATTCCGGCCACAGCCCCGATCGCCACAATCGCCGCTCCCCACTTGAAGCCCACCCTACTCAGCGCTTCGGCCACCGGCGCATGGATGTCGATCTGCGTAGCGGGAATCAAGCCGGTCAGGACAGCGGCCACGGCAATGTAGAGGACGGTGCAGATGCTGAGTGAGGCGATGATCCCGATCGGCAGATCCCGCTGAGGGTTTTTGGCTTCCTCGGCGGTCGTCGAGATGGCGTCGAATCCGATATAGGCAAAGAACACGATCGCCGCTGCGGCACCGACGCCTGCGAATCCCTGCGGCATGAAGGGCGTCCAGTTGTCGGTATTCACGGCCGGCGTCCCCACGGCAATGAAGAAGAGGATGACCGCGAGCTTCAAGCACACAATGATGCCGGTTGCGCGGGCGCTTTCTTTGATCCCAATGACGAGGATAATGGTGACGAGTAACACGATAATGGCGGCAGGGAAGTTTGCCACACCCCCGTCAGGTCCTCCGGGTGGATGCGTAGCCCAGTGCGGCAATTCGATCCCGGCCAACCTGAGCAGATTATTGAAATAGCCGGACCATCCGATGGCGACGGCGACACAGGCCACACCGTATTCGAGAATTAAGTTCCAACCAGTAATCCAGGCCAGGAATTCTCCCAACGTTGCATACGAGTAGGTATAGGCCGAGCCGGCCACGGGAATCATGGTGGAAAACTCTGCATAGCAGAGTGCCGCGAAGGCGCAGGTCAGGCCGGAGAGCACGAAGGAGAGAATGATTCCCGGCCCTGCCCCGGGCCGGTGGGCATCGCCGACGATGGCGGTGCCGATCAGGACGAAGATGCCGGTGCCGATGATCGCGCCGATGCCAAGTGCGGTCAGATCCCAGGCCGTAAGGGTTTTTTTCAAACGATGATCGGGATGATCTGCGTCCGCGAGGATTTGTTCAATGGACTTGGTTCGGAAGAGTCGGCCTATCACCGTATCTCCTCAGGCCGCGGGGATGGCGAATGGCGCTGTAGGGTCAACGAGCTTCTGTTCCATATGGGGTCAAGTATAGCAGGCCTTCTCCTTAGGATAGCCGAGCGAGACTGGCGGGACGGGTGAGGGTTGATCTGGTTCCTCTGGTCTGTTTTGTTCATCTGGTTAGTCTCGTTCAACCAAACAATCCAAACAGACCAAATAAACAAGAGAGACTAGCCGGTTCTCGCGCTTCACGCGCCACGGTCTGTGGCGCGGGCGGCGCGTAAAAAGGCCTCGAACAATCGCCGGTGGAGGGGGTGCCGGTCGAAGAGAAATTCCGGGTGCCACTGGATGCCGAGAAAGAAGCGGTGGGCCGGAGATTCGATCGCCTCCACGATACCATCGGTGGCCAGGGCGCTGGCGATCAATGACGGCGCGACAGCGTTGACCGACTGATGGTGGGAGCTATTCACTCGCATCGACACCGACCGTACGATGCGACGGAGTAGGCTGCCGGGTGTGACTGTGACGGTGTGACTGAGATTCGTCGCTGGAGTTCGTTGCCGATGTTGGAGCGGTGTCGAGATTTGGGATGAGATATCCTGAAACAGACTGCCGCCGCAGGCAACATTCATGGTCTGCATGCCTCCGCAAATGCCGAGCAGCGGGACATCAGCCTGTCTGGCCAGGTTGACGATGTCCAGTTCAAAACTCGCACGACGTTCGCTTATGATTCCGAACGGATACCGCTGACGTTCACCGTACAATGATGGTGGAAGGTCCGGCCCGCTTCCGGTGAGGAGGAATCCGTCGAGCTGTTGCAGGAGGCGCCGTCTCGTGGCCCGGTCTGCGAGGAGTGGAAGGACCAGCGGGACGCCGCCGAGTTCTTCGATGGCACGGATGTAGCGCGCGCGCAAAAAGTAGGTGGGCTCGCGCCCACCCCATTCCTTCCGATCACCGGCGTTGAAGTCTGGTGTGACGCCGATGATCGGTTTCATCGGCTAGCGGATGGGCTCCGGAGCAGGAGCTGGCGCCGGTGCATCACTCGAATCAGCGACCCCCAGAAAGCGGATGGGCCGATTGCCTTGGAGATGATCCGGGGTAAGGATGTAGGTGCCGTAGAGACTGGTGTCCCAGACGCTCTTGGCCGCTTGCTCGTTCCCGCCGGAAAACGCATAGGTGAGTCCTCCGACAATCCCTCCACCGATGGCAAGGACCAGCTTCGCTGGAAAATACAAGAAGTTGGAGAGACCGGCAGCGACCTGCATGCCCGCGCTTGACGCGGTTCCGCCCTCTGTGCTCTGGCTCGACAGGGGGGCCGTGCTTTCTTGACTCCACACCGATGGCACCATTATGACGGTGCATAGGGCCAAGAGCAGGAAGACTGCCACCAGCTTGAAGCTGGAAGCCCCACAGGGGCGATTGGATGAAGACGAGTATGTGTTCACAGATAATCCTCCTTCTTCGACAGAGTGAGCTGAACGGTAGTGGTTGACTCCAGGGCGCTCACCCATGATTCAGTGGTAGTGGGGTTATAACAAATTCAACTCTGATTGCAAACCCCCTGCCGCGCCCGCGTGGAGTGTCTTATGGAGCAGTCACGTCTCTCGGTACGAGGTCCAGCTCGGATGCAATGTACGACGTGATGAAGTTCGTCCGCTTGATGACGGTGTCTCTGAATTCAGTGTTCCATGTTTCGTCTGCGAGACATTGGTTCTCTTGAGTGATGCCGGATTGCAACGTCAGGTCCAGCTTGCACCAACAGACTGCTTGGATAAACAGCTCATGGGCTCGTTCCTGATGAGATAGACGATCTTCATCTGCGAGATCGATTAGGGCCAGGGCCAACCAGCGGGAGAAATGAACGTCGGTGCTGAGCGTATCAATCTGACTCTGGGTGATAACGACGGCGACCTGGATTCCGCCCTTCCAACTCCGTTTCTTGACGTTAAATACACAGGAGGAGGTGAAGGGTCTTCCCTCCACTGGCTGCGGTCCGACAAACAGGGTCACGCGGAACTGGGAAGGCTCTGGTGCATGCTCAACTGCCATGGTGCGCATTGTAGCATGACCACCGATCCTACCGGCCGTCTCATTGACGGCTTGGTAGCGCGACGATAAGATGCCCTCTACCATGACCACGGCCATATATCAGCGAGTCAGCGAGATTCAGCAGGCACTGCGTGATGCCGAGATCGACGGTTGGCTCTTCTATGATTTCCGCGGGAGCGACCCCCTTGCCTATCGCATACTCCAGCTCGATCCTACACTCCATGTGACGAGGCGATGGTACTACTGGATTCCAGCGCAGGGAGTTCCTGTCAAGCTGCTGCATCGCATCGAGCCGCACGTGCTGGATACATTGCCGGGACAGGCCGATTGCTATGTGTCGTGGGAGCAACAACGGCAGATCCTAGCGCGCCTGCTCGCCGGTGGCCTCCGTGTCGCGATGCAGTATTCCCCGCTGAATGCGGTTCCCTATGTGTCGCGCGTGGATGCCGGTACGATCGAGTTGATCAGAAGTTACGACGTCGAGGTGGTCAGTTCAGCGGATTTGATTCAGACGTTTGAAGCGCGCTGGACAGACCGTCAACTCGAATCGCATCAGTTTGCCGCGGCGGCGCTGCGGCGCATCGTTGATCAGACATTTAGTCATGTGCATGACGCAGTGACACTAGGCCGCGGTCTCACCGAATATGGAGTGCAGCAGTTTATTCTGGCTCGTATACGCGATGCCGGGATGGTCACGTCGAGTGCGCCGATCGCCGCCGTTAATGCCCACAGTGCTGATCCCCATTATGGTCCGCCAGAGACGGGGTCAGCCGAGGTCACCCGCGATGCGTTGCTCTTGATCGATCTCTGGGCCAAACGAGCGGAGGCCGGTTCGGTCTACGCCGATATCACCTGGACCGGCTATGTCGGTCAGACAGTGCCGGTGAAACACCGCGAGATTTTCGACTTGGTCCGGCAGGGACGGGACGCGGCCTTGACCTTCGTCCGGACAGAAGTAGCTGCCGGCCATCGCCCATTCGGTTGGGAAGTCGACGACGCCTGCCGGCAGGTCATCCAGCGTAGCGGCTATGGTGATCAGTTCGTCCATCGCACGGGCCATTCGATCGGCGAAGAAGTGCATGGCAACGGAGCCAATATCGATGGCTTGGAGACGCAGGACACCCGCCGTCTGATGCCGAGAACCTGCTTTTCTATTGAGCCAGGGATCTACTTGCCCGGCGAGTTTGGGATCCGGAGCGAACTGGACGTGTACCTCGCTGAGCGTGAGGCGTTGGTGTTCGGTTTGCCGTTGCAGGGCGAGATCGTACCGCTCTTCTAGCAAGATGCTGAAAAGTCCTCCAGCCTGTCTTGTTCGTTTGGTCTGTTCGGTCTGTCTGGTTTGTTTGGTTGCATGAGACTAAAACCAGATGGACCAGACAGACCGGGCTTGTCTCAGACACGCAGGCCATCGAAGTTCTGCTGTGGCGAAATGGTGTTTCTGCAGCTAGCAAGCCCCTTTCCCTTCCTTGACAGTGCCTCCTACTGGCCTATAAAGTTGATTCGGTTCTCAACAAGGCAAGGCTGACGGCAATTTGTCGGTCAGGCTCTCTCAGGGAAAAGGAACCACGCCATGTTTGGTACCATGGGGATCTCGGAACTTATCATTATCCTCGTCATTGTCCTCATCATTTTCGGGGCGGGAAAGCTCCCACAAATCGGTGAAGGAGTCGGCAAAGCGCTCAGAGGGTTCAAGAAAGAGGTCAACGATATTCCCCCGCCAGATGCGGTACCGCCCGAAGTGAATCAACCGGCATCCATGCAGGGCCAATCAACGTTCCAGGCTGCACCGGCACCGACGATTACGCCGGGACAGACTCTCGCCGCTCCGAAGCCCACGGCACCCTATACGCCTGGGCCGGAACTGACTCCCGGGACCACCGCCGCCTTGATGCACAATATGGCTGCTCCTCCACAGCAGGCTCGGCCAATGACACCAACGGCAGCCCAGTCAATCTCGGCCCAATCGACGGGGCAGGGCCAGCAGCCTCTCACGATGGAGGAACGCGCCGCTGCTCCCACGCCGATGATGCGGACTCAGTATCCGCCTCTTCCTGCGGGCGCCCAGGCAAAACCAGTAGTTAATCGCCCGTCGGCCATTGTCAACAAGGATGCCGTGGCCCGCGTGCAGGCGCAGCAGGCGGCAATGAAGGCGAAGGCTGCGCAGCCGGTCGGCATTTCACCAGGGGATATGCAGAGTTTGGGAGAAGGACTTGGGGATGCGTTGCGGACGTTCAAGCAGGCCGTTGCCGATGTCCGCAATTCGGTCGATCCCGAGATACGGACAATCCAAGCCGAGATGGATTCTGCCCAGAAGGAATTCCAGCAATCCATCGAAGCGGCCAAAGAACTGCCTGCCTTGCACGAAGAGCCTCCTAAACAAGCGTGAACTGGGGTGCGGTCTTCATCAGCCTGCCCGATGCCTGTATCCTGCTCTGTCGCATTTCTCCTCGCAGCATACTGTATTCAGTCGTCCTGTCAGTCCTCTGTCTTGCCGGTTGTGTCCAGGATTCTCCGTCTTCATCGAGGGAGCGCACGGTCTCGCTATTGCTGGAGTTGCTTCACGATGAACGGCCAGAGGTGCGGCGGATGGCTGCAGAATCTCTGGGCAAGATCGGCGACCCACGAGCCGCGGACTCCATTCTTCCCCTCATACACGATCCAGCAGCAATAGTCCGCGAGGCGTCGGTGCTGGCCATGGGACGCGTGAAACCCACAGTCACCGATGGAGTGGTTGCCCTGTTGACGCAGGCGCTGGAGGATCCTATCGAATCGGTCCGGCAGGCGGCGGTTGTGGCAATTGGCGAGATCGAACCAGGTTCCCGATTGTTAGAGCCTGTCGTAGGCTTACTGCGATCTTCGGATGTGACGATTAGGAGAGCAGCGGTGCGGGCATTGCTACAAGTCGACTCAAGCCAATGGGTTTCTGCACTTGTCGCAGCAGGACGTGACTCCGACGCGGAGGTTCGTCAGGGGATTGTGTCGGCGGTGGGTGAATGGGGAGGGGCAGCGGCCTCCCCTTGGCTCAGAGAGCGTTTAGTCGAAGATCCCTCGCCTGGGGTGCGAGTAGAAGCGGCCTATCGTCTGGGAATACTCAGCGACCCTGAGACGAGGGCAGCGCTCAACACGACGATCGCGAAGGATCCAGACAGTGGGGTGCGCCGTTGGGCGAAACGGGGAACTTAGGTCGCTAGGCGGGAACGATTCAACGCATCCACGAGTTCGACAAGCTCTTTGCGGGCCTTTTCATCGATGTTGGTAAATTGGACGCCCATCCCGGGGAAGAGCAGGTGCCGTTCAGGCTTGTTGCGGGTCCAGGCGACCTTCGCTTTGGCCTTGTGTTTTTCCCAAGGACGATCGGGCAGTGCAAACTCGACGGATAGCTCGGTCCCAGGAGCCAGCGGGGCGCTGCTTTCTATGAACAACCCGCCTGCACCGATGCCGCCGGTTAAGCTGTCGAACTGTCTGCCTTCCGGGGTCGTGTAGCGAACCTTCACGGCGAGCGGGGCTCTCGGATGAGAGCGCGCATGCGCGAATCGCACGTCGTCGTCGCCAGCAAGAATCTGTTCAATGACCGCTCCCCATGACTGGGCGCCGAGCAGTTCCCCCGTGGCACTATGAAGCGTGATCACTTCCTGGCTGGCATTCATTTCAAGGACTTTGCCCTCATGCCCTTCCGTCGTGATTACAGGAAACTTCATGGTCAGGACCTTGTAGTGACCGCGGGACGATTCGGTGGCAGATGGATAGTCACTAGGCTGGCTGCCCAACGGTCTGGAGGCATTTCACCAGTTCGAGTACGCGCTTACGGATATCTGGGTTAATCTCCGTAAAGCGCACCCCCATGCCAGGGCTAAAGGTATATTGGTCTGCTTTAGGGCACACCCACGCGACGAGACCCTTCGCCGGCAACCATTCTGAGGGTTGCTCTGGTAACGAAAATTCAAGGGCAAGCTTGGTGCCGACCGGTAGCGGGCTTAGGCTTTCGATAAATAGCCCGCCTCCGCCGATGCCGCCTGCACGACTTTCAAACTGCTGACCTTCCGGGGTTGTGTATTTGACACGGAAGGTGAGTGTCACGCGCGGCTCATTCCTGGTTTCTCGGCTTGCCGGGGGCTTACGATAAGCCAGAATCTGGTCGATGACGAAGTCCCAGGACAAGTTGCCCATAGGTTCGCCGTTGATCCCCAGAAGGGTGATCACTTCACGGGTTGCGTCAAGGTCGAGGGCTTTCCCTTTGTGTCGAAGGCTTGAAGACACTGGATATTTCACACGTCCTCCACGTTCAATCTGTACCGCAAGTATAGCGCAGCATTTCATCTTGTCGAGGAGAATTGTGGAGTCATGAGCGTCGCTACAGGCTTGAGAGGCAGAAGGAGCAGAGAGATTCGAGAAGGGAAGATGTGAAAGAATCAACCAGGCCAGGATGATCCTGGCCTGGTTGATTCTGAGTAGAGGGCTTGTTGGGCGAGCAAAAACGTCTACGGTTATAACGACTTAGGCGGTCTTCACATCCTTGTCTTGTTCGAAGATTCGGATGGGAGGGTGCTTGCCGAGGATGGCATCCTCGGTGATGAGGACTTCCTTAATCTGCTTCTGAGAAGGGGCATCATACATCACGTCCAGCATCACGTCTTCGAGGATAGCACGCAATCCTCGAGCGCCGGTTTTCTGGAGAAACGCTTTCCGCGCGATCGCCCCTAGCGCGCCTTCCGTGAATTTGAGCTTCACCTTCTCAAAGGAGAGCAATTTCTCATACTGCTTCGTGAGCGCATTTCTCGGCTCGGTCAAGATTCGAATGAGGGCGCGTTCATCCAGCTCATCCAAGGTGGCTACGACCGGCAGCCGACCGACGAACTCCGGAATCAAGCCGTACTTGAGGAAGTCCTCCGGCTGAACTTTCGCGAACAGTTCGCCAAGCCGCACCTCGCTCCGTCCGCGAACTTCGGCTCCGAATCCCATCGCTTTCCGATTCAGTCGTTGCTCGATAATTTGTTCGAGCCCGACGAACGCTCCGCCGCAAATGAACAAGATGTTGCTCGTATTGACCTGAATAAATTCTTGGTGCGGATGCTTGCGCCCGCCTTGAGGCGGCACGTTGGCGACGGTTCCCTCGATGAGCTTGAGTAGCGCCTGTTGTACCCCTTCGCCCGAGACGTCGCGGGTGATGGACGGGCTGTCGCTCTTGCGGCTGATCTTGTCGATTTCATCGATGTAGACGATGCCCCGCTCGGCCCGTTCCACATCGTAGTCCGCTGCTTGCAGGAGCTTGAGGATGATGTTTTCCACGTCTTCGCCGACGTACCCTGCCTCTGTGAGCGTGGTGGCATCGGCTAGCGTGAAGGGGACGTCCAAGTACTTCGCGAGGGTCTGGGCCAACAGCGTTTTCCCTGTGCCTGTGGGCCCTAGCATGAGGATGTTGCCCTTCTGGAGTTGCACGTCGTCAACGTCTTTATCCTTGGCCGAGATTCGCTTGTAGTGGTTATGAACGGCCACCGAGAGAATTTTCTTGGCCCGCTCCTGTCCCACGACGTATTGATCCAAGTGGTGTTTAATCTCCACCGGCTTTTTGAGCTTCGACGAAATCTCTTCTTTCGCTTCTTCCCAATCCTCGGCAATGATGTCGTTACAGAGGTTGACGCATTCGTCGCAGATGTAGACGGTGGGCCCGGCAATCAATTTGCGGACTTCATCGCGGCTCTTTCCACAGAACGAGCAGCGGAGATGTCGATCCATCTTATCCGGTTTCGCCATGCGTCCCCCCCTGTTACTTGTCCTTGGCCGCGTCTTTCCCTGCGTCGCCACTGACGGCCTTGAGGAGCTTCGGTGGCCGTGTGATGACTTCGTCGATGAGACCGTACCGTTTGGCTTCCTCTGCCGACATGAAATAGTCCCGTTCCGTGTCCTGGGATATCTTCTCCAGAGGCTGGCCGGTATGTTTGGCCATGATCTCATTGAGTCGTTCGCGGATTTTCAAGATTTCTCTGGCATGAATGTCGATTTCTGTGGCTTGCCCCTGAAATCCGCCCATGGGCTGGTGAATCATGACCCTCGCATTCGGCAGGGCGAATCGCTTGCCTTTGGTTCCGGCGGTGAGCAAGAAAGCCCCCATGCTGGCGGCCTGGCCGAGGCATATGGTGTTGATCGGGGGTTTCACATACTGCATGGTGTCATAAATTCCCAATCCCGCCGTGACGCTTCCCCCGGGGGAGTTGACGTAAAGATTGATGTCCTTTTCAGGGTCCTCTGCTTCGAGGAACAAGAGCTGGGCAATAACCAGGTTGGCAAAGATGTCGTCGATCGGCGCACCGAGGAAGATGATCCGGTCTTTTAGGAGCCGAGAATAAATATCGTAGGCGCGTTCGCCTCGGTTAGTCGTTTCGATAACAATGGGGACTAGCATGCACGTCGTTCCTTTCGGTTTACAGCCTGTTGAAGCCGAGGCGCAAGTGGTTTACATCCTTCGGCACTATCCCTGAATCACCGCGTTGCGGTAAACGAAATCCAAGGCTTTATCCGCCAAAATCCTGGTACGTAACTCGTCGATGGACTCTTGTCCGCCGGCTTTGACCATCTTGACGAGATCAACCGCCGGCATTTTGAGTTCCGACGCCAGCCGCATGATTTCGGTGTTGAAATCGTCCTGCGTGACCGTCAGCCCTTCTTTCTCGGCGATCGCTTCTAAAACGAGGCCGAGCTTCACGCGGCGTGCCGCTTCGTCCCGATGCTCCTGGCGAAGTCTTGTGAGATCTTCCGTGCCAGGCGATTCCTGGGCGCCACCCTTCCGCTGTTGCTGCTGCACATGCTGGCGGATGATGGCCTCCAGCTCACGCTCCACCAGGGTTTCTGGGAGATCGAAGTGGTGGGTCTCCACGAGCCGTTTGATGATCGCATCCTTATAGGTGTCTTCGATCTCTCGCTGTAGCGCCTGTTCCATCCCGCCCCGCAGTTTGTCTTTGATTTCCTGGAGCGAGTTGTAGGGGCCACAATCTTTGGCAAATTCATCGTCCAGGGCCGGCAGTTTCTTTTCCTTGACGGATTTGATCGTCAGCGTGAACACAACCGTCTTGCCGGCAACGCGAGGATCGGGATGGCTGGCTGGGTACGGCTGGGAAACTTCGAGCACGTCGCCCTCTTTCTTCTCCCCGACATGCGAATCAATTTCCAAGCCCAAGACGGACGCGTGTGATCCGACCTTGTGGAGTTGACCTTCCTTCTTCGTTCCTTCCAGCGGTGCTCCATCGAGAGTGCCTTGCACATCCAGCACGATATAGTCCCCGTCCACGATGGCATGGCCTGCCGGTGTGGCTTCCAGGCGCGCCTGTTGTTCGCGCAAGACCTCAAGGCCTCGGTCGAGCTGTTCGTCGGTGACGGTGCGCTTGTCGGGCTTGAGCGAGATCGGACTCGGCGCTTTATAGTCCCGCAACTCGATTTTCGGCTTGATCTCGACGGTCGCGGTAAATGTAAAGGGTTCGTTCTTCTTAATCTTGACCCGGTCCAGCGGGGGAATTTCAACGAGGACCGGCACAATCCCCGCTTGGCGGACGGCCTTGTCGTAGAAGTCCGGCACGAGGCTTCGGATCACGTCCTCTTCCACAGTTTTCGCATAGCGTTTTTCCAGCAAGGCCAATGGTACCTTGCCAGGGCGAAATCCAGGGATGTTGACCTGGCGGTTCAGCTCGACGTAGGCTCGGGCAATCCGTTGCGTGACCTCATCGGCCGGCACCTCAATCTTGAGGGCGCGTTTCATTGGTCCTAGTTCCGTCACTTCCATTTTCATAGCTGGTGCGCGCCCTTTTCTTTGTAAGAAGCCTTGCTCGGGCTGCCGAGCCATCGCCGGCTGCCCGGTCGTGGTCTGGTGCGAGAGGGGGGACTTGAACCCCCACGGT
>Ga0075018_10000511_pt1 | contig 12018 bp, 6 predicted proteins | sample ColStrG_CSR_2014_FD_71471 | JGI IMG/M metagenome (GOLD analysis project Ga0075018, IMG submission 71471) | Freshwater sediment microbial communities in response to fracking from Pennsylvania, USA - Cold Stream Run_MetaG_CSR_2014 | ecosystem: Environmental > Aquatic > Freshwater > Creek >... | reverse complement strand
CGGCTACGGCCGTGCGCATGGCGAGCCAATATCCGGCAGAATTCCTCGGTCTCGGTGCCAGCCACGGCGCGCTGGCAGCAGGGATGCGTGCCGATCTGGTGATCGCGGATGAGCACTACCAAGTGCAGGAGACCTGGATCGGTGGCCAGCGCTACCATAGCAGCGAAGCAGGAGGTTCCCGATGAACAGGAATGCCATTGTCTGGGTTGCCATCAGCGCACTGGCTGCAGCAGCGACCTCCACCATTGCGATGGCGGCCGACCCACCGGCCACGGCGACGCGAGGCGTACTCGAACAGCCCTGTGCCGATGTGCCGCTAGCGCCCACGGAAGCGCACCAGGCCTCGGCTGACCCGTACGGCAACTGGATGCACGACTGGCTGGCGCTCGACTGGGCGCAGCAGTGCCGTTACCAGGCCGAGAACGCCGCGCTGCCCTCCGCCATCCGCCGACGCGTGGTTTACCTGGGCGATTCCATCACCGAAGGCTGGAAGAATGCAGACCCCGCCTTCTTCAGCAATGCGGTGCTCGATCGCGGCATCAGCGGCCAGACCACGGCGCAGATGCTGCTGCGCCTGCGCAGCGACGTGCTCGAACTGCATCCGCAGGTGGTGCACATCATGGCGGGCACCAATGACGTCGCGGGCAACACCGGCGCCACCTCGCTCGCGCACATTGAAGGCAACATCGCCAGCATGGCCGAGCTGGCGCGCGCGCATGGCATACGCGTGGTGTTGGCGTCAATTCCGCCAGCCGCAGCATTCCCCTGGCAGCCCGCACTGCGGCCGGCCGCGCACATCCAGGCGCTGAACGCCTGGCTCAAGGCCTATGCACAGCGCAAAGGCTTTGTCTACGCGGACTACTACAGCGCGCTGGCCAACGGGGATGGTGCATTGCCCTCCTCGTTCTCCGCAGACGGCGTGCATCCCAATGCGGCAGGCTACGCCGTGATGAAACCAATTGCCGAGCGGTCCGTGGCCGAAGCGCTGCGTCGTCGCCCGAAGTAATTGACCGACAGCGACCCCGTCGCCGCCCTCAATGCGAATCGCTCAGCGTCTGCAGGAAGGCGACGACGTCCTCGACCTCGGCAGCGTCGAGCGCCGGCGGCTCGCCCGCTCGCCAGTTGAACGGCGCATCGGAGCTGTTCACGTTGCCGCGCAGGTCCACCGGCAGGTCGTCGTAGGGCAATGAGGCGCCCACGACACGTGGATACCACAAGGTCGGCAGCCGATCGCGCTCCACATAGAAACGCACCGCTTCCGCCAGCGTCGTGGCTCGCCCGTTGTGGAACAGGAACCGGCGGCGCGCCACGTTGCGCAGGCTCGGGGTCTTGAAGAACCCGCAGTAGTTGCGCTCGCCCTGCAGATCTCTGCGACGCGGCCCGCACAGACCCAGATCGAAGAATTGTCGCTCCTCATTGGCGGGTATGCCTGGGTTGCGCGGCACACCCAGCGCATGGAAACTGAAATCGGTGAATGCCGGAGCGCGCCCGCCCGCGCCGCTGGCATGCGGATGACATTCAGCGCAATTGCCTTTCGCCGGATCGACGAACAGGCGCAGGCCACGCAGCTCCTGGGCACTGAGCTCGAGCTTGCCCGCCAGGAACTGATCGTAGCGGCTGCTGTAGGGATGAAAGGCCGGGTCTTCGAGCTGGTAGCGCTCGAGCGCCCCGGCGGCGTGGTCCACGAGCTCGTCGTCAGCCAAGGGTTTTCCTGCACCGTAGAGCTGCAGGAACTCGTTGAAGTAAGGCGTGGCACGGAGCCGTCGCGCGAGCTGCGCCACATTGCCGTTGGCCATCTCGACCGGGTCGAGCAGTGGCAGCAGCGCCTGCGCGCGCAGATTGTCCGCGCGCCCATCGCGCATGAAGCCGCCCGCTGGTCCGCGGTCTTCGGACTCGCGCGCACCCGACACATAGTAGTGACGCGTGAAGCGCGGCGTGTGGTCGAGGTAACGGAGCGAAGGTACGGTGCGCAGGCCCGGCTGGTCGAGCGCCGGGCCACCGTACATCACGACACCGGCGGTGCGCGGCGCCGCAAAGGCATTGGACGGATCGTGACAGCTGGCGCAAGACTGCCGGCCCGATGCAGACAGCGAGCGATCGTGGAACAGGAGACTGCCGAGCCGGGCCGCGCCCGACAGTGGCTCGGCCAGAACCGCCGTGTGCACCATCATCACGCCCAGCAGCCCCAGCAAGTGGCCAGCGCGCATGTCGCTGCTCAGAAATCGAACAGCGTTCGCAGGTCACCCACCGCTGGTGAGTTCAATGGCCGGTAGGGATCGGCAGGATTCATCTCAGGATTAGGCAGGTTGTCGCGGCTGCGCTGCGACAGCGGCGGCAGCTGCCAGTTGTATTCGATGAATTTCAATATCGACGCGTGATCGTGATACACGTGATCGACATGCCCGCGTTTGGCATAGGGAGAAATCACCCACAGCGGCACGCGCGGTCCGTCACCGAAGAAATCGACCACCTGGATGTAGCCACTGTCGAAGAAGCCGCCACCTTCATCGGTGGTGGCGATGATCGCGGTATGGGACCACAGCGGTTTGTTGGCCTGCACCGCGCCGATCACATCGCGCAGGAAAGCCTCGTAACTGGCGACGATGGAATAGCCCGGATGGCCGCTATCGAGTCCCTTGGGCACCACGAACGTCACCGCCGGCAGCTCGCCGCTGGCAATATCACGGCGCAGCGCCGCCAGCCCCTGCAGGCGCGAGCGCAGTTCCGGCCGCGTCATCACCGCTTTCGAAGCCACCAGCGGATCGCCGGTGAAATTGTATTGCTTGCCCTGTGCGGCAGCGAAAGACAGGCGCAGTGTCTTCATGTCCTCCGCCAGGTCTTGCGCGTCGCGACCGCCCGTATACCACTTCCAGCTCACGCCGCGCGCACTCAGCGCATCGGCGATCGTCGGCTGATATTGGGGCGGGTACACGAAGTTGTCGGGGCCCAGCGGCTGCAGGTGACCATCGAGGTCGTAGCCTGCCGCATAGTTGTTGACCAGATAATAGTTGCCGGGATCGCAGCGGCTGGGAACGCCCTTCGCGGCCAGCACCTGCAGGATCGGCGCGACACCGGGCTGGGAAGCATCCGCGCAGTTGACGTAGGAGCCGCCCTGGAAGCCATCACGCTGATAGTAGTTTTCGGTGCCCGGCAGCGGATCGGGGTTCTCGATCTGCGACTCCGGTGGCACGGCCGGCTTGCCCTCGACATTGAACACCGCCGCATCGGCTGTGCTGATCGCGTAGAAATTTGCACCGGTACCGCCCATGATCGACTGGTGGTAGTTGTCGCTGATCGCATAGCGATCGGCGAGCGCACGCAGGTAGGCCGCGTCACCCGCCTGCATGTTCAGGAAACCCATCGGCTCGCCGCCCTGCTGCGGATCCTGCGGACTCATGCCGTCGTTGTCACCGCCGATGCCGGCCTTTTCCGCCACCCAGACATACAGATCAGGTTGCGCGTTGTCGCCACCGGTCTGTTGCCACATCTGGAAGAAGCGATGCGGCGGATCGCCGGTCGAAGTACTGAGCGCCGCCATCGTGCCTGCCAGCGTGGGCGGCACGATCGCTTTCGCGTAGGGCACGTAGCGCGTGATCTGGAACGGACCGGGCGCCAGGTCTTCGGGGAAGCGCGTATCGCCCATGGGTCTCAGGTCGCGCAGCTGCGGATCGATCACACCCGCCAGTCGCGGTTGCGGCAAGTGCACGTAGGCGCCCTTGCGCGCGAGCTGCAGTGCGTAATGCGGCCCCGGCTGCGCGCGCTGCTGCACTGCCCGTGCATAGTGCGGGCCCGGACTGCCATCGGCATTGACGATACCCTGGGACAGGAGATTGCGCACTGTCGCACCCGACTTGGGTACGTAGGTGGCGAACAGTCCATCGAAGGTCTGGTTCTCACCGACGATGACGATCAGGTGCTCGATTGGCGTCGCGGTCGCGGCACTGCGGGTGGACGCAGGGCGCGCGGGCTGCGCCGCACAGACAGTGCCGCTGACTACCACTGCCAGCGTCGCCAGGCCGCGAACCCACCGATGCCGCAACGGCAATAATCCCGACAGCGATTCCGTGTTCAAGCCGAGGCAAGTCATGCGACGGACGATAGCACGCGGCACGCGACCCGTGAGCTAGGGTGCGATCACCGGTGCGAGACGGCGCTGCTGGCGCTCGGCAATTGGCGGGTAACCAAACAGGCTGCGGTAGCATTTGGAAAAATGCGGGGGCGACTGGAATCCGCAGGCCGTGCTCACCGCCATGATCGGCATCGCCGTTTGCAGCAGCAGCTCGCGCGCGCGCCGCAGGCGCATCTCCAGGTAGTAGCGCTTGGGCACGCAATTCACGTACTGCTTGAACAACCGTTCGATCTGCCGCTTGGAGATGCCCGCCTGCCTGGCAATCGCTCCCAGCGACAGCGGGTTCTCGATGTTCGCTTCCATCAAGCCGGCAATGGCGAGCAGGTTCGGATGCGCCGCGCCGAGTTGCGCACGCAGCGGAATGTATTGCCGGTCATTGGCATTGCGGATCCGATCGACGATGAACTGCTCGGAGACCAGCTGCGCGACCTCGGTGCCGAGCCTGGATTCGATCAGGTGCAGCATCATCTCGAGCGGTGCCACGCCGCCTGAACAGGTGTAGCGGTTGCGATCGATGGTGTAGAGCTGGTCGGAGATCAGCACGCCGGGAAACTGCTCGCGCAGCGCGGAAAGATTTTCCCAGTGGATCGTGGCGCGATAGCGTTCGAGCAATCCGGCCTGCGCCAGCGCATAGCCGCCGGTGCACAGTGCGCCCAGTGTCATGCGCCGTTCGGCCAGTCGCTTGAGCGCGGTCAACAATCGCGGCGTGATCGCCTCGCGTACCTCGGTGCCGCCGCAGACGAACACCGCGTCGACCGGCTTCACCTGGCTCAAGGCCACGGTAGGCGCCAGGGTCAGGCCGTTGCTGGCCGCCACCGGATTGCCGTCCAGCGTGACAATCTGCCACTCGTAGGCATTGCTGCCCGACACGCGGTTCGCCATGCGCAGCGGCTCGACCGCATTCGATACTGCTATCATCGAGTAGTTGGCCAGCGTCAGAAACGCAAAGCGGGCGGGCTGGGTCGGGTCGGCGGTTTTCACTGTAAATTGCGGCCAAGGCCTTGAGTCGCGTCGATACACGAGTATAAGGCTCGCTGACGCGAATGCATAAGTCGTTGTCGCAATCTGAGCCGTGACCGCCAGTGCGCGCTCTACACTGCCGGGGCCTACGGCGGGTTCAACGAGGGAAATGCGGATGAAAACTCAGGCGCGCGTGGTGGTGATCGGCGGCGGTGCGGTCGGTGTCAGCACGCTGTATCACCTGGCGAAGAAGGGCTGGAAGGATGTCGTGCTCATCGAGCGCGCCGAGCTCACCGCCGGATCCACCTGGCACGCCGCGGGGCTGCTGCCGCTGTTCAACATGAGCTACACGGTCGGGCAGCTGCACAAGTATTCCGTCGACCTGTACAAGCGCCTGCCGGCCGAAACCGGACAGGACGTCAGCTTTCACGTGACCGGCAACCTGCGCCTCGCGACCAGCAAGCAGCGCATGGATGAGTATCTCAAGTACTGCAGCACCGCCAACACCATCGGCGTGCCCTTCCGCATCATCACGCCCGAGGAGGTCAAAAGCCTCTGGCCGCTGGTGAACCTCGGCGATGGCAAGGACACGGCGAAGATTGTCGGTGCGCTCTATCACCCCGACGACGGCCACATCGCCCCGGCCGACCTGACCCTGGCGCTGCGCCGCGGCGCGCGCGCCGCTGGTGCCGAGATCTACGAACACACCGAAGTCACGGGCGTGAGCCGCCGCCCTTCGGGCGACTGGCAGCTGACCACCAACAAGGGCGACATCATCGCCGAACACGTGGTGTGCGCGACCGGCAACTATGCGCGCCAGGTGGGCCGCATGTTCGGACTCAACGTGCCGGCCATCCCGGTCGAACACCAGTACATCGTGTTCGATGAGTCACCGCAGCTCGCCGCCTATCGCAAGGGCGGCGGACGCGAACTCGCGGTGCTGCGCGAATCCGATCAATCCTACTACCTGCGCGAAGAGCGCCTGGGCTGGATCCTCGGCCCCTATGAGAAAGGCGCGCCCGCGCGCTTCGCGGATGGCGTGCCCGAGTGGTTCGGCAAGAGCCTGTTCGAGGGCGACCTGGAACGCCTGGTGCCGCATATCGAGGCTGCGCAACGACGTGTGCCGGCGCTGGAGAACTGCGGCATCAAGCAGATCGTCAACGGACCAATCTCCTATACGCCTGATGGCAGCCCGCTGATCGGGCCGGCCTGGGGCGTACGCAACCTGTGGCTGAACGAAGGCCACAGCTTCGGCATCACTGCCGCCGGCGGCTCGGGCTGGCAGCTGGCCGAATGGCTCACTGAAGGCGAGCCGGGCATCGACATGCTCGCGGTCGACCCGCGCCGCTTCGGCCCCTACACCAGTCGGCGCTACGTGGTGGCCAAGAACGAAGAGACCTACGCCGAAGTCTTCACGATCCACTTCCCCGACGAAGAGCGGGCCGCGGCCCGACCGGCCAAGACCAGCCCGGTGTACGACAAGCTCGCGCGCATGGGAGCGGTATTCGGCCAGCGCTACGGCTGGGAACGCGCCAACTGGTTTGCGCCCAAGGGCGTCGAGCCGCGGGACGTGTGGAGTTTCCGTCGCAGCAACTACTTCCAGCATGTCGGCAATGAGTGCCGCATGTTGCGTGGCGGCGTCGGCGTCATCGATCTCACGCCCTTCACCAAGCACGAAGTCACGGGCCCCGGCGCCGAAGCCTGGCTCGATTCACTGGTGGCCAACAAGGTGCCGGTGAAGACCGGGCGCGTATCGCTATGCCATGCGCTCACCAAGCGCGGCGGCATCCGCTCCGAATTCACCATCAGCAAGATTGCCGATGGCCACTTCTATGTGGTCAGCGCCGGCGCCGCCGAGCGCTACGACGCCGATCTGCTGCAGCGTCATCTGCCGAGCGACGGCTCCGTCCAGCTGCGCAACATCACCACGGCGCGCGGCTGCTTCGTGCTGGCCGGCCCGCGCTCGCGCGAGGTGCTGGCGAAGCTGGTCGATGTGCCGCTCGACAATGCGCACTTCCCCTGGCTCAGCAGCCAGGTGCTCGATGTGGGCGTCGCCAGCGATGTCTATACGCTGCGCGTGAATTTCGTCGGCGCACTGGGCTGGGAGCTGCACTTCCCGATCGAATACGCGCATCACCTGTTCGATGCCCTGTTTGCCGCGGGCGCCGAATTCGGCATCGGCATGGTGGGCATGCGCGCCATGGAATCACTGCGCATGGAAAAATCCTACCGCATGTGGGGCAGCGACCTGACCCGCGACTACACGCCCTTCGAGGCCGGCCTCGATCGCCTGGTGCGCATGAACAAGGGCGAGTTCATCGGCCGCGCAGCGCTCGAAAAGCAGCTGGCCGAGGGCGTGCCGCACCGCTTCATCACCCTGGATGTGCACGGCGTCACCGATGCCGATCCGCTGGGCAACGAACCGATCTTCATGGGCGACAAGATGGTGGGACGCACGACTTCAGGCTACTACGGCCACGTGCTGCAGAAGAGCCTTGCGATCGGCTACGTGAAGAGCGCACATGCCGCGCCCGGCACCGAACTGTCGGTCGAAATCCTGGGCGAGCGCAAGCGCGCCACGGTCCTCGTGGATTCACCCTACGACACGCAGAACGCGGACCTGCGCGCCTGAGGCGCAGGTATCGCCCCTCAGGCAGGGGCGCCTCAGGCAGGGGCGCCTCAGAACATCCCGACGATATTGCCCTTCTCGTCCAGGTCGATCGAGTTGGAGGCCGGGTTCACGGGCAGGCCCGGCATCGTCATGATGTCACCGCAGATCATCACGATGAACTCCGCGCCCGCCGCGAGCCGCACTTCGCGGACGTTCACCACGTGGCCGCTGGGCGCACCACGCAGCTTGGGATCCGTAGAGAAGGAATACTGGGTCTTGGCCACGCACACCGGGTAATGCGCATAGCCGGCATCCTGCAGCGTGCGGATGCTGGCGCGAACCTTGGCATCGGCGGTGATGTCGGCGGCACCATAGATGTTGGTGGCAATCGCCTTCATCTTTTCCCACAGCGGCAGGCTGTCTTCGTAGAGGAAATGGAACTTGCTCGGCTGCTCGCACAGCCGCACCACTTCCTCGGCCACCTCGGTCGCACCCTTGCCGCCCTCGGCGTAGTGGCGCGCATTGATCACCTTCACGCCCTTGTGCGCGAGGCGCGTCTGCAGTTCCTTGACCTCGGCCGGCGTGTCTTCGGCACGCTGGTTGATCGACACCACGCACGGCAGGCCGAAGCGATCGCGCATGTTGTCGATGTGGCGCTCGAGATTGACGATGCCCTTGGCCAGCGCCGCAACGTTTTCCTTCGGCAGCTCGGGCACTTCGATGCCACCGTGGTACTTGAGCGCGCGCACCGTGGCCACGATGACCGTGCAGGCCGGGCGCAGGCCTGACTTGCGGCACTTGATGTCGATGAACTTCTCGGCACCGAGGTCGGCGCCGAAGCCGGCTTCGGTGACCACGTAGTCCGCGAGCTTCATGGCGCTGCGCGTGGCGATCACGGAATTGCAGCCGTGCGCGATATTGGCAAACGGGCCGCCATGGATGATCGCCGGGTTGTTCTCGAGCGTCTGCACCAGGTTCGGCGCCAGCGCGTCTTTCAACAGCACGGTGAGCGCGCCGTTGGCTTTCAGCTGGTGCGCGAGGATCGGTTTCTGCTCGCGCGTGTAGCCCACCACGATCTTGCCCAGGCGTTCCTTGAGATCAGCGAGGCTCGAGGCCAGGCAGAAGATCGCCATGATCTCCGAGGCCACGACGATATCGAAGCCATCTTCGCGCGGGAAACCGTTGCCCGGGCCGCCCAGGCCCACGGTGATCGAGCGCAGCGCGCGATCATTGACATCGACGACTCGCCGCCAGGTGATGCGCCGCACGTCGAAGCCGAGCGCATTGCCGTGATAGACGTGGTTGTCGATCAGCGCCGCCAGCAGATTGTTGGCCAGGGCGATCGCGGCGAAATCGCCGGTGAAGTGCAGGTTGATGTCCTCCATGGGCACCACTTGCGCGAAACCGCCACCCGCAGCACCGCCTTTCATGCCGAACACCGGGCCGAGGGCCGGTTCGCGCAGGCACACCATGGCTTGCTTGCCGATGCGATTGAGCGCATCGCCCAGACCCACCGTGGTCGTGGTCTTGCCCTCGCCCGCGGGCGTGGGCGAAATCGCCGTGACCAGGATCAGTTTGCTGTTCGGGCGCTCCGGGAGCTTGCTCAGATAGTTGAGTGAGATCTTCGCTTTGAAGCGGCCATAGGGCTCCAGGTGTTCCTCCGCGATGCCCAGACGCTCTGCAGCCACCTGCAGGATGGGTTTCATGCTCGCCTGTTGCGCGATTTCGATGTTGCTTTTCAACCTGCCCCCTAGATGGATCTGGTTCTGGTGCCGGCCCCTGACGCTGAACTCGAGCGCGCGGCGGAGCGTGCGAGTTTACAGGCAGGCACTGGGCAATCAAAGCCAGGTCGCTGCGTATGACTATTAAAGATCGGGCAATCACCGCGCCGCCAGTGCCTTGCGGTTCCTGCTGGCTTGGGGGAATATACCCCGGGATTACAACGGTTTTCGCGGCGTGCCTTCGGTGGTGCGCCGCCCGCAGTCGCGGTGCGCCCACGGCGTTTTCAGTTTCCAGGGGAACCAGACCATGAACTCGAAGATCACTCTCGCAGTTGCTGCCGTCCTCGGCGGCTCCTCGTTCGCCCTACAGGCTGCCGAGCCGGCCACTGAATCGGCCGGGGCCAAAGACTCGCTGGAAGAGATTGTTGTTACAGCGACACGGCGCTCGGAGAGCATGCAGAACGTGCCGATCGCGATGCAGGCGTTCACCGCCGAATCGCTGAGTCAACTCAACGTCACAACCTTCGACGACTACGTCAAGTTCCTGCCCAACGTCACTACGGCCAACAATGGCCCGGGCCAGAATGAACTGTTCATGCGCGGCCTGAGCGCCGGGGCCCAGCCCAGCCAGGGCAGCGGCTCCACCGCGGCGTATCCGAACGTGGCCATCTATCTGGATAATCAATCCGGCCAGCTGCCAGGCCGCAACCTCGACATCTATGCCGCCGACCTGAATCGCATCGAGGTACTGGAAGGCCCCCAGGGCACGCTGTTCGGCTCGGGTGCCGAGGCCGGCGTGATCCGCTACATCACCAACGAACCGAAGCTCGATGTCACGGAGGCCAGCGTCAAGGCCGGCTACAGCGTGACGGCGCACGGTGATCCCAACAGCGACCTGACTGCGGTGCTCAACCTGCCGCTGATTGACGGCAAGATGGCGGTACGCGGTGTGTTCTATAACGATCGCCGTGGCGGCTACATCAACAACGTGCCGGGCACCTTCACGCGCAAGAACACGGATATCGGCCTGCATTACGCGCACTATCCGTCGACGAACGGCGTTTGTCCGGACGGCAGTCCGGACGGTGGTTCGGGTTACTGCGTACCGCCGGGCAGCCCTTCGCTGAACAACTACAACATGACCGGCACGGCCATCAACCCGGTGACCTACCAGGGCGTGCGCGCCGAGCTGCTGTACAAGTTCAACGAAGACTGGAATGTGCTGATCACCCAGAGCTACCAGAACATGGATGCCGATGGTGTGTTCTACCAGCAGCCCTTCGCTTCCGACGGTGCGCCGCTGAAGCCGCTCGAAGTAACGTTGTTCAACCCCTCGCACAACCGCGACAAGTTCGAGAGCACGGCCTGGACGGTCAATGGCAAGTTCGGCAATCTGTCGGCGGTGTATACCGGTGGCTACCTGACCCGCAAGGTCGACCAGGTCAACGACTACACCAATTACGCGCGCGGCGTGTACGCGGATTACTACCAGTGTTACGGCCCCGGTACCGGATACGACTACACGCTGCAGCCGACCTGCTTTTCGCCCAGTGCCATCTGGCGCTCGGTCGAGCGCAACGAGCATCTGCAGAACGAATTCCGGCTGAGCACGCCGGACGACTGGCGGCTGCGCGGCATCGTCGGCGTCTACTACCAGGACAACAAGCTCGAAGACCAGAGCGACTGGCGCTACAAGACCGTGCCAGCCTGCACCAGCAACGCCACGCCCGGCACGGCAGGCAATGGCAACACCGGTTGCTTCGCACTGACCGGGACCTTCCCCGGCACGACGGTGGTGAACCCCGGTATCCGCGACCAGCACAGCTCCTTCTACCAGGACGACGTGCGCGACACCAAGCAGACGGCGTTCTTCGTGTCCTTCGACGTCGATCTGATTCCGAAGGTGCTCACGCTCACGCTGGGCACTCGCCATTTCAAGTTCGACAATTCCTTCAAGGGCGGAGTGAGCACCAGTTTTGGCTGCTTCGAGGGCGGCGTCAAACCCACGGGCTGCCATGAATCAGTGCACGACCTGCCCTATTACGGCTACAGCTACAACCTCGACGCCGAGAACCTGCAGGGCTCCGAATCAGGATTCAAGAGCCGCGGCAACCTGACCTGGCACGTGACGCCGGACGTGATGGTGTATTACACCTGGTCGCAGGGCTTCCGTCCGGGCGGCTTCAACCAGAATGGCAACACGCTGCACGCTTATGACGGCAACGGCGTGCGCCAGTACGTCATTCCCAAGGCTTACCTGTCAGACAAGCTGACCAACAACGAGATCGGCTGGAAGACCGAGTTCTTCAATCACCGCCTGCAATGGAATGGGGCGGTTTACCAGGAGAACTGGGACAACGTCCAGGTGGCGTTCTTCGATCCGGGCGTGGTGGGCAATGTGTTCTACGACACCAACGGCCAGAACTTCCTGATCAAGGGCATCGAAACTTCGTTTGTGGCGCGGCTGGCGCGCGGCCTGACGCTGCAGGGCGCGGCCTCCTGGAACCGCAGTCGCCAGACCAACTCGCCCATCCTGCTCGACAACAATCCGGCCAATCCGAATTTCGGCAAGCCGATCATTGAGACCTGCGGCACTT
>Ga0075018_10000508_pt1 | contig 12044 bp, 10 predicted proteins | sample ColStrG_CSR_2014_FD_71471 | JGI IMG/M metagenome (GOLD analysis project Ga0075018, IMG submission 71471) | Freshwater sediment microbial communities in response to fracking from Pennsylvania, USA - Cold Stream Run_MetaG_CSR_2014 | ecosystem: Environmental > Aquatic > Freshwater > Creek >... | reverse complement strand
GTGAACTTCCGCAGCATGGCAATGGTACCTGGTGCGGAGATCGCACTTGCTCCGATGCAGCTCCGCCCCGCTTGGGGAGCTACGGTTGACTTCCACTAAAATCAGCCCTCCAGCGCTTTGCTCACGATTCCGCTGGCGGCTTTGAGCCGCCGCGTCGCTTCCGTTCTGGTGAGGTTCGCCCGCAGCATCAGCAGCGCGAGTGGGACCTGCATACCAGCAGACTCCAACGCCTGGACGGCAATTCCGCGTTTCACCTGCGCTACCTGTTCGATGATAGAAACCGCGCGCTCGAAAAGCTTCTTGTTTTTCGCGCGCAGATTGACCATCAGGTTGCCGTACACATAGCCGAGCCGGACCATAGCTCCGGTGCTCAACATGTTGCAGATGAGTTTCTCGGCGGTTCCGGCTTTGAGGCGCGTCGAACCGGTCAGCACCTCGGGGCCTACGTCCACTTCGATCGCGATCTGCGCGATGCGGGCCAGTGCAGAACCATGGTTGCAGACGACGGCGATGGTCGCCGCGCCTTTCTGTCCAGCGTACTCTAGCGCGCCGATGGTGTACGGAGTGCGGCCACTGGCAGCGATGCCCACGATCACATCGGATTCCCGTGGCTTTCTCGCTGCCATATCGAGTCGGCCCAGAGCGGCGCTGTCTTCACTGGCTTCCGTGGCACGGGCAAGGGCGGGTTCGCCTCCGGCAATGACGAACTGGGTCGTCCCGGGTTTCGTGCCGAAAGTCGGAGGAATCTCGACGGCATCTAGTGCGCCGATGCGGCCGCTGGTGCCCGTGCCCACGTAAATCAGGCGGCCACCTCGGCCAATCTGTTGTGCGACGAGGTCAATTGCTCGCCCCACCTGGGGCAGCACGCGCTTGACAGCGCGCGGAACCATCGCATCCTGCCGGTTCATCAGGGAAGCTATCCCGAGAGCGCTCATTGTGTCCAGGTTCGCAGACGCCCGGTTCGGCTTTTCCGTTTTCAGCTTTTTCAGTTGCACTCCAGTTCCCCTATTGGTGAGAGGTCCCCGGCGCGGTCCGCTTCGCCAGCACAACCAACCGTCCATGCATTCGATAGACGTTCCAGCCTCGCGAGGATCACCGCACGACGATGACACGTATCTAGGTACCAGTATTCCGGCGGCACGTAGTCGTACGGACCAGACATCTTCACGCCACTCGGGCCCGTAATCGTGGATGTTCTGTCGGCAGCCGCACTCAGGACCGGATTGGGCCAGTCGCGCTCCTTGAGAACGCCGATGGAATCCGTTTCAACTTGTGCTGGCGGTGCTTCATCGCTGCCATTGAGCCATACCAGCAGACTCGGATGCCGGCGTAACCGGCTGATCTGGCTGTAAGTGGAGGCGGTCGCGATCTCATGATCCGCCGGACTCCACTTCTCCCACTGTTGCCAGAAGTCACAACATTGCCAGCCTGCCATGATGAGAATCCCCATCTCGTCGGTCAAGTCAAACATGTCGTCGCTGCCTAGTTTTCCCTCGAGCCGGATCGTGTTCAGGTTCATCTCCTTTACATATGACAACTCCTGCCGCAGGCGTTCCGGCGGTTCACGATAAAGAAGATCCGGAGCCCCTCCGCCGTCGCGGAGCAAGAGATTGCGGCGATTGACGCGAAACTGCAAAAATCCTTTTTCGTTGCGTGCACCTTGCACTTCGCGAATGCCGAAACGGATCGTCGCCGAGTCCCATTCGATTCCATCCACTATACAAGCCACGTGCAACCAACCGCTCCAGGTGCGGCTCGCCATACTGATACGGCCACCACACGCACGGCTTCTGCACTCGAAGCTGCCGAAATTGCGTGGGTGTGAATCGACAACTCTTTGCTCCATCGCTGCGAGGTCGACCTGTTGCTGAAGGCGAATGGGCCCAGTCGTAGCCAGCACAGTCCCGCGGACTGGATGGTTTGTGTTGTTGGCAACATCAAGCAGGACCGTGAGCTCCGCTTCAGCAAGGTCGTCGCTCGCAAAGTGTGAAATGACCTGCGGATTTCAGACCGTTACCGGACCGCTGGTGACAAGGTAAACATCCCTCCACAGGCCCATGCTTTTGTCCGCGGGCGCCGGATTCCAGTCCAAGAAGTCGATGCCAAGATCCTTCTCGGTTTGAGCGAAGACTTCGACGGCGATGGCATTCCCCTTGCCCGTCCGCAGCAACTCGGAAATCTCGAATTCATAGCTGCGGAATGCTCCGGCTACATGGCCGCTGTCGGCGATTCTTTTTCCGTTCACCCAGATGTTGGCGCGGTAGTTGATACCGTTGAAATGCAGCCACACTTTCCGATTCACCTGTGGCGCATTCGAGAACTCTGTTCGATACCACCAGGAGCATCGATACGGGCTACCTTCTGTCATGGGGAGATACCCGTAGATTTTCCCGATTGGGTAGTTGGTTCCTGGAATGTCCCGCAAACTCTTGGCGAAAAATGGGTCCTGAAATGGATGGTTGTCAACCTGTGCGGCTAGGACGGTGGCAGGCACATCCGTGACCATCCACCCATGCGCCATGTAGCCCGGAAGAGAGATCGTTTCTCCTCTGTCCTCCGTCGCGCCCGCACTTTGGACTTGCCAGTTGTGCCGGAGTTCACGCCCGTGCTCGCAAAGCACTCGAAGTCGTTCTCGCTCATCGATTGCATCTCTGTGGGCGCTGACCGAATGCAGCGCGTTGGACTCCGCTCGCTTATAGAAAGTTCCCGCCGAACCCGCTGCCCAGAGACGATTCTGAAGTGGCAGCCGCCCGCCTTGCTTTATTCCTCTGCATATCAAAGGCGCGGAGCCACGATTCATCCTATTTATCCATCTGCGCGACGACGCTCGTTTTGTGCCATGAACTCCTAATTGAAACCGAGCGGAGACCGTGCAGTAAACTGCTAAAGATTTGCCCGACAACCTCCAGCCCTTGGCTCCGGCTATTGCCCCACCGCCAACGTTGCTTCCGTCCGGATACCCGCTGGCGGCACGGCTGCGCCAGGAAAATGCCTCCAGCCCTGCCCGCATGGTGCCCATGCTGCCGCGTCTGCGGTCGGCCTTCCCCGGCGTCAAAATCAACCCAAACGGCGACGCAGGCTTCACTTTCCCGCCTCTATGAGTTTTGCGAGTTGTTCGGAATCCAATACACCATCGGCATCCCTGCCCACTCCGTCTTTCGGCGCCGCGCCGAACCGCGGCAGAAGGAACTCAACCGACGCTATCGCCGTACCCGAGTGCCGCAGCGCAGTTTCTCCGGCAGCCGGCACCGAGCCCGCAGCTGGCCGCGTCAGCGACGCATCTGCTACAAGACGTGGCGAGCGCGAGAGCCGCATCGAGGAGTTCAAGAAACGAGATTCCGCGCCGACCGCTTGAGCTGTCACCGCTTCCCTGGCCAAGCCTTTCCGCTTCCTACTGCACGAGGCCGCCTACAACCTGGTCAACTTGTTCCGTCTGCGGTTGCCCCAGCCTTGGTGCGCGGCCCAGATCGAAACCCTGCTTGTCCAGTTCTTCAAAAATCGGACCTGGGTACCCCAGACCGCCTGCTGCATCCGCTTCCACCTCGCCACTGGCTGGACCTTCCAGAACCTGTTTCACCCCTCACCTTCTTTCTCTTGCTGCCGTATCGAAACGATAGCCCAAGCTCAGGTACCATGACTGGCTGTTCATTGTGAGCCCGTGCTCAATGGTGACGCCGCTTTGCAAAAACGTTCGCCAACCGAGATTGGTGTCTAAGGAGAGGTCGGCATACGTGAATCTTGTATTCGTGGTGAACGGCGAGGTTATGTCTTGTCGTCCTATTTGTCCGACCCAACTCACTCGGCCGACTGAGGGGCGCGAAAAAGTTAACTGCTGCAGATTGCCTTGGCAGAAAGGGCTAACAAACTTCGAATACCTTAAGTCCGCACGCACGCTCGTGTGCGGAATCTGGTTCCAGGTCACACTGTAGATCTGGTTGAGGCTTCGTTTCGCATCTCCGGTTTTGCTTCCCTGGTTGAGCATTACTCCGAGCGTCACGAATCGATGAGGCGTGATAGACAGCCCAGGAATCACTCCCTGGTAGACCAATTTGTTCATCGTAGTTGTTCCAACAAGTTGCGTAGCGAGGGTCGGAACGTCGCGGAAATAGTTATGCACCGCCATAAGCTTCACGTACTTGTTTACAGCGTAATTAGCGGTCAAATAGCTGCGGTCAATTCCCGCGCCAGGCTTAATTCCTTGGGTGGTCACACCTTGAGGCGAGTCGAACACGAGCGAGTAGTAAAGCATGAGCCGCGACTTGTAGGAGACGGAGGTATCAAGAAGCATAAATGGGCGGTCAATCTGCCAGACTTGCGTGACCATGCCCCCGCCTGTTGTAAGGTCGTAGTGAAAATCGCCTCGGTCTCCCTTGAAATTGACGAACCCACCTCCTATTCGTTGGTTGGGGCTGTAGTGCCAAGTGTTGAGATTCGGAATTGAGCCGAGAAAGACCCCAGCGGTCGCGGTCCACCCTAAGTGGCATCCAACGTACCCGCCGTCGAGCGTGTCGAGGACGGGCGCCCAAGGCAAGTACAAGCGACCCACGCCGGCTACCCACGGTGAGTCCGGGTTGTCGTAGGTCAATTCCATCAAGTAAGCCCTGTCGTTGTAATACTCCATGGGATCCTGAAGTGGCATCGTACTTTTCGTGTACCTGGTACGCCAATAGCCCTCCAAGTTCCAATGGGTCCCGAAAAGCCGCGTGGAGTGAGTCCATACATTTATGCCAAGGGTCCTGCTGCGTCCTTGAGTCGCGCCAGAGCTGTTGTATCCGCTACTGTCCAAACCGATTCGACCTTCGAGCCGGTTTGTTGGTGACGTGTCCGCAACAGAGCTACTGTTGCGTAGTTGCTCCACCTTGGGCCCACTCGGGACGACGTTCGATGCACTCTGCAACGGAGCAACGTTGTTGGCTACCAGCAGCTTGGCGTCTTCCGCTGAGAGGTATGCCCAATCGCCCGGCCTGACGGGACGATTGGACGAAAGGACCTTGGTAACTGCGGAACTTTGCGCGACAGAGGTAACTTCCAGTTCGGCAATTGTTGCCCCGGCAGACCTCATTCCAGAAGGCCCCGCCGGGCTAGGCTCTCGCACCGATAGCCTCATGCTTTTCGCGAGGCCAGCGTTGCGGCCGCCTTCCAGATAGGCGGCCCCCTCCGCCACCGCCTTCACCCGGAAGCTGATGTGCGGATTCTCATCTTGGGCGACGCTAGTAGCAGGCACGGACTCCGTGGGCGGCCGAACGAAGGTGTCTGTACTAGGCCGGTCTAGCAGTACGTTTGGTAAGCCGCCTGATGCTGCGGGAACGGGCCCGTGATTGTTGGACCTATCCCATGCTTTTGTTGCGGCCGGAAACACCGTCAAGGTGATCGTCTTCCCTTCAGTTGTTAAATCAAACGGACGATCGGTATCGAGATCGACCACTACACGGGTTACGGGAGGCCTAGCGCTGTGCTGCCCGACACGCACCCGTGCGATTCCGTTTTCATTTACGTCGATCCGCTCACGAGCCGACTTACTAATGGTATTGGGGAGGTCGAGCACCAATCGGTCAGGATCAGTTGTGACGATTAAGGTAGGCGTCACCCCATTGGTGAGCGTAACAATGACCTTTACGCTTCCGGCTCGCTGCTGAATGGCTACGTTGTGAAGTTCGCCAGCCTGGCCACCCGGGACTTGGGCGGAACACAGGCCAGAGAGGACAAGGACAACGCCGAGTTGTAGAATCGTTCTCCATAAATCGGTACCAACCCTGCCGACGGAGCCTGGTGTGAACCCCACATCGTTCAAGGCTGGACTCCGGGCGACGTTTGCCAATTGCCCGTAACGAAAGCCTGTTTGAGAAGATGCCATAACCCCGGTTCTCACCTTCGGCGCATTCCACCAAGAAGCCCAGGGGGCTGCGTTGCACCCGCCCAAGTATCAAAACTGTGGTGGCACCCGAGGCAATCTGTCGAATATCCTAGAGCGACGTGATTCGGATTCTTGACCCCTCGAAACGCAGGCATGTGGCAGCTATTGCAGAAAACGGAAAGTCCTTGCCGGTTAAACCTGCCTATGGTTCCGACTTTGTGGCACGAGTAACACTCCACAGCCGCGTGGGCGCCAAACAGTGGGAATCGGTCGGTGTGCTCAGGACTCTCGATAAAACCATGGCTCGATACAGACCAGCCAGCCTCCGTATGGCAAATCGCGCAACCCACCGAATTTCTGCGTTTGTGAGGATCAAAATGGCAGTCTTGGCACTGTGTGCTAGCTTTTGAGAAGACGCGGTTAATATGGCAGTCTTCGCAAGGCACTGTGGTATGCATGCCGCGAATCGGAAAGCCAGTCTTGTTGTGATCGAATTGAGGCTTAGGGCGAACCGGCATCCATTCATCCGGCGTGTGACAATTGCCGCAGGGTATCTTTAAAGCTCCGTGTGGACTCTGGCCGGGTTCAAGCCCAGTCGCCGCCAGCGCGACCTTGGTACTCACAGCAAGCTGAAACAGCAACACTACGCTTAATAGCAAGACGTGCCTCAGTTGGTCCCGCTTGCCAAAGTCCAGCGGGCCATCTTCGTCTCTCTTGGACACGGAAACATTAATGGCAAATGCCATCGGTCCATGCCCGCAACGGCTGACCTGTAACCGACAACATGTCTACTCACGTAGTCACTGCCGAATTACTAGGTTCTATTCACTTCGCGGTGAACGTGCAAGTCAAGGCTAAGGCCAATGACAACGACTAAGTGTCGCAGCGGACAAAGTGGTTCTGTTGAGCGACGGCGCGGCGGGGTCTCAGCCCCGCATGTCGCCTTGCCACTGGCGCAGAGTGGAGGTCTCCTCGAACCATATGTCATTTGCACTCCGCATTCAATGGCTGTTAGTGCACTCAGTAGTGCATCTCTAACTGGCTGCCGTTGGCATGCGCAAACGATTCTTGGCACAAAGCCATCCACATTTTGTCTCTCTGGTGCACCTCGCCACTCCTTCCGCCTATGACGGGCGTTGCCGGAGTGAGGAAGACTGCGTCGTACCGTGCTGTGATTTCAATGTGGAAGGCTACTCTTGCTGCCCACAATGCCACGCGCATGACAGGAGGAACATTCTTTCGGGGTGGGTTTGTAGAAAAGAACGGGCCTATTGTCAACCAGCCGCACCGATGTGTGACAACCGCCACAGGGTGTCTTGCGATGGGCGCCCTTCAGGGGAAAAACCGTTCGCTCGTGGTCGAACAACGACGGCTTCCATTGGGCGCTGTCGTGGCAGTCGCTACAACTGGCCCAACCTTCGGCGATGAACTGCCTGCCGTGTACGTCGGCGTGGCATCCTCCGCACCGCACTGGGACAGCTCGGAAATCCACATTGGCGAGCTTGATTTCCGCGGATTGTGGCTTGTGACAGCGGATGCAATGCGTGTTGCGGTGCGCCCCGAGCAGTGGGAACGCGGTCTTCGAATGGTCGAAGCGGGAAAGTTCCGCCCACGACTCCGTAGAGTGGCAAGCCTCGCATCCCCGACGCTTGCCATCAACGCCGGCCTCCCGCATGAGCTTGTCAAAATGCCCCTTGTGTGGGTCCGCGTGGCAAGTGGTGCAAGTCATACTCTGCCAGTGATATGTGGCGGTGGGTTTGGGCCCGAACTCGTCGGACTGTTTGTGACAGTCGCTGCAAGGTACCGCCACATGGCCGCCGGTCAGGGGCATCCGTGTCTTTTTATGCCTGTCCGGAGTGAATGTAGACGGCCGGTATCTCTTCAGGGTGTGGCACTGTTCGCACTTGTTGAAGTACGGCGCAACAGCAAACTGCCGGGCATGCGGATCGCGGTGGCAATCCGTACAGAGTTGAAACTTCATCCGGTAGATCGTCTTCTCGCCCCTCGAAATGTGACATTGCGAGCACTCTAACTCTGCGTGTCTGTCCTCCAAAGGATATGACGTAAACGCGTGCTCCTTCACACCAAATATTGCCGGCTTGAACCCATCCACTGTGTGACAAGACTCGCAGGCGCCCCGGTCCGGGCGCTGCAGGAATTGTCCGCTGTGCGCGTCCTTGTGACAATCCATGCACTTCTGGAAGACCAACGGCTTTTTGAAGTCTCCCCCAAGGTGGCACTTCATGCACTCCACGTCCGCATGCTTGCCGCGAAGAGGATATTTCGTCTTTGAGTGGTCGAAAGCCTGGTTAAGTTCGGGCCGCGAAATTCTTTTCCACCCTGCGGTGCTGTGGCAAGACTGACAACTCTGGTGAAAGCCGCCGTGGTGCGGATCGGAATGGCAGTCCGTGCACTTGCCAAAAGGAATCCCGGTGTAACGCGGTTTCTGAGCCGGCCCAGGTATGTGGCATTTTTGACATACTACCTGTACATGCAAACCAGTCAACGGATAGCGCGTTCTTGAATGGTCAAATTTGCCAATCTTAATTGTCTTCCAGTCAGTGAAGTTGTGACATGACAGGCATTTGGGGCCGAGCCGCCGGTTGTGCGGGTCCCGGTGGCACGTAGTGCACTCCTGCGAAACCCCGAGAAACGTCTTGTTAAGGTCCGTCACCTTGATTGTCGAGACTTCGCTCTGCGACACGTGGGCGGAAGTGTGGCACTTGCTGCAGTCGAGTCCTGCGTGTTTGCCTTCAAGAGCATATCCAGTCTGCTTGTGATCGAAGGTCCTGATGTCCCACTTGATCAACTGAAAGCCTTCGCCGTTATGGTCGGAATGGCAATGGATGCATTCCCGGCTTGAGCTCGCCTTCAGGTTGTAGGAAGCGTGCAGACCCTTCCCGGCGGCAATGTGCGAAGCGATCTCGGTGTGGCATTGCAGACATTGAAACACCGGTTTTCCCGTGGAGATTCTGTGGCACGTTGTACAGTCGCCCATGCTGTTCAGGGAGCGGTGTGCCCGGGAGAGTGGGCCGGGAGAGATCTGGGCCCAGATCGGCAGCAGGCCTGAGAGAAAACAGAGGCCAGTCCAGGCTAGGACGTTCCCCACGGTGGCGGATCTTAGGTTTGCAAAGAAGAACCCCATGGCTCTCTTCGTTTTGGCTTGTACGCGACTTCCGATCGCTATTTCTTGCAACGGTGCATGTCCTTCTGAGGCAGCCTGGTCGATCTTAGGCTGCAAGCAGTGAAAGTCTAGCATCAGGCATTCGATGTAACGATAGCTAAGAGTGCAGTGCCCTTGGTCGCGGTCTGCATTATTCTCGCCATTTGCTACTGTGCTAAAGGGTCGCGGCATGTACTAGTGTGTGCTTGTTATCCAGTTAACAATCTGAGATATGCACTTCTAGCCCTTGACTATGGCTAGTTATCGACCTATGTTGCCTCCAATCCTGATGTGTGGGGTCAGACAATACCCAATCCAGGAAGCGTTGGTTGCGCCGTCACCGACCTGAGCGTTGGGTGTCAGGCTAGGTAGTCCCTCATCTGCGCCACAGTGAGCCGAGCATTGGGAGTAGTTAGGCGCCGCATCCCAGTACAACCAAAGGCGGTTTTACTTAGAGAGAAGGTTGGAGTGTCGTACTCCGGCCCGAGGAGGACTGGAATGAAACGTTTGAGAGCTAATGTCGTGACAGCAACTGTGTGCTTGGCGATTCTGCTGGCGGTAGGGCCGGGCATTCTTGCAGCCCAGAATATGGACTGCTCTATCATTGTGCCAGCCAACCCGTTCACTGCCCAAGGGCTGGCTACGCCGTATCAACTAACTGCCACGGATCCGGGAAACGGTCCTTGTCATGAGGCCAACCGCAATCAATCTGCATTCGTGCAGGCGGCCATAGTCGATCCTGCTACACACCAGATTTCTGTGTACAACCCGCTGGTCATCGATGTCGGTACACAGCCTGCAGTGGCTCCAGTCATTCCCACGCTCCCGGCCAACGCGGTCGTCGCTATCTGGTTCGGGTATAACGGCAATAACTTGACTCAACAGGCCCCAGCGGATGCACCCAACACCCTCGCGGATAGCCACTGTGTGAACGGGACTGACGGCAGCGTGTTTGGCCAGTTCTCATACTGCAATGCGGTGGCTTTCTTTGCCGCGGCGAACGAGGCGATTGATCGTCGCCAGTTGCAGGTTCCCCGGCGTGGGATTGCGAACGACGGTCGGGAGTGTCCCACTGTGCGTAGTTTCAGCATCGTGGATCAGGACCAAAGCGACAACTTGCCGGTGACATACTTAGTGACAACGGACGGCTTGTTTGCGCAGAATACCGCGGCGAATGCTGCTAGCTTGACCGGTGCGAGGAAATTCGGGAATCCGAGCGATAATGGCTTGCTGGATCGTTTTGTGGATCCCGCTCTGGGCTGCACCCCATGGAAAGGGGCGGATCTGGCGGATCCTGGGCAAGTGCTGCCCGCGCTGCCGCTGAATGAATTGCAGGCGCGCTCGTATGTGGAATCCCCTGCGCTGATTCCGGCGGGCGATCCCATGGTCCTCGACAACAATGGAAACCCCAACGTTGCTAAGCTAAACCTGTACCGGCAAGGCGTGGACCAACCGCAGGTGCACTGGCTCGGGCAAGCCAGTACAGATTCTTACTGCCGTTCGATGATGCGCCAACAGCCTGCAGCGCTTGTGCGGCGTCGGACTCAGCTAACCAGCGCTCCCTCGCCAGTCGCCGACCTCGGAAACAATCTGTTTACCTTTATGGCCGCGCGTCTTGTAGGCAGCTATCAAATACTCAGCTGCGAGTCCTTCGGAGTGCAGAATCCCGTGACTGTAACCACGGATGCCAACGGAGTAGCGACTGCGGCTACGATCACTCTGCCCAATCACGACGGGGGCAGGAACGGCAGGGACGCTGCGGCGGGGGCGGCCGCAGCGCAGGCGGGTGTAGCAGGTTCCACTGACGTCGAAGACTCGGATGCGATTTCAGGTTCGGCTTCGGATTGAGCGGCGTCCCGACGCGTTATTGGGTGCAACATCGCTGGGGTCCTTGCGAGGATGAACGCGCTGCCCACCCATACGCGGTTTTCAATGTTGCTGGAAAAACAAGTTCGCGTGATCGGCGAAGCGAGTTTCCGTTTCTGCGGCAATAAGCAGCGCTAGCAGTTCCAATGAGATTGGAAGGAGAGAATAGGACCATGGGAAAACAGTTGCAGATACGAGTAGGGACTCTTGCATTAGCAGTCGCTTCATTGATGGGCTGTAGCGCCACAAACTTTTTACGGACCTGTCCGACCACTGCTAAATTCTCGTTCACCACGATCAATACCACCGGCGATACGTTCACACAATTGCTGGGTGTCAACAACTCAGGAAAGATTGCCGGCTACCATGGCAGTGGAGCAGATCCTCAGCACCCGAACAAAGGGTTCACGCTCGTCACGCCTGCTTCGTTTACAGACGAGAATTTCCCCGCATCGGCCCAGACTCAAGTGATCGGTATTAGCATGTCCGGAAACACCGTTGGCTTTTACGTCGACGCCAATGGCCTTACTCACGGCTTCTCCGATGTCGGCGGCGCTTTCACGACTGTAGACGCGCCAAATACGACATTTAACCAACTACTCGGGCTGAACGACAAGGGAGAGGCCGCTGGCTATTCGCAAGATGCGAACGGCATTCAACACCCGTACACGGTTCAAGGCACTGCCTTTACCCCGATTTCTACACCGGGCACCAGCGCACAGGCCACTGGAGTCAACAACAATGGGGATGTTTCCGGCTTCTATGTTGACGCCGGCGGTACGACCCATGGGTTCCTGGTTCCAGCCGGGAAGACCCTCATCACTGTGGACTTCCCGGCGAGCACCTTCACGCAGGTGCTAGGCCTTAACAACCTGGGGGATGCGGTCGGGACTTACACGGACGCGCAAGGCGCGATCCACGGGTTTATCTATAATGTTGCGTCCGCCAAGTTCGAGACGATTGATGACCCCAGCGGTGCTGGAAATACCGTTGCTAGCGGACTCAACGACAAGGGAACCTTGGTCGGCTTCTCTGTTGATAAAGCCGGTAATACGAATGGATTCAAAGCAGTAATTACAGGCTGCATGTAAGGCCGACTCTGCAGCAGGGTAAATCGCATTTCACAAATACGTTGTGCCTAAGATTAGTCTGTTGCTCCTT
>Ga0075018_10000505_pt1 | contig 12058 bp, 12 predicted proteins | sample ColStrG_CSR_2014_FD_71471 | JGI IMG/M metagenome (GOLD analysis project Ga0075018, IMG submission 71471) | Freshwater sediment microbial communities in response to fracking from Pennsylvania, USA - Cold Stream Run_MetaG_CSR_2014 | ecosystem: Environmental > Aquatic > Freshwater > Creek >... | reverse complement strand
CAGCGTGCTCTTCCCGACCTGGCGGGCGCCTTGCAGAACCGTGATGGGGGTGTCCGAAAGCGTCTCCTCGATCAGTTCCTGTGCGAATCGGTGCCGCAGGGGGAGAGTCAACTCGACATCTGACATGCCCCCAGCGTAGCGGGTCTGACCTGCGTATTCGGTCAATCGCTCGCGGATTCGCGAAGATCGTCTCGCGGATTCACGAAGATCGTCTCGCGGATTCACGAACACTTTGCCCGCGCTTGGGGATCAGGAGTCCCTGATCAGCGGTGGGCTCAGCGCAGTGGTCGGGCCCGCCCGGTATAGCGCAGCGGGTCGACCCGGGCCGTCGGCGATGGTGCGCCCGGTCTCGGTGAGGAACCCAGGGGTGCTGGTGACCTTACGGTGGAAGTTGCGGGGGTCCAGCTCCGTGGCCCACACAGTTTCGTAGACGCGGCGAAGGTCGGAGACCGTGAACTCCGGGGGGCAGAAGGCAGTGGCCAGCGAGGTGTACTCAAGCTTGGCCCGGGCCCGTTCGACCCCGTCGGCGAGGATGACGTGGTGGTCGAATGCGAGCCGGGACCGCAGCGCCCGCACTACGGGCAACCACGCTGCCGCTGAAGCGTCACCGCCGGGCCGGGGGTCACCAAGGGTGGGCGCCATCGCGAGGTAGGCGACGGACACCACCCGCATGCGGGGATCCCGCGAGGGGGAGCCGTACGTCGCGAGTTGTTCGAGATGCCCGGGGACGCGGCGCAGCCCGGTCTCCTCCGCAAGTTCGCGGGCCGCAGCCAGGGGCAGGTCCTCGTCCGGCTGGACGAACCCGCCCGGCAAGGCGAGGCGTCCTGCGTACGGGTCCTCGGCGCGGGTGACGAGTAGCACATGCAGTGCTTCCTCGCGGATGGTCAAGGCAACCAAGTCCACAGTCACGGCGAACGACGGGAAGCTCGACGGGTCGTATCCGGTGAGGTGGGCAGCGTGCGTCACGCGAAGCAGAGTATCTCGTCAGGTTGACGAGAACAAGAGAGAGGTTTAGAGTCATCGTGACGATAATCCAACTGACCTGAGGACAGGCCATGGCCACCATCAAGCGGTACCCACTGGTACGGCACCTGCGCACCGCCCCTACCTCCCACGTGCTCCACCTGAACGCCGGCAAGGTCCGCCACGAAGGGGCCGGTCTGGCGTTCTGGTTCAGGCCGCTGTCTGCGGTGATCAGCGAGATCCCGGTCGACGACCGCGAGCTACCTCTGGTGGCGCATGCGCGCACCGCGGATCTGCAGGACGTAGCAGTGCAGGTCACGGTCAGCTTTCACTTCGGCGACCCGGCCTTGGTAGCCCGGCGGCTAGACTTCGCGATCGACCCCGATTCCGGGGTCTGGACCGGCACCCCACTGGAGCAGGTCGCCCAGCTGCTCAGCGAGCTCGCGACAGGGCAGGTCATGGACGCCATGGCGACGATGACGCTGCGCGACGCCGTCACCTCCGGTGGTGGCACGCTGCGTCAGGTCATCACAGCCGGCCTACAGGCCGACGAGCGCCTCGCCGCTACCGGCATCACCGTCCTCGGCGCGCGGGTGCGGTCGGTTCGAGCGGACGCCGACATGGAGCGCTTCCTGCAGACCCCGGCCCGCGAGCAGGCCCAGACCGAGGCCGACAAGTCCACGTTCGAGCGCCGCGCCCTTGCTGTGGAACGGGAACGCGCGATCGCTGAGAACGAGCTCGCGAACAGGATCGAGCTCGCTGTCCGTGAGCAGGAGCTGGTCACCCAGGAGGGCACCAACGCCCGCATCCGGTCCGAGGAAGCCGCAGCCGCAGCGCTGATCGACGCCAACGGTGCGTCCGAGCGGCAGGGTCTGCTCGCGAAAGCCGACGCCCACAGTGCCCGCGTAGTGGGCGAGGCCGAGGCGGCCGCCGAAGCAGCCCAGGTCGCCGCGTACGCCGGCGTGGACCAGCACGTCCTGGCAACCCTGGCCATCCGCGAGCTCGCCGTGCACCTGCCTGCCATCACTAACCTGACCATCACCCCGGACTTGCTTACCGGAGTTCTTGCAAGTCTGGCCGGACGAAACGGATCTTGAGATGACGCTGGTCCCCCGCGTGGTTGTTGTTCACCGTCGCACGGAGCTCGACGAGCTTCTCGAACGCCACGGCACTCGAGGGCAGGCCGAATTCTTCCTGCGCACCCGCGGACGTAGCTTGGCTGAGGCACAGGCTCGGCACGACACACAAAGCGACGCGCTTCGACAGGTCAGGGCAGCCATCCCCGTGGACTGGCGCCGCGGTGACGCTGAACGCGGCGACCTCCACCGGTTCGGCTTCGAGCCGGACGACCTCGTTGTCGTGGTCGGGCAAGACGGCCTGGTCGCTAACACCGCGAAGTACCTCGATGCCCAGCCAGTGATCGGGATTGACCCCGAACCTGGTCGTAACCCCGGCGTCCTTGTCACCCATCGCCCCAACACAACAGAGGCGGTTCTGCTGGCCTCAGTCGCCGGCACGGCACCAGCGCAGCACCGGGCGATGGTCCGGGCCACCCTCGACGACGGGCAGCAGCTCGACGCCCTCAACGAGATCTACCTAGGGCACCCCTCACACCAGTCCGCCCGTTACCGGATCGCCGTCCCCGGGGCAGGCGAGCCCGAACGGCAGTCATCGTCCGGGCTGATCACCACCAGTGGGACCGGGGCTACCGGATGGGCCGCATCCATCAGCCGTGAACGAGTCACACCGCTTTCTCTCCCTGGGCTCACGGACCAGGCGTTGGCGTGGTTCGTGCGCGAGGCGTGGCCCTCCCCTGCTACCGGCACGTCACTCACCTGCGGACTGCTCAACCCCGGCGACTCCTTGCGGATTGTCGTGGAGTCGGATGCCTTGGTCGCCTTCGGCGACGGACTTGAGACGGACCGGGTCACAGCTACCTGGGGCCAGAATGTCACCATCGGCCTCTCCCCCAGAAGCCTGCAACTGATTGTCTGACAATGGGGGGAGCGGAGCTTCTGTCTGACCAGCGGCAACCTCCGAGCCACTGAGATGGCGGAGCAGTTCCTCGCGGTGATCGATCAAATCGCAGACGTCTGCGCCGCACCCGGACCATTCCTCCATGCCGTCTCAGCACGAGGTCTGCGCCGTGTAGACCTGACGTGGCCAGGCCAGCAGCGGTCGTCACCCGAGCCGATACTCCCCTCGGCTGACTCGGACAACATCGGCGTATCCCGCGACACCGGTACCGGACGCGCCGGCGATCATGTGGGCGCCGATCGTCGTGCGGATCGTCTGGTCGGCGTGGTCGTTGCCGCGCTTTGAGGTCGTCCATGACCTCGGTGAGCGTGAACGTAGTTCGGCCGGTTCGCGACATCACGCGGCCGGCAGCATCGAGCCTGGAACAACGCGCGCCCTCGTGGGCTGCGACAGGAACCAGGACGTCGACAGGAGCGGCGGATGTGACCACGGCAACCGCCTCAAGCTTCGAACCAGCCGATGACGTTTCGGCCGGATCAACCAGGTACCCGTACAGACGTAGCTCGTCGGTCACACGCTCCACGACGATGCAGCGAGCCGTGATCATGCGCGGAACGCTGGCCGTCCCGACCGCGCAGGCCGACGTCTCGCGCGGGCCCGGTCAAGCCGTCATCCGGGCCGGTCGCCGCCCGCCGGGACCAACGCGCACCGGAACCCGAGGTGGCTCATTCCAGTGTCGACCATCTGTGGCCGTCGGGCCGAGGGTCGGTACCGCATGCAGTAGCTGTCGGCGCACAGGAACGAGCCGCCCTTGATGACCTTACGGGGAACCTGGAACTGTGGCTGGTGCGGGTCGCGGCTGCCTTCAGGGGTGCCGCCGCGCGGGTTCCGGGGCACGCAGCAGCCGGCGGTGTCCGGCCAGCGGTCCTCGGCGTACCAGTCGGCCGTCCATTCCCAGACGTTGCCGGCCATGTCCGCCAGCCCGTAGCCATTGGCCGGGAAGGAACCGCTGCGGGCCGTGCTGCCGTAGCCGGGGTCCGCCCGCCAGGGGAAGTCGCCGTGCCAGTAGTTCGCGAGCCGCTCACCCGCCGCCGCCGGCTGGTTTCCCCAGGTATAGATGGCGGCGGCGAGCCCGCCGCGGGCGGCGTGCTCCCACTCGGCCTCGGTGGGGAGCACCAGTCCCGCCCAGGCACAGTAGGCCTCGGCGTCCTCGTGGGCGACATGCACGACAGGGTGGTCGGGACGGTCGGCGACGTCGCTGCCCCGACCCTCGGGATGCCGCCAGCACGCCCCGGGGGTCCAGGCCCACCACTGGCTCAGGTGCAGCAGGTCCACCGGACCCGGCGTCCGAACGAACACCATCGAGCCAGGGACGAGGTTCTCCGGGGGTGCGCCCGGGAAGTCCACGGGGTCCAGCGGTCGCTCAGCCACCGTGACGTACCCGGTCGCCGCGACGAACGCCCCGAACGCCGCGTTGCTGACCGTGGTCCGGGCCAGCCAGAGCCCGCCGACCTCGACATCGCGCGCCGGGGCCTCCTCAGGGTAGTGGACGTCCGACCCCATCCGGAACGTCCCCCCGGCCACCCACACCATGTCTCCTCCCGGTGGTTCGCCTGCGGCAGACATGGTGGGAACCCCCGTCATGCGCTAGGCATGCCCGTGGTCAGCTGGGCCAGCACCTCATCGAGGCCGAAGGTGGCCGGCTTCTGGCTCGGCGGAAACTCCGCGAAGCTCTGGATCATCTGGAACACGAACGCCTGCATCGGCACGCACACCCAGGCGTGGTCCAGGATCCAGTCGTAGTAGGTGTTCGAGGTGACGTCGGCGCGCTCGTAAGGATCGGTGCGCAGGTTGAAGATCTTAGGGACACGGAGGTGGGTGAACGGCTCCGCCCAGATCCGCAGCGTGCCGGTGGCGCGCTGCTCCAGGAACACCACCTTCCAGTTGTCGAACCGTACGGCGGTGAGATCACCGTCGTCAGAGACGTAGAAGAAGAAGTTGCGCGGACTCTTGTCGGCCTCGCCGGTGAGGTAGGGCAGCTGGTTGTGACCGTCCAGGTGGACCTTGTACGTCGTGTCGCCGAGGTCGGCGCCGACCTTCAGCTGGTCGACGATGTCCGTGACCCCGGCGGCGGCGAGCAGGGTCGGGAACCAGTCGTTGTGGCTCATGATCCCGTTCAGGACGGCGCCCTCGGGGATGTGCCCGGGCCAACGGACCACAGAGGGTACCCGGTACGCGCCTTCCCAGTTGGTGTTCTTCTCGCCCCGGAACGGCGTCATGCCGGCGTCGGGCCACGAGTTCATGTGCGGCCCGTTGTCCGTGGAGTACATGACGATGGTGCTGTCCGCGATCCCGAGCTCGTCGAGCTGGTCGAGCAGCTCCCCGACCAGCTTGTCATGGTCGATCATCGTGTCGTGGTACTCCGACTGCCACCGCCCGGCCTGGCCCCTGCTCTCCGGCTTCACGTGGGTCCGGAAGTGCATGTGCGTGGAATTGAACCAGAGGAAGAAGGGCTTCTCGGCCTCAACCTGGGTTCGCATGAACCCTGAGGCAGCTTCGAGGAACTCCTCGTCGACGGTCTCCATCCGCTTCTTCGTCAGCGGCCCGGTGTCCTCGATCCGCTGCGTGCCGTCGGTGTTAGCCCAGGAGTGGATCACACCACGTGGACCGAACCGCTCCGCGAAGTGCGGGAACTCCTCGGGCTTGGGGTAGTCCGCGAGCTCGGGCTCCTCCTCGGCGTTGAGGTGATAGAGGTTGCCAAAGAACTCATCGAAGCCGTGCGCGGTCGGTAGGTGCTCGTCCCGGTCCCCGAGGTGATTCTTGCCGAACTGCCCGGTCGCGTAGCCGTGTGCCTTCAGCGCCGTCGCGATCGTTGGGTCGCCGGGCTGCAGCCCCACAGCCGCGCCTGGCATCCCCACCTTGGTGAGCCCCGTCCGGATCGGGTTCTGGCCGCAGATGAACGCGGCCCGACCCGCAGTGCAGCTCTGCTCGCCGTAGTAGTCGGTGAAGCGCACGCCCTCGTCGGCGATGCGGTCGATGTTCGGCGTGCGGTAGCCCATCAGTCCGTCGCTGTAGCAACTGAGGTTCGAGATCCCAATGTCGTCGCCCCAGATGACGAGGATGTTCGGCTGGTCCTGCGGCATCGCGGTCTCCCCGGGCTCGGCTGGTCTGGGCAGCCTAACGACAACACCCCTGACCGGCACCTCCGCCCGGTGACCTCGCGGGACCTTCGCACGGGATGGACGCGGCCAGTCCCTCAGCCGGACCCACGTGGCTTCTGGCCCGGCGTCCTCGTCCGACTGAGCCGAGTCACCGAGCGGGGATATTCCTTGACCGAGAGCGGGGGTGCTATGTGGTGGCGGACGGGGCCGAGGAGCGCGCTGTGTCGCGACGCCACCACGCGACGTTCAGCGCGCCGAGCGTGAGCGGGCCCAGGATCGTGATGGTGCGCCACCCCACGAGGGCGGCGACGATCTCCGCCTCCCGCGCGAGACCGGCGAAGTCGGTGTAGGCGGCGAGCAGCGCCGCGTCGAGCACCCGAGCCCCGCGAGTGGCATGAGGGTCAGGGGGTAGGCAAGCAGGAATCCGCCGATCACCTCGATGGCCGACACCTGGTCCGCGCCGACTCCGACGAACCGCCCCGTAGACCGCCGCGCGCACTTGTGCTCGCCTCCGGTGATTAGGCTCCGTAGGCGAAGACCGCCCGGGGGGTGCGGTCACGCCGTCAGTTCGGTTCACCCTCCCGGCGCTGCTGGGCCTGGATCCACGCGACCGCGTCTGCCTGTGCCCGGCTCACCGAAGCACCCACCCGCTCATCGCCGCTGTAGATGCTGTCGCGGCCGATCACCGCGGTGATGCCCGTGACGGCGAGCTGCTCGTCGATGCGGGGGTTGGTCGACACGATCAGGAGCCGGCTACCCACAGCCGCCAGGCTCTGGGCGTACCGCAGCAGGACGTCCATGAAGGTCGTCCCCAGGTCGCTACGGCCTCGCAGTCGCAAGATCACTACCGAGCTCCGCGAGGACTCAGTCACCACCGGGAGGGCGGACTCGAACACCGGGGCAGCGGCAAAGAACAGGCTGCCGTAGGGCTGGAGCACCACCACCTCGTCGGCCGGGAGCACCGGGGGCGGGTCGGTCTCGATGAGGTACCCATGGGTGTCGAGCTCTCGGCGTCTGATGGTCACCTGGTTGGACTGGCGGACGATGTGGAGGATCACCGACACCCCCACGCCGACGAGGACCGCGTACTGCAGGGGGATGATCATGGTAAGCAGGAACGTGATGACAAGGACGGCCTTCTGCACGGCGCCGGTCCTCCACACCGACTGCAGGTCGGCCGGCTTGATGGTTCGGTAGCCGATCAGCATTAGGAGCCCGGCGAGCGCGGGCATGGCGATGTGGCCGACCACACCGCCGAAGGCGACGATCACCACTGCCATCACCACCCCGGCGACAACCAGGGATTGCCGGGACCGGGCGCCGGCGGCCTTGTTCAACGCCGACGCCGACACCGACCCGCCCACCGGCATCCCCTGGAAGATCCCAGCGGCGACATTCGCGGCTCCCTGTCCCACGAAGTCGCGGGACACGTCGGGGAACCGGCCGTCGGGGTTGACGTAGTTCGCGGAGATGCTCGCGCCCTGCACCAGTCCGACGAACGCCAAGGACAACGCCGGGACCAGCAGAGCCGGGACGAGACTGAGCATCGGCGCCACCAGGCCAGGCAGCGACCGGGGAACCGCCCCCAAATCGTTCAACGTCGCGACGTCGTGCCACCCCAACACCGCCGCGGCAGCCGAGGTCACGACAACGGCAACCACCAGCCCGATCGGTCCGAGCCGGGTGCGCTCGAGCAGCACGATCAAGGCGATCGTGACAGCCCCCACCGCCAAGGTCGCCGGGTGGAGCTGGCCAGGGTGGATCAGGGTTTGGACGGTGCGCGCGATCCGGTTTGGTCCCTGCGCGGCGTAGCCGGTGAAGTTCGCCAGCTGCCCGAGGATGATGTTGACACCGACGGCGTTGATGAACCCGACCATCACCGCGTTCGACACGAACCGCAGAACCGACCCGAGTCGCAGAAGACCGGCCACCAGCATCACGACGCCCGTGACCACCGAGAGGGTGAACAAGGCGCGCGCCGGGTCGCTCGCGCCGTGCACCGCTGGGACATCGGCCACGATCATCGCCATAGCTCCGGTGCCCTGGATAGCCATGAACGACGAGCTCGTGACCAGCGCGCCAGTGATCGTGCCGACCAGGTACCCGTACAGGCCCGCCAACGGATTCACCCCCGCCAGCAGCCCCGTGGCCAAGCCGTCCGGGACACTCTGCACTCCGAGCACCAGACCCGCCGTGGCATCCGCACGCAGGGTGCCGCGCCGGATCGGCACCCGCCACCGCAACCGCATCTGTCGTCCCTCGGATCGTCGTCGGTGTGTGGCCCATCGTCAATCGACCCGTGATGGTCAGAAGCGCTCAGGGACGGACTGGGCCGGGCAACGCTAAGGCGAACAGGGCTAACTCCATCCTGAGCAGTATCCACTGACGGACGTGTGGCTACATCCGGACATGGCGGTCAGGTCTGAGCAGTGGGGACTCCGCGAGCGTCACCTCGCCCGTCTCGGTGACCTGTCGCTCGACGCGGTACGCCTGCCCTGCCCCTTGCCGAGTCGGCCGCGGGCGACCAGACCCTGGGCAAGGCCACGAGCTCATGCTGGTGCGTGGCATCCGGATGCGCCGGATCCAGTGCCCGTCCACCTTGGCCAGAGCGACCTGATGTGAAACCACGAATCATGCGAAGGTCGCGGTGTCGATGACGAAGCGATAACGCACGTCGCCCGCCACGACCCGCTCGTACGCAGCCTCGATGTCGGCGCCGCCGATCGTCTCGATGGTGGAGCCCAGCCCGTGCTCGGCGCAGAAGTCGAGCATCTCCTGGGTCTCGGCAATACCCCCGATTGACGAGCCCGCCATCGAGCGACGATTATCGACAAGCGACGTAAGACTGATCGAAAGTGCCTTCTGCGGCAGGCCCACGTTGACCATCGTGCCGTCGACGTCGAGCATCCCGACGTAGCGGTCGAGGTCGAGCTCGGCCGACACCGTGTTGAGGATGAGGTCGAAGCCGCTGGCCAACTCGCGAAAGGCCGTGCCGTCGGCCGTCGCGCGCACAATCGCGGCACCGAAGGCGCGAGCGTCCTCAGCCTTGCCGCCGGTGCGAGTGAGGACAGTGACCTCGGCGCCGAGTGCGGCCGCGATCTTCACGCCCATGTGCCCGAGCCCGCCGAGGCCGGCGACAGCGACCCGCGAGCCGGGGCCGACTTTCCAGTGACGAAGCGGCGAGTACGTGGTAACGCCCGCACACAGCAGCGGCGCCGCCACGTCGAGCGGCAGCGCGTCGGGCACGCGCAAGACGAAACCCTCGGTCACGACGATATGCGTGCTGTAACCGCCCGCGGTCGGCAGCCCGTCGCGCCCGGTCGACGCATAGGTCCAGATGACCTTGAGGCAGAACTGCTCGTTTCCGGCCAGGCACTGGCGGCAGGCGCCGCACGAGTCGACCATGCAGCCGACCCCGACCCGGTCGCCGACGGCGTGCCGGGTGACCTCGGTGCCGACCTCCTCGACGACTCCGGTGATCTCGTGACCAGGAACCAACGGGAACGTGGTCGCCCGCCAATCCTCACGCGCGATGTGAATGTCGGTGTGGCAGATACCGACGAAGGCAATCGCGATGAGGACGTCGGTGGGACCGAGGTCACGACGCTGAATTGTCGTGCGCTGGAACTGAACTTGAGCACCAGCGGTCGCATAGGCGGTGATGGTTCGCATGTGGTCGACAGTACAGACCACCGGTCCACTCAGTGAGTGCCGCCACGAAGCACATGTGTCCGCGACCTCATTGGGAAGACCCCCAGAACGGGGGCTGCGTCGAGTTCAGGCGCTGGCACTTTTCACCGAGGGCGGCATCGCAGTGGTCCGGTTCCTGCAGCGGCAGCGCCTCAAGGACCAGGCGCGTATCTGTCGCGGCCTTCTGCACTGCGATGACCGCGCCCGCGCCATCGAGGATGTATGTGAGGGGCTTGACGGCACCAACGGCCCGGCGGATCCGATGCTGGTGGAGATGCGCGCCACGCGCTCTACTTGTCCGCCTGGCAAGACGAGGCTCGGCTCACCTTCGTCACCAAAGAAAGACCACGGGTGCCCAGACAATGGACACGGGTTCGGGGGGCGGAGCAGACCCCTCGGCGAAGCAGCGAGCGACCGCCACGCCGCAACACCCCTCAACGCCCTCATCAACTACGGAATGCGGCTGGCGGAGATCGAAGCCACGATCGCCTGCCGCATCCTGGGGCCTGGACCCTGCCATGGGCCTGCCGCACGCCGACGGGCTCAACCTGCCCGCCCTGGTGCTGGACCTGATCGAGCCCGCCCGCGGCACCGTCGAGGAACTCGTGCTCCAGACGTCCACAGAGCGCGCGTTCCGTAAGGCGGACGTCGCCGAACCGGCCTCCGCGTCGACAGCACGATGTACGACCAACCCACCTGAGGTCCAGGAGACCTCTACGTCCTCGCCCGACGGCGAGGGGTCGAAGCTGAGGCGTAGCCCTTGTCCCGGTGATACCTCGTACATCCATCCCTCGGGTTCCAGGTGCACGGTGTAGCCAGGCTGATGTAGCGCGGTAGCGGCGAAGCGAATCGGACCCATGACTCCGCATCCTGCCGGATCGCCGACCGCATCGGATCGGCACCTCGCGTGCGCCCTTGGCGGCGGCCATCGACACCGTGCACACGACCGGACCGATGGCTGTCGTCTCGGTGCTGATCATCGCGACGATGCCCGGAGCCTCGACGACGGAAGCGCCGGGCATCGTGGCGTCTGAGGGTCTAACCCTCACTGACCTCGTAGATTTCATCGGCAACGAGGCCGTGCGCTTCGCGGTGCACCGTCGCGGCGGCCTCTGCGCTGGGCGCATCGACCAGACAGAATATCTTCCCGGCCTTCTCGTCGACCCAGTAGTGCTTGTAGTAGACGCCGTGCGCACCCTGGACCTCGACATCTCTCGCGTGGGCGCCAGCGACGTCCTCGGCGGACACCCCGCCATCCATGTGGTGCACGTCCATGTGCAGCGGCATGGCTGATCCTCTCGTTCGTCGCCCCGACCTAGGGCATCGAAGGAAGATTGGGTTCCCCTAATGCTTCGCGGACCCCGTTTGGCAGAGATTGGCGAGAGACGGCCGTGCGGATGGCTACGCGACGCCGAAGGCCGAACGAGGACTTCGCCCCGGGTCCTGCCCCCGACGGCGACGTACGACGATCGTGGGTGAGTGTTTGAGGCTCTGCCCGACCACGCAGTAGCGCTCGGCGGAGGTCGCCAACCGAGACAGGGTGACGTCGTCGAGGTCAGCCTCGACCGTCGCGGTCACGGTGATGGGGGCGACACCGACGTCGATGCTCCGATCGAGCCCCAGCGTCCCGCGCGCATCGAAGTGGCTCTCGGCCGTGATCTCGACGACACCGAGGTCGAGGCCCATGGCGGTGGCGACGCTACGCAGCGTGACGCCAGCGCAGGCCACGAGTGCTTGGAGGAGCATGTCGCCAGAGCAGGCATCCTCGCCGCTGCCGCCTGTTGCAGTGTGCAGCCCGGCACGAACGGGGCCGACGAAAGTGGACACGGTGCAGGTGACAGGGTCGTCCCGGTAGTCGCCTCCGGCAGTCAACGGTGTCCACGCGGCGGCAGGATCGGTCTTGTAGAGGTCTTTCAGTGGTGCCTGGGCGGCGCGGAGAGCATCACGGTCCATAACCGCGATTGTGCCCGGTACCTGTCACTGGTGGTGGAAGTCGGGCGAATGTGCCAAGCCTCGGAGATGCTGGCGCGGCAGAGGACCCAGTCAGACCGGCACATCGGGTGTGCCCTGACGACTCCGGCAGAGAGGGCGCAACTGCCCGATTCGCAGACGAGTAGCAGCGAGGATCGGCTCGAGCAGGCGGACCACGGTGGGTCCGCTGACGATGTCCCGACCGTCGTGGAAGACCCGGCACGCGAACGGAACCTGTCAACCTCTTTGGGGCAGTCCATGCTGACAATTACTGAGCGGCCGCCTCTGTTTGGCCG
>Ga0075018_10000504_pt1 | contig 12063 bp, 11 predicted proteins | sample ColStrG_CSR_2014_FD_71471 | JGI IMG/M metagenome (GOLD analysis project Ga0075018, IMG submission 71471) | Freshwater sediment microbial communities in response to fracking from Pennsylvania, USA - Cold Stream Run_MetaG_CSR_2014 | ecosystem: Environmental > Aquatic > Freshwater > Creek >... | reverse complement strand
ACCCGGCACGATCGCGGCGACCGTGAGGCACACACCCGAGACCGCCACGCTGTCGCCCAGCTGCATGCGCGCCGCCTCGATGCCAGGCGCTTCTATCTGCAGGCGCAGGTCGCCAGCCTGTTCCTTGACCGCTGCCACGCGACCCAGGGCCTGGATGATGCCGGTAAACATCAGCCACGCTCCGTGGGCCGCAACACCAGCCGCAGATCATCACCGATGCGACTGACTTCGTGGTAACGCAGCGCCAGACGCTGATCGAGATCGGCGAGCTGCGGCAAGTGCGCCAGCGGCATGGCATCCGACCCCAGCAGGCAAGGGGCCAGGTACAACACCAGCTCGTCGACCAGTCGCTGGGCGAGGAAAGCGCCCGCGAGTCGCGCGCCCGCCTCCACCCACAGTTCGTTGGCCTCGAATGCCGCGAGGCGCGTGAGCACGGCCCCGAGATCGAGGCCACCGCCGGCAGCAGCCGCTACGGCTTCGACCTTGATGCCGGCACGCCGGTAGGGCTCAGCGCGTGCCTCGAGTTCAGGCAGAGCATCGGCGACCATGACCAGCGCCGCGCCCTCGCGATTGAACATGCGCGCACCCAGTGGCGCACGCAGCGAGCTGTCGAGCACGACGCGCATGGGCTGGCGGCTGGCGCCCTCGAGGCGCACATTGAGCGCCGGATCATCGGCCAGCACCGTACCGATACCGGTCAGCACGACGGAACTGCGCGCACGGTAGAGCTGCGCGTCGGCGCGTGCGGCCTTGCTCGTGATCCAGCGGCTGGCGCCATTGGCGAGCGCGGTGCGGCCATCGAGGCTGGCGCCCAGCTTGACGCGCACCCAGGGGCGTTGCCGCTCGAGTCGCGAATAGAAGCCGGGATTCAGTTCGCGCGCTTCATCAGCCAGCAGGCCCGACTGGACTTCGATTCCCGCCTCGCGTAGTACAGCCGCGCCGCCCTGCATGCGTGGATTCGGATCGGCCGAGGCGTAGATCACCCGGCGCACGCCCGCAGCGATCAGCGCCGCAGTGCACGGCGGCGTGCGCCCCTGCGAAGCGCAAGGCTCCAAGGTCACGTAAGCCGTAGTGCCGCGAGCGCCGGAACCGGCAGCCTGCAGCGCGCGCACTTCGGCATGATCCGCGCCGGCGCGCTCGTGCCAGCCCTCGCCCACCACGATGTCGGCACGCGTGAGCACACAGCCCACGCGCGGGTTCGGATCGGTGGTATTGGTGCCCAGCGCCGCCAGCCCGAGGGCGTGACGCATGTGCTCCACATCGATCGGACGCCACTCGCTCATGTCGCGTCACGCTTCTTGCCGCCCGGGCCGCTCGTGCCTGCGCCCTCGACCGGCAGCAGCGGCAACTGCTCGCGCTTGAGATCACGCTCGCGCTCGGACTCGCGCCGTCGACGGTGCGAGCGCAGCGTATCGATCGTCTCCCTGAAGGCTTCGACATCCTGGAAGCTGCGATACACCGAAGCGAAGCGCACGTAGCCCACTTCATCCAGGTGCCGCAATTCTTCCATCACCAGCTCGCCGATCTGCCGGGCCGGCACTTCGCGCTCGCCGAGCACGCGCAGCTTGTGGCAGACGCGCGCCACCGCCGCATCGATGGCTTCGCTCGCCACCGGGCGCTTCTCCAGGGCCTTGACCATGCCGGCATTCAGCTTGGCTTCGTCAAAGGGTTCGCGGCTGCCATCGCTCTTGACGACGCGCGGCATGAGCAATTCGGCACTCTCGAAGGTCGTGAAGCGCTCGCCACAACTCTGGCACTCGCGGCGCCGGCGTATCTGCCGGCCATCACCCGCCAGCCGCGAATCGGTGACGCGGGTGTCTTCATGATTGCAGAACGGGCAGTGCATGGCTCATCCGCTGGCCTGCCGGCTGTGCTCAGACGGGCTCGTAGACCGGAAAGCGGCGGCACAGGTCGAGCACCGCGGTACGCGTCTTCTGGATCACGGCATCGGCACCCTGCGCGTCGATCACATCGGCGATCCAGTGGGCGACCTGGCGCACTTCCGCCTCGCGAAAGCCGCGCGTCGTGATCGCGGGCGTACCCACGCGCAGGCCGCTGGTGATCATCGGCGGCCGCGGGTCATTGGGTACGGCGTTCTTGTTGACCGTGATGTTGGCGTGGCCGAGTGCGGCATCCGCATCCTTGCCGGTCATGGTGCGCTGGCCGAGATCGACCAGCATCAGGTGATTGTCGGTGCCGCCCGAAACGATGCTCAGGCCGCGCTCGGTCAGTACGGCGCCGAGCACGCGCGCGTTGGTCACGACCTGCTGCTGGTAGAGCTTGAACTCCGGCTGCAGCGCCTCGAGAAACGCCACGGCCTTGGCGGCGATCACGTGCATCAACGGCCCACCCTGCGTGCCCGGAAACACCATCGAGTTCAGTTTCTTGGTGATGGCGTCATTGGCGCGCGCGAGGATCAGCCCGCCACGCGGACCGCGCAGCGTCTTGTGCGTGGTCGTGGTGACCACATCGGCAATCGGCACCGGGTTGGGGTAGTGCCCGGTGGCCACCAGGCCCGCCACATGCGCCATGTCGACGAAGAACAGCGCACCGACTTCATCGGCGATCGCGCGGAAGCGCGCGAAGTCGATCACGCGCGAATAGGCCGAGAAGCCGGCGACGATCATCTTCGGGCGATGCTCGCGCGCCAGGCGCTCCACCTGCGCGTAGTCGATCAGGCCGGTGGCGGGCACCACGCCGTACTGCACGGCATGGAACAGTTTGCCGGAGAAACTCACCTTGGCGCCGTGCGTCAGGTGGCCGCCGTGATCGAGGCTCATGCCGAGTATCGTGTCGCCGGGCGCAAGCAGCGCGAGATAGACCGCGGCGTTGGCCTGCGAACCCGAATGGGGCTGCACGTTGGCGTAGTCGGCACCGAAGAGCTGCTTGGCGCGTTCGATGGCGAGCGACTCGGCCACGTCCACATACTCGCAGCCGCCGTAGTAGCGCTTGCCGGGATAGCCTTCGGCATATTTGTTGGTGAGCACCGAGCCCTGCGCCGCCATCACGCGCGGACTGGTGTAGTTCTCGGAAGCAATCAGCTCGATGTGCTCTTCCTGGCGACGGATTTCGCCCTGCATGGCGGCGTGCAACTGCGGATCGAACGAAGCGATATCCAGACGCGCGGAATACATGGCGGCAGCCACCCACAGGTTTTGCGAAAAAGGAGCGGAATTGTACCGGAGTCAGTCGGCCAGCAGGGCTTGAACGACACCGGTCCAGGCCTGGGCCAGGTTGGCGCGATCGTAGCCACCGCCGCCCAGGGCCAGTACCCGGCCGTGCCCCAGCCGATCGGCCAGCACCCGCAGGTCGGTGGCGGCGCGCGCGTGCATGGCGGCGGAAAAGCGCAGGTTGGTCAGCGGGTCACCCGCGACGCTGTCGGCGCCGCATTGCAGGATCAGGAACTCGGGCTTGAAGCGCGCCACATGCTCGAGCATCAGCGGCCAGACGGCCGCGAACTGCGCATCGCCGGCGCCGGCCGGCAGGGGCATATTGAGCTTGGTGCCGGCTGCCGCCCCGGTGCCGTTTTCATGTTCGTGGCCCGTGCCGGGATAGAGCGTCTGGGCGCTCTCGTGCAGGTCGGCGATGATCAATTGCGGATCATCCTCGAAGGCATAGTAGACACCATCGCCATGATGCGCATCGATATCGACGTAGGCGATGCAACGCAGTCCGTGCCGGCGCCGCAGCGCCTCGATCACCACGCCGCAGTCGTTGAACACGCAGAAACCCGCCGCCTTGTCGCGGGCCGCATGGTGCAAGCCTGCGATCGGCACGAAGGCCCGGCGGTGCGAGCCGGCCATGATCCACTCCGCAGCCTGCAGGCTCGCGCCCACCACGCAGGCCGCCGCTTCATAGACCCCTCGGAAACTGGGTGTATCGCCGCCATCGAGCACGCCACTGCCCTGCTCGGAACTGCGTTGCACGAACTCCACGTGCGAACGGGTGTGGAACAGCAGCAGGTCATCGACGCTGGCCTGCACCGGCTCGAGCAGGGTCACACGTGCCGCGAGTGCGCGCTGCTCGAACTCACGCTGGAAAGCACCGTGGCGATCGGGCCCAAAGGGATGCCCGCCCGGGAAACCGTAGCGCGCGATGCGCTCGCCCATGGACACCGCAGTTTCGGAACCCGGCTGGCTCAAATGCTGATCCGGCGTAGCGGCCGCACACTGGCCATCCGGGGAGCCTACCACAGCCCGCCGGCGCCCCAGGCCGGTGGTCCGGGGCATTGGGACCGTGGCGCAGGCAGGGCCGCTTCAAGGATAATGCGCGCCCTCCCACGGTCAGGCAGTCCGGACACTCATGGCGCAGTACATCTATACGATGAATCGGGTCTCGAAGGTCGTGCCGCCCAAGCGCACGATACTCCGGGACATCAGCCTGTCGTTCTTCCCGGGCGCCAAGATCGGCGTGCTGGGGCTCAACGGCTCAGGCAAGTCGACGCTGCTGCGCATCATGGCGGGCATCGACACCAGCATCGACGGCGAGGCGCGCGCGCAGTCGGGTATCCGCATCGGCTTTCTCACCCAGGAGCCGGAGCTCGACCCGACGCACGATGTGCGCACCGCGGTGATGGCCGGAGTCGGCGATACCTTCAAGCTGGTGCAGCGCTTCAACGCCATCAGCGACAGCTTTGCCGAACCGATGGACGATGAGCGGATGAACAAACTGCTCGAAGAGCAGGCCAAATTGCAGGACCAGATCGACGCGGCCGGTGGCTGGGAACTCGAGCGCAAACTCGAGATTGCCGCCGACGCGCTGCGCCTGCCACCCTGGGAAGCGAAGATCGCACAACTCTCGGGCGGTGAAAAACGCCGCGTCGCACTGTGCCGCCTGCTGCTCTCGCAACCCGACATGCTGCTGCTCGATGAGCCCACCAATCACCTGGACGCGGAATCCGTGGCCTGGCTCGAGCGCTATCTCGAAGAGTATCCGAGCACCGTGATTGCGGTGACGCACGATCGCTACTTCCTCGACAACGTGGCGCAGTGGATCCTGGAGCTCGATCGCGGCCACGGCATTCCCTACCAGGGCAACTATTCCTCCTGGCTGGAACAGAAGGAGAAACGCCTGGCGCTGGAAGAGCGCGAACAGGACAGCCTGCGCAAGACGCTGGCGCGCGAGCTCGAATGGGTGCGCACCAATCCCAAGGCGCGCCAGGCCAAGAGCAAGGCACGCCTCGCGCGCTATGAAGAACTGGCCTCGAAGGAATTCCAGCAGCGCAACGAGACCAACGAGATCTACATTCCGCCGGGTCCGCGCCTCGGCGAGCTGGTGATCGAAATCGAGGGACTGCGCAAGGCTTTCGGCGACAAGCTGCTGATCGACAATCTCTCGCTGCGACTGCCGCCCGGCGGCATCGTCGGCATCATCGGTCCGAATGGCGCCGGCAAGACCACGCTGTTTCGCATGCTCACCGGCGCCGAGCAGCCCGATGCCGGTGCGATCCGCGTCGGGCCTTCGGTGAAGCTGGCCTATGTCGACCAGTCACGCCAGTCGCTCGATGACAGCAAGAGCGTGTGGGCCGAAATCTCCGGTGGACTCGACCTCATCAAGGTCGACAACTACGAGACGCCGTCGCGCGCCTATGTCGGGCGCTTCAACTTCAAGGGCTCGCAGCAGCAGCAGCTGATCGGCGAACTCTCGGGTGGCGAGCGCAATCGCGTGCACCTGGCCAAAGTGCTCAAGCAGGGCGGCAACGTGCTGCTGCTCGACGAGCCTACCAACGACCTGGACGTGGAGACCCTGCGGGCACTTGAAGACGCACTGGTGAGCTTTCCAGGCTGCGCCGTGGTGATCTCGCACGATCGCTGGTTCCTGGATCGCATCGCCACCCATATCCTGGCCTTCGAGGGCAATTCCGAGGTGATCTGGTTCGAGGGCAACTACCAGGACTATGTGGAAGACCTGCGCAAGCGCCGCGGCGACGATGCGGCCCAGCCCCACCGGGTGAAGTACAAGCGCCTGACGGGCTGAGATTCAGCCTGAGCGAGATTATGTAACCCTCGGAACCTACTGGAAAAACCTACGCTGGCGCGCCCTAGCAATTCCGCTACACTGATTGCGACCGCAGCGGCGACCAGGGGATTGAAAGACCGCGCGGCAACAAGGCGCACATGTCGAGCTATATCGATGCTTCCGGCCGTCTGCATCACGAGCAGGAAGCGAACCTCGCCCTCACCTGCCCGCATTGCCAGGTGCTCTCGCACATCACCCCGATCGCGGTGCCGGGCTTCGACGAACTCGTGTCGCATCGGCCCAAGCATGTCGGTGTCGTGTATCGCTGTGATTCCTGCAACGCACCGGTGTTCCTGCGCTTTCCGGTGCGCATGTATGGCAACAACCGCATCGAACTCGGTGCGCAATACATCGAAGTCGAGCGGCCGCGCGAGAAATTCAGTTACACCTACCTGCCGGAAGAGATCGAGACGCTGTTCCGCGAGGCGCTGAGCTGCTTCTCGAACGCGCAGTACAACGCCTTCGCGAGCATGTGCCGTCGCACCATGCAGGCGGCCTTCGCTGACCTCGGCGAAACCGGAAAGCTGCGCATCTTCGACCAGCTCAACGATGTGCGCGCCATGGCCGATCTCGACGCGCCGACGTTCATCGACGTGAAACGCGTGATCTTCGGCACCGACAATGACCCGCACCCGAGCATCCCGCTGATCGAGGACCAACTGGCCGGGGTACTGCTCGAGGTGATCAAGGACCTTCTGCACCAGATGTACGTGCGCAAGGGCCGCCTGCAACAGGCGATGATGATGCGACGCTTCTTCGCCGACGAGTCGTTGCGCAACATCAAGGCGCAGGCCGCACCGTCTGCGCAGACCGCGCGGCCCTAGGATTCACCGCAACGAGCGCGCAGCCAGCCGGAAATCTCCTGGATCTCGGCGGCACAGACTTCATGGGCCATCGGGTATTCATGCCAGCTGACCGTGACGCCCAGCGTGCGCAGCAGCGTGCAGGCCTGGGTACCCATGTCAAGGGCCAGCACCGGATCGTGACTGCCGTGACACATGAGCACCGGCGTCGCGCGACCTGCGGGTGTCAGTTCCTGCCCGAGCTGCGCTGCCAGCGGCAGGTAGGCGGACAGGGCCATGATGCCACCCAGCGCAGTGCGCTGGCGCAGTCCCACATGCAACGCCAACGCGCCGCCCTGGGAAAAGCCGGCGATCACGATACGCTCGCGCGCGACACCTGCGGCCACCTGGGTGTCGATCAGCCCATTCACCAGCTGTGCCGATGCGCGCAGACCCGCCACGTCCTGCTGGGCAGAGCGATCCAGGCCGAGCAGGTCGTACCAGGCGCGCATGGCCGCCCCGCCATTGAGCGTGACCGGACGTACCGGTGCATGCGGAAACACAAAGCGCACGGTCAATTCAGCAGGCAGGTTCAGCTGCGGCACGATGGGCAGGAAATCGTAGCCGTCGGCGCCCAGCCCGTGCAGCCACACCACTGCCGCGCGCGCGCGGCCTTCGGGTTCAACGCTGACAGCGCCCGCGGTTTCGACGACTTTCATGCCGCGATTGAATCATGAATCGCGCGGATATGCTCCGGCCCGATGCCGCAGCAGCCACCGATGATCTGCGCGCCGCGACCGATCCAGTCGCGCACCCACGCGAGATAGCCGACTGGCGAGAGGTCGGCACGAATCTCGTTCAGTTCCGCGTTGGCCTGGGCGTTCTCGCCCTGCGCACCGGCGCTGGTGGCCGCGAAGGCATTGGCGTACACGCCGATGCGCAGCCCGGCTGCGCTCGCCTGCCGCGCGAGCTGCTCGGCCGCAACGCTGACCGCCGCACCCATGACTTCGGGCTGGCTGCAGTTGAACAACAGGGCTTGCGCGCCCAGGCTCTGGGCCGCCGCAACGGCTGCGCGCACCGGTTCGCCGGATCGCAGTTGCGGCTCGAGCCCCGGTGCCGACGCGTCATCACGCAACGTGAAGGACAACCACAGCGGCTTGCCATCGCTTGCCGTGAGCTCGCGCACCAGCCTGGCCTCGGCGATGCAGCTCATGGTTTCGGCCAGCCAGTGATCGACAAAGGGACGCAGCTGCGAGATCAGGCTGGAGAGTACGGGCCGAGCCACCGCAGCATCGAACCAGTCGGCGCGGTAGGAGCCGCAGACCGGGGGAAGCGAGCCGGCGACCGCAACGCGGCGGCCCGCGCCGTCGGCGGCTTCGCGTGCGAGGCGTCCGGCCAAGGCCATCAACGCCGGTCCCTGCTGCGCAAAGCGTTCGGCGCCGATATGAAAAGGCACCAGCGCATAGCTGTTGGTGGTGATGACATCGGCGCCAGCCGCGATGAAATTCTGGTGCACGCGCGAGACGAAAGCCGGCGCCTCGATCAGGGCCAGGGCCGACCATTCGGGCTGCCGGAACGGCGCACCCATGCGCATCAGTTCGCGGCCGGTTCCGCCGTCCAGCAAGCAGAGGCTGCTCAAGGTCGCCCCCTTGTACTCAGCCGCCATTCCCGAAGGTGGCCCAGCCGTCGCAACGCCCGCCCCTCGGAGCCGCCAACGCATTCAAGGTGGCCTGCTCCGCGACCACACCGGCATGAGTCGCCAACATCGACTTCGAGCAGTACACGCCCCATTTGCCGCTGCCACCTTCATCCGAAAGCGAGGGATCGAAGCCTTGCGCTTCGGCCAGCTCGGCGATGGCCCGCGCACTGCCCTCATCCGGCGCCAGTACCGTGAAGTCGATGATCATCGCGCTGCTCATGTCGGCGCCATCGGCTGCGACGCGACGCAGTGCGTCGCCATCGGCATCGTCGGGGAATTCCATGGCTCGCGATTGTACGGGGATTTCACTGCACACAGACGGATTTGTCAGTGCGCCAGCGCCAGCATCCAGGCCACCGCCAGCGAGGCGAGCGCGAGGGCTCCGCTGATCCACTGCGGCACGCGATTCAGCAGCGCATCAGCTGACGGCACTGCGGCCGCAGCGCCCAGCACTGCGCCGAGCGTGAATCCCATGGCATGCGCAACCACGTCCGTGCCTTCGCCGGCACTGCCGAACCAGCCGAGCAGGATTACTCCTGCCACCAGCGGCGCCCAGCGCAGCACACGACGCTGCGGCAGGTAGTAGCGCGTGCGCCAGGCATGCGCAGCCATCAAGCCGAGCGCCGCGAAGACGGCTGTCGATGCGCCCGCGGAGCGATACCAGGCCGGACCCAGGTGGGCGTCAAACAGGTTGGCGGCAGCGGCCGCGGTGACGATCATCAACCAGGCCCAGCCGTTGCCCAGCTGTCGCGCGGCCAGCGTGCCGAACCACAGGCCGCCGCCGAGATTCGCCATCAGGTGCGCGCCGTCCCAGTGCAATGTCAGCGCGGTCCATGCGCGCCACCACTGTCCGGAGCGCACAGCGGCCGCATCGAGCACGCCGTTGTCGAAGGCCTGCGGCGGCCACACGCCGCTCGAGATCGCACGCGCCACGCCCAGCAATATCAGCACGTACAACACGGTGCCCAGCCAGGGGATGGCGTGCACGCGCACAGCAGGCGCTGCCACGCGCACTGCGCGGGCTGCGCGGCGCTCGTCATCGTAGGCACGCAGGTGCGCTGTCGCGGCTGCCTGATCGCCCGCGCGTACCGCCAGTCGAAAGTTGAAACCGTCAAACTCGATCACACTGGCAATGCCGACGGCATTCAACACGAAGGCGCGCTCGTCGCAAGCGGCTCGCGTGAGCGAGCCATACACGCCGGCCAGAACGAGGGGCTCCTCAGTCATCGGGTCAGGGTAGACTGCCGCGCAACGCAGCGGCAAGCACACAGGCCGAGGGGCGAAGCGGATGAAAGTTCGTCATCAGACAGCGGTCACCTTGTTGCTGGTGTGCGGTTTCTGGGCCGCAACCGCTGCGAACGCGGAAAGCATCCTGTTCGTCGGCAACAGCTTCACGGCGGGCGCACTGTCGCCCGTGCAGGCCTTCAGGCCCGAGAGCGTGAATGACCTGAACCAGAGCGGAATTGGGGGCGTGCCGGCTCTATTCAAGAGCTTCACGACCGAAGCCGGGCTGGACTACCAGGTCAGCCACGAGGTCACAGGCGGCATCAACCTCGATTTTCATTACCTGCACAAGGCCGCACTGATCGCGCAGCACTGGGATCACGTGGTGCTGCAGCCCTACAGCACGCTGGACAAGGAGCATCCGGGCGATCCGACGCAGATGATCGACTATGCGGCCAGGCTCACGACGCTGTTGCAGGTGTCCAATCCAGCGGTGGACATTCGCCTGGTCGCTACCTGGTCCAGGGCGGATCAGGTGTATGTACCGAGCGGGCACTGGTACGGCAAGCCCATTGATGCCATGGCCACCGAGCTGCGCGCGGCCTGCGATGCAGCGCTGCGCAATGCGCCCGGCATTCACGCCGTGATACCCGTTGGGCAGGCCTGGAACCTGGCCATGCATGCAGGAGTGGCGCTGAGCAACCCCAATCAGCAGGCGCTGCCCGGACAGCTCAACCTCTGGGCACCGGACAACTACCACGCCAGCGTGGCGGGCTACTACCTCGAGGCACTGGTGGTTTTTGGCAGTGTTACCGGGCGCGACCCGCGCACCCTGGGCAGGCATGAACAGGCGGCCGCGCAGCTGGGCCTGCCGCCAGCAGCGGCCCGCGCCCTGCAGCGCATTGCGCAGCAGGTGCTGCGCGGTGAACGATCGGCGACTCGTTGAGTCAGCGCTTCGATGGCGCCGTCGCTGCCGCGTGCGTCGCCAGCGCCGCAGCCACCGCGGCCGATTCAGGGCCGCACAGCAGATGCACGAGGCCGTTCCCGCTGATGCCATGGCCACGCACCAGCAGCGCGTCCAGGCCTGCGCGATCGATCCGCCCCGCCGCAACGACACGCAGCAGTACCCGCCCGGCGCTGTGCTCCGCGCCCAGCAGATTGACCGCACCGCCAAGCGCCTGCAGCAACCTGTCCACCGACACTGGTGAGCCGAACGCGCCAGGCGCAACGCCGCCACCTGATTCAGCGCTACGAAGTTCGTTGCGAATCTCGCCGGCGACCTGATCCGCAATGGGCCCGAGCACCACCTGCACCGCCGTCGCCGAAGGTCGCACGACGCCCAGCGCTCCGGCCTCCCTCAGCGCTGCGACGTCCACCCGCTGGGCGTCGAGCACCGTGAGCCGCAGCCGAGTGGTGCAGGCATCCACGTTGCGCAGATTGGCGGCTCCGCCCAGGGCCACCACCAGACGCGCGGCGCGACTCAATCCTTCGGTTCGCGTCGCGAGTTCGCCCTGCTGCGGCGGCGCAGCCGGTGCGAGCTGTTCACGGCCCGGCGTAGGCAGGTTGAATTTTTCGATGGCGACACGGAACAGTGCGTAGTACACCGCGAAATACGCAGCGCCCACCGGCAGCAGCAACAACGGTCGCGTTGCCAGCGAGTAGTTGAGTACGTAGTCGAACAGTCCGGCCGAAAAACCAAAACCCAGATGCACACCCAGCGCCTGCATGATGACCATGGCGGTGCCGGTCAACACGGCGTGCACGAGATACAGCACCGGCGCCAGGAACATGAAACAGAATTCGATCGGTTCAGTCACTCCCGTCAGGAAGGATGTCAGCGCGATCGATAGCAGCAGACCGCCAGCCACCTTGCGCCGCTCGGGCAGCGCCGCGCGGTACATCGCCAGGCACGCGCCCGGCAGTCCGAACATCATCACGGGGAAGAAGCCACTCATGAAGGCGCCGGCCGAAGGATCACCGGCGAAGAAGCGCTTCAGGTCGCCCGTCACGCTGTGATAGTCGCCGAGCAGGAACCAGGCGATGTTGTTGAGTATGTGGTGCAGGCCAGTGACGATGAGCAGCCGATTCAGCACGCCATAGATGAAGAGCCCGAAGGGGCCCGCGTGCAGTACCGCCACGCTGAGGCCGTCCATGCCGTGTGCCAGCAGCGGCCAGGCATAGCCGAACACTGTCGCCAGCATGACGCCGAACAAACCGGTGATGATCGGCACGAAACGACGGCCGCCGAAGAAACTCAAATAATTGGGCAGTACGATTTCACTGAAGCGGTTGTAGGAGAATCCTGCTGCCAGACCGCTGAGCAGGCCCACCGGCATGCTG
>Ga0075018_10000501_pt1 | contig 12113 bp, 11 predicted proteins | sample ColStrG_CSR_2014_FD_71471 | JGI IMG/M metagenome (GOLD analysis project Ga0075018, IMG submission 71471) | Freshwater sediment microbial communities in response to fracking from Pennsylvania, USA - Cold Stream Run_MetaG_CSR_2014 | ecosystem: Environmental > Aquatic > Freshwater > Creek >... | reverse complement strand
GCCAAGAACCTGTTCCTGTCGCGCGACAAGCAGCTCGGACGCAAGCTCCAGGAACTGGCCATCACGTTCCTGCTCGAGTCCGCGCTCGGCAAGGAGCGCATCCTCGAGATCTACCTGAACATCATCGAATGGGGACCGGACCTGCGCGGCCTGCGGCCCGCGGCCCGCAGCTATTTCGGTCGGGAACCGAAGGGCCTGACGCCGGCCGAGATGGCCTTCCTGGTCGCAATCATCCCCGCGCCGATCAAGTACCAGAGTTCATTCGCGCACGGTATGCCGGGGCCTGGACTGCGCTCGTTGATTGATGATCTGTTGGCGAAGCTGAGGTCGGTGAATGCGATAGGCGAGGAGGAATATCGGCGGGCGCTTGGGGAACCCGTCGTCGTCAATGGTGCCAGGCCGGCCGGATGATCGGCGGCACAATGGAAGGTGATGCTGATCGATGTGATGGCAGGGGTCGGATTGAACCACCGAAAAGCACCTCTTGGTATTGGACGCTGCTTCGCGGTTCCCGTGTTCTTCCAGCTCTCGACGCCACCCAGCCGCGCCGAGCTACACTTTTTGTCAGTCGCTCACTGAGTCTCAACCGATGGCTTCGTTTCCGCTCTCTCCAGCAGGCGAAGCGTATTGATATCGCTCTCGCCCTTGAGGATCGCGATGGCGCCTCGGTGGCATAGCTGGAGATAGGCAAGATACTCCGAGATTGTCGCTCTCTCGTCCAGCAGCCGCTCAATATAATCGTCCAATTGGAGCGGAGTAATCGAAGAGAAATTGAAGGCGCCGGGTGGATCTTCAGACTGGAACTTCTGTTCGAAGATCGTGCGTTTGCGCGTCGCTGTCCGGACAGTCTCCCGATACTCCGCTACGCGATCGAAGCTCACTTCTGCATCTGTAGCCGTAGCAACCTCTCCGGGGGTGAGAAGCTGCAAGAGCCCGCTGTTCTTTGCCGCCTCGGTGTTGCCGAGCCGCAGCGTACCGGGCGGCACGGTCGGTTTGAAATGCGGCGGTCCGAGCGTAGCGCGCTTCGCCATGAACTGCCGCACCTCATGAATGCGCGTCGTCACGTCGTCGAGTTGCTGGGTATTGGCGCGCGTAAACTCATCCACCAGGAGCAGGTAAAGCCGGAAGTCTGCGACTATGCCTTCCCTGAGATTCTTGCGCTGATGGCTGTGGTGGACGTACTCGACCGTCTGTTCCAGGCCGACGGCGATAAGTAGCCCCACCACGATCGCGAGGATGTGGATAGCAAAATTCTTCCGCGTGTGAATCGGCTCGTGAGGAGCGTGAACTTCGAGCATAGGACTTGAGATCTCCGGGTCGGCACCCGTAGTTTCGCCGGATGGCACTTCTGCCTTCAGGCGATCTGAGGGTTCCGGCGTCATTTCTGAATCGGTGCGGTCAATCATGCATCGGCTTCTACGATTGGACACTTTACGTCCGTGCCGTTCTCGACCAAGGCTTTGATGCGGATCTGGCGTGATTGCCAGCCGACGTGGCGGGCAGGACCGAGGCCGTGGCTAAAGCGCAGAGTCGCAGCAGTTATGTCGCTGGTGCCGCAAAGGGCCGTTCGATCAGAATTCCAGGTACGGCGCACTTTACGCGGCGCAAGGCAGAGGTGTAGCGTGTCCCACGTGGCTACCATCCCCAAAGCACCGGAACTGGCTCGGCTCAGCGTGTCCGATCGGCTCGACCTGCTGGACGAGATCTGGGCGAGCCTGGCGCCAGAGGCGAACTCGATGCCTCTGCCAGAATGGCATGAGGCCGAGATCAAGCGCCGGCTGGCCGCCTTTGCAGCGGACGGCAACCGTGGTCGCACCGCCGATGAGGTTTTTGCCGAGCTCAAGCGCAGGCTGTGACTTGGCGCGTCCGGGTCCGGCCCGAGGCAGAACTCGATCGCGTATTCGCGCGCCGCTTTCCTTACGCAGTTTACTACCAGGTTCTTGATAACGACGTGGTCGTGCTGTCGATCATGCATGCGCGCCGACAACGCCAGCGTTGAATGGCGGCGACCCTTATTGCCGCGGCCGATGGCGGTGTTGTTGGCATTCTCGGTCGGCCTGGGCATGCGTCAGTCTATTGCGTGAACCTGGGGCGCGCTTGGCAATTCGAGCCCTGGACGCGTCATGCGCCGGAATCGCGAACGCACTCATCAGGTCGTAAACTACCCGCTGGTTGGAATCGAAGTTGAACCTCTCAACGGCGACCGTAAGGATGCGAGCACATGGATCCGAAGCTGATTGCGCCTTTGATCACGGGCGTCGTGCTGGTCTGGGTACTGTATCGTCGGTTAGGGCGGCTGTTTGGGCGACAGGCGCTCAACGCCATGCGATTGAAGGTGCGCGCAGGAATCCTGTGCGTGGTGGGCGCACTGCTGCTGTGGGCCGTGGGTCGTGACGTCCGGCTGGCGAGTGCGCTGATGGCAGGCGTCGCTGCCGGCATCGCGCTCGGGTACCTCGGCTTGCGGCACACGCAGTTTGAGGCCACAGCCGAGGGCCGCTTCTATACGCCCCACACCTACATCGGCCTGCTGGTGACAGCACTGGTGTTGGGCCGCGTGGTGTATCGCTATTTCACGCTGTACACGAGCGGCGAACTGGCGCAGCCCAGTCAGGATCCGTTCGCTCAGTTCCACCAGAGCCCGCTCACGCTGGTGCTCTTCGGGCTGCTGATCGGCTATTACGTCACTTTCAACGTGGGTGTGCTGAGGAAGAGCGGCAAGCTGACGATTGCGGCGCCGGCTGCAACGCCATGAGTCTCTATGGATTGTCGGCGCCGTGGCTCGCGTTCAAACCGTCGCAGCGTCCCACAACCTGTTGTCGAATAGGACTCGCTGCGGCTTTGCTCGGAGTGAGCGCGGCCGTCTGTGCCGCGCCGTCCGGACCTGATCCGCTGCCGTACGAAGTGACTCCGTTTGTGGGCTATCGAGTCGGAGGCGACTTTGAGCGGACTGACACCCACCAGACTGTGAAGGTCGAGGACCAGGGCTCCCTGGCTCTCGCCTTTGACGTCCTGGCCGACAACCTGATGCAGTACGAACTGTTCTACGGCCGGCAATCCACACACCTGAGTGGGGCGGCGCCCTCCCCCACCGGCATCAAGGTCGAGTACCTTCATCTTGGCGGCACCGTGCCTCTCGAGGGAACGCGCCACCTGAATCCCTATTTTGGCGGCGGCCTGGGCATCACGCGTCTTACACCGGATCCGGCATCGGGCATCGATAGCACGCGTTTTTCCCTCTCGCTGTCGCTCGGCGTACGTGTGCCGGTGAGCCGTCATGTGGCACTCCGATTCGAAAGCCGGGGATTCCTGACGCCAGTGCCTACGAATTCAGAGTTCTTCTGTCGCTCGGACCAGACTGGGGGGTTGTGTGTCGTGCAGGCACACGGATCGGTGTTCTTCCAGGCCGACTTCTTCGCGGGAGCGGCGTTCGCGTTTTAGACCTAAATCGCTGAATTCCCTGACAACCGCGTCAGGCCAAGTTGGCCATTGCGGCCTGTTCTTAACATATGAGCCTTACATTGATTTGGTCAGTGAGTGTATTCTCCCCAGAAGAATAACTAGAAGTAGTCAACAGCGATGAAGATCAATTCGAATCGCATCCTGATATGGGCCTCGCTCGCGCTCTTCTGGACATCCATTCTGCCTGCTGCCACAGCTGTTGATGTCCTGCGAGTCGATCTCAACCCACTCATCGACAAGGCCGCGCGCACGCCAGAGCAGTTCGCGGTCAAAATCCCTCACGCGATTTCCATCGCCACGCAAGGTACCTGGGCGCAGCAGGGTTCGACCAGCACATGGACCTACACCATCCGGATTCCGTCAGCGGTTTCAATGTCGTTCCACGCGTCCGAGGCGACATTGCCGCGCAGCGCGGCGCTGACGGTCACCACAGGCCGAACGCCGTTCCGCTATGTGGCACGCGACGTGAGCCGCAGCGGTCTGTGGGGACGACCGTTGCCCGGGGATACGTTGACTTTCTCGCTTACTGTCAACACCTCAGAGGCGAAGCTGGTACGCCTCCAGATCGAGAGTCTGCAGGCAGGTTATCGCAGCCTCGGACCTGGAGTTGCCGATCACCCTCATTTTGCGGCGATTCGCAAGGCAGCGGCGACTTCAGCCGCCGGATGTACCGAGAATTTCACTTGCCACGTGACCGACGCCAACCGAGGTCCCGCTCACGCAACGGTGGCCGTATTGGTCAGCGACCTGTTTCAGTGCAGCGGAACGTTACTCAACAATACGCGCGGTGATGGATTGCCGTATGTGCTGACGGCGCGACATTGCCAAGGTGGCGCCTTGGGAGGTGGCAATCCCAATGCGGCGGCGACAGTCTCGGTCTACTGGGACGCTATCACGCCATGTGGTACTGCGCTGGCGTCAATCTATGACACGGCGACTCTGGCGCAGACCGGCGCCACCACGGCATTGGAACAGCAGGATTTGTGGCTGATCCAATTGGACGCAGCGCCAGTCGCAACCGACGCTTTCTATGCAGGCTGGGATGCCAATGGATCCGCGATTGCGGGCGGATACACCATCCACTACGCGCTTGGACAAGACCAGCAGTATGTCGAGTGGCATGGTACCGACCTCTATGAGGCGATTCCGGGCTCGACGTTCAACATTGCCTATGACTCCACATTCTGGGGTGTGGTCAACAGTGTTGGCAGTGTCAGTCCCGGTGCCTCGGGCGCCGCTCTGTTTAGCCCTGGCGATCTGGTCGTTGGTAGCGCCAGTCTTGCGGATTTGACTACGGGCGCCAATCAAACGGGCGTGTGCCCTGCCGCCGTTCCACCTGCCGTCACGCCGAATACAGTGACCGCGTTATTTACGGCCATATCTGGCGCCTGGACGTCGAGTGCCGACAGAACCAGTTCGACGGGTAGCAAAACCCTGAAGTCGCTGCTTGATCCAATGGCTACCGGTCAGTTGACTTTGGGTGGGTTGACCACCCAACCCATCACATTGGCTGCGAGCCAAGTGGCTGCAAACTCGGGCGATCCCGTTACGTTGAACTGGAACATTGCGGGCGCGCAGAGCTGCACGGCCTGGGGCGGAGTCCCAGGGGACGGCTGGGCAGGTGCACGAGCAACGAGCGGTGCGCTTGCGATCACCAACCAGGCAGGCGGCACGGTGAACTATTCACTGAACTGCCTGTTCTCCGATCACATTGGATCTGCCTCCATCTCCATTGCGTGGAACGACATCCAGCCGCTGACCAATCTCGCTGGCGAGCCCTCGGTGCCGCTGGTGCTCGGTGCACAGTGGCAGATCAGTTGGACTGCCAATATTGCACCGTGCGTGGCCAGTGGGGGTACGCCCGGCGACGGCTGGTCGGGTCCCCAGCCGACCTCTGGCAGCTACCTGGTTACCGCCACGCAGATGGGTATGACGCTCTACACCTTGAACTGCGGAAATGGCAGGCGGTCTGCAACCACCTCGATCCACATCTTCGGCATCGGCCCCGACATCCATCTGGTCTCGGATGTCAGCACAACGACTGTGGACTCGCCATTTTTCCTGAGCTGGAGCGGCGCTGGATACGGCGGATCCTGCACCTCCAGTGGAGGTTCTGGAAACTATCCCTGGGCCAGCGGCAACGGCAGCCTCGGACCGAGCGGCAGCAGTTTGATGCATGAACCCGTTGCCGGCACTTACACTTACACGGTGACTTGCACTGGCGGCGGCCAGACGGTCAGTGACAGCCGCACAGTCGTCGTGAGCGCGGATCCACCCGTGTTGTCCATTGCCGCGGCTTCGCCACAACAGCAGGTGTTCCCCACCTTTATCACGTCACCCGTTCCACTTGATCTGTATTGGTCTAAAAACGGGGGGTCGTGCGAAATTACCTACACGCCCAATGGGAGCACTTCTGCGGCGGAAGTCCTGGGGTACGAATCCAGTGGCGCAATGTATGACATCGAGCACCAGACCGGACGCGTCACCTATACCCTGCAATGTGGCTCTGCGACTGCCAGTACTACGATCGACTGGATCTCGGCGCCGGTGCCGAATGCGCTTTCAGTCGCTGATTCCACCTGGGCCGCTGGCGTCGCCTATCCCATCACGTGGACTTCGAGTGTGGGACCTTGCGTCGCAAGTGGCGGCCATGCCGGTGATGGCTGGGCGGGCTCGAAGTCGCAGGCAGGTACGCAGAATGTAACCGAGTCGCAGCCCGGCGCCTACGTATTCACGCTCGCTTGTGGATCGGGCGCGGGCGCGACAACTTCGCAAGTGATCACTCGGGTGCGGACACCCTTTGCGCAGATGTTGGCCTCGCCTGCCTACGACCAAGTCACGGGGCTCCCAGTCACGCGCCTCAGCTGGCAGTCGAGTGTCGGCCCTTGCACGTATAGAGATGGTTCTTCCGCTAATCCCGTCGCTGTCTCCGTGGCGCCAGTGGGCTCGGCCGACCCCGCGCCTGCGGTAGCTGGTACCTACGTGTTCACCCTGACCTGCGGGAGCGGAGCGTCCGTACTGCGCTCCATCGCCGTGGCTTATGTCGGCGTGATGGCACCCACTACGCTCGTGGCCAGCGCGACGACAGTCGCTGTGGACACGCCGGTAACGCTGACCTGGACCTCGCAGGATGGCATCTGCTATGCAAGCGGCGGGGATGGCACCGCACCCTGGATCGGCACACTGCCGGGCGTTGGATCCGGATCGCTCATCGTGACCTCCAGACATGCAGGCAGCATTACTTACGCCATTGGCTGTGGCCATACGGCGGCGCAAGTTGTCGTGACCTACGTCGGAGTGCCTGGCACTGCGGGGGACGCCGTCAAGCCGACGGCCACCCTGAAGGCATCTGCGTCAACTCAGAACGTGAATCAAAGTATGACCTTGACCTGGAGCTCGACCCACGCAGATTCCTGTTCAGCCACAGGCGGTGATCAAGGTGATGGCTGGAGCGGAACCATTGCGACATCGGGTTCGATGTCCGTAACGGAGACAACGCCCGGCACAGTCACTTATTCCATTACTTGCGCCGGTGCCCCGCCCGCGGCAGTCGCCAGTATCTCGGTTTCCATCATGAGCGCGAATCCACCACCACAGTCCTCGTCCTCCGGGGGCGGTGGATCCATCGATCTTATGGCTCTCCTCTTTCTAGCGGCTGTCGCGCAAGCTTCAGCGATCAGGCGGTTGCGCTTGCCACATTCGCAAGTCCCAACTAGTCAATGAAACAGCTGGGTATAGTTCCGTTGCTTGTCTCGCTGAGCCTCTGCGCTGCCTGCAGCGGCGGCAGCCATGGGCCTTCCTCCCCTCCTCCAAATCAGCGTTTCAGCGTGGGCGGAACAATCGCAGGGTTGACTGCAACTGGCCTGGTGCTGACCAACGGAACCGACAGTCTGTCGCCCAACAGCGCGGCCGCTTCATTCACCTTCCCGACAGCGCTCGACAGCGGCAGCAGCTACGCCGTCGCCATCTCGCTGCAGCCTTCCGGCGAGCGCTGCTCGTTGAGCAATGCCACTGGAACCGTTGCGAACGCCGCAGTGAGCGACATCACGGTGACGTGTGCATCCCGGCTGTGGACGTGGCTGGGTGGCTCGCAGGCGGCGGGTCAGGTGGGCGTTGTTGGAACCCAGGGCATAGCGGACACGCAGAACACGCCCGGCGCGCGAACCGGATCCGTCTCCTGGACAGACAAGGCAGGAAATTTCTGGATCTTTGGCGGTGAAGCGCCCTTCCAGTCCGGCGGGTACCCGAATGACCTCTGGAGGTATTCTCCAGTCGACAAGACCTGGACGTGGGTGACAGGCGTTGACCCCACGAGTTTTTCGTCTAATCCAATTGGGGTCTATGGAACCCGCGGCGTGCCCTCCACAACGACCACCCCAGGAGGCCGACATTGGGCGGCCTCCTGGATCGACACCAATGACACACTGTGGCTCTTCGGCGGAATTGGCTACGACGCAAACGGGAACTGGGGTCTGCTGAATGACTTGTGGAAATTTACTCCCGGCACGGGCCAGTGGACCTGGGTCAACGGGTCGAACACCAATGGGTCGACCAGCGTAATGGGCGTCCAAGGTATCGCGGATGCCGCGAATACGCCCGGCAGCCGCGACCATGTTGCGGTCTGGACCGACAGCCAATCCAATCTCTGGCTATACGGTGGCTTTGGCGATGACCCGAGCGGCCAGATGGGCGGCGAGCTCGGCGACCTGTGGAAATTCAACACCAACACATTGATGTGGACCTGGGTGGGCGGCGTGACGTCGGTCAACGCGCCGACAATCTATCCACCCTTGGGGACTGGCACTGCGAACGCATCGCCCGGCGGACGGATAGGCTCAGTGACCTGGACCGATAAGGCAGGAAATTTCTGGTTATTTGGCGGGGAAGCCGCCCTTGGCGCTATCAACGGCGAGCAATTAAATGACCTGTGGAAGTTTTCACCGGCGTCTGGCACGTGGAGTTGGATGTACGGGAGCCAGGCGCCCTACTCCACACCAAGCTTTGGCACGCTCGGCATCGTGGATGCCACTCATGGACCCGGCTCGCTCATTGGCCCGCTGACCTGGACCGATGCATCGGGCCAACTGTGGCTATTCGGTGGCTACTGGTACGACGTCGCTGTCTTTCCGTGGGGACTCCATTACGCCAATCAACTTTGGGAATTCCGACCGTCGACCGGGCATTGGACCTGGGTATCGGGATCGCCTGATTCGAATGTCAGTGGCAGCTACGGAATGCTGGGTACGGGCGCGCCCAGCAATGTTCCTGGCACGCGGTACCTGGCCGTCGGTGGAATCGATGCCCAGGGCAACTTTCTATTGCTGGGCGGAGGCGGATATGGAGGGCCCAACGAGTTCGGTGTCTTGAACGATCTGTGGAAGTACTGACCGGCGCATTGGGATCACCGAAGAATGCCAGGCAAAGGACTCGGGGCCGCGATGCTGAAGGATGCTATTCGACTTCGGCGATCCTGACTCGCTTCTGGTCGCGACGCTGTTCAACAAGATTTTTTAGCTGTTCCCGCAGCTCTCCCGCGCCCTTGATGGCCGGAATGATCGAAATGGGCGTTGTTGGATCGTTTGATACGACAATTACATTTCCCAGGCCAAAGAGCCTGAGAAACCACGGCTGATCTAACTTCGTGTCCTTGACACGATAAAGCTCCATTTCGTCTGTCGTCTTGGAAAGAATCCCGCTATGGACTCTGATCCGTTGCGAGGTGACTTCGTATTTCTGGCTTCTGGTCACCAGGTACTTCCAGATTGCATAGGGAAGGGCAACAACCGCGCCAATTACTGTCAGACATACGAGTCCGCAAATGATGAACGTTCCGAGATTGACAATCTGCGACGGCCCACCGGACCAGACTTGATGCTCCGTTTCCACTTATCGCCTTCCCTTTTTATTCTGTGAGGCACGCGCACGTACTTTCACTGCAGGATGGGAGCGTTACTGAGGCGAGTCTGTACGCTGGCCCACTCGGCGTCGAAGATTGACCAGGGCTTAAGAAATATTTCCCGATGACAATTGCGAAGTTGCCAAACCGGCTGGTGCGTCAGCGCGGCACGACCGGCAGCAGGATCGACGAAAGTTGCATTGAAGAGTGATAGACGATCTGATTTGCGGCGACAGGAGCGTCGTCGGTCGCGGGCTCTTTCCCGGTGTTCGCGTTCCGATCGTACCTCGGGAAGTTGCTACTGCTCACCTCAATGCGGATTCGATGTCGCTGACGATCCGTCAGGAAGGTGCGTCGCTGGTATGTGCAGCTACAGGCCCTCGGGCTCATCGAGATGCGATCCGGACTGCGGGCCCGCGCGCGCAACACCACTGCGATCAAATGGCGAGAGCACGGCCCGGTCAGCAGACTCTACGCCCGACAGGTTCGGCAGGAATTTCTGCAATCGCCGTTTTCCGGGGCGATCGAGGCGCTGCATTTCCGTTCGTCGGAACTCTCGGAAGCCTCATGCCGTGTGCTGCTGCGAAAGCTTGAACGGCTGGCGACAGAGTTTCGCGATCTCGCTGAATTGGATCGCAGCCTGCCCAGCCGCGACAAGCGCAGCATGGGTATGCTGCTGGCCACACGGCCCTGGGTATTCTCGATGTTTGAAAGCCTGCGTCGCGCGGAACCTTGAGCGCAGAGGCCAGGCGCGAGGCGTGCAGCTGCGGTGCCGTTCTTAACCAAGCTGATGTATTGTGCCAAATAGTTCTCTTATTGGCACATAAACTTGATTTGACGGCCAAAATGGTTAATCTATTGGCGTATAAAAAGAGAATTGCGCCAAACCTATGCCAAAACAGCTCCCCCTAGATATCCTGGACCAGGTCCGCACCCACCTCAGCCGACACCCCAATGGGCTCGGCCTTGCGGATCTGCAAGCTCACCTGAAAGGCGTCGTGAGCCGACGCACTCTGCAGCGCCGGCTTGAGGAATGGGTGCATATCCGTGCGGTTCGTACCGAGGGTACGCGCCGGGGACGACGCTATTACATCGTCGGCGCTCCCATCCAAGCGCTCACCCTTGTGCCGTCCGCTCCCGAGATCACCGGAGACCTACCACTCTCGAGCGTGGGCCAGGCGATTCAAACGGCTGTCCGTCGGCCGATCGCCGACCGCAACCCGGTTGGCTACGAACGCGGCTTTCTCGAACGCTATGTTCCCAACGAAACGCGGTACCTGTCCGACGCGATCAGAACCCACTTGCATGAACTCGGTCGCACGCCGGACGGACAACGCCCTGCCGGCACCTACGCGCGCGACGTGCTCGGTCGCCTGCTCATCGACCTCTCCTGGTCATCGAGTCGCCTGGAGGGTAATACGTACTCGCTGCTCGATACACGCGAACTGATCGAACGAGGCACCGTCGCGCCAGGCAAGGACGCCAAAGAAACGCAGATGATCCTCAACCACAAGGCCGCGATCGAATTGCTGGTGGAGTCGGCGGAGGAAGTGGGCGTCAATCGCTATACCATCACCAACCTGCACGCGCTGCTCGCCGAAAATCTCTTGGACAATTCGCGCAATGCAGGCCGGCTGCGCGAAACGCCGATCGCGATTGGCGCCTCAACTTACATACCAACAGCCATTCCGCAATTGATCGAGGAATGCTTCACGCTCCTGCTCGACAAGGCGGCGGCGATCCACGATCCGTTTGAACAGTCATTTTTTCTGCTGGTGCAGCTCCCGTACCTGCAGCCCTTCGTCGACGTCAACAAGCGCACCTCGCGATTAGCCGCCAACATATCCCTCATCAAGAGCAACCTGGTGCCGCTGTCTTTCATCGACGTGCCGGAGCGCGTGTACGTGGACGGCCTCACCGGCATCTATGAGCAAAATCAGGTGGAACTGCTGCGCGACGTGTATGTCTGGGCTTACGAACGCTCAGCACGACAATACAAGACCCTTCGTGACTCGCTCCCGGAACCCGATCCGTTTCGCCTGAAGTATCGAATGGTGCTGACGGAGGTCGTAGGAGAGGCTGTCCGCCAGCGGCTGCCGGAAGATGCGCGACGCATTGAGACACTGGCCAAGCCCCTGGTCGAGCCCGAGGATCTCAACAGGTTCGTTGCACTAGCCGCTGCGGAATTGCACGGGCTCCATGAAGGCAACATTGCGAGATTTCGCATTCGCCCTTCAGAGTTCCGAACGTGGCGGAGCAAGTAACAACACTATCCAATTTTTTTGGAATGGTGGCCAGGGGTGGAATTGAACCACCGACACGCGGATTTTCAACCGAAAGATCCGCGTGTCGGCCTTTATTAATCAATCACTTGCAGCGCTTGCCAAACCCATCTCAGGCTCACCACGGCACATTCCTGGCACACCCAATCTGAGTTCGGCACAAACCGGACACAAGGCCACCTGCTTAACAACCTGCGTACCAATGATATGGAGCTGTACCATTCGATAGCTGGATCGAGTTTGCGCTAAATCACCTGGTTCGTGAGGTACGACGGAGAAAGGGCCATGTCAATTAGCCCGCGCCTTGTGAGCGTCCTGCTCGTTGGCTTTTTCGCTGCGGCGGAATCTGTTGCCGCATCGGCGATCACTACGGCGGCGCAAACCCCTCCGAGCATTCAGATCGATGAGCGAGTGCGCAAGGAGGTGCTGAACTCGTTAGCGCAAGAACTGGAATCCCGTTACGTGTTCCCGGACAT
>Ga0075018_10000495_pt1 | contig 12206 bp, 9 predicted proteins | sample ColStrG_CSR_2014_FD_71471 | JGI IMG/M metagenome (GOLD analysis project Ga0075018, IMG submission 71471) | Freshwater sediment microbial communities in response to fracking from Pennsylvania, USA - Cold Stream Run_MetaG_CSR_2014 | ecosystem: Environmental > Aquatic > Freshwater > Creek >... | reverse complement strand
AGCGGCCTCATCAAGCTCTCAACTACCGGACGCCTGCCGCCGCTCGACAGGCTTTCCATCAACCTCAACCCCTAACAAAAATCGAGGCCCTTTGTGTCTAGTTTAGGAGGGTGCATTACATTTCCCTCCCCAGGCCATACCGTGACTTTTGATTATAATCACATTCAACGGTCCGCCCTGCTCCTGCTCCAGGGTGTTGTGTACGTAGCGTTCGCACCCAGTGACGCCAACGAGATGAAAAACGGCTGGATTTTTGGCTACACCTATAACGGCACCGCTTTTTCGCAGACGGTTGTCTTCAGTAGCACACCTTACGGCAGCGGCGGCGGCATCTGGCAGAGCGGAGCCGGATTGGCTGCCGAAGTCAGGCCGGATAACAGCAGCTACATCTACGCAGTTACCGGCAACGGCACCTTCGACACCGCAGGCGTGTATCCAGCAGGTCCCGATCTCGGCGACAGCTTGCTTAAGATAAACCCGTCCAACTTCACTCTTGTTGATTATTACATTCCTAGCGACAATTTCAACTTCGGTACCGACGGGATGGGACGCTGCGCCCACGACGAGGACTTCGGTTCCGGAGGAGTTCTGGTGTTCCCTGAAGCCTTCTACCTTGACCAGAACACCAGCACCCACCCCAACCTCGTGGTCAACGCGGACAAGGAATCGAAGCTGTACGTGGCAAATCGGGACAACATGGGACACTTCAACTCCAGTGGTGGGAACAACATTCAGACCATTACGACCCCGCCTATAGTGGATCAAGCGCAGGGCTACTGGGCCAGCCCCGCCTATTGGAAATATACGGACCAAAGCGGGTCCCACTACCTGCTTTACTATTCGGCGACGGACGAGAACACGAAGGTCGCGCCGTATGCGCTTAACGCGTACCAACTGCTGACCAGCGGGTCATCCGGCCCGATTTCTGCCGCGCAGGTCCTTAGCACTGACAACCTGTTCTGCCCCAGGTCTCCAACACCCTCGGTATCTTCCAACGGCGCCGGGGCCGGAACGGGCATCGTGTGGGCAATAGAGCGTGGCAATTCTCACTCAGGCCAGAACAAGTGCGACGGAAACCCCTTGCCAGCGGTGTTGCACGCGTTCGACGCAACCACTCTTGCATCGCTTTACGACAGCAGACACGTGACCACACAGATCGGTGGCTTCACAACGTTCTCAACCCCCACGATCTTCCAGAGCAGGGTATATATAGGAACGCAGACGGAAGTTGATGTGTTCGGGCTATGTAGCAGCCAGACGTCGGGGTGTAAGCCGTAGCGGAAGGAACCATATCAAGATGGAAACCAGGTCTCGCGTTCTACTGATCTTCCTCACCCTCTCGGCTGGTCATTTTCTGTCCGGGAATGCTTTCGGCCAATCGGCCAAGGCACAAGCAGCAGGGAAACCCGGCGGGTTCCACTGCTCCCCTGCCCCATGCGTGCTTCCGCCCATCCAAGCCTCCGAAGGCGGGAGCATAGTGACGGATACCCCTATCGTGACCAATCCGCTCAACGCGAAGCAGTTGTTGCTGGGCAGTTTTGATGGCAACTGTTCGGCCCCGTCTGCTTTGGGCTTCCATCTCTCCCGCGATGGCGGTTCCACTTGGCAGCGCGTCCTCTGCATGCCCGAAATCACGAAGGGAGGGAAACTCTGGGATCCGCTCGATGAGCCCTCGGTGGGGTACGACCGAAACGGAACTGCCTATGTTGCCGGTCTGTATTCTTGCACCGGCTATTGTTATGAGTACACCGCCGGCTTTGCCGCAGTGCAGAAATCATCCGACGGAACCCACTGGAGCAAGCCAGTCGTGGCCCTGCGTCAGCCAGGCCAAACTTTCCCGTTTGAGACTTGGTTTACGGTGGATACCACTGCGGGAAGTCCTCGGGTAAATAGCCTGTACGTCTCTGGGGTCATGTGGACGGATCAAGGTTATAAGAACCAGGTTCTGATCTCGCATTCCACCGATGGCGGCGCCACCTGGAAGCAAGCCGCAGCCGATCCGGTGCAAATCGCCCCGGCAGGCGACGACTTTACCCGCATGACCGTAGGCAAAGACGGCACGGTATACATAACCTGGATGCGCTGCGTGTGGAATGCCAATTACATTTGTGACACGGCCCGTATGCTGTTCTCGAAGTCAACCGACGGGGGCAACACGTGGTCTCGGCCCCACTTGATGACTAAAGTGACGATGCCCACCAGTTGGTCCCTGCCCAACACTAAGGGCGAGCGGGTCTTCAACTACCCGGTGATTGGAGTAGACAACAGCAACGGGGCGCACGCCGGGAACCTGTACGTGGTGATGTACACGTGGACAGGCATTTACCTACGAGTGCAGGTCGTCCGCTCCGAAAATGGCGGCAAGACCTGGTCGAACCCCGTGCCCGTAGCCCCGGCGAGCGATACCCATGACCAATTCTTCCCCTCGCTTGCGGTGAGCAGCACGGGACTGGTCGGGGTAAGCTGGCTGGACCGGCGCAATGACCCGGCCAATATCAACTACCAGGCATTTGCCGCCATCTCCAGCGATGGCGGGCGGAGTTTCCCCAATGTGCAACTCACCCAAGCATTCTCCAACCCAGACACGAACGGAACCATCAACAGCTGGATGGGCGATTACACCGGAAACACCTGGGCGGGACCGGACTTCGTGGCCGCGTGGATGGACAGCAGCAACGGCATTGATATGCAGGAAGTAATCGGCGGCATCCGCCTGCACTGACTGGTTGGGCGGGCGTTCCGGGACAAAGGTGTCTGCGAGCATGAAACGGGCAGCGTTGCCACGCCCGGTCTTTGAAGTCGGCACGACGGAGGTTTCGAATGACGAGGCTTGAGGAGTGGAGTTTGGTCTGCGCGCTTTGCGCCGCTACGGCGATCATCTCGCCCGCTCAGACCTTCACAACCCTTGTGAGCTTCAACTTCGGCGACGGTGCTTACCCCCAGTATATGTCTCTTGTCCAAGGCAGCGATGGGAACTTCTACGGGACAACGCCCTTCGGCGGAGTTTCGGGCACGTCGTTTAAAATTACTGCGGGAGGCCAATTGACCACGCTGTGCTACTTCGGCGAGAGCACTTGCTATCAGGAGGAGTTCCCTTACGCCGGACTAATCCAAGCCACGGATGGGAATTTCTATGGGACATCGTGGCAAGGCGGAACCAACCGCACGGGCGCGGTGTTTGCAATGACGGCTGGAGGCACGGTGACCTTGCTGTACAGCTTTTGCTCCCAGACGAACTGCAGCGATGGAGACGACCCTTTCGCGCCACTCATTCAAGCGAGCAACAAGAACTTCTACGGGACCACATTGAACGGCGGGACCAAAGGCTATGGCACGGTGTTTGAAATCACTGCCGGGGGCACGTTGAGGACGCTGCACAGCTTCGCCTATAGCGACGGCGCCAGCCCTATCGCAGGCCTAGTTCAAGCCAAGAACGGGAAGTTCTACGGGACCACATTGTACGGCGGGGCCAAGGGTGCGGGCATGGTGTTTGAAATCACCGCAGCGGGCAAGTTCAGGACGCTTCACAGCTTCGGCGGTGCGGGTGATGGCGCTCATCCATACCTGGGGTTGGTGCAAGCAACCAACGGGAAATTCTACGGGACAACTCACGACGGTGGGGCGCACAGCCATGGCACGGTCTTCCAAGTCACCGCCGGGGGCAAATTGACCATGCTCTACAGCTTCTGCTCCCAAAAGAAGTGCTCTGATGGAGCCAATCCGTATGCAGGCGTAATCCAGGCCAGCGATGGGAACTTCTACGGGACAACATCGAAAGGCGGAGCGAGTAACTGGGGCACAGCGTTCGAAATTACCGCAGGAGGAAAGCTGGCCACGCTGCACAGCTTTTGCTCCCAAAAGAAGTGCACTGATGGCGCCGACCCGTCCCCGGGGCTAATTCAAGCCAGCGACGGGACCTTCTACGGGACAACCACTGAAGGGGGAGCCAACCAAGACGGCACTGTCTACAGCTTGTCGGTCGGGCTGGGTCCGGGCAGCGCGATCAGCTTCTGACGTGGTAGGGAGGCATCCGAAGGAGAAGAATCAAAATCGAATCTCGCGTTCTAATAGTTGTCCTGAGTTGCGACTGGCCGGGTGCAGCACCCTGGAGGCCGCCAATCTGCACTTGCGATTCGAACAGCAGGCTACTCCAGAACAGTCGCACACAGTTCGTAGAGTGGTGTCGCTTCAGCAATTGTTGCTGCTAGGTGTTCAAAATGGTCGGTGGTAGGGACGCCAACCATCTTACTTGCCTGTGAGCAGATCGGCCGGCCGCTTGCTGGTCACGGCTGGAAGAATGAACAGGAAGACCAGCCCGATCAGGACATCACCTAGCCCGAGTACACCGGCCATGAACCCCAGATGGCCGAAAAAACCATAAGGGATGAGCAACCCGGCTGCGATCCATCGCAGGATGCCCTCCCAGAAGATCACCCAGGCGTAAGTTTTCAAATCACGTGAGCCAAACATCTGCGTTATGGCCGTGTACAGCAGGAAGGCGGCGATGAGTTGACCAAGAACCGGATCGGCAATGTTGATGAGGAGAGCGCGGGTGACTGCCGGTACCGCCATCCCGGCGGCCAGCAGTAGGTTATAGATCCCGGCCCAATAGACGAACTTCGAAAGCGCCGGAGAATCCATTCGCCCTCTCCTTAGTTCGACGTAAGCGGCTCACTGCACGGATGTTGGCGCGCGGTAAACTGCCTTCCCTTCAAAAATGGTGAACAGTACTTTTGTTTCACTGATATCTTCGGCTGCTATTTGAAAAAGATTTCTATCCAGCACGACCATGTCGGCATACTTGCCTTCTTCAATGGAGCCGTTTTCTTTTTCCTGCATCACCACCTGAGCGCCGGCGAGGGTGAAAACCTTAATCGCCTGGGTGAGAGTAATGGGATCCCCGAGCTGGCCCGGGATTTTCCCGTACGGGTCTTTTCGCGTCACCATGGCTTCCATGTAGACCCATGGCGAGGGACTCGGAAAAGCCAGGGGCCAATCGGTTGCATACGCGGTCACGACCCCCGCATCGACAAATTTCTTGATGGGATACCACTTCGTCCGCAGCCGTTCTTCGCCGAAGATTGGAGTCAGCATCGGCGAATAATCGCTGGGGAAATATAAGGGAGGAGAAAAATCGGCAACCACGCCAAGTTCCTTGAACCTGGGGATGTCCTTATCGTCCACCACACTATTGTGAGCGATGTGATGGTGCAATCCGGGACGGGGGTATTTTTTCTGAAAGTTTTCAATGATGTTTAACACTTCACGAATCGTGCCATCCCCATGGGCATGAAAATGAAGTTGTATCCCTGCTTTGTGGTAGGCAAGCAATTGCTCCACTCCCTTTGGGTTAATGTCGATGGCCGTTTCTCCATAGATCTTCGGGTTATTGGTGTAAGGTTCGAGCATCAAGGACGTGAAACTCAGGAACGTGCCATCGGCAACAACCTTCACGCTGTTGGTGTTTACCAGATGAGACTGGAAGTTCTTGCGTTCACTGATCAACCGGGCCGCGTCTTCGTCGGTGATAACGGTTAGGGCATAGTCATGCATGCTCAGCGTGGCCTGAACCCGCATGTTGAGTTTGCCCTCATCTTCCAGGCGGCGGTATCCCACTAAGGCCCCTCTGCCCGTTTTTGCATCCACAATGGAAGTGACGCCGACCTGGCGCAGGTCCTCCAGTCCCTTGGTCAAACCCTGGTACCAGGATTCGTCACTGGGAATGGGGATGAACTTGCCAACCAGAGCAACTGCTTCTTCGGAAAGGTACCCGGTTGCCTCGCCGGTCTTGGAATCGCGGTCAATCACGCCGCCCTCGGGATTCGGCGTGTCCCTGGTTATGCCGGCAAGTTCGAGGGCTTTACTATTGACGGTCACGTTGTGGCCACTTGCTGCCACCAGCAGAACGGGCCGGTCTGCCACGACCGCATCGATGAATTCCTTGGGCATTTTCCCGTCGGGTGGAAACAATGTGTCAGACCACTGCTTGCCGCGGATCCATTTTTTCTCCGGGTGTTCGGCTGCATAAGATTTGAGCGCGGCCTGAATTTCCTCTTTGGTCAGGGAGGCAGGAAAATCGAGCTGACCGTCAATCTTATAAGCGTACGGATAAGCCGGATGAACATGGACGTCGTGAATTCCGGGCATGGCGAACTTGCCGCCGAGGTCGATCACCTCGGTGTGTTTGCCAATGAATTTCTTGACATCGGTATTGGAGCCTACTTTGATAAATCTGCCGTCCTTGATGGCAACGGCTTCGGCCCAGGCGTTCTTTTCATTTACGGTGTAGATCTTCCCATTTTTGTAAACGGTGTCGGCAGGTTCTCTGGTCTTTGCATTGCCGAAGCTGGCGAGAGTTAGTAACAGCATCCCGACGGCTATCGGGGCTTCCAGCCATTGCAGCTTCGAGTTTTTCATTGTGTTCTCCTTTGCGCCTGTAGTTAAGCTGGTCTACTGCGGCCCACGTTTGTAAATCGTCTTACCGTCCTTGACCGTTTCCAGCACTTTGATGCCGATGATCTTCGCGGGCTCAATGGTCAACGGGTTGTCGGACAAGATGACCAGGTCCGCCACTTTACCGGCCTCGATCGATCCCTTGGTGTTTTCCTCGAAGTGCTGGTAGGCGGGCCAGATCGTCATCGCTTTGAGCGCGATGATCGGCTCTAAGCGCTGCTTTGGCCCGAGCACGTACCCGGTGCGCGTGGTGCGATTGACGGCGCTGTCAAAAATCCGCATGGAATTCGGAAAGGTTACCGGCGCGTCGGAGTGGATGCTGAATTTCATTCCGTTCTCCAGCGTCCATCCGGTCGGCGAGATATTCTCCGCGCGCTCCGGCCCGGCCACCGACTGCCGATGCCAGTCGCCCCAGTAGAAGGTATGCATGGGATAGAGCGACGGGAAGATGCCAAGTTCCTTGAGCTGTGGGACTTGATCGGCGCGCAGATACTGGCCGTGGATCAGGACGGTGCGGCGGTCGGCACCCGGATAGGCAGCGGCGGTTGCGCGGACCGTCTTGATGAGTTGGTCGATCGCGGCGTCGCCGTTGGCGTGGGTCAGCATCTGCCAGTTGTTCTGATAAGCCAACGAATACCATTTCAGCGCCTCAGCGTCGGTGAAGGCGGGATAGCCGGCGTAGGTTTTCTTTTGCCCGGCTGGAACTTTGAAATAGGGCACTGTGAACCATGCGGTCTTGCCTTGCGGCGATCCGTCGAACGTAAGCTTCACCCCGCCAATGCGGAAGTGATCGGCGTAGCTGCGTGACATCAGCGGCCCGTGCAGGATCGGATCGTCACCCATGGCGGCGATATCGGCGTAGGAGACAATATCAACCTTGAACGCGCCCGACTTTGCGATTGCCGGCAGTGCCTTGAGCGTCGCGAGGTCGGTCTTGCCGTCCTGGACCGTGGTGAAGCCGTTGGAGATGTAACTCGCTTCGCCTGCCTGGAGCTGGGCGACCGTCTCTTCCGGAGTGAACTTCGGTATCATCTTGTACGCGATGGCGAAATGCGCGTTCTCCTCCATCACGCCGCTCGGAGTCTTGCCGTCAGCTTCGCGCTCGATCACGCCCCCTGCGGGGTTGGGGGTCTTGGCAGTGATCCCCATCATCGCCAGTGCTTTGCTGTTATAGACGCCGATATGTCCCGACTGATGGATCGCCACAATGGGCAACTCGGTTGAGACAGCGTCGAGCTCGTGTCGTGTCGGGTGGCGATGCTCGGCAAGCTGCGAATCGTCGTAGTTCATTCCGATCACAACCTGATGCGCTTTGACCAACGGGGAAGTCGCGATGTAGTCGCGCAGGGTCTGTTGCAGAGCCGGAATCGTGTTGACGGGCCCATCGGGCGCGGGCAGTAGATTGGCCGAACTCGCCTGCAGGCCGATGATCGAGAAATGGCTGTGTGCGTCCACAAATCCGGGGATCATGGTCTTGCCGCCGAGATCAATCATCCGGGTCGTCGCGCCTTTGTGGTTCTTCTCAATCTCGGCGCGCGAACCCACCATGAAGATTTTGCCGTCTTTGATGGCAACGGCTTCGGCGCTGGGCTGCTCGTCGTTGACGGTGATGATGGGGCCGCCGAAATAAATCGCGTCGGCAGTGGAAGCGGCGTCGGGCGAGGAATTGCAGCCCAGGCTGAAGGCCAGCAACAGCGCGCCTAGTATAAGCCCTATCTTCTTTTGCATACTTCTCCTTAATTCTCAATTCGTTTGGTCCTCGGGTCGGTCAGCGCCAGAAGCGGGAAGCTCAGCGGCCTCCTGCGTTCCCCACGGTGAGGTTCTTGTAGAGCTTGCCGTCCTTCATGATGACGATGAAGTTCTTCGCGGGATCGGCGACTAGGTTGATGTCCGCGATCGGATCACCGTCCACCAGCAACAGATCGGCAAGCGCGCCTTCCTCCACCACGCCGAGCTTGCCAGGATAAGGGCTGCGCGGGCCGGAAAGAGCCAACAGTTCCGCGTTGTCGGCCGTGGCCATTTTGAGCGCCTCGGCTGGTGAGTACCAGCGTACCATTTTCGCCAAAGACGCGCCTTGCAACACCGAGTTTTCTGTGCTGAACAGGTTGTCGGTACCCCAGGCCGTCTTGATCTTGTACTTCTTCGCCAAGGAGTAGGCAGTGTCAGTCCCGCCGAACATCTGCAACTGCTTCACGCGGTTCGGCGAACCTTCGGGATACGCCGACGGCCGGTCGTCGGTGAATGGCTGCAGGCTCCACCAAATGCCTTTCTCCGCCATCAGCTTCACCGTCGCCTCGTCCAGCAACTGGCCGTGGTCAATACACTTGACTCCTGCCTCGATCGCCTGGCGCACGGCGCGCGGGGTGTACGCATGGACCGTTACATAAGTGCCCCAGTTCTCCGCCGCCTCCACCCCGGCGCGTAACTCCGCGACAGTGTATTGCGTAACGTCGAGGGGATCGTAGCTCGACGCCACCCCTCCACCAGCCATCATCTTGATTTGCGACGCGCCCAATGCGAGCTGTTCGCGGGCGCGTCGCCGCACCATATCCGCACTGTCGGCGATGGCGGAACCGCCGACTCGCTCGATGAAGGTGAAGTCGCCGGGACGCGCGGGCAGATCGGTGGGCAGGCGGAAATCGCCGTGACCGCCGGTCTGCGAAATGAAGGCCCCCGACGGCCAGATACGCGGCCCCGGCACCAGACCCAGGTCAATGCCGCGCTTGAGCCCGAACACCGGTCCGCCCAGATCGCGGATGCTGGTGAAGCCACGCATGAGCATGTCATTTGCGGCCTTCACTGCGGCGACGTTGATGAACCCAAGATCGCTGGTCAGCGCCGCCACTTGCGGAATGGTCGCGAACATCAGGTGGGTATGCGCGTCGATCAGCCCGGGCATGAGGGTGCGGCCTTTGCCGTCGATGAGTGTGGTCTGCGCGCTCCGGTCAGTGGGGATCGCCGTGGCCGAGATTTTCTCGATCTTGTTTCCCCGGACCAGGACATTGGAAGGCGCCGAGAGTGTCCCGCTTTTGCCGTCGAAGATGCGAACGTTCTGGAATAAAACGGTCGAAGGCGCAGGATCCTGAGCCAGTGCGGAACCCGCAAAGCACACCGCAATAAGGGCAATCGCGATGCCCGCCGCTGATGCAAACTCTCCATGTCGTGCGATGTTTCGCTTCACGTTCAAGTTCTCCTTTTGTGTCTTACTGAGACTTCGATTCGAATCGCGCAAGCACTTTTTCGCCGTCACGCAACTCGAGCGTTTCACCGGCGATGCGGTAGCTCGAGGTCGCTTTGAGAGCTTCGACGAACGCCTGCTCCTGCTTCATCAGCGGCTCCAGGCAGGCCATCATGGTTAATGCCATGGGTTTGAAGCGGAGCGCGTCCTTTTCCAGTTCGTACGTTCCGGCCATCCGATTGCAACCGGTTGATCCGGCCACTTTCCTGCCTTCAGCAGTCAGCACTAGACTCGCTTGCCTCGCCCCCGGCGCGGCGGCTACGGGCGCGCCACCGAGTTCGGTCACCTTCCAGTCCGTTCCTTCCAGTGGGGGCGGCGTTTCATTAGACGGGCATCGCTGATTCGGCAAGGAGCGGTCAAACTTGTTGATGACGACTACTTCTTGTTTGCCACTGCCTTCCATCCTTGGGCGCATGGCGAAATGCCCGTCGAAGGAAACCAGAAGAGGGCTCCCCGGTCCGACACCCGATGCGGAATAGGCGCGCTCAAGAGCGGCATTGTCCTTCTCTTGCGCAACTGGCCAGCGGGCGCCAGTCAGGCACTCGGTAAGCAGTCCGGCATCGGCCATGTAGACGAATTCGCCGGTCATGCGGAAGGGGTCAGCGACGGGGTCAACCTCGGCAGCCTTCTTCAAGTCGTAGTTCAGTTTGGAAACGATCTCGTGGCCTTCGTTGTCGAGTTGGCGGAGCGTGTCTGGGTCTTTGACCGTAAATTGTTGGGCCGCCTCCTTCCCGCCGCGAAGAACCAGCCGGACGCCGCCGTCTTCCAGAGACCAGCGGCCAAGGTCGTAGAACGGTTTGCCCTTCCCGCGGTACTTTGTGCGCGCCAGGAAAATGCCGTCCGGACGGAGGGTCAGGGTGAATCGTATTCCGGCGCAGTCGGCGCAGGGCCAGTCACCTGAAAACGTGGCCGGCGTCGTGAACTGCGTCGCACGTGTCGGTTCAGACGGGTTGGGAGTTCGATCCGCACTGATAGGCCGCACCACGATCTCAATCTCCATCGGTGCGCCCCGGGTAATGACTGGATACGACGTGGTGGAGGCGAAGATCGTTTCACCGCCCGCCTTGATGGTTGCCCGGGCCCCGTACCTATGGGCCGGGTTTATGTCAGCCGCCGCGTAGGGAATGCGGAACGCGATTGGTACCTGTTTCCCCTCGCTGGGAACGCTGGTTTCGGCGATAACCTTGGCCGGTACATCCTGCAGCGACACGTCCTGCAGTTGCACATTGACCACGGCGTCCGGCGGAAGCGCCATGCGCTGCAGGTAGGTGACGGTACCGGTGACTGCGCCGGACGCGCCGCTTTGTCCCCAGGACAAGTCACCGAGAAACACTACGGCAAGCGCCGCTGCAAAGATTGCGGTCTTGTGTAACATCTCGTTCTCCGTGGGCTCCGGGGACTAAGCGCTCCCGGAACGCTGAATGCGTTGCTTAGGCGGTCTTGGACTTGTAGATGTGATACAGCCAGAGCAAGAGAAGCGCGCCCGCAAACGACATGATGAAGCCCGCCGACTGGCCTTCCTGGTACCAGCCAACTAAACGGCCCAGAAAGCTCGCGACCAGCGAACCTGCGACTCCGAGCGCCATGGTGACGAAAATCCCGCCCGGATCCTTGCCCGGCATCACAAACCTCGCCAGGCCACCCACGATCAGACCGATCAGTCCTTCCCAAACGAAGTGAAGCATCTTCTCCTCCTTAGCTTAATAACCTTTGTGTACCTTTGCGTCCTTTGTGGTTAAAGCACTTGAAAGCATCAAAGGAAAGAATTTTCAACCATCCGCCGATCACTTGATGCTGCCGGCGCAATTCCATGTTTATCTACCCTGAACTAAATAACTCTGGCCCGGCGGATTTACAACTGGGAACTTTGACAGGGGTAGGGTTTGGGGTTCGCGTGGGAGCCTGCCGGAATATCTGGTGGACGGTGGATCTACGGCGTGGTCAAGAGGTGCTCTTTCATTGCAAATCTCACCAGATCGGAGTTCGTCTTGAGGCCGAACTCTTCCATGACTCGATATTTGTGGAATGCCACCGTCCGAGCGGCAACATGGAGAACCGTGGCCGCTTCTTTCATGGTCCGGCCTTCCGCCAACAACTGGAGTACCTCGCGCTGACGCGGGGTTAGGCTCTTGACCCGCGCCGGACGGGGATCACGGACGAATTCCTCCACCAGTCTTTGGGCAACCCGCGGGGTCACGTAGGATCTCCCCTTCAGAACTTCCCGAATCGCTTCGACCAGTTCCGAACCGGCAGAGGTCTTGAGCAGGTATCCGGACGCCCACTCCCGAAGCGCTTCGGCGGCGATCTCATAGTCTTCGTTCATGGTTAGTACGATCAGCCTGGTCCGAGGGATGAGTTTCTTGAGTTCCCGTCCTGCGTCCATGCCGTTGAGCAAGGGCATGCCAAGATCGAGCACAACCACGTCAGGCTCCAACTGGGGAGCAACCTGCAGCAGCGTGCGTCCGTCCGAAACCGTCCCCACGATGTCAAATTCGGGTTCGAGTAACTTCTTGAA
>Ga0075018_10000494_pt1 | contig 12207 bp, 8 predicted proteins | sample ColStrG_CSR_2014_FD_71471 | JGI IMG/M metagenome (GOLD analysis project Ga0075018, IMG submission 71471) | Freshwater sediment microbial communities in response to fracking from Pennsylvania, USA - Cold Stream Run_MetaG_CSR_2014 | ecosystem: Environmental > Aquatic > Freshwater > Creek >... | reverse complement strand
GTGTATGCATGGCACGCCCTGCCGGGGGCGCTGGAAAAACTTACGCCCCCCGGCGAGCACGCGACCGTAATAGAGAGAACCGGCGGGATTGAAAAAGGGGCGCGCGTGGTGCTGCAATTCGGGCGATGGCCTTTCCAAAGGCGCTGGGTTGCGGAGCACGGTGATTTTGAGGAGGGGCGTTATTTTTCGGATGTCCAGGTTTCGGGGCCATTCGCGTTGTGGAAGCACACGCATTCTTTTTTGCCGGACGGGGCGGCCGCTTGTTTTCTGGAAGATCGCGTCGAGTACGCACTTCCATTTGGGGTCCTTGGGCGGATTTTTGCGGGCTGGTACGTGCGGAGGAAGCTCGCGAAGTTATTTGAATATCGCCATGAGGTTACGGCGCGCGAATTTCGCGAACGTGGGGCTGGCGATTGATTGGCCATCGTAGGAGCACTATTGGAAAGCCGCCGGCGGGACGCCGGCGCCACTTGGCGGTCAGTCGCTTTCCTGAGTGACGATGTGCACGTCTACGGCGGGGGCGTCGCGCAGGAAGCGGTGGATGGCGGTCATGTAGAGATACTTTCTCCACCCTTCCACCGCGGAGCGGCCGAAGATGACCTGCGTCACATGTTTTTCTCGCACGAACTCCGCTGTGGCGGAGGACACATCCTTGCCGGTTAATTTCACTACCTTCGCGCCCAAGCTCTCTGAAAATTGAATGTTGGCCTGAAGCGAATTTCTGTCCTGTTCAGTCGTGTCCTGGCCGATGTCCACATAGATTGCGTAGAGTTCGGCGTCCATGCGGCGCGCCATGCGGGCGGCGCGCGCGATCAAATATTGCGCGCGGGGATTGGAGCTGAAGCATACGGCAAGACGTTCCCGCACCGGCCATGGATCGTGAATATCTTTCTGATCCATGTAGGTTTCGAGGCTGCGGTCCACCTGTTCGGCTACCTGGCGCAGGGCCAGTTCGCGCAGCGCGATCAGATTTCCGCGGCGAAAGAAATTCTTCAACGCCTGGTCCACCTTTTCGGTGTGGTACACCTCGCCGCGCCGCATTCGGTTTTGCAGCGCTTCCGGGGTCAGGTCAACCATTACGATTTCGTTGGCGTGTTCGAGCACCCAGTCCGGGACTGTTTCGCGAATTTTGATTCCGGTGATCGCGCCCACGGTGGGCGCGATGCTTTCGAGGTGCTGCACGTTCACGGTGGAAAGCACTTCCATCTTCGCCTCGACCAGATCCAGCACGTCTTCGTACCGCTTGCGGTGTTTGCTGCCGGGAATATTCGTGTGCGCCAATTCGTCGACCAACACCACGCGCGGATTTCTTGTCTTGATCGCGTCCGGATCCATTTCCTCGAAGATCGTGCCTTTGTATTCGATTTTACGGCGGGGAACCTGTTCGAGCTGCGTGGCCAGTTCCGCGATGCCTTTCCTACCGTGTGTTTCGACGAAGCCGATCACCACGTCTTCACCGCGGCTGCGCCGCCGGATTGCTTCGCTGAGCATGCTGAATGTCTTGCCGACGCCGGGGGCGTAGCCCAGAAACAGCTTAAGGATTCCCTCGATTCGCTCTTTTGGGGATACTTCTTCCAGCCACTGATCGGGGGTCTTTGTCATTGCAGATATTCTCGTTCATTTTGCCCAGGAAATGCTAGGCTTGAATCGTCCAGTGAAAAGAAATCTGCCCACGATCCTTGCCCGATACGCAGCCGCTCTGGCTGGTGTGGTGGCCATCACCTATTTCTACCAGCACACGCACCGGTTCAATGCGACCACCATCGCGTTCACCTATTTGCTAGCCATTCTCGGGGTTTCCGCTCTTTGGGGGCTATGGATTTCCGTTTTTATGTCCCTGGCTGCAACGCTGGCCTACAATTATTTTTTCCTGCCGCCCATCGGCACTCTTACTATTGCCGACCCGCAGAACTGGGTCGCCCTAGTGACGTTTCTCGTGACCTCCGTGCTGGCCAGCAACCTCTCAACGCGTGCGCGCAACCAGGCCGCCGAGGCCAATCGCCGCCGCCATGAAGTCGAGCGTCTCTACCGGTTCAGCCAGCGCCTTTTGAGCGCCGGAAATCCCATCGAATTGCTCAACGCCATTCCGCGCCAGATCGTGGAGACATTTGAAGTGGGCGCGGCGGCGCTGTTTTTGTCCGACAAGCAAAAGGTATATCGCTCCGGCATTAATTTGCCTCAGCTGGACGCGGCGTTTTTGAAAGCGGTGATCGCGCGCGAAGAACTGCAGATTGACAGCGAGCACAGCGTCTGTTTTGCGCCGCTCCGGCTCGGCTCACGAATTCTGGGCAGCATGGGAATTTCCGGTCCCGTGCTATCGCGGGAATCCCTGGAAGCCATGGGGACGTTGATCGCCGTGGCCGTTGAGAGGGCGCACGCCATCGAAATGGTGGGAAAGACGGAAGCGGCTCGCGAGGGCGAACGATTGAAGTCGGCCCTCCTCGACGCAATTACGCACGATTTCCGTACTCCGCTTACCTCCATGAAGGCGTCCGTCACCACCCTGCTTTCTCCGGCCAAACTGGACGGCGAACAGCGGGAAGAATTGCTTCACGTGATCGACGAAGAGTGCGACCGGCTGAATCGCCTGGTCGGCGAAGCCGCGGAGATGGCGCGCCTCGAAGCCGGTGAGGTCAAGCTTCAGCTTGGCCCCGTCCGCGCGGATGAATTGATCTCCGGCTCGCTGGACGTCTGCAAAGGCGTGCTGGGAACGCGTCCGATCCGGATCGAATTGAAAAATCCGGGGCTCCGTGTCCGAGCCGATGTGGCCCGCGCCAGGGAAGTCCTCGTCCACTTGATTGAGAACGCAAATCTGTATTCCTCCCCGGACACTTCCATTACCATTGGCGCCGAGGAAAAAGACGAATTCGTGCAGTTCAACGTGTCTGACCGGGGCCCGGGAATCGGCGACGCCGAACTCGGCCTGATTTTCGACAAATTTTACCGTGGCACAGACCAGCGCTACCGCGTGCAGGGCACGGGCATGGGTCTGCCCATCGCAAAGGCGATCGTTGAGGCGCACGGAGGAACGATCGGAGTGATCAGCCAAGTGGGGCAGGGGTCTGTGTTTTCGTTTACCTTGCCCATCTTGAGAGGGACGACGGAACAAAAATGAGCACACCCACGATACTGGTTGTGGATGACGAGCCGCAGATCCGCCGCGTGATGCGCACCACGCTGTCCAGCAACGGCTATACGGTGCTGGAGGCGAAGGGCGGGGACGAAGCGCTCGAAATGATGAGGAAGGAGCGGCCAGAGCTCGTTCTGCTGGACGTCAATATGCCGGGCAAGAGCGGCCTGGACACATGCCGCGAAATCCGCGACCAGTCCGATGTCGCCATCATCATGCTCACCGTCAGGAACACGGAGCACGACAAAGTGCTCGCGCTCGATGCAGGCGCTGACGACTACGTAGTAAAACCTTTCGGGATGGAAGAGTTGCTCGCGCGCATTCGCGCGGCCTTGCGGCGCACTTCGCTCGCGGAGGCTGTTCCCCCGTACATGTCCAGCGATCTGGAAATTGATTTTGAGCGAAGGAAGCTGGTGGTGCAGGGCCGCCCGGTGCGGTTGACTCCGAAGGAATTTGAGCTGCTCCGTCACCTCGTGGCGAATCAGGGCAAGCCCCTCGAGCATCGCCGGCTCCTGCAAGCCGTCTGGGGTCCGGATTATGGCGATGAGACGGAATACCTGCGCGTATTCATCAACCAGCTGAGGAAGAAGATTGAGCCTGACCCGGCACATCCCAAGTACATCCATACGGATCCGTGGGTGGGGTACCGATTCGAGCCGGTGGAACCCGTTCCCGGGAAGGCGAAGAAAAAGTAGGACAGGCGTTCAGCCTGTCAGCTTTTCTGCCCCGCAGGCAAAAGTCAAAATCAGAAAGGCTGAAGAGCCTAAGTGTTGACTCGCTTTTTGCACTGTGTCACCACAATATATTGTGGTCAGAGAATTATCGCATTCAACAAATCATTGCATTCACCAAATAATCGCAGAAACGAGTTCTCACCCAGACTGTTTAGCCTGTCCCTTTTGACTTTTGCCTGCGGGGCAGAAAAACAGACAGCCTGAAGCCCGTCCTACTTGTGCAGGGGATGCGTCGTATCCAGCTCCAAATTCAGCTCCAGCACGTTCACGGTGGCTTCCCCCAAAAATCCAAGCTGTCTTCCCGCGGTGTGCTTCGCAATCAGCGCGCGGACGTCCTCTTCGCTCATGTTGCGTTCGTGCGCGACGCGCGGAACTTGAAACGCCGCGGCTTCCGGCGAAATGTGCGGGTCAAGCCCTGATCCCGAAGTTGTAACCAGATCCATCGGAACCGGTGTGCCGGGATTTTCCGCCTGCGCTTTCTGAATGTCCCCGTTCATGCGGTCAATCAGCATTTTATTTGTTGGCCCGAGGTTCGAGCCGCTGGAGTTGCCCGCGTCGTAACCCGCGTTCCCAGCGGCGGAAGGCCGCGAACGAAAATATCCCGGCGAAGAAAACGGCTGGCCGATCAGGCGCGAGCCGACAAGCTTTCCGTCAGCGGTGATGAGGCTGCCGTTGGCCTGCGCGGGAAAGATCACTTTCGCCAGAGCGGTCACGACGAAGGGATAGATGATCCCGAGCAGTACGGTCGTTACGACGGTCATCAAGATTGCAGTCACAAAATGTTTTTTCATGGCGGTATCCTCAATTCCTTTTCTAGGCCAGGCCGATACGGGTGATGATCATGTCAATCAGCTTGATTCCGATGAACGGCGCAATGATTCCGCCTGCGCCGTAGACGAGCAGGTTCCAACGCAAGAGCGCGGAAGCGCCCATGGGACGGTACTGCACGCCTCGCAGCGCCAGCGGCACGAGTGCCACGATAATCAGCGCATTGAAAATCACGGCGGACAGGATCGCCGACTGCGGCGTTTTCAATCCCATGATATTCAGCGCCTCCAGCACCGGAAACGCGCCGGCGAACATGGCGGGAATGATGGCGAAATATTTGGCAACGTCATTGGCAACGGAAAATGTGGTGAGCGCGCCGCGGGTGATCAGCATCTGCTTGCCGATTTCCACGACTTCGATCAGCTTGGTCGGGTTGGAGTCAAGGTCAACCATGTTGCCGGCTTCCTTGGCCGCCTGCGTCCCCGCGTTCATCGCCAAACCCACATCGGCTTGCGCCAGAGCGGGCGCGTCGTTCGTGCCGTCCCCGGTCATGGCGACGAGTTTCCCTTTGGCCTGCTCCTTGCGGATCAGCGCCAGCTTGTCTTCCGGCTTGGCTTCGGCCAGGAAATCATCAACGCCGGCTTCCTGCGCGATGGCTGCCGCGGTCAGGCGGTTGTCCCCGGTGATCATCACGGTGCGGATACCCATGGCGCGTAGGTGATCGAATCGTTCGCGCATGCCGCCCTTAACGATGTCTTTGAGCCGCACCGTGCCCAGGATTCGGCCACTGATCGCGACCAGCAGCGGCGTGGCGCCGGAGCTGGCCACGATTTGCACGGCGTCATCGATCTCCGGCGGAATCGTGCCGCCCAAATCGAGGACATACTTCTTGATCGAGTCAGGCGCGCCTTTGCGGATCGAGCGGCCGTCGAAGTCGACGCCGGACATGCGCGTCTGCGCGGTGAAGGGAATGAAGGTGGCTTCGAGCGAAGAGAGCGGCCGCCCGCGCAAGCCGTATTTTTCCTTCGCCAGCACGACGATGGAGCGCCCCTCGGGAGTTTCATCGGCGAGAGATGCAAGTTGCGCGGCGTCGGCCAGTTCCGCGTCCGTCACGCCCGGAGCGGCAATCAACTCCGTTGCTTGCCGGTTGCCGAGCGTGATCGTTCCCGTTTTATCCAGTAGCAGTGTGTCCACATCGCCCGCAGCTTCCACCGCGCGGCCGGACATTGCCATCACGTTCCGCTGAATCACGCGGTCAATTCCAGCAATGCCGATGGCGGAAAGCAATCCGCCAATGGTCGTGGGGATCAGGCACACGAGCAGGGACCACAACACGAAAGCGCTCTGCGGCGCGCCGGAATAGATGGCCATGGGTTGAAGCGCCGCGACGGCCAGAAGGAAAATAATCGTCAGGCCGCACAGAAGAATGTTGAGCGCGATTTCGTTCGGCGTCTTCTGCCGTGACGCGCCTTCGACCATCTTGATCATGCGGTCCAGAAACGTTTCGCCGGGATTGGACGTGATGCGAACCTTGATCTCGTCGGAGAGCACGCGCGTGCCGCCCGTAACCGCCGAGCGGTCGCCGCCTGATTCGCGAATCACCGGCGCGGATTCTCCCGTGATGGCGGATTCGTCCACGGAGGCGACGCCTTCGATGACTTCGCCATCTCCAGGCACGAATTGTCCGGCGATAACCACAACCACATCGCCCGCGCGCAGTTTGGAGCCGGAAACCTCTTCCTTGGTGCCATCAGCCTTCAACCGATAGGCCATGGTTTCCGTGCGCGCCTTGCGCAGGGTATCGGCTTGCGCCTTCCCGCGACCTTCCGCCATGGCTTCGGCGAAATTGGCGAACAGGACGGTGAACCAGAGCCACACCGTAATCTGAAATTCAAATCCGAATCCCTGTGTGTGGCGCAGGACGTGGCTTGCAAGCTCCACCGTCAGCAGCGCCGCGCCGATTTCGACGACGAACATGACGGGGTTCTTCATGAGCGTCGCGGGATTCAGCTTCACGAACGAATCCCACGCGGCTCGGCGCGCTATTTCTCCGTCCCAGATCGACTTGCTCTTCCTTACTTGGGCTGTCATGGGTTCTTCCTTAGAAAGTCTTGCCCGCGTACATCAGCAGGTGCTCGAGAATCGGGCCGAGGCTGAGGGCGGGGAAAAAGGTAAGTGCGCCAACAATCAGAATCACAGAGATCAGCAAGCCGCTGAACAGGGGAGTCGTTACCGGGAATGTTCCGGAAGATTCCGGGACATGCTTTTTCCGGACCAGGCTTCCAGCAATCGCCAGCACCGGAATCACCATGAAAAAGCGGCCAAATAGCATCGTGGTCGCGAGCGTCGTGTTGTACCAAAGGGTGTTGGCATTTAGTCCGGCGAACGCCGAGCCGTTGTTCGCGCCCGCTTCCGCATAGGCGTAGAAAATTTCCGAGAGGCCATGCGGTCCCGCGTTGGCAAGGCTGGATAGCCCGAACTTGGGCGCGACCACGGAGATAGCGGTGAACGTCAGGACCATCAGTGGATAAATTAAAACCGTGAGCATGGCCATCTTCACGTCAAAGGCTTCGATCTTTTTGCCCAGATACTCCGGCGTGCGTCCTACCATCAGCCCCGCGATGAACACGGAGAGGATAATGAACACGATGATTCCGTAGAGGCCGGAACCGACTCCTCCGAATACGACTTCTCCCAGCAGGATGTTGATGAGTGGAATCATTCCGCCGAGCGGTGTAAAGGAATCGTGCATCGAATTGACCGCGCCGCAGCTTGTATCCGTCGTGACCACGGCCCAGAGCGCCGAATTTGCGACGCCGAAGCGAACTTCCTTGCCTTCCATGTTTCCGGTGGTCTGTAGATGGTTCGCCGAAGTCAGTACCAGCGGATTTCCGCGGGCTTCGGCTGAGTATGCCGCCGTGATGCCCACGAGAAACAGGATCGCCATCGCGCACCACACCGCCCAGCCGTGGCGCGGCGAGCCCGTCATCTGGCCGAGCGTGTACGTCAGTGCCGATCCGATCGCAAAAATCAAAACCATCTCAAAGAGGTTCGTGAGAGGCGTGGGATTTTCATACGGGTGCGCGCTGTTGGTATTGAAAAAGCCGCCGCCGTTGGTTCCCAGTTCCTTGATCATTTCCTGCGAAGCGACTGGCCCTTGCGCGATGGTCTGTTCTTTGACGATCTGCGTGGTGGCCTTGCCGCTCGAATCCGTGGTCTGCACAGTCTGTGGATCGACGAGTTGCGCGGTATCGTAAGGCTTGAAATTCTGCGGCACGCCCTGCCAGACGAGGAACAGCGCGCCCAGGATGCAGATCGGCATCAGCACCCAAAACGTCGCACGTGTCATGTCCACCCAGAAGTTACCGAGTGTCTCCTGCTCGCGCCGCGCGATTCCTCGGACAATGGCGATAGCTAAAGCGATGCCGACGGCCGCGGAGAGGAAGTTGTGGTAGGCGAGGCCGGCCATTTGCGTCAGGTACGACATGGTCGTTTCGGGCACGTACGCTTGCCAGTTCGTGTTGGTTGTAAATGAAGCGGCCGTATTGAACGCCAGATCGGGCGGTACCGCCGCCAGATTCTGCGGATTGAGCGGCAAATGGTTCTGCACGCGCTCGATCAAGTAGGTCACGAACATCGTGATGCCGCTGAAGACCAGCATCGCGCCGGCGTACTCGGTCCAGCGCATCTCTTTGGTTTCGTCGACGCCCGTCAATTTGTAGACGAGCTTTTCGATTGGGCGCAGGAGCGGATCGAGGAGCGTCTTTTCCCGGTTGAAGACGCGCGTCATAAACGAACCGAGCGGTTTCGTGAGCGCAAGCACCACCAATAGAAAGAACAGTATTTGGAACCAGCCGTTGTTTGTCATGGTCAGAATTTTTCCGGACGCAGCATCGCGTACACGAGATATCCAAGCAATCCCACACACACCGCTAGTGATACGACGGTATCGAGCATTTGTCCTTACCTCAATTCATCGCAAAATGTTACGTACAGAACGCACAGCGCAAAGAAAACCACGGTTGAAATTGTGAAGATCGTGTCCAACATTCCGGCGTTCCTTTCTTGCTTATCGAGCATCCTACTCCACGGCCCCTAAAGCTCGGGCCGCTTACTTTGTGGAAAACCGTTTCACGGGCGCTTCCGCCCGCTGCCCGGTGGATACCCTGCGTGCGGGTTTCCTCATATATCGGTCCATCGGCCGAAACGGAATCACCGAGAGGCCACCTTGCGCGCTGTGAGAAATCAGGTGCGTGATAACCGCCACGGTGGCCCAGTTGCTTTCCCTTATTTCTTCAGCAGATTGTCGCGCTCTGTGGTCGGGCCGATGTCCCTCCATCCAAAAATGCGCCAGGACGTACACCAGGAAAATGACGCCCATGGCATTCAGCGTGAAAAAAATAGTCATAGCCATTGGACCCCCCTTTTTAGCGCAGCCTGCTTCCCGATTTGGGCTGGGAAGGTTGCATTGCCTTGCAAAAACATCTTGCGACTTCCCGAGTTAGGAAGTCGTGCACAGCCTATAAGGATTCTGTAAGACGAAGATCAGGTTTCCTAGGTCCTCTTGTTTCAACAAGCTTGCGACTCTAGAATGGTTATCTCTTGTTTATGTCCTCCAATCGTTGGAGTCACCGTTCTGGACGCATCGCGTTTTTCCTGTTCCTTGCGATTCTTCCCGGTGTGCATGCATATTCCCAGGATCGTGCGGACTGCCGCGCCTTCCGTAGCGCTCTGCTTCACTCTTCCGTGCGATATTGTGTTTATTTGCCGCCCAGCTATTTCGCGGCGGATGCGAAAACCACAAAATATCCGGTGTTATACCTGCTGCACGGGCTCGGCGGGAACGAGCAGTCCATCGCGTTGGATGGGGAGTGGACCGGCCTGCAGGATTTGCGCCGCCAAAATAAGGTCGGCGAATTTGTGGTTGTGGCGCCAGACGGATGGGATTCGTTTTACATCAACTCGCGGGACGGAAAAACTCCGTACAATGATTTCCTTATTCGTGAATTTATTCCCTACATCGAGCGCGCTTACCGCATCCGGGCCACGCGCCACGCTCGTGGGATTACCGGATTTTCCATGGGCGGGTACGGCGCGCTGCGCCTGGCGTTCGCGCATCCGGAACTGTTCGGTTCCGTCAGCTCCCATAGCGGGGCATTGACCCGTGAGGCGCCGCAGGGAGTGATCGCCGGCGCATCGACCGGCAATCTGGCGGGGGAACTCCTGGCAAGTGTGTTTGGCGATCCGATCGACCGTCCCTTTTGGGATCTAAACAGTCCCTACGTGCTGGCGCGGAAAAATGTGGCGCTCGTTCAGAAAATGAAAATCTATTTTGATTGCGGCACGGAAGATTCGTACGGTTTTTACCGCGGCGCAAAGGAATTGCATCAGACATTGGATTCCCTGAAAATCCCCCACGAATTTCATCTCTACCCCGGCGGCCACTCCGTTTCCTATCTGCTGCCGCATCGTGACGCGTCGTTCGAGTTCCACTGGCGCGAATTTCAGCTCGCGAACTGAGGCGAAATCATCCTTCTGTGCGCGTTGGCTTTGGACGTCGCTCCGGTTGACCACCCAGTGGCGCAGGCTTCAGCCTGTGGGTTTTGGTCAGGGCGGAGCAGTCTCTAATCCGACCAACCCCCGTAGGCTAAACACGCTGCGGAAAAACTCCAAACCTGTCATTCCGAGGGCAGATTTTGCACGAGGAATCTGCTTTTTCCCGGGGATGTGCGAAAAAGCGGATCCCTCGGTCGCCGCGGCGACCTCGGGATGACAACAAAACCTACATTTTCCGCAGCCTGCGAAGCCCGCATTGCTCAAGTGTCATTAATAGTGACAAAATAGTTGATATAGAAAGCGGCGTTAGTGTAGAATCCTGCCCACGCGGGTCGTCCACCTCTTGGATTCTGTATCGCAGCCGTTTGCGCCACGTGCTTACATGCGTGGTTTCGCCCGGCCGCTCAGTTCCAGGCCGTACTGACTTCTCGCCTCTCTCCAGGATTTCTGCCCGCGGGCGTTTGTTCATCGCTCGCAGCGGCCTGAGTGGGAGGCGCTCGTGCGCGCAACTTTAACTGCATGTTTTCGCCAAATCGTCGGTGAGGCCGCGCTTCGCCGCGTTTCCACTCGTACCGTCAAGTTGCTATTTTGCGCGATCTATCTGCTATTGCCGGCGCGGTTGCACGCCCAAGTTGCGGTCACCATTTCGCCGGCGGCGGCCAATCTCCCCACCGGCGGGCGCCAGCAATTCACGGCAACGGTAACGGGCGCGACCGATACCTCTGTAACCTGGACGATACTCGAGGGAGCACCCGGCGGGTCCATCAGCACCACGGGACTCTACTCGGCGCCGTCTATCCTCGGGGCCTTCCACGTGGTTGTCACCAGCAACGCGAATAGTTCCCAGAGCGCCACCGCAATCGTAACGATGTCCGGATTCATTCATTCCGGGTTGCTGTATCCCGGCGCATGCACGGCCACTCTTCTTGCGGCTGGCCAGGTGCTCTACACAGGCGGCCAATCCGCAGCTTCTCCCAGCGGACTACAGTCCCTAACGAGCAACGCAGAAATTTATGATCCGGTAGTACTGACCTCCACGCCCACAGGCAATACGACGATTGCACGTTGCGGCGCGACGGCAACTTTCCTGAAGAGCAACGGCAAAGTCCTTCTGGCCGGCGGCCAAACGATTGGTGGAGCCACAGCCGCGGCGGAGCTTTACGATCCCATCGCCGGGACGTTCGCTTCCACCGGCGGCATGAGCGTGGCGCGCACCGGCCACACGGCGACGTTGCTTTCGAGCGGAAAGGTCCTCATCGCCGGAGGAGGGAATTGCAATTCGAGCTGCGCCTATTTCAATACGGCCGAGATTTATGATCCTGCCTCTGGCACCTTTACCGCTACTACGGGGGCACTGGCCGTGGCGTACTCGGGCGCATCCTCGGTCCAGTTAACCTCGGGAAAGATTTTGATCGCCGGAGGAACGCGCGACGGCGCGAACGTCAATAGCATCGCGGAGATTTACGATCCGAACACGGATTCGTTCACGCAGACAGGGGCGATGGTCATTCCCCGCGTGGCATTCGCCGCTACAGTTTTGCAAAATGGCAAGGTCTTGATTGCGGGAGGAGAATCCAGCGCCGGCGCCTTGCTTCCGGCAGCGGAATTATTCGATCCCTCCACGGGAACATTTTCGGCGACAGGAAACCTGAATATTGCGCGCGATTTTCATTCTGCTTCGTTACTGAACAACGGGCGAGTTCTGATCGCCGGTGGGACGCTCGCGGCTCCTTCGCTCACAAGTGCCGAACTCTACGATCCGACCAAGGGAACCTTCGAGCTGACTGGCAGCCTGCAGGAATCAAGATCGGGCCCCATGGCGACGGTACTCACGACCGGCACCGTCCTGATCGCAGCCGGGGATGACAGGCAACTCCTCGGGAGCATCGAAGCATACGATCCTGCCACGGGCCAATTCACGAGCCAAAGCGTGTTCATGAAGGTTGCGCGAACCGGACATGCGACGACGGTGCTCGCCGACGGGCGCATCCTTCTGACCGGCGGGCAGGACGCCAATAC
>Ga0075018_10000493_pt1 | contig 12221 bp, 11 predicted proteins | sample ColStrG_CSR_2014_FD_71471 | JGI IMG/M metagenome (GOLD analysis project Ga0075018, IMG submission 71471) | Freshwater sediment microbial communities in response to fracking from Pennsylvania, USA - Cold Stream Run_MetaG_CSR_2014 | ecosystem: Environmental > Aquatic > Freshwater > Creek >... | reverse complement strand
GGCACGGGGGGCACGGGCACGACGGCTTCGGACGCCGTGGTCTGGTCGGGCTCGGCGTCGCAGGCGGGCTGGTGCCGAGCCCGTCGGCGCTGCTGGTGCTCCTCGCCGCGATCGCGTTGGGGCGCACCGCGTTCGGCGTCGTGCTCGTCCTGGGCTACGGCCTCGGGATGGCGCTCGCGCTGACGCTGGCCGGGCTGCTGCTCGTCCGCATGCGCAACCGCATCGCCACGCAGGCGACACGCGGGCGGCTCGCGCGGCTCGAACCCCTGCTGGGGCACCTGCCCATCCTCACGGCCCTCCTCGTCATCCTCGTCGGCACCGGCCTGGTGCTGCGCGCACTCTCCGGATCGGTGTGAACCCAGCCATGACGCATTCGACCTCCCCCTCGACGCCCGGCGACACCGGTCCGGGCCGGCCCCGCCGCCGCTCGACGCGCATCGTGCTGGCGCTCGCCGTCGCCGGTGCACTGGCCGCCGCCGTCGCCACGGTCGTGGTCAGCCGACTCGGCGGGGACCCCGCGAACGCACCCGCCGTCTTCGTCACGCAGCCGGACTACCAACCGGGCGCGACGCCGCCCTGCCTCCTCCACCAGGACGAGCAGCCGAACGCCGCCTACCAGGGCGGTGAGGACTCGCAGTCGGTGCCGCAGCTGACGTTCCTCGCCTACTACACGGCCGCCGGGCAGGAGCCGTTCTGCGACGGGCAGCCCGCCACGGACACCGACAAGGCATGGGCGCAGCTGTACGTGCAGCTCACCTCCAACCCGGACAACGTCTCCGCGATCCTCGGCTGAGGCTCCGGGCCGGCTCAGACACACCAACCGGCGCGTCCATCGTCGGGCACCTGCGTCATGCCGGACTCCCGGTCCATCATGGGCGCCGTCTCGACCGGGACGCGGGCACGGCGAGCGAGTGCGCGCTCGCCGATCAGCGGTACGTCCGAGGTGGCGTAGAGGCAGTGGCGGCCGTCCGGCCAGTCTTGCTCGTTCGCCGACCACGCGGACATGACACTTCTTTCCAGGAAACCGCAGTTCACAGACCGACGACGTGCTCACGCGCCCGAGACTGTCGGGCCATCGCGCTTCCATCGCTGCATGACGACGTCCGCATGCCCACCCGATTGCTCCGACTGCGCTGCCGACGATGGGGGGATAGCTGAGCTGGAGGCCGAAGCCGAGCAGCTGCTCGCCCGGCACAACGAGCACTGCGTCGCCGAGGCCCTCCGCGACGCCAACCCCTGCGGCCACGGCCCCGACGACCGTATCGCCGCCGCACAGCAGCTCGGCGACGGTGAGAGTCCTGCCGGTGCCAAGGCGGCCGATCTACGATCCACGACGCATGACCGGCCGGTCATCGACTTGCGCCGGCCAAGGCTATCCGTCGGTGTCGTCGGGGGCGTAGTGCCGTGCGACCTGCGCGAGGCGTTCGGAACGCTGCCCGCGGTGCTCGAGGAGCTGCCCGGCGACGGTGCGTCCGAGCGGCTGCACGCGCGACCATTCCGGTGCCAGCCGCGCACGTGGGGTTCTTCGCGCTCCCGGTGATGGCGGTGCCCGCCGTGCTCGCCCTCACCGGTGTGTCGCCGCGGCGGGCGGCGATCGGGTCCAGGCACCTGTGGGCGATCTGGCTGATCGACAGCCTGGTCGTGGTCTGCTCGCTGTTCGTGATCACCTGGATGACCGCGCTCGGCGCCGTGGTCCGGGCCGGCGCGCCGACCGTCTGGGGATTCGCGATCGCCGTCGGGTACCCGGTCCTGGACTATCTGGGCATCACCGTGCTGGCGCTGGTGTGGGTGACCGGCCGGGTCCCTCCGCCGTTGCGGGTCCAGGTGGCCCTGCTCGGGTCGGGGATCGTCGCGGTCGCGCTGTCGGACAGCGTGTTCGCCTACCTGGTGTCCAGCGGGGCGCAGGAGATGCCGACGATCACCGACGCCGGGTTCATCGCCGGACCGGTCCTGATCGCCCTGGCCGCCGCGGCGCGGCGCGGCTCGGGCCGGGCCGAGGACCCGCGGCGCACGGCCGCGATCGAACGCGCCACCCTCGTGCTGCCCTACCTCCTGGTCGGGGGCATCTGGACGTTGATCACCGTTCAGCTGGTGGTGATGGCCGAGGTCGGTCCGATCGAGCTGGTGACCGGGTGGGTGGCCCTGGTCTTGGTGCTCGTCCGCCAGGTCCTGACCCTGCTGGAGAACAACGCCCTGGTCGCGCAGATCTCCCAGGCCCAGGCCGAGCTGACCCATCAGGCGCAGCACGATCCGTTGACCGGCCTGGCCAACCGCGCGCTGTTCGACACCCGCCTGCGCCGCGCCGCCCAACGCCACCCCGACGAATGCCGCCCGCTCGCGGTGCTGCTGCTCGACCTCGACGATTTCAAGGCGGTCAACGACCGGTTCGGGCACGGCTACGGCGACGAACTGCTCCGCGCGGTCGGGGCGCGGCTGCGCGGAGCTGTGCGCGGGGACACCGCGGCGCGGCTGGGCGGGGACGAGTTCGCGGTGTTGCTCGACCCCGGCCCGGAGGACCCCTACGCGATAGCGGCGCGCATCCACGACCACATCCAGGCCGGCTTTCAACTGCGCGGCCGAACCCTCGCTGTCAACGCCAGCGCCGGCCTGGCCCAGCCGCGACCCGACGAGACCGAGGTGTCCGCCCAGACCCTGCTGCACCGCGCTGACCTGGCCATGTACGCCGGGAAACGGCGCGGCAAGTCGATGCTCGTGCACGACCGGCCTGCGTGTGCCGACGAGGCCATCACCAGCCCGATCGAGCTGCCCCCGCTGACAGCGCCCTCGTGAAGTAGGTCTACCGGGGCGGTCCCAGCGCGAAGATCGTGGCCGGTGAGCCCGAGCCGGCCCGGTTGCGCGGTCCCCCCACCAGCACGTAGGCGCCGGTGGCCGGGATCGAGGCGAGGTTGGTCAGGTTCTCCAGGCTGATCCGGTGCTGGTCATACAGCAGGGTCGACGCGGCGAAGGTGGGATCGGTGCCGAGGTCGGGGCCGAAGGTGTCGGTCCCGAGCGCGCCCCGCACGTCGAGCCGCCGGTTGTCGATCAACCAGCGGACCGCGGCCGTGCTGAATCCCGGCTGATGGGTCACTCCGGCGCTGTCGGCGTTCTCGTAGGCGGGGGTGCCCCAGCGGGACTCCCAACCGGTCCACAAGATCACCGCGGAGCCGCGCGGGATCGCCCCGTAGCGCCGCTCCCACGCCACCAGATCGGCCACGCTCAGGGCGTAGTCGGCGTTGGCGGCGGCCTGTCGCCGAACGTCGATCTTGACTGCGGGCAGGAACAGGTCGGCCGGATCGAGCTGGTCGGCGAGCAGACCGCCCTTCTGGAAGTGCCCGGGGGCGCCCCAGTGGGTGCCGGTGTGCTCGCCTTCCTTGACGTACTGCAGGTAGAACCCGTCGGCGTCGATGGTGGCCGCCGTTTCCAGGGTGAATGCCGGATCGCCTGGGAAGATCGGCGTCGTGGCGGGATCGTTGATGTGCGACAGGCTTGTCACCCCGAGGACCTGGTCCAGCCGGCCGCCGGGCCGTCCCACTGCCGGGTCCGCCGCGGCGACACCGGGGGTCACGCCGATGGCCCCGGTCAGGGCGGCCACACCAGCGGCCGCCCTCTGCATCAGCTGCCGTCGTTTCATCGTGCACCGGCTTTCCTGCAAGAACGGGACCTGTCGATACCAACGTAGGGCCGCGTCGCCGCGCTCGCCGACCTCCCGATCCCGCTCGCGGCCACCCCGGCCGGGCGTGGCGACTCCGGCCCGGAACCGTTGGTCCTCAACTGTAGGGCGGCGGTAGAACGACAGTGGTTCGGCGCCACGAAATGACAGGGGCTGTGCGCGACGGCCGGGCGACGGCCGGCGGCCCTGTCTTCTTCAGTCTGGGTCGGGTCGGGCCGCTCGGAGCTGTGCGGCCAGTGTTGCCCCTCGGCCGGGGGGTTGCCATGTCCAGGTCTGTTCACCGGTGAATCCAGCTTTTCGGACATCTGCGGTGAGGACGTCGGATCCTCCGGGAAGCCACTTGTCGTGCGTGGATACGCGGACGAGGAGATGGGGGACCTTTTCACGCTGTTGCCACCCCGACTGGCGAGACGCTGCACGCTGAGGACATGAGGGCTCGACGTCCCGATTCCTTGGAACGGGACATCGCCGCCGGTCCTGTTCGCCCCGCCGGCAACGGCGCTGGTGGCGCCGTCCCGAATGTCAGGTTCGTCGCGGGGTGTCGCGGAGCTGCAGAGCCGCCGGGAACCAGGCTGCTGGTCGAGCCGCGTTCGACGCCAGGCACCTAGCCCAGACGGGCGGCGCATCGTCGGGCCCGTGCCAACGAAGGATATCCGCTCAGGCGGGAGCGGCGTGGTGGACCAACTTCGAGGATCACGCTCGCTGAGCCCTGCCCGCGGCACACCAGGTAGATGGAGCGGCCGCCGCCTGTGTCGACCGGCCCGGCGAAGTCCCCGGACCCGGTCGCCGATGCTGCCGGCGCACAGGCGCCCACCAGGGCCATCAAGGCGAGCGTGATCACCCGATGCGGAAGGAAGGCCGTCGTTGCGACCGCATGGAACGACGCCAGGCCGAACCCGTGCACGCGGCACTGGACCACGGTCGAGTGTCGGCATGGACCTGAGTCCATGTTGTGCGCGTCCGGATTGCCATAGCGTTCGGTCATGGCCGGGCCCACACTTTTGACCCGCGGCGGAATTGCTCTCGCGATTGCTGCGGCGCTGGCGGCGGGCTGCACGGCGGCCAGGCCGGATGCTGCCCCCTCGGCCGGCCCACCGCCGACGTTCGTGGCCGATCTCGCTCCGAAGGTTACCGCACTGATGACGACGCTGAACGTGCCCGGCGCGATCGTCTACGTCGACATCCCGGGCAAGGGGACGTGGCTCACCGCTCTGGGCTCGGCCACCACCGACGGGGCCCCTCCCATGAGCATCGACGACCACATGCGCATCGGCAGCGTGACAAAGAGCCTGACCGCCGAGGTGGTCCTGCAGCTGGTGGACCAGGGGGCCATCGGTCTGGACGACGCGGTGTCGAAGTACCTGCCCGGTGTCCCGAACGGCGACCACATCACCATCCGCGAACTTCTCGGTATGACCGCGGGGATCTTCAACTTCACCGAGGACGACTACTTCAACCTCACCCTCGACAAGGATCCGCACAAGCCCTGGACTCCGTTCGAGGACATTGGGATCGGCCTCGCGCATCCGCCGTACTTCGCACCCGGTCAGGGATTCCACTACTCCAACACCAACTACGAGATGCTCGGTGTCATCGCCGAGCGGGCCGGTAAGGCCTCCCTGCAGAAGCTCATGCAGGACCTCGTGTTCAGCAGGCTGGGTCTGAAGTCGACCAGCCTGCCCCTCTACGACGACACGGCGATGCCCGACCCGCATCCGCAGGGCTACATGTACGGGACGAACGTCCAGGGCAACACCGCCTACGCCGCCGCGCTGGCCGGGAACAAGCCCGCCGCCCAGATCACGGTGCCTCCCGGGGCGAAGCCGACCGACGTCACCGACCTGCCGACCAACGGCGTCGCCAGCGGTGGAGCGATCTCCACGATCGGCGACATGATCATCTGGGCCAAGGCGCTGGGAACCGGGTCGCTGCTGAAACCCGGGACCCAGGCCGCGCGCACCACGTTTGACCCGCGCGGCAACTACGGCCTCGGGATGGAGAAGGCGTTCGGTGGCCTGATCGGCCACAACGGTGCGGTGCCGGGGTTCCAGACGTTCGTCGGCTACCAACCGCAGGCCGGAGCCACCGTCATCGTCATGACCAACCTGCTCATCGCCCCCAACACCTACTTCGGTGAAGCACTCCCCGCCGACAACATCGCCCTGTTGATCCAGAAGACCCTCCTCCCGCAGGTCACGGGGTGAGGTAGCGGATCACGGCCAGGACGCGACGGTGGTCGTCCTCACCGGGGGTGAGCCCGAGGTGGTCGTAGACGTGGGAGACGTGCCCGACCACGGCCTTGGTGGAGATCCCGAGCTTGCGGGCGATGGCCGCGTTGCTGCGGCCCTCGGCGACGAGACTGAAGACGTCGGTCTGACGAGGGGTGAGACCGGCGAGGGCATCGTGGGTGGTGCGGGCCCGGCTGAGCATCGCGGCCACGACCTCCGGGTCCAGGACGGTGCCGCCCTGGGCGACGGTGCGGATATCGCGGCAGAAGACCGCGACATCCGCGACCCGCTGCTTGAGCAGGTAGCCCACGCCCGCCGCTCGGGCGGCGAGCAGCTCGTCTGCGTACTGCCGGTGCACGTACTGGGACAGCACCATGATCGTGGTCTCCGGACGGGCCGCCCGGATGGCGATAGCGGCGTGCAGCCCGTCCTCGGCGTGACCGGGAGGCATGCGGACGTCGGTGAGCACGAGGTCCGGTGCCGTGCTCGCGGCCACGCGGACCAGCGTGTCGGCGTCACCGGCGACCCCGACCACGTCGAAGCCGCCGTCCTCGAGCAGCAGGACGAGCCCCTGACGCAGGAGCGTCTCGTCCTCGCCGATCACAACTCGCACGGCAGCTCCGCCCACAGGCAGGTGCCCGCACCCGGCGCGCTGTCGACGCGGCAGCACCCGCCGAGCGCCTCGACGCGGTCGACGATGCCCCGCAGCCCACCGCCCGCGGCGATGGATGCACCCCCGATGCCGTCGTCGCGTACCTCGATCTCGAGCCGGCCCCCGACGTGGGCGAGCCGGACCCGCAGCTCGCGCGCGCCGGCATGCTTGACGGCGTTGGCCAGCCCCTCGGCGACGGTGAAGTACCCGGCACTCTCGACGGCCCCGGGCAGCGTCGGGTCGCCGTCGGGGCGGTCGAGGCGCGTCGGGATCGGCATGCGGTCGACTAGCTCCTCAACGGCGGCGTACAGGCCGCGCTGCTGGAGCAGAGCAGGCAGGATGCCGTGCACCAGGCGTCGCAGCTCCGCAATCGCGAGCTCGGCCGCGGTCCGCACCTGCGTGGCCTGCTCGGCCACCGCGTGGTCCGGCCCGGCGGCCATCCGGCCCGCGTGCAGTGCGAGCAGGACCAGGTGGGCCTGCAGACCGTCGTGCAGGTCGCGCGCGATACGTCGCCGCTCCTGGTCGCCGGCCGCCACGATCCGGGCGCGCGACTCGCGCAGCGCGGCGCGGCCGGCCAGCAGCTGGGCCGTGAGCCGCTCCCGTTCCACCGCCAGCGCGACGACCCGTCCCGCTGCGTATGCGATCGATGGGTCGTCGACGAGCCCGGCGTCGTAGACGATCGCGCCGACCCGCTCGCCACGGACGTCGACCTCCGCGGACGCGCGACCGGGGGGCGCGACCGCGTCGCCCGCCGCGTCGACGTAGCGACGCTGGTCGCCCAGCCAGAACAGCAGCTCCACCGAGGGATCGCCCAGGGTCGCGGCGATGGCGTCGCGCAGCGCGGGGCGGGCTCCTTCGGCGGTGCCCAACCAGTCCGCGAGCTCGTCGACGGTGGCCGTGCGGGCGAACCCGCCGCGCAGCACCCCGGCGACGAACGCGAACGGCACGCCGGCAACCACGAGCATCTGGGCCTCGAACAGCACCAGCGGATCCAGACCGGTCGCCCGCGCGATGATCGCGCTGACGGTGAGGAACAGGATCGTGAACGTGCCGTACGCCGAGACCGCCGCCAGGACCCTGCGCCCCGGTCGCACCGCCCCACGCCACCGGCTGATCATGGTCAGCGCGGCGGAAACGATGACGACGAAGCCGGCGTACCGCTGTACCGTCATGAGCAGCTCGACCACGTCCGGCCGGTTGGCGACGATCAGGACGCCCGGCACCGAGGCCGGGTCGCCGAACAGGTACTGCGGCGTCTGCAGCCCCATCGTCACCAGGTAGCCGGCGCCGACCAGCACCCGCGAACGACGGTCGGGCAGGCGCCCCGTCGGGAACGCCAGCAGCAGGTGCAGCAGCACCCCGATCGGCAGCTCGGCGGTCACCGCTCCGGCCACGGTCAGCGGGACAACGCTGGTGTTCCCCAGCGACGCGACGAGCACGGAGAACCCGCACGCGGCGAGCAGCGCCCCGATGCGCCCCCGGGGGCGCCGCCACCACGCCAGCAACCCGGCCCCGACGTAGAGCAGGCCGACCAGCGCGTACACCGCCACCGCCCACACCGGCTCGACGTTCCCGGTGACGAAGAGCGCGATCTCCAACCCGGTCAACGCTACGGCGGCCAGGCCGAGCAGGAGCAGCGCCAGCTGCAGCGACGCCCGCCCCGGCGACCAGGCGATGACCGGTGACACCGCGGGAGTCCTCATCGCGCCAGATGATCGCGGACAACACGGTGGTCGGTCCAGATCCCTGGGGTTACGAGTCATGTCCCGTTAGCCGTAGCGGACGGAGGCCGCCACCGAAGTTCCACGGAACTCACGGGTTACCTCTTAAGATCGTCAACCGGGACGGTCAGTGGTCCGGAGATCTGCTGTCCGCCAGCCCGGAGATCAACTGTCCATCCACCCGGAGTTCCCAATGACCGTTGACACTCAAGCCCCCGTCGCCCAGGTCGAGGTCGTTGGCCCGAATTTGCTCTGATCCGCCCTGGGGGGCCCGGCCCGGCCGTCCATGGCGGCTGGCGCTGCTACCGGACGAGGTGCTGCTCCAACCCACCATCGGCGAGGACCTGACGAGCGTCACCGGCGTGATCATCAGCGACCAGGACCCGCATCTGAATCGTCCCCATCGACCCGTCCAAGACGCTCAGATGCTGGTCGGCCACGTGATGCGCGATCTTCACGTCGGTGAGCAGCGCTCCCGCGAAAGAAACGATCACCTGATCGTTGGAGCGGAGTAGCTCAATCATGACAATCACGGTAGCCGTGCTCGGCACGCCGACGGCGCGGTCGTGTCGATATGGGTCCCTTTCGGCACTCCTCCCCCGCGGCGAGACGGAGCAGTGTTTCCGCTGGTCGCGGGGTGTCGGTAGGCCTTCCACAATCAGCGTGTCGCGCACGGGCCGGACGCGGGGTAGCGCTACCGGCGCCCGCTCCCGCATCCGAACCCTGTTGCTGGGGGTGGGTGCCCTGGGCGACCATCGTCGCGGCGGCGCACGCGACGCGATCGAACGGCCCTGACCGGCTCAGCTCTCCGACCGCGCCCCGGCGATGTCGCCCTCCTCGCCGTCGTCGCCCTCGCCGTCGATCGTCTCGGTCACGTTCACGGTGTGCCCCTCTCCGTCCCGTCCTGTGTCGAGAGGATGGTGACCACGCAGGCGTTGCCGTCCATGCCGGCCGCCCCGCCGCCCATCGTCTCCACGAGCCCGACGCGGTGCCGGGCGACCTGGCGGGCCTCCGCCCGCCCGCGCAGCTGCCAGGCGATCTCGGCGAGCTGCGCGGTACCGGTGCCGCCGAGGGGGTGCCCGCGGGAGAGCAGGCCGCCGCTCGGGTTCACCGGCTGGGCGCCGTCGCGGGCGGTGTGGCCCGACGGCGCCAGCTCGGCGCCCTTGCCGCGCGGGGCGAGCCCGAGTGCCTCGAGGGTGACGATCTCGCCGATGGTGAAGGCGTCGTGCACCTCCAGGACGTCGATCTCGGCCGGGGTGCGGCCGGCCTGCGCGAACGCCCGCTCCGCCGCGCGGGCGACGCTCGCGAACCCCCACACGTCGCTGCTGCGGTGGTCCCACAGCGCGCCCGACACCATCGCCGAGGCCTCGATCCGCAGGTCGTCGCGCACGCCGCGCTCCGGTCCGACGATCACGGCGCCGGCGCCGTCACTCGTGGGGCAGCACTGCAGCATCGTCAGCGGTTCGGCGATCATGCGGGAGCCGAGGACGTCCGCGACGGTCGGCGCCGCAGCCCGCAGCTGGGCGAGCGGGTTGTCGAGGCCGTTGCGCTTGTTCTTCACCGCGATGGCGGCCAGCTGCTCGAGCGTCACCCCGAACTCCTGCACGTAGCGCTGCGCGGCCAGCGCGTAGAGCCCGGGCAGCGGCAGCGACGACGCTCCCTCCGGGTCGGTGGCCTCCGGCACGATCGCGCCGGAGAACAGCGTGGACATCTGGTCGACGCCGAGCACGAGCACGCACCCGAACCGGCCGCCCAGCACCGCTTCGACGGCCTCGTGGTAGGCGCTGGTGCCGCTGGCGCACGCGTTCTCGACCGTCCACATCGGCACGCCGGGGATCCCGATCCCGCGCTGCACGCGGGTGGCGACGCCGGGCGGCCCGAACACCGAGCCGACGACGATCGCATCGATGTCCCCCGGGGAGATGCCGGCGTCGCGCACGGCACCGGAGACGGCGTCCCAGCACAGGGACTCGACGCGACGCTCGGGCTGCAGCCCGTAGGCCGACATGCCCACGCCCCAGAGCATCGGCTGGATCATCGGGCCACCTCCGCCACGAGGTCGCCGTCCGGTGAGCCGATGATCTGCAGGCGCGTACCGATCGGGACCACCTCGGGTTCGGCCAGGTGCACGAGCACGCGCGGGCCGTCGTCGAGGTCGAGGTAGGCCAGCCCGAACGGCGGGCGGCGCGTCCTCACCGGGATGGCCACCACCGTCGACGACCACGCCGCGCCGGTCGGCGCGAACCGCTCGTCCACGACGGGCGCGTAGCAGGCCGGGCACCACGGGATGCCGCGCTGCGCGACCGGGTAGCGGCACGCGGTGCAGCGGACACCGAGCACCCCCTCGCCGTCGAACGCCGGGCGCGACTCCGCCACCGGCAGGCCGCCGACCGCACTCCCCGGCCGGCGCTTGGTCGGCCGCCCCACGCCCAGCTCCGTCGCCATCAGTGATCACCTTCCAGCGTCAGCGAGAACTCGCCCGCCTCGATGTGCAGGTACGCCCCCACCGACGTCTCGACGAGCTCGCGGACGAACCGCATCTCCCTCGTCGTCGGCGCGAAGTCACGGTCGCGGCGCGGGGTGGCCCGCATGGCGTCGATGTCGTGCTCGGGCACCAGCAGCCGCAGGATCAGCTCGTCGTCGGAGATGTCGCCACCGAAGCGCTGCCGCAGCTGCGCCAGGCTCGGCTGCGGCGGCTCCCAGTCGGCGTAGCTCTTCGCCTTCGGCGAGCTCATGATCGTGTCGAGGACGTCCTGGTCGAGGGGTGTGACCGGCGTGCCGTAGAAGCCGTGGGCGTAGATCAGCACCTCGTCGGGCACCGTGGCGTAGCGCTTCCCGGTGACGACGTTCAGCACTGCCTGCGTGCCCACGAGCTGCGAGAACGGCGTGGCCATGACGGGATAGCCGAGCTCCTCGCGCACCCGCGACATCTCGTCGAGAACCTCCTCGAACCGGTCCTCCATCCCCCGGGCCCGCAGCTGGTCGCGGAACGTGCCGGTCATGCCGCCCGGCAGCTGGTGGCGGTAGAGGAACAGCGAGTACTCGGCAGGCCGGCCGACGGGCAGCGCCTCGTACTCGGCGACGCGCAGCAGGTGCTCCTCGACGGGCAGCAAGCGCGTCTCGTCCAGGTCCACGTCGAACCCGGCGTAGCGCAGGTTCGCGACGGTGTTCTCCGTCGACGGCAGCGACACCCCCGCCGCGAGCGGGCGGCTGGCCGTGTGGACGACGTCGGCGCCGGCGAGGAGGCCCTCCAGGTAGTTGATCGGGGCCAGCGCGTTGTTGCTGTGGAAGTGGATCTCCACCGGCAGCTCGCCCGCAGCCTGCTTGATCGCGGCGACGAGCGTGCGGGTGCGCTCGGGGGTCAGCAGGCCGGCCGCGTCCTCCAGCTCGATGCCGTCGGCGCCCAGCGCCACCAGCTCACGGGTGCGTTCCGCGTAGTAGGCGTCGGTGTGGTGCGGGCTGTCGGCGTAGAGGATGCACGGGATCGCGGCGGCCCCCTCGGCCTGCGCGGTCTTGACCAGCCGGCCGATCTTGTCGGTGTTGAACAGCCCGTCGTAGATCCAGAAGCTGCCGATGCCGTGGGCCACCAGCCGCTGCACCCACAGGTCCATGACGCTGTCGGCGGTGAGCCCGAATGTCACGATGCCGTTGCTGCGGGTGCCGGCGCGGACGGTGGTGCGCGGCATCGCCCGCGACAATGAGATCAGCTGGTCCCACGGGTCCTCCTGGCAGTGCCGCACGAGCACCTCGAAGATGGAGCTGCCGACCAGGTCGATCGTGTGGAACCCGGTGCGGTCCAGCTCGGCCGCCATCGGCAGGCCCATGTCGCGGCGCAGCCGCATGCCCCACCAGCTCTGCGGGCCGTCGCGCAGGGTCTGGTCGATGATCGCGACCTTGCGGCGGCTGCCGTCGGGGTTGCGTGGCGCGCAGTCCAGGTAGCTCATGACACC
>Ga0075018_10000492_pt1 | contig 12234 bp, 13 predicted proteins | sample ColStrG_CSR_2014_FD_71471 | JGI IMG/M metagenome (GOLD analysis project Ga0075018, IMG submission 71471) | Freshwater sediment microbial communities in response to fracking from Pennsylvania, USA - Cold Stream Run_MetaG_CSR_2014 | ecosystem: Environmental > Aquatic > Freshwater > Creek >... | reverse complement strand
ACTTCACCTTCATCATTTTTTCCGGCTTGGCGCCAACGCGGGTAACGCTCTTGATCGCGACCGGCGCGCGGCCCGACTTCTCCGCGATCTCGCGGTCCTGCTCGATGATGAAGCCGCGCGCGGGCTCGTCCTTCTCAAGGCCGCCAAGCAGCTCGGCCGGCACGCGCCGGTTGGAGCGTTGCGAGCCGTCCTCATAGACCACGTCGAAGAAAGCGAATTCGCCCTTGGGGTTGGTCCCCGGTTTTTTTGCCATCGGTTCTGTCCTGCGTGAAACGGAAGCCCCACGGCGCGGCGCGGGGTTTCCGGTGCGGCAGGAGTTAAACCATCGGCTGCCGTTTGAAAAGGGCCGTTTGTCCCTTCCGGGCGTCAATTCGTCTTGGCCGCCTCCGCCACGGTCACCGGCTGATCGCGCCAGACATCGGAAAACTGCTTCTTCAGGTTCTCGACCTTCGGCGCATCGTTGAACACGATGTAGGGCTGGTAGGGATGATGGATCGCGTAGTCCTGGTGATAAGCCTCGGCCGTGAAGAATGGCGTCTTCATCGAGTCGGTTTTCGTCACGATCGGGCGCTTGAAAACCTGAGCCTTGTCGAGCTGCGCGATGTAGTCCTTCGCGATCTTCTGCTGCGCCTCGGTCTGCGGGAAAATCTCGGAACGATATTGCGGTCCGGAATCCGGCCCCTGACGATTGAGCTGCGTGGGGTCGTGCGCGACCGAGAAATAGATCTGCAAGATCTTGCCGTAGGAAACCTGGCGCGGATCGAAGGTCACCTTCACGGCCTCGGCATGGCCGGTGCGGCCTGAGCTGACGGTTTCATAAAGGGCATCTTTCTGCGCGCCGCCGGCATAGCCGGACACGGCATTGGTGACGCCTTTGACATGCTGGTAGACGGCCTGGATGCCCCAGAAGCATCCGCCTGCAAGCACGGCGGTTTCGAGCCCCGTGGTTTGCGCCGGCGCTTCGGCGGCGGGCGCGGGAATGGTCACAGCGGATTCTGCGTGCGCCGCGAACGGCGCAAAGGCGAGGGCAGCGGCGATCAGGAGGGCAGGGCGTTTCATGGTGGCTGTTCCTGGAGAGTTATTTTGCCTTCATATACGGACGAAATCGCCGGATAGCTTCACACAAAGTTACACGTCTGCGTGAGAGGAGCGTTATTAAAGGAAAGAACGTCATGACCGGCCGTGACAGTTGAGAGGTGCGGGCGTGCCCTCGCTCACTCCAGCCCGTTGATGATGCGGATGTCGCGTACGGCGCCGTCGCCGAGCGCCTTTAGCGCGTCCTGATAGCCCGGGCTATCGTGCCCGGCGATCGCCTTTTCGAGGCTGGGGAATTCGGAGACCACGAGGCGTTCCTTCAGCCCGGCCTCGAACGTCGCGTCGGGAAGGCCGCGGCAAAGGTAACGCACGCCGAACGGCGCGAGCGCGACGGGCGCCAGCTTGGCGTAGGCTTCGAGCTTGGTTCGGTCTTTGATCTCGCGATAGGTCGTGATCCAGTAGGCCTTGGGCATTTTGTCCACTCCCGTTGAAATGCACCAATCCTAGCCTGCGCGTGAGCGTGCGAGGAAGCCGGGTTTGTCCAGCAAAACAGAAAAAAAGCCCGAGTGAAACTCGGGCTTCAAGACACTGAAATAAAATCGGATTGGCCTACGAGAGTTGGCTAAATGCCTTGGTGGCGCCGGCCTTGAGAGGCTCCGTGGTCGCAAGCGTAACTTTTTGTGCCAGCGCTGCGAGTTCCTTGGCCTGCTCGGTCAGCGTTTCGAACTGCTTGCGTGAATGATTGGTCGACAATTCGAAAAATTCTGAGGGCGATTTCACGCTCGTCAGTTTTTGGGCAAAGTCGAAGGCCGCTTCGGTGTTGGTGTGAGCGAATTCGATGACCTTGGTATTGTATTCCTGCGCACCCTTAACGGTCTTCGAATAGCTCTCCTTTATCAGAGTCGTGGCATCAGCCGCGGCGGTGCTCGCCTTGTCGTAGGCTGCTTTGGCTTGCGCGGAGCCGGTTTCGACAGTTTCACGAAATGCTTGCGTAGCGTCCCGGCCGGAGCCGGAGGGCTTTGTCGTCTTGGTCTGGGAATCCATCATGGAATTTGTCCTTAGGGCGTGTTCCGTAGCGGATTTCCGGAAGCGACGCCCTGGACGCTGGTCGGATCATCATAGATCGCGGCGCCCGAGGAGCTTTTCTGAGGCCAACACGATCGTGTGAATTTTATGTGGCTATCGCAACGCACTAGCGCAACACGACCCGCCGGTGCGGTTACAATTCGTGATCGAAATAACGACAACGCGCGCATGCTCACTGGACTTTTCAGAGATCCGTCAGGCCGGAACAAAGTTCACCTTGTTCGGCTGAGGTGATTTGGCTTTAAACGTCGCGTGTGTCAGGGACACTGCGGTTCCGTGGCCATCGCTTGCGATATCCACGACGGCATCAAGCTGCTTCGCCAACGCCTGGATAAGACTGGTGCCGAGCCCGGCCTTGGTTACGCTTGCTTTTACATCCGGCTTGCCGATGCCGTTGTCGGTAATCGTCAGTTTCCAGTCGGTTTCAGCGACTTTGTACGAAACCACGATGGCTGCATCCGGTTTCGAAGCCGGAAATGCATGCTTTAACGCGTTCATGACCAGCTCGGTCACGATCAGCCCGATGCTCACGGCCTCGCGCGATATGGCGGTGCCGGGATCAGCCTCGACCCTCAGCGAAATCGGCCGACTGTCGCCGATCATCGATTGCGCCAATGTTTCGCAGAGCTTGGAAAGATAGCTGGCAACCTCAATCGGCTCGTTTCGGCCCGACTGGTGCAGGTGTTGCTGTACGGCGCTGACTGAAAGAACACGCTGATGCGCATCCTCCAGTTGCAATCGCGCCTCTTCCGATTGGACAGTGCGCGCCTTGATCAGGAGAATACTGGCGATAATTTGCAGACTATTGGCGACACGGTGCTGCATCTCTTCCAGCAACATGTCCTTTTCCCGCATGAGTACCTGCACCTGCTGCTCAATGGCGCGCCGATCTGTGACGTCCTCGAATGCCAACAGCACAGTGGTGTGGGGCCCCTTCTCATAGAAGACCTCGCGTGCATTCAAGAGCATGAGGCGCCGCCCGATCGCTGGAAACTCGCGATCGACTTCATATCTCTCGATAGGCGAGCCGCTGGTTGTGATCGTCTCTAAAAGGTGGCGAAGCTCCGGGATGTTCCATTGACCGCCGTCAATCTCGTAAAGCAGGCAGCCGGTGACATCGTCAGTTACAAGCCGAAAAGTCTGGAAGAAGGAGCGGCTGGCGGCGATGACACGCAGATTCTGATCGAGAACCACAAGTGGGTCGCGGACGGTATCGACAATGGCCTGCGCAAGCGTCAGTCCGTCCCGGATATCAACGAAAGGCGTGGCTTTCGTCGGAAGCGACGTGAGCATATGAACCTTTCGCCCCCGCTTTTTCGAGCAAGGGCAATGCAGCGCTAATTGTCCTAAAAAGGTGGCGCGAACGCCAAGGACGCCTAGGCGTCGAATTGCAGGGACGGTGCGCCTTTATTCGCCAATAGTCGAGTGTCTTGTCATCACGAAGCGGTGCGGGGCCAGCAGCTTCGGCGGGACAAGCCCGGCTATGACGGTGTAAAGATCGCCCCAGGGGCAAGACAGGTTCATTCCATGATCAGATTACTCGCCTTATGTCTCGTCACAGGGCTGCTCGCCATGCCCGCCAATGCAGCGCAATGCGGGGGCGATTTCAATACCTTCCTATCCGCAATGGGGCGCGAGGCCGTTGCTGCTGGCATTTCGCGCAGCGTCATCGATCAGGCTTTTGCCGGCGTGACGCAGGACCAGGCCGTGCTTAGCTTCGACCGCCGTCAGCGCGGCATGTTCCACGCCAAGAGTTTCGAGGAATACGCCTCTACCCGTGTGATCCCGGCCCGCATCAAGCGCGCCAATTCGCTGATGCAGAAACATGCCCAGCTGCTGTCACGCATCCAGCAGCAATTCGGCGTACCGAAAGAGCTGCTGATGGCGATCTGGACGCTGGAAAGCGACAACGGCACCGGTGACATGGGCAAGCTGCCGGTGGTCCGCACGATCGCCACCTTGGCGCATGACTGCCGCCGCACCGAGCTGTTCCAGATCGAACTCATCGCCGCGCTCAAGATTCTTCAGCGCGGCGACCTGCCGTTGCGTGACCTCATCGGCGCCTTTGCCGGCGAGATCGGGCAGACACAGTTTCTGCCGTCGTCCTACATCAAGTATGGCGTCGACTATGACGGCAATGGCCACGTCGACCTTCGCCACAGCGTGCCGGATGTGCTCGCCTCGACCGCCAATCTGCTGAAGACCAACGGCTGGCGCGCCGGCGCGCCGTTCGGTGAGGGCACGGAAAACTTCCAGGTGATGCGCGAGTGGAATCGCTCCGAGGTCTACCGCAAGACCATGGTGCTGTTCGCGCAGCGGCTCAGGGAGTAGTGGTCGAATCCGCTTCTGGTGGGCTCGCTTCGCTTAGCCCACCCTACATTCTCACTTTCAGAGCTTACCGGCCGAAGCGACCTGGCACCGGCACGTAAGATTGCGCCGCGCGGCGGCCTCGACGCCGAGGCGCTGCCCCTCCGTGGTGTCGATCGGACCGTATTTCGGCAGGATGGCGTTCTTCAGCGCGTCGGCATCGAAACTCGTTGCGATCGGCGCATTGGTGCCGATGGGAAGCCCGGCGTTTGTATTGCCGGATTGGAGATATTCCTGGAGCGATCGGACTCCGATCGCTTGAAATGCAGAGAACAAGGCGATGCCGAGACACAGGCCAACGACGGCTTTGACGAGGCTCACTGAAGCGCTCCTGCCAGAATTGCAGCCAGGGCATCGTAGACGCCGCGCTTTAAACGCCGGGCAAAGTCACATCAGGTGTTTGAACGATGCCTTTAACTTGCCGGAAGGCATGGCAGGCAGATTTCAGCGCCAGTCACGAGCCCGTCAAGGCGCGAATTCCTGTGTAGATTGAACCGGCACCCGCCGCCAAGGCGGCGCCCGCAGTCGCGATCGTTCCGAAATTGTCCTGAATTTTTTGCGCGCGGCGGCGCAGAGCCTGCTCGCCGACATGGCGGCCGATGATCCGCGCAATAATCATCGCAGCCGGACTGGGAGCGCCGCCAGCATCCAGCGTCCGTGGCAGCATGCGGCGCGCGAGAATTGCGATCACCGAGCCCGTCACGTTGGCCAGCGCAATGCTGGCAACATATTCCAGCGTCTCGTGCCAGTCGCGAGTGCTCTCCGGCAATATCGGGACCTTGTCTATGGACGCCACCACAGTCAGCATGCCGCCTACGCTCAAGAGGCCGATGAGGATGCCGTCGAAGATCGACCAGCGGATTCCATGATGTGACAACCAGAGCAATGCAAAACCGAACGGCAGCGGGACAGCGATAGAGGCAAGGCGCAAATAAAGCGGCGAGATGTCGAGGACAACGATAATCAGGAAATGCGCTGCAATCAGTAAGACCACGGGAACGATGACGTAGACGGCGCAATGCATCGACCAGAATCTCGCGGGCGAGGTTGCCCGCGCTATCGCCGCATGGGCCCTGTCGACCTGCAATTGTAGCTCTTCGACCCGCGCGACCAAAGCTTGGTTTTCGTTGATGATCGGGCGCACCAGGCGAAGATCACGCCCGCAATTCTTGCAGGCAAGCGCCTCGTCGTTGAAATCTTCAGCGCAGAATGGGCATTCCATCGAAAAATCACCGGCGCTTCTGGAGAATAAGCCTGCTGTGCAGATCTGACAGCTCGCGTTGCAGGGATGCTACGCGTTCCTTGAGCTCGGTATTTTCCGCAATCAGCGTTTCTGGAATTTTCAGGTCATTTCCGCAGTGGCGGCAGACGGAAGCGTCATCGCGGACATCTTCGGCACAAAACGGGCAAAGCATACAGGAACCTCGTGAGTCTAACGGTTCACGACATTAAGCCTGAAAATCAGATATCCGGAGCGGCCCTCTTTGTCTTTTACATCAGCGCGGATGATATGCATGCCGGCCGGAATCTCGGCCTCGGGCACGTCAACCCCCGTTGGTTTGACGAATTCCTTCACACGGTCAGTCAAATTGACTGCGGGATTTCTGATGTAGGTGAGCTTGAGCGAATCCACATCAATTTGCGCGCCACCACGGCCCTCGAATTTCAAATGAAGATGAACCGGGGATTGAACGGATTTCTCGGATGGCTTCGGCGAAAGCAGCTCGATCGTGGGGCCACGCGAAACTCCGGCGCGAAACGTCAAATCCACATCCGGCGGGAGAGGCCGCTGGGCTTCATCGGCCGTGATGAGCAAAACATGTTTCGTTTCGGCAAGCGAAGGCCAAACGCAAAGCATACCGGCCGTGACACTAAAGCCGATGACGAGCGCCAATTTGCTCAACATGCCCACCTCACGGTTTGGCTCCGCCACCATCACCGATGATGGTGTAAGGAGCCCAGAATAGCGGGTGGGCATAGGAGAACACCGTCTTCCCCCTCTGGTCGGCAAAGCCTGGACCATCCAGCAGCGCCATCGAGGCCTGTCGCAGTGCCTCACTGCGGCTCAGCGTCGGATCGGCGGCCTGCCTGCGGAACAGGTCTGTGACGAGTTCGCGCGCAGACGCCGAGTGTACCGACCAATTCGTCACCAGGATCGCCCGGGTTCCGGCATAAAAGAAAGCACGCCCAAGCCCCGACGCTGCTTCGGCGCCTGCACCGGCGCCCGCTCCGGTATTGCAGGCCGAAAGAACAACCCAATCTGCATCGAGCTTGAGAGCAAGAATTTCTCCCATGGTGAGCAGGCCGTCACCATCCTTTTGGGTCACGGAGGGCGCGGTCAGCGCGAGCGCCGGCTGGGTCAACCCGTTGAGTTCTCCGGGCATCAGTCCGTGGGTCGCAAAGTCGATAATGCGATAGTGCGAGAGATCGGTTGTCTTGACCGTATGCTCGTTCGCGGCTTTGCCGAGATACAATACGCTGGCCGGGTCAAGCTGGAGCGCTTTCGCGATTGAAATGAGCTCGGTCGCCGTGTCGGGCAGGCGCGGCAATTGCGCGATGTCGGCGCTGTCGACCCCCTCGATTTGCGGGCTCGATCGCCGTGCCAGAGGCAGGCCACGTGTGGCTGTGGCGTCGGTAGAAGCGATAACGAACGGCTTCCCGTTCTGATCAGCCTCCGCGGCTGCCGCCTGCTCCACGTTGAAATAGGGATCGCCAAAGCCGATGAATGCATCCCGTGTCGCCGGTCCTGGCGGCAACTGCCGCAGTGTGCGGAATGCAGCGGCCGATGGCACGTAGGTCACGGCGTGAGTGCGGGCGAGCCACGGGACGTGGCGATATCCGCCGAACAACGGCTCGTGTTCGTCATTCACCCGAGCTGACGCGGTTGGCAGTAGCGAGAGCGGCAATTCGCCGAGCGCGCCATTGGTCGTCACGATCAGGTTCTTGGCCGATTTCCAGCCTTCTTCCACCGGTTTGAGCAGCAGGCTGTAGAGGTCGTGGGCGAGGGCGAGATCAAATGCGGGAATGTCGGAAACCATCGCCGCTTCGGGCTCGAGTGCCTTTCGCAGCTGCTGGATTTTGGTGCCGATGGCGCCGGAAGTCGCATGAATCGAGGCGAGCGCTACCTTTCCTTCCTTCGGGACGGCCCAGACAAAGCTGGTGTTGCGGCCAAAATAGAATGACAGGAGAGCCTCGTCGGGCTTCAGTGTCGCCTTGATTTCATCGACCGAAGGTATCTTTGGGTCGATCAGATTTGCGTAACTCGGAAATTGCTTTGCAATGTCCACGCGCAGCTTGTCGCGATCGCTGCGCAGCTTGTTGATGGCGACATTCAAGACCTTTACGGAACTTTCATCGCGCTGGCCCGACGGAAGCGTGAGAACGTTATTGAGAGTGCCGAGCTGCGCATTCAGCTGCTTGCTCAAGTCCTGTTCCTGCCGCGCGAGATCGGCCAGCTTGCCGTCCTTGATCAACATGCGAGCGCTTGATTGCGCCACTGCCAGCCGCACCGATTGACCGCGAACGGCATCGACGAGCGCAAAAGTCTCAACGGCGGCACTGTCGTCGCCATTTCCAGCCTGCCCGCGATCGAGCAAGGTGATATAGGCTTCGACGATATTTTGCAGACGTTCGCGGCGCGCCGCCGCCGCCGTTGCATTGTCGTCGTCAACATCCTCGTGTCTAGCAGCCATCAGCAGCGGAATCGCGATGCGGAATTCGCGTGCAGCATCGGCGTCGCGTTTGGCCCTCATGTAGCCGACAGCCAATGTGCCACGCGCAAGAGCCGTGTCGTAAAACTTCTCGCCGAATCGGGAGATGTTCCGTTTGAGCAAAGCTTCAGCCGCAGCAATGCCCCTGTCGATCTGGCCGGCAGCATAGAGCGCATAGATGCGGGACCCATTCAGGTCGAACTGCTGGCGGCGCTGTGGGTCCCAATTTGCCATCGCCTTATCGATTTCGGCATACGTCTCGGCGGCTTCCTTTCGCTTGTATTGAAGGTTCAGAATGGACGCCAGAAATGACATTTCGCTCACGACAGTCTGCGAGTCGCCGGCGACACCGACCGAGCGATTGATTTCGAGCGCGACGCGGACAAGCTTTTCGGCTTCGGCGTAACGACCTTGTTCGACCAGACAGTTGGCGAGCCCTGTGATGTAAAAAGGCGTCGACGCGTTGTACTTGCCCTGGTCCTTGAGGCGGGCAAGCAGCGCACGCCGCGCATCGGCTTCCGCCTCCGCAAGCCGCCCCAGTCTGACTTTCACGCGGGACTGGCCGACAACCATCGTGTCGGCTGCCCGCAACATCTGTGATTCAGGGGGCGCATTTGGACTGCTCAGGATACCATTTATTGATGCGCGCCGGCGCTGCTCGGCCAGGCGATAGGATTTTTCAGCGGCGGCAAATTCTCCGCGTGCCTCGAATATAATTGCGCGATGCTGTTCAACGTCGGATTCCCACGACTGGCCTCTGATGGCGTATGAGCTGCGCCAGCCGGGCAGGCCACTTGTCCTCGCCTCCTGAATTAGCGCGAGGTTGCGCTGCAGATAAGTTTCGGCCTGCGCGAGATCTCCCATCTTGATGAGAATGTCCGAAATCTGCCGCTGCGCGCCAAACATGTAACCGCGCGCACCCTTCGTATTGGTATCGCGAAGCTGGCGCTGAAATATCTCGAGTGCGCGCTTGGGATCGCCGGCAAACAAATATTGAATGGCGGCAAATTGCTCTAGCCGGCCAAGCAGATTGGGCTCGACGGCCCCGCGTCCGGCCTCGACGGCACGATCCGCGTCTGCAATGGCGTCGGCCAGGTGGCCAAGTTGCGCCCGGGCGTTTCCGCGCTGGTAGTAAAATTGCGCGAGCTCCGAGCGCGATGCCTTGGCCGGAACTGGCGCCTCCGCGTCGGCGTGCAATTTTGCAATCTGCGCGGCATCCGGCTTTTCGCTGTCGAGAATTGCGGTGATGTCGGTGATTGTACGGGGAGGCGCAACAAAGGCGCTTGGCAGTGCGTCGGCTTGCTCGGCAATTGCGTCGCTGGGCCCCTGCTCTTTTGGCACGGCCACCGGCACGTTGGCACGGCCATTTGCCGCGTTGAGCGCGGCGATCACGCACTCACGGACTTTCGGTGAAGCCCGCTCGCGGCAGGCTTCACGACTGTCGCCCCGGCCATCTCTCATGCAGGCTTGAACAATCGGCCTGCCCACTGTCGCGCGGCAATTTTCCAGCGCTTCTTCTTTGGTCAAAGCGAAAGCGTCTTGCGCGCCAACCAGAGCGAGACCGAGCGTCAGTCCAATAGTCCAGAATTTGCCCCCTATACGCACCCGCTTCTCCATCCGGAAGCAGACCAATGCCCAGCGATTACGAAAGCGTAACGGCCCGCCTCGAGCCGTCCACCTACAATAGCGCATTGGGACGGTAAGCGGATAGGCCGTGACGTGCGGACGGCGACCATCAGAAGCCGGGATGGGCTGCGCATTCCGCGAAATAAAAAACCCCGCCAAAAGCCCGGCGGGGGTGAAGTGGGAGGAAACGCCTTCACGCACACAACCTGCATGAAAGAGGCGGCATAGTTTGTGACGCAGCTCACATTGGTCAGGCAGGTCACCTGCTATTTTTCACGCGAAAAGTGAAAGAGCTGGTCTGCCGGATCAATAAGAGCGACTCATGACGGCGTTCATTGTCGAAAATTCCAAGCTCATCATGGTCTTCCTGCTGATAGGGACGATTATTGGATTGTCGGCTTTTGGCAATCGACCTTATCGGCATGAAACGCGCGACTGATGGTGCTATTTTTTCCGACTGCCGGCGGCCATCTTGCCGTTGCGTGTGCTGCGTTTTTTTGCTCGCCCGCGCTTTGTCCGTGGCGATGTCGCGGTACCGAAGGCCATCTTCGACAGCGGGCCGCGCACCTCTGAAAATATCATCCATCCTATTCCCGCTGCGATAAGCGCGGAGGCGACCGGATTGTTTTTCGCCTGCTTGGCCAAGAGCGGAAGGATGTCATCTCCTATCGCGCGCGGATTGACGCCAAAGAGGTCGCTCACGATTGTCGACGGAGAAGCGTGGTAGCGCAGATCGGCGATCCGGTCGGAAAGACGCTCTCGCGATCGGTCGGCTTTGCGTTCTAGCTGTGCTGACGATGCCATAGGTTCACCTCATGTTTGCGATGGTTGAATCTTTTTGCAGTTGGTCGAAGGTTTTCGAGGGGGCGAGACGGTCCAGGCTCAAGCGATTGATGCCGAACCAGATGAGACCTGCTCCGACGAGTAGGGTGGCGGCGGCGATGATGAGGATCGCAACCGGCCATGAAAGGCCGTAGGCAACAAGACCGGCGATGGCGGCCTGTAGCAATAGGACGACCGTTGCCATCAGCAGAAGTGCGCCAGCGCCGATCAGCGCGGCTGACCAGGCGGTAAACGTGAGCTTTTCGGAAATCTCCGCGCGCAACAGTTGGAGTTCCGTCTGGATCAGAACACCGATTTCCTTCAAGGCATCGCCGGCAAGGTCCACGACCCCTTTATCGCGTTCACGCGCAGGGCGCCTCCGGCTCACCACTTCACCGGATGCCGAACTCGCTGCCATTGTGCGCTCCCCAAAACGGCGTCATGCCGCCAGAGCGATAACGGCAGTTGCGAGTTCTGGTTCCGTCGCGGAGGCCCTTTACTGCCAAAGATCGCTGTAGTTGTGGAAGTTTGGAAGAATCGGGTCCGAACGCGTCGGCTCCATCAGCGGGAGCAGCCGTCGCAGCACCGCATTGATCGGACCGGAGGTATGTCTCACGTATAGATCCACGGGGTAGAGCGATTGGCGCAGATGCCATTTCGGGTCGTAGTTCAGGCTCCCGCTGTAAAAGCGCCTGTAGCCATTGGCGATGGCCCATTCGATGATGTCATGAAACACCCGATAATAGAGGTTGAGCTCGAAGGCGACCGAGTAATCAAAGCCCACATAGTCGTGCGAGAGCGTGTCGCCCTGCACCAGGCATAGGCCGAACGCAATGATCTGGTTGTCCTGACGCCATATGAAAAACCGAACCTTGTCGGGCATCCGCCGTCCGATGTCGCACAAGAATTCCGGGGTGAGCTTTTCGAACTGCAGCGGCGAGCGTTCAAAGACCTTTTCATAGAGCGGATAGACGTCGTCGATAACCGCGGTCACATCACCCGTGACGCTCATGGTAATCGGCGGTCGTGCCCGCTCGGCGGCGCGCAGCTTTCGCCGGACTTTTCCGCGCGTCCGCGGGCTGAGCATGTTGGATAGATAATCCTCGAAATCCTTGTAGTCGATGCTCAGCGTTGTCATTGGCATGCTGGGCACGCGGGCAAAACCGGCGTCATGCAAGCATTGCAGCGGCGCGCGATATTTGGCGGGGAATTCCTTGAGGACAATCATCGCGCAGTTCAATTCGCGCGCCAATTGCGGCAGCGATCGTGCCAGCGATGCAGCAATCGCAAATCGGGATTGCTCGTCACCGTCAAGATGGCCTTCGCCGGCTGCGCATCCCACCATCATCGTGCGTGCGAACATGAAACGCGGCCAAAGACGGCGTATGCCGGCAATGAGTTTCTTCACGTTTCCGCTGAGGCCAGCCAGAAGATCCTGATCGATCAAAAAATACGGCTGGATCGCACAGACGCTGTCTTTGTTTTCGATGATCAGGTAGCCGTACTTGAATCCGTTCTTGAGCGTGTCTTCAAGAAGCTCGTAATAGCGATGATCCTTCCGCTCTTGAGCGAACGCCGATTGCCAATG
>Ga0075018_10000491_pt1 | contig 12239 bp, 11 predicted proteins | sample ColStrG_CSR_2014_FD_71471 | JGI IMG/M metagenome (GOLD analysis project Ga0075018, IMG submission 71471) | Freshwater sediment microbial communities in response to fracking from Pennsylvania, USA - Cold Stream Run_MetaG_CSR_2014 | ecosystem: Environmental > Aquatic > Freshwater > Creek >... | reverse complement strand
GACATACAGCGCGTACGCGCCGTGCGCGCGGCACGCCCTGAGGCCTGGATCGGCGTGGATGCGAACCAGGGCTACACCATCGAAGGGCTGCAGTCGCTGATCGTGGCGCTGGTCGAATACGACGTCGCCTTGCTCGAGCAGCCGCTGAAGCGCGGTTGCGAGGCCGACCTGCAGGGTTTCGTGTCAGCGATTCCATTGGCTGCCGACGAGAGCGCGCTCACGCTCGCCGATGTGCCCGGCCTCGTGGGCCGCTTCGACATGGTCAACATCAAGCTCGACAAGTGTGGCGGTTTGACCGAGGGGCTGGCCATGGCGCGCGCGGCGCGTCAGCTTGGGCTGGGCGTGATGGTGGGCAATATGATGGGCTCGAGCCTGGCCATGGCGCCCTCGTTTGTGCTCGGCCAGCTATGCGATGTGGTGGATCTCGACGGCCCTACCTTCCTCAAGGTCGACCCGCCCCCGACCATCAGCTACTCCGAGGGCAACATCTGGTGCGAGGAATCGGTGTGGGGTGCGCAGAGCGGTCAGCGTGCGTGAGCGCGCAGCGCCTGTTGGTTCATTGATGGCGTCACGATTCCAGCGCTACCTGCTGCCTGGCTTTGCCTTCAAGGCCGTCGTGATCGGCGGCGGCTATGCGACGGGTCGCGAACTGGCGGAGTTCTTCCTGCCCAGCGGACCCTGGGGCGGCGTCATGGCGATGTTGCTCGCCACCTGCATCTGGAGCGCGGTGTGCGTCGCGACCTTCATGTTTGCGCGCGCCACGGGGTCGCGGGACTACCAGAGCTTCGTGCGCGCGCTGCTCGGTCCGGGCTGGATCGCCTTCGAGGCGGCCTACGTCCTATTTGTGATCCTGATCCTGGCGGTGTTCGGCGCGGCGGCCGCTGCGATCGCCGCGAGCCTGGGTCTGCCCGCGATCTCGGGCACACTGGCACTGATGGCATCGATCGCGCTGGTCGTCGCCTATGGCAATACCTCGGTCGAGCGGCTGTTCACCTACGTTTCTTTCCTGCTCTACGGCGTGTACGCGCTGTTCCTGGTGCTGGCGCTCACGCGTTTTGGCGGACAGATCGTTGCCGGGTTTTCCCGTCACGTGCCGACGACCGGTTGGGTCGGCGGTGGCATTACCTATGCCAGCTACAACATCGTCGGCGCGGTGGTAATCCTGCCGGTGTTGCGCCACCTGAGCAGCAAGCGCGATGCGCTGATCGCCGGCCTCATCGCGGGTCCACTGGCGATGCTGCCGGCGCTGCTGTTCTTCTGCTGCATGATGGCGTACTACCCGCAGATCGGTGCGGTCACGCTGCCCTCGGACTTCCTGCTGCAACGCCTGGACCTGCCGCTGTTCCGCCTGCTGTTCCAGTTGATGATCTTCGCGGCCTTGCTGGAAAGTGGCACCGGCGCGGTGCACGCGATCAACGAGCGCATCGGCAATGCCTGGCAGCGTCGCTCAGGGCGCACGCTCGGCCGCAACGCGCGACTGGCGATCGCACTGCTGATCCTCGGCGGCTGCATGTTCGTGGCGACGCGCTTCGGCCTGGTCGCACTCATTGCCAATGGCTATCGCGCGCTCGCAGCGATTATCCTGCTGGTATTTGTCGTCCCCGTGCTTACGATCGGAACCTTCAAGCTATGGCGGGGCAGTGCCGCCGAGGTAAGGCCATGAAGAAGATAGTGCTTGCGGCGCTGTGCGTCGCCGTCGGTCCGCTCGCGTTCGCCGCGCCGCCGAAGAATTTCGCGCAGCGCGTGGAGGCCGCGCGCAATGCCGTCGGCGTCCCCGGAATGGCCATCGCGATCGTCGAAGGCGACAACCTGACCTTCGCCAAAGGCTTTGGCGTGAAGGCGATCGGCAAGAGCGATCCGGTGGATGCCGACACGATTTTCCCCACGGGCTCCACCGGCAAGGCCATGACCGTGGCGGCGCTCGGCATCCTGGTCGATGAGGGCACGATCGGCTGGGACGACAAAGTGATCGATCACCTGCCGGGCTTCCAGATGTATGACCCCTGGGTCACGCGTGAGATGACGATTCGCGATCTGCTCGTGCACCGCAGCGGCCTCGGGCTGGGCGCTGGCGATCTCATGTTCGTGCCGCGCACCAACCTCACGCGCGCCGAATCGGTACGCCGCCTGCGTTATATCAAGCCGGCCACCAGTTTCCGCAGTGCTTACGCCTACGACAATGTGCTCTATATGGTGGTCGGTCAGCTCATAGAGTCGGTCACCGGCAAGACCTGGGAGCAGTTCATGGCCGAGCGGGTGCTGAAACCCGCCGGCATGTTGCAGGCGACTGCCGATTCCGAATCCCACTTTGCTGCAGTGAACCGTGCCCAGCCGCACGCGCGCATGGATGGCGGGTTCCGTGGTGTCGGTCACCAGGAGATGCTGGACGAGCGCGACGAACTCGGTCGCACCGCGGCCCCGGCAGGGGGGCTCGCGATCAGCGCCCATGATCTTTCGCGCTGGCTGCTGATCCAGCTGCATCATGGCGAGCTGCCGGGGCACGCAGGCCGGCTGTTCTCGGCCGCCGCACATGAGCAGATGTGGAAGCCGATGGTGCTGCAGCCCATCGACGAGGTTCCCGAATCGCTCAGGGTCACGCAGCCGCAATTCGACGCCTACGCGCTCGGCTGGGACGTCTCTGACTATCGTGGCACGCGGATCATCTCGCACGCGGGCGCGGTATTCGGCTTCCAGACCATGATCGTGCTCATTCCGGACCAGCAGGTGGGCTTCTCGATCGAGATCAACTGCGAGGACAGCGAGATCCTGTTCGGCCTCATGGACGAATTGCTGGATCACTATCTGGGGTTCCCGCGCACCGACTGGCTCGCGCGCTGGCAGGCGGAGAAGCAGCACAACATCGGCAAGGTGCTCGAAGCCTTGAAGGCGCCGGCTGCCCAGCCCGCCGCGGTCGGACCTTCACTGCCGCTGGATCGCTATGCCGGAACCTACGCCGATCCCTGGTACGGCAACATCGAGATCAGCCAGGAGGGCGGCGCGCTGAAGATCGATTTCAAGTCCACGCCGCGCATGTCCGGCACGCTCGAGCACTGGCAGTACGATACCTTCGTCACGCACTTCAGCGACAAGAGCCTCGAACCCGCCTACGTCACCTTCGGGCTCGGCGCGCAGGGGCAGATCGAGCGGGTTACCATGAAGGCAGTCTCGCCAGCGGCCGACTTCTCCTACGACTATCATGACCTGCTGTTCGTGCCGGCGCCGAAAGCGCCTGCGAAATGACATTGGATAAATGGGGGATGACCATGCATAAGAAGATCACTGCGGCGCTGCTGCTGTTGCTGGCTGTGCCGCTGGCGTATGCGGCGACCCCCGGCGCGCAGGACTACGCTGCGCGAGTGGCGCAAATCCTGAAGAAGACTCCGCTGATCGATGGCCACAACGATTTGCCGTGGGAAATCCGCGAGCGCTTCCACTCGAAAGTCTCGACGCTCGATCTGGCGAGCGACACTTCGCTGCTGCCGGTCGAGGAGGGCGGCATCGCCCTGATGACCGACATCAACCGTCTGCGCCGCGGTGGCGTCGGCGGACAGTTCTGGTCGGTGTTCGTGCCGGTTGAAATGCACGGCCCGACAGCCGTGCAGGCGACGCTCGAGCAGATCGACATCGTGCGGCAGATGGCCGAGCGCTATCCGAAGGATTTCGAGCTCGCTTACACCGCGGCCGACGTGCGCCGCATCCATGCTGCCGGGCGCATTGCCTCGCTGATCGGCATCGAGGGCGGCCACCAGATCAACAACTCCTTGCCCGTGCTGCGCGAGATGTACCTGGCGGGCGCGCGCTACATGACACTCACGCATTCGGCCAACAATGATTGGGCGGACTCGGCAACCGATGGGCCGAGGCACAACGGCCTCACGGCCTTTGGCCGCGAGGTGGTGCACGAGATGAATCGCCTCGGCATGCTGGTGGATATCAGCCATGTCTCAGACGAGACCATGCACGCGGTGCTCGCCACCACCCAGGCGCCGGTAATGTTCTCCCATTCCTCCGTGCGTGCCATCGTTGATCACCCGCGCGATGTGCCTGACGACGTGCTGGCCCTGCTGCCGAAGAACGGTGGCGTGGTGATGGTGAATTTCTATCCCGGCTATGTCTCCGCCGCCCGCAACCGCTGGGATGCCGACTACGCTGCCGAGCGCGCGCGTTACGACAGCCCGCCGTTTGCCGGCATCTACATCGGGCAGCCCAAGCGCGCCAAGGCCGCGCTGGATGAATGGGTGAAGGCGCATCCCGCTCCGAAGGTCACGCTCGCCGAAGTGGCCGACCATATTGAACATGTGCGCAAAGTCGCCGGCATCGACCACGTGGGGCTGGGCTCGGATTTCGACGGCATCCCGGTCGCCCCGACCGGGCTCGAGGGCGTGGACAAGTACCCCGACCTGCTGATCGAGCTCATGCGCCGCGGCTGGTCGGATGCCGACATTGCCAAACTCGCCGGTGAGAACATCCTGCGCGCCCTGGCGAGCGCCGAGACCGTCGCCTTGCGCCTGCGCGCCAGCAGCCCGGCCTCCGAGGCCACCATCGCCGAACTGGACGCGCCGGCGCCGCCGAAGCACTGAAGTTCACGCCGGTCGGCAATCAGGGCCGCGTCGGTGCTAGGATTTCCCGGCGCCAGCCGATCCACGCGCGCCGAATGGAGCAATCACCGTGCCTACCTCCGCCATCGAAACAGTGTTCGCCTTGCAGCGCGCCCATCAATGGGACGTGAAGGCGTCGACGGCGGAACAACGCAAGGCCAAGCTGAGAAAGCTGAAAGCGGCTGTCGAGGCGCACGCCGAGGAGATCGTGGCGGCGGTTCGCCAGGATACGCGCAAGCCCGACAACGAGATCCGGGTCACCGAGTTGCTGAACGTGCTCGGCAACATCGATCGGAACATCAACAACCTCGATGACTGGATGAAGCCGGTCGAGGTCTCCCCATCCCTCAACAAGAGTGACCAGGCGCGCATCGTCTACGAGGCGCGCGGCGTCTGCCTGATCCTGGGCCCCTGGAATTTTCCGCTCGGATTGGTGATGGGCCCGTTGGCTGCCGCCGTGTCCGCCGGCAACTGCTGCATGGTGAAGCTCACCGACCTGTGCCCCGCGAGCGCGCGCGTGGCGGGCAAGATCATCCGCGAGGCTTTCGCTGAGAACGAGGTCGCGCTGTTCGAAGGCGACGTGGATGTGGCAACCGCGTTGCTCGAGCTGCCGTTCAACCACATCTTCTTCACGGGCAGCACGCGCGTCGGCAAGCTGGTCATGGCTGCGGCGGCGCGCAACCTGGCCAGCGTCACGCTGGAGCTGGGCGGCAAATCGCCCGTCATCGTCGATGCGGATGCCGACGTGAAGAAAGTCGCCGCGGACCTGGCCGCCGCCAAGCAGTTCAACGGCGGACAAGCCTGCATCTGCCCCGACCACGTGTTCGTCAGGGCCGAGCAGAAGAGTGCACTGGTGGAGGAGTTTCGCGCGCGCGTGCAGCAGAACCTCTACGGTGACAACGGCAACCTCAAGAAGGAGAGCATTGCCCAGATCGTCAATGACCAGAACTTCGCGCGCATCAAAAAGCTGCTCGATGACGCGGTGGCCAAGGGCGCCAAACTGGCCGTGGGCGGTACGCTCGAGGCCGCCGACCGTACGGTGCATCCGACGCTGGTCACCGATGTCACGCCCGACATGCTGATCATGCAGGAGGAGATCTTCGGACCTGTGGTGCCCGTGATGACCTACAAGACGCTCGATGAAGTCATCGGCTACATCTCGGAGCGCGCCAAGCCGCTGGCGCTCTACATCTACAGCAACACGCCCGCCAACGTCGATCGGATCCTCAGCCGCACCTCATCGGGCGGTGTGACGATCAACGGCTTCTTCTCGCATTACCTGGAGAACCAGTTGCCGTTTGGCGGCGTCAATCAGAGTGGCATGGGCAGCTATCACGGCGTGTTCGGCTTCAAGGCCTTCTCGCACGAACGCGCCATCTACGTGCAGGGCAACAGATAGGCGGTCGCTGCAGCTCGCCTACATGCCGATCCAGCGGCCAAAGGTGCGGGCGATCCAGCCATCGAAGACCAATGGTGCGCTCAGGTGCGCCAAGCAGATGCATTCCGCTTCCGCGGTGACCACGGGCTGGTGACGCACTGATCCGTCGGTGGCATCGAAATCCCCGGCCTCGAAGCGCGCACGCCCGTCGTCGAAGGCGCCACTGATGACCTGCGTCCACTCGATATCGCGATGCGAGTGTTTCGGCAGGCTGCGCCCGGGCGATATGCCCAGCACGAACATCTTGCCCTCCGCGGCATGCGGCACCTGCACCCGCCGATAGCGCATGCCGGGTGCGATCCAGTGCCACGGTGACACCTGGCAGCTGTCGAGGCGCGACATGCTACTCGCCGCCGGCACCGGATTCGCAACTATCCCGGCGTGACGGCCCGCCGGCGCGCTGTCTGATGCGAGACCGTCAATGCGCTGGAGCGCGCGTTGCAGTGCGTTGTCAGACAGATCCACCAGCGGTGCGCGCTCCATGATTTCACCGCCAACCGACAACAAGGTCTGCACCCGTTGATGGCACTGCTGGCAGGCATCCAGGTGAACCGCAAGCAGCAGTCCCCGGCCGCTGTCCAGCTGGCCCGCCGCGAACGCCAGCAGGCACTCGTCGTCAGGGTGATGCGAAATCATAGGTAGTTTCCATCCAAAAGATCCTTGAGGTGCTCGAGTGCCAACCGGGCGCGGGATTTCACGGTTCCCAGCGACAGCCGTAATTCGCCGGCGATCTGCGACTGGGACTGCTCGGCGAAGTACGCGCGCCGCATGACCTCCGCCTGCGTCGGCGACAGCGCTGCGATCGCCTCGCGTACCGCGCGTTGACGCTGGGATCCCAGCACTTCCTCTTCAGGCACCCGGGATCCTTCGGCCATCGGCAAATCTTCGAGCCAGGATTCCCCCTGCGCGCCCGCTGGGCCGTGCTGCGAGCGGCGATGTTCATCGACCCACAGGTTGCGGGCGATCGTGTACACCCAGGTCGCCGGGGAGGCGCGCTCAGGGTCGAACTGCGCGGCCTTGCGCCACACGGTCACCAGCGTCTCCTGCGCCAGTTCCTCGGCCAGTTCGCGCCTGGCGCCACTCCTGATCAGAAAACCAGTGATGCGCGGTGCGAAGTGCCGAAACAGTGTCGTGAATGCCGCCCGGTCGCTGCTCGCAGCGACCCGACGAATGCATGACTCAAGATCATCGGGGGAGCTCACGGCGACAGCATAACCTCTGGCAGGCACCGGGATCGCAGTGCTGTGCGCATGGAAACGCCAGCCCATCCAGTGGCTCGCAGGGACTGCTACGGCTATCGACATGCTTTCCTATACGTATCCGCCCCGGCATCGGATCACTTCGGAGGGGCCTTGGCCCGGAGTGATCCGACCGGGCGATCCGGCCGTATAAACGCTTGAGACACGCACCGGTACAACCATCCCACAGCCCGCGCCAAGGAGCCTCGAGTGACACTAGCGAATCGCGCCATAGACTGGTCCGAACGGGGTCGGGTGCCCGACGCACTCATCCGCGTGGGGATCCGCCGCCTGCTGAAGGATCGACTGCGCACGCTCGGCGATCGATCGCCAGAGGCCGCCCGCATCCGCACCGCCCGGTTCGTCGAGTCGATGCGCACCTGGCCCATCGCCGATCTGCCGGCGAAGGCCAACGAGCAGCACTACGAGGTGCCGGCCGAATTCTTCCGCTGGGTACTCGGACCGCATCGCAAGTACAGCAGTGGCTGGTGGCCCGAGGGTGTCACCTCGCTGGCCGCGGCTGAAGCGATCTCACTGCAGGAGACTTGCGACCATGCGGCGCTGGCCGACGGCCAGCGCATCCTGGAGCTCGGTTGCGGCTGGGGTTCGCTGACGCTGTGGATGGCCGAGCACTACCGTTCGAGCCAGATCGTGGCGATATCGAATTCCGTGTCGCAGGGCGAATACATCATGAGCGAGGCGCGACGCCGCGGGCTCGGCAACATCGAGCATCGGGTCGCGGACATGAATACCTTCGCGATTCCGGGCCGGTTCGATCGCGTGGTGTCGATCGAGATGTTCGAGCACATGCGCAACTGGCCAGCGCTGCTCGCGCGCATCGCGGCCGCGTTGAACCCGTCGGGGAAGCTGATGCTGCATGTCTTCTGCCATCGCTCGGTGCCGTACCTGTTCGAGGATCGCGAGGGCAGCGACTGGATGAGTCGCTATTTCTTCTCGGGCGGTCTCATGCCCAGTGACACCATGCCAGCGTTCCTGCAGGACTCGCTGCAGCTGCGTCAAACCTGGCGCTGGGAAGGCACCCACTACCAGCGCACCGCACGCGCCTGGCTCGAGAACCTCGACACGCATCGCGAGCGTGTGCTGCCCATCCTGCGCGACGTCTACGGCAAGGAAAACGAGCAGCTATGGTTTCAGCGCTGGCGCATGTTCTTCATGGCTTGCGAGGAACTGTTTGGCTACGCGGGCGGACAGGAGTGGTGGGTTGCGCACGCGCTGTTCGAGAAGCCCGCAGCGTGACTGACGCCGGCCCAGCCATGCCCACCGGACGCGCCGCCGTCGTGCTGAACATCGCGCAATTCCAGCTGGGCTGGTGGTGCGCAGTGCTGGGCGCCGCCCGTCAGCAGGTGCTGGTCGGGCCCTGCGTCATTGCCCTGGTGCTGCTGATCTACATCGTGCCGAGCCGTCGGCGTGTGCGTGCACTGGCGCTGGTACTGGTGGCCCTCGCACTGGGCGCGGCCTGCGAGGTGGGCTTGCGGGCAACGGGTATGACCGCGTTTTCCACCGGACCCTGGTCCATTGCGGGCGTACCCCTCTGGATGATCGCGCTGTGGGGCCTGTTCGCGACCACGTTGACGAGTTCGCTGCGCTGGCTGCAGGGTCGATGGCTGCTGGGGAGCCTGTTTGGCGCGGTGGGTGGCAGCCTCTCTTACGTTGCCGGCGCAAGGCTCGGGGCGCTCGATTTGCCGGCGAGCGCGTCGTTGTGGGTTATCGCGCTGCTATGGGCGCTGGCATTGCCGCTGCTGTCCGCGTTGGCACGCCGCTGGGAAGTGCCCGCATGACGCCGCTGCTGCCCCTCTGGTGCCTCAGCCTCGTGCCGATTGCCGTCCTGGCGCTATTGGCCTGGGCACTCTGTACCTCGCGGCGCAACGTGGGGCTCATCGATATCGGCTGGCCGCTGTTCCTGTTGTCGGCCGGCATCACGGATGCGCTGCTCAGCCCAGGCCTCGGCCGCGCAGGCGGCGCGCAACTCGCAGTGCTGCTGCTGTGGTCGCTGCGCCTGGCGATCCACCTGGCGCGACGCAACTGGAGCGCGCCCGAGGACCGCCGCTACGCCGCGATCCGCTCGCGCAATGAACCGGGCTTCTGGTGGAAGAGCCTGTTCTATGTGTTCCTGCTTCAGGCCGCGCTGGCCTGGATAGTTTCGCTGCCGTTGGCCGCCGGTGCCACAGCGCCTGCGGGCAGTGCACTGACGCTGGCGCTCGGCGTGGCACTGGCGCTGTTCGGGCTCGCCTGGGAGGCGATCGCCGATGCGCAATTGACCCGCTTCCGACTGCAAAGAACCACGGCCGATCAGGTGCTGGACACGGGCCTGTGGCGCTACAGCCGCCACCCCAACTACTTCGGCGAGTGCCTGGTGTGGTGGGGTTTGTTTCTCATCGCGGCAAATCCGGCCAGCCTGTGGACCGTGATCTCGCCGTTGCTCATGACCGTGCTGTTGCTGCGCATTTCGGGCGTGGCCCTGCTCGAGCGGGACATCGGGCAACGCCGGCCCGGCTATCAGGCCTACATCGCACGGACCTCGGCTTTCATTCCGCGGCCGCCACGCGGCCCCCGTTAAGGAGCGACGTTTACCATGGCTGTGACACGACTACTCGCGCTGACGATCGCCGCCGCAGCGGCCTTGACGGCCTGCACTGAGCAGACACGCCCCGAAATGCCCACGGTCGCGCACGTCGATCTGCAGCGCTTCATGGGCGACTGGTACGTGATCGCGAATATCCCGACTTCGATTGAAAAGAATGCCTACCGGGCCAAGGAGTCGTATCGCCTGGCAGCCGACGGCACGATCGAGACCACCTTCACTTATCGCGCCGGTTCTTTTGACGGCCCCGAGAAGCGCCATACGCCGCGCGGCTTCGTCGTCGATACGCACAGCAACGCCGTCTGGGGCATGCGCTTCGTGTGGCCCATCAAGGCCGACTATCGAATCGCCTACCTCTCCGAGGATTACAGCCAGACCCTCATCGCCCGCAACAAGCGCGACTACCTGTGGATCATGGCCCGCACGCCGCAGCTGGCCGAGGCGGATCTGCAGAAGCTGATCGATGCGGCCGTGTCGCTCGGCTACGAGCGCAGCAAGATCCAGCGGGTACCGCAGCAATGAAGATCGCGATCATCGGCGCCGGCATTGCCGGCAACACCGTGGCCCGCCAGTTGTATGCGGAACATGACGTCACTGTGTTCGAAGCCGGCGCCCGCATCGGCGGGCATTCGCACACCCACCGCGTCGAGCATGCCGGGCGCAGCTACGCGATCGATACCGGCTTCATCGTCTACAACACCCGCAACTATCCGGAGTTCAGCGGCATGCTGAACATGCTGGGCGTGGAATCGCAGCCGAGCACGATGAGTTTTTCGGTGCGCGACGAGCGCAGCGGCCTCGAATACAGCGGCACCAACCTCAATACTTTTTTCGCGCAACGGCGCAATCTGCTGAATCCCGCGTTCCTGCGCATGCTGCGCGAGATCATGCGCTTCAACGCGCGCGCGCCCGGGCTGCTGGTCGCCGGTGTCGCTGAGGTCTCGCTCGGCGACTACCTGCAGCGCGAAGGCTACAGCCAGCATTTCATCGATCAATTCATCATTCCAATGGGCGCGGCCATCTGGTCGACGCGGCCCGGCCTGATGCTGCAGTTTCCGGCGCAGTTCTTCGTGCGCTTCCTGCACAACCACGGCATGCTCTCGGCCGGCAAGCACCCGGAGTGGCGTTCGATTGTCGGCGGCTCGATGCAGTATGTCGAACGCCTGGTGGCGCCGTTTCGCAGCCGCATCCGGCTGAACGCGCCGGTCGAGCACCTGCGACGCGAAGTGAACGGCGTGTGGCTCAGTGCCGGCGGCGTTGGGCCCGTGCGCTATGACGCGATTTTCCTGGCCTGCCACAGCGACCAGGCCCTGAAGCTGCTTGCGCAGCCCACAGCGCAGGAGTGCGAGGTGCTGGGGGCCATCCCGTTCCAGCGCAACGACGCGGTATTGCACCGCGACGCCTCGCTGCTGCCCAGGACCCGTCGCGCCTGGGCGGCCTGGAACTATCATGTGACCGCGGATCGCGACGGGCCGGTGCAATTGACCTACAACATGAACCTGCTGCAGCGCCTGGAGTCCAGCAGTCCCTTCCTGGTGACACTCAACCGCAGCGATGCCATTGATCCCGCATTGGTGATCGCGCGCGAGACTTACCACCACCCGCTGTTCTCGCCTGCCAGCACGCGGGCGCAACTGCGGCATCGCGAGCTCAACGGCTATCGCGGCACGTATTACTGCGGGGCCTGGTGGCGGAACGGATTTCACGAAGACGGCGTCGCCAGTGCCCTGCAGGCAGTGGCCCACTTCAGGCAGGACCATGCACAGCGCAATCTATTTCGGGCGGGTTAAGCACCAACGCTACCTGCCGAAGGCGCACGCGTTCAGTTACCGCGTGTGCCTGCTGTGGCTGGATCTGTCCGAGCTCCCGACCGTGTTCCGGGGGCGCTGGTTCTGGTCGGTCGCGCGGCGCAACCTGGCCTGGTTCCGGCGCGCGGATTACCTGGGCGATGAGCGCGTGGCGCTGGCGGAAGAGGTGCGTCGCCGCGTCGAGGCTCGCACCGGCAAACGTCCGAACGGCCCGATCCGCATGCTGACGCAGCTGCGCATGTTCGGCGTGTGCTTCAACCCGGTGACGTTCTACTACTGCTACAACGCCGAGGGCTCAGCGGTCGAGTACGTGCTCGCAGAAATCACCAACACGCCGTGGAACGAACGCCACCACTACGTGTTGGAGGCCTCGGCCACGTCGCAGCGCACAGCCGCCATCACAGCCTCTTTCCCGAAGTCCTTTCATGTCTCGCCTTTCATGCCCATGGAGATGCAGTACGACTGGGCCTTCGGCGAGCCGGGCGAGGAGCTGCTGGTTCATATGACCAACCAGATGGGTAACCGCCGGCATTTCGATGCGGGACTGCGCTTGCG
>Ga0075018_10000490_pt1 | contig 12262 bp, 14 predicted proteins | sample ColStrG_CSR_2014_FD_71471 | JGI IMG/M metagenome (GOLD analysis project Ga0075018, IMG submission 71471) | Freshwater sediment microbial communities in response to fracking from Pennsylvania, USA - Cold Stream Run_MetaG_CSR_2014 | ecosystem: Environmental > Aquatic > Freshwater > Creek >... | reverse complement strand
CGGATAGAAGCAGCCGCAGGTCGAGAAACGTTTTTATGACGCCGCCTGCCAGACCAAGGAGGATCGTCAGGGTAAGCAGGCTCAGGATGAATCGCATGCCCGCTTCCCAGACGCGTGTGATGTCATAGGCCATGAGCGTGATCATGAATCGCTTCGGCCAGCCGTTCGACAGCGTCTGTTCCATTGTGGTTTGTGTCATAGTGCTACGTGCGCCTCGAACACGCGTTCCCGGCATCTCGACCGAGGGGTGCGATGAACAGCATGCCGCCGAGTACTAGGGCGAAACGCAAACCTATCAAAAATGGTTCCTGTGTATGCACGTGCCTCAGCCTAACCGGGACACATTTCAGTTCGGTCACTTCCCCGTAAACTATATGTAAATTGTGTATCGAACGGAGCGTTCAAGGCTGTTCTGGCTTGGAAGTGAGCCAGGCGTTCCTTCCCAGCTCGCGTCGGAGCGGAGAGGTGCGGCCTGACAGTGGGCACGTGTGAGGATGAGAAGAGTTTCCTCCTGGCGAATCCTGACTCAATCGTACGAGGCAAGTTACAGCTGTCATCGCGAACCGTCAAGCCAGAGTGCAGCTTTGCTTCTCGTAATGCGCAGGACCGAACTGGCGGATGTTTAGATGGTTCGATCGAAGTCGCATGGTTGGGCATTCACAGCACACTACTGGCTTACATGCATGCAAATATAAATACTTATAGATCATAGATTAACTATCACATTATATTACCCACCCGTTCGTATAATTGTTGTGTAGATACAGGGTCTGCTACCGTGCGGCCTCCATCACACGAACGGGAGGCCCCTGTGACAGCCGTCGATAGTCTTATGCTGGATGCGAAACAAGCGATCATGGATGAGCATCATCGCCGTTTTCAAACCCTTCACCAGGAAGGGCGATGGGAGGAGGCTCTCCAACAAATTCATGTCACCCTGAGCTGTGCAACAGACCTCCTCAATGAGTCGCTCCGAGTCCTCGAGGAAGCCCTTGATGGCTACAACCACACCTCCGGCGGTTCCACTCCCCCTCCCAAAACCACGAAGTGATTAGGTCGTGCCTCCGCCTCTCCTCTTTCACACGATGGGGGCTAGTCCACTCGACGATCTCCGATTATGCTGATTCCCGCTATGACCGGAATGTGGCAGACCCCGGGTCACACCATGCGTTCGCGTGACAGCTTCATACGCAGTTGTTCGGTTTTCGCTCTAGCGTGTTGAGATGGGTTTGCAGACCGATACATCCAGGCTGGCGTAGCTCAATGAAGCTGTCAATATCAAGCCGTCAAGACGACTAGCTGTCTTTCTACTCGACCCCACGACTAGACCAGCCAGAAGCCACCCTCGTCGCCTCATTTGTTGATTGGAGCAAGCGGGTGTTCGTTCTGCGACATACACTTCCAAAACTTAAATCTCTCCTTATCTGTACCGACAGTGCTGATGATGCCGCCGTCCACATACGCCTCGAAATGGCCGCCCGGTGCCTCTCTATCAACCGTCTTAATGCAGAGAGCAACCACACGTTCGAGTTCACGCCTTTGTGTTTCTGAGGGCGCTGGATCAAATGGCATCGTTTTGAAAGACTTTCTATCGAGTGGCGATGTATGGGGCGGCTCGACTGTCGCTCCTGAGATCGCCTCGGTCGAGGCTCCTGGCAGAAGCGTCCTCGCTTCGCTCAGCTCCGCAGCGTTGACCATCAACGAGATAAAAACCAAGCAGATTGATGAAGCAATCGCTGTAAATTTCATGCTCTGAGTAGATGTGAAACCCTGCCCAGGGAGGCGATGGTAGGGACGAAGGGAGAAGGGCATGGGATCCTCAGGAGTGATAGGAGCCGCATGGAGCCGATATTGTAGACAGAGGGCCGGGAGAGCGCAAGGATATGAGAAAAGGAAATGATTGTATTTCAGGCTGTTCAGTCCAGGTGAATTTTGACCGACTTCCTCAACGACATTTTCCTTATATGCCCTTTGAGAAGCCTGGAGCGAATTGCCGCCAACTCTTTAGGCGTTGCTCCTAACCTCTTCAGATTGTCGATTGATTCCCGTAGTACTCGTTGCTGCGTTAACTGGCAATCCAGTTGAAGCCGCTGTTCCTCTAAGCGCTCACGGTAGGCCTTGTCCTTCCTACGTTCGTGGCTGTCAGTACACCATAGGCGAAGCTGTTTGAGAATTTCGTGAATCATGGACATTATTCAGTCCATGTTCTTACTAACTACATTTGATAAAGCGCTTTCGTTTCCCGGCCCTATCGTAGGCTGTGATGACGAAGAAGTATGTTGTTCCTGACACCGCCACCTAATTTAGAGCCTATCTTGTCGGCCAGAACATCGAACGACGACACCAGCATGGTAGTCGAACCCTCGGAGCTTCCCTAAATCTGAGGTATGAAGCGAACCGAGTGTCACTGAAACGGCCACGCAGATTGTGGGGCACACGTCCCCGCAGTTGTGGGAGCGATACAATCACATCCAAGAGGGAGACCTGACACAGACAGCGAATAGGCTGGGAAAGTACCTTGAACGAACACGCCGGAAACACTTGACGGGACAGCAGAGAGGGGATAAAAGATAACTCCGCGAAATCATGAGGGGGCTGGCGTAGCTCAATGGCAGAGCAGCGGTTTTGTAAACCGCAGGTTGGAGGTTCAATTCCTCTCGCCAGCTCCATACAGTTCACCATTTTGAGAGCTGGTGAACGTTAAGAGGGTCCCACGCCGCCGGCGTGAACCTCGTTATTGATACAAAGCTGCGAGCAGCCACGCGAGGGTGCGGTCGACTGTATCGGGCTCGACGTCGATACGGAGCTGTTCGGGTTCGCCAGCTATCTGATACGCCGTTCTCGCCACGCGGAAGATCTTTTCAACTTGCACCCTAGAGGTTCGACGGTTGCAGCCGTCCACGAGCGCCTCCATGAGCAGCGGTCGCGGAGCCAGCGCCGCGACGAGATCACACAGATCCACCACGGACAGCAATCCTGGGATGATTGAGTCGGCGGGCTGATAAAAGAATGGCTCGTCGAGCAAAGAAGCATAACTTGTGAGGCCGCCATGAATATAGATGGCTCGAATATTTGGCTCGAAAATTCCGCCGAGCAGTGCGGCGACCCCTCCGAGAGGCTCGCCGAGCTCGGGGAACGGGTCTGCATCAAACGGCACGACAAGTTCAACGCTCCCGGTGTTTGTTGCCGCCAGCGAATCACCCCATAATATCATCCGCCCCTGGTCGACCTCCCCCCGTGTGGACAGGTAGGCGATGACCGACCTCAGATCGCGGACGCGGGAACTCACGAGACTCTCACCAAGCGCCAGACTTGCAGAGGAGACCTCCGCGCTTGGACTGATTCTGCCTCGATACAGCTCTCCATGGCGTCCATCTCCCACCCCGCGAAGCTCTGCTAAACACACCGCGGCCCCGCCTTGTAGCAACCCATCAATGAATTCCCGACGACCTTGTCTGAGCCGACGATTACCCTCCTGAGCAACGCCGATCACGACTGGCAGCTGAGTGGCACTCGATCCGGGTGGCCAGAGAAGCTCCAGATGCAAGAGGACCCCGTCCTCGACCTCCAGGGAGATATGCTCCTGTTTGTCAAGAATGGCGACGCGGGATCGAATCACGGGAGCAACAGGCGGAATCATCGACCCAAGGACACACACGAGGTCCCTTTGCAGTCGTGCCACACGTCCACGTGGCTCATCTGTCTCGCGTTCGGCGCGAGCCGCAGTAATTCTCATTTCACAGGTCTCACGAGTCAGTTCGTGTATCGGTCTGACCTCGTGCAGTTCCCCCATCGATGCCCTTAGGGACTCCAAGTCATGCCAAGAATATCGGGCGGCACACTCCGCCTCGGGAATAGGAATTCCGAACCATTCCTGGAAAATCTGGTACAACTGCTGCCGATGGAGAAATCCGATGTTGTTGCAGTGGGAATCATTAGGTCCATGGCCGGTCACACAACCGGTACCGTGAATGGACCGTAGTGAATCACGCGCCCCGTAGAGCTCGTAGATGTTCACGAGGCGCTGCCAGACGGGATCGTGCTGCGGCTCCCAGGCGAACTCGCGCCCATAGACCAGCTTTCGCGGCGCGATTGCGGCCAAAATCACCCAGGGCCAGAACCCGTCGTGTGAGGTGCCTGCCAGACACCTCGTCGGGTCCCAGTCGCCTCTTGGACTTCCACCAAAGTTGAAAGCCACGACTGCGGCGACGCGTCGATCAAGTGCACCGACTACACCGGCCACGTCTCCCCCACCTGCCACGGAGCCGATCAGCACGATCCGGTCACGATCCACACTGGAATCGGTCAATAACAGATCAATCCCGCGCGTCAGGTCCCATCTCATCCACCCTATCAAACTCTCTCCGATCAACTGCAGTTGCGCTCCGAGCGTGTAACGGGAATAGTAGTCTTGACGGTCCACCTCAAAATACCTGGGGTAGTCTGCGACGGACGCGAAAGGGTGCTGCCGACGTTCGCCGTGGCCGAGTAAGTCCATAATCAACACCGAGCAGCCCAATTGCGCCCACGTCGTCCCCATGCATTGCAGCTCCTCATCAGCCTTCGGATCATGATGGCTGTGACAGATAACCAACGCTGGCATCTTCTGGCCAGCCGTTGACGGCCGATACAGGTTGGCGGTCACGACCACACCAGGGCGGCTAGTGAACACCAGATTCTCTATTCGGAATCGGTCCCCCTCCAGGGTTCGGGCGACATACGGTTTGAGGTCCTCTGCGAGCTGGGGGAAGACACCGAGAGAATGACGCAGCGCCTCGGTGCGTTCGTCTCGGAACTGTTCCCATTCTGATCGCGTCCCCAGCAGTCTCCAGGCCTCGTGGTCTCGCCGGTCCGCGGTATCAATCCGCGCAGCAATGTGCCGGCCGAGTTCTCGAATTCGTCGATTGCCCCGCGCAACCTTCTGTTTCCAGAGCCAGGCTCGAACTTGCGGAGGGAGCATCTCACAAAACTGCTTATAGATTTGCCGATGATCAGGCAAACTTAGAGCTCCGCCTGTCCGTTATGCAACACGTTAACCGTGTCACCGGCGAGGACGGTAACGACGATGCCGGTGAGATCAGCAGCAAGGCCCGGAACAGGAAAATGCAGAAAGATGTACATGCGTCATGGAATTGCTGACACTGGAAGGCACTTGGTTTTCGCATAGTCAACAAGAGCACTTATGAGATCCTCGATGCTATGGCAAAGGCTAGCCGCTTCAAGCGCTTCATCAGCTAGACCGGAGAGACATGGAAAACAAAATTCATAATGAGAAGCGAAATGAAATAGGTTTCTCACCGTTTTCTCGCTTGTTGTTGGACGCCAGTTCTTGGTGTGTATCAACTCCTTTGGGGTGAGCTTCTCAGCCATCTCTCATTTCCGTTCGCGTCCACTCCCGTGCAAGCTGTTGCACCTCGGCTATCTCCCACATGGTTAGAGACGGTCGCCTCCTCGATGAACATGCTGTCGCGTTTGAGGCGCTGGTCGCCCATGGTACGATTTCAGCGGTTCTTAGCTCTGACTCTGACGAACCAGATTGGCTGAAGGAATGCCTTTGGGGGAAATATTATTCATAGCGTAGTGCTGCGATGGGATTCAACCTGGCTGCTTTGTTGGCCGGATAGAGACCGAAGAACAGTCCCACCGTCAGGGAAAACAGAACGGCGACCACCACGGTATTACTGGAGATGATAGTCGGCCACCCGGCCATGACTGTGGTCAATTGAGCAGCAACGATCCCGAGGAGAATTCCAATTAATCCCCCAACCACACTCAGAATCATCGCTTCAATGAGAAACTGCGTAAGAATATGCCACCGCTTGGCTCCCACGGCCATCCGCACACCGATTTCTCTGGTCCTCGACGTGACGGACATTAGGAGAATATTCATGATCCCGACCCCGCCCACCAGAAGTGAGATCGACGCGACGACCGCTAAGAACCAGGTGAGTGTTTCACTCGCCCCGTCGTAAAGCTTTTCCACCTCGAGCTGATTTCGAACAGCGAAATCATCGCGATCCCCTGGTTCAATCCGATGTCGAATCCGAAGCAGATCCTTAATGGATTCCGTTGCCTCTGGTAACTGTTCTCGTTCATAGGTCGCCACTGCAACCGTTTCTATATAAGACTCTGTGAGGCTTAACATTTTTTGCCTCGACGTTGAGTATGGGATCAGTACAATATCATCTTGATCGTAGCCTGACGGTGCATTTCCCTTCTCCTCGAGCACACCAATCACCCTGAATGGAACATTTCTGATCCGTACAATTGATCCAACTGGATCATCCCCGCGAAAGAGATTTTGAACGACCGTCTGGCCCAGCATCGCAACTTGTCTTGCCGCGTCAAATTCCTCCTGAGAAATCTCTTTTCCTCTTGCGGGCAACCAGTTTCTAACTAATTGGCAGCCAGGGGAAGTAGACAAGATTCGAGCCACCCAGTTCTCATTCCCATAAACGACCCGTGACGGATCTTGTCTCCACCAACAAGTATCCTTGAGCTGGGGAATGGCCGCCTTCAGATCGACTACATCCTCAATGGTCAAGGAGCTTTTGGTCCCCGTGACCATGTGAACCCCACTCACGTTACGCAAGGTGGACCAAACATAGATCACATTCACTCCCTCTAAGGCAACATGATCCCGTATGCTCTGCCGCGCCCCGGCACCTATGCTGACCATAACGATAACGCTTGCGACCGCGACAGCCATGCCTAACAACGAGGCCCCAGCCCGCATCCAGTTTGAATGAAGCTGCCGAACTCCCATCAGCACTGAGAATAGCATGATCTTGAACGAAGATCTCATCATCACGTAATGTTCCTTGAGTAGAGAAACGCCTGCTCTTCGACTTGCCCGGACTGCGCGCTCTTGTCCATCGAGCGCGGACTAGGGTTTAGTATAGTTCCTCCACAGATTTATTTGCATTGACGTGCACCAGAGCCGTTGCCAGCATGGTCAAATCTCTGTTCACCGTGCAGTTGGAGGCCGGTAGCTAGGTTGGTTTCCGCCAGTGTTGGATAACCAGTACTTGAGTACACCTGCATATAGTGAAGCAATCACGCTTCGGCTTATGGATCAATCGCAGAATTCTCTACCGCAAACTCCTGCCCTCTCGACCACCTAACCACGCCTTCAGGAATCTCGATGCGCTGCTCAGTCGGGAGTGCGATGGTGGGCGAAAAGGTTTTCCCTGGCCGCATGGGCAGATCACCAGAGAGTCGCCAGCCCGTACACGAGAGATTCCACACGGTGCTGAGCCCTTGGAATGGACCCGCGCGGTACATGACGGCGCATGGCACAGGCAAGCGACGGAAAGGACGAAGCGTGAAGGGCATAGGCGGGCTCGCAGGGTGGCGTATTGTAGGCGGGTGTCAGCAGGAGGCGCAAGAGCCATGTGGAGCAAAGTGGTGCTAGTTGCCCCAAACTGCGTAGGCATCCGGCTCAGAGTCTCACCAATTCTTGTATCACTTGCCAAGAATGGTTCCACGCGTGCGGTGTTTTTTATAAGCCTCACACAGTTTGTCTAGGACTAATGCTAGATCATCTAGCAGGCTGCGGAAAAACTCTTGTTTTCTCGTGTCCACTGGGGTAGATAGGTATAACTATCTAGCACTCACTCCAGGAGGTTCACGATGCGTGGTCACGATACCCAGCAAGCCGGGATGTTCAGTTATCTCTCGCCGGAGGAGCGGGTCCCGGCGACCCATCCGCTGCGACCCATCCGGCAGTACGTGGACACGGCTCTGACCGTGTTGTCGCCTCAGTTGGAGCAGCTCTATGCCCGAACCGGTCGGCCCTCGATTGCCCCGGAGAAGCACCTGCGGGCCTTGTTGCTGCAGGTGCTCTACAGTCTCCGGAGTGAGCGACTCTTGCTGGAGGCGTTGCAGTACAACCTGCTGTTTCGCTGGTTTGTCGGCCTCGATCTGGACGCGCCGGTGTGGGATGTGACCGTCTTCACGAAGAACCGGGACCGCTTGTTGGCGGGCGAGGTGGCCACGGCGTTCTTCGAGCAGGTCCTGGCGCAAGCCAAGACCCACCACCTCTTGTTCGACGAACACTTCACGGTTGACGGCACGTTGATCGAGGCCTGGGCGGGCCAGAAGAGCTTCAAGCAGAAGACCGATGCCACGCCCATGCCGCTGACGGATGATCCGGGCAATCCCAGCGTGGACTTCCGGGGCGAGCGACGGACGAATGCTACGCACGCCGCGACGACCGATCCGGAGGCCCGGCTGTACAAGAAGGCGGCGGGTCAGGAGGCCAAGTTGTGCTTCTTGGGTCATGTGCTGATGGAGAATCGGCATGGACTGGTGGTGAACACGCGCCTCACCCCGGCGACCGGCACGGCGGAACGGGAGGCGGCGCTGGCCCTGCTCCGCGAGCGTCCTGTCCGACAACGGGTGACGGTGGGCGGCGACAAGAACTACGATACGCAGGCGTTCGTCCACGATCTGCGGGCGCTGCAGGTCACGCCCCATGTGGCCCAGCACACGACAAACCGTGCCAGCGCGATTGATGGATGGACCACCTGCCATCTCGGCTACACCGTGAGTCAACAGAAGCGTAAACGGGTCGAAGAGATCTTCGGGTGGTTGAAAACGGTCGGGTTGTTGCGCAAGGTCAAACTCCGTGGTGTGCGGCGGGTCGGCTGGCTCTTCACCTTCGCCGCGGACGTGTACAACCTGGTGCGGATGCGCCATCTCGTGGAGGCCGCAGCATGAGCCGACACGGCCCCGCAGCACGCGCAGTAGCCCATAGCGGGCCTCCACGGTGGGACGCCACCCTGGCACGGATGGGCTTCGACGGCTCGTGTGATTGGGGTTGGGGCGCATCGGTCTCATTCAACCAGGGTTTTTCCGCAGCCTGCTAGTCGATGTGCAATTGTGTCGATAGTGGCAGGGAGAGAATCCACTTCATGTGTTTCGATGGCAAAACCGTCTCCAATTTCATGTGCTCGGCCAGTGGGTACCAACGGCGTTCATCTCCGTCTTCTTATCGAATGACTACGGGGAATGGGTTATGAGAAGTCCTGATGTGTGTGATTCGCACACATCGTTTCAACTAAACTAACGTGATGGACTCCGAAATTCGCAGGCGCCTTCTTTGGGTACAGCTCTATCAGCAAACAGGCCACACAGGCCTGGTGTGTCGACGGTGCGGGACCTCCCGGCCCACCCTCCTGAAGTGGATACGCCGGTTTCATGAGGCGGGTGAGCCGGTCTCCTCGGTCGCAGTCGCCATCCCGTGCAGCCACCCAATCGGCATGTTTTCGAGCAGAAGAGCATGTTGATTCTCCGCTTGCGAGCCAAGCGGAAGCTGGGCGCACGAGGAATTCTGAGCAAACTGCGGCGCCATCAAATCTCAAGCTCTCGTTGGACTCGATTCACAAGGTCCTGGCCATCAGTCAGGTTTTCCCGCTGGTGCACCCGGCTCGGCGGAAGACGCTACACCCGTATTCCCGGCTCATTCCCAGGGACCGTGTACATCTCAACACTTGCAAGATTGCTCAGGGATGCTATCAGTATACCACTGCTGACGATAATACGCGCTATCGGGTGCTGGCGATCGTGGAGCGAATACGGGAGGAAATACCGTTTCCTATGCAGCGCGTTCAGACCGACCGTGGCCGGGAATTCTTCGTGGTGTCAGTACAGCAGTGGCTGATGGACCATTGCATCAAATTCCCTCCCATCAAGCCGCATCACCGCACCTGAACGGTAAAGTGGAGTGCTACCAGCAGACCGATCGTAAGGAATTCTGGGTGATCGCTGATCCGAACAGTCCTGAACTGAAATTGCGGTTGGTCGAGTGGCAACACGACTACAAGTGGGATAGGCCTTATGGATCGCTGAACGGCCAGGCACCCATCGAGATGTTATACACAAAGAGCGAGGAGACGCCGTTTTGGGATGAAGTTGAACCCAAGTACGACCTCAGCGGAAAGCGCTTCCACTTCTCTTACTACCAGACAGACTTGGCCCTTCACCGACATACCCACGCGCGACACCAGCCCGGAACAAAGTGAAAGGATGTCCACCAATCGCAGATTGTCCGATCCCGTCGATCGCTCACCGCAAAGAGAAACACGGACCTAGCGTTCGGCTTCCGTGAGATCGCCTTGCTCTTCCATCTCTTCAAGATCGGCTTCCGCTTTGGCCTTCAGGGTTGAGGGGTGCAGGCCATATTTCTTGAGCATTTTGTAGAAGTCTGCCCGATAGCGTCCGGCAAATTGGGCGGCGCGTGAGATATTGCCGCCGGTGAGTTGCAGTACGTTCTTGAGATAGGTTTTCTCAAACTCTTCCTTTGCTTCGGTCAGCGGCTTGAGCGGCGCGTCCGGGGAGGTGCCCATAGAGGGCAGGAGGTCTGGTGTAATCATGTCCTGGCGCGTCATGACGGCGGCCTTCTCAATGACATTCTCCAACTCGCGGACATTTCCGGGCCAGGGATGTGTGACCAGCCGATTGAGGGCGGCCGGTGTAAAGCCGCGCAAACTTTTATTCGCCCGTTTCGCACTCGCGGTCAGGAAGTGTTGGGCCAACAAGGGAATATCATCTCGGCGGTCACGAAGCGGCGGGATAAACAGCGGAACCACAGAGATGCGGTAGTACAGATCGTTCCGGAATGACCCGTTCTTGACCGCTTCGCCGAGGTCTTTATTGGTTGCGGCGATAATCCGTACATCGATCTTCGTTGAGATTTCAGAACCCACTTCGCGGACTTCCCGTTCCTGCACGGCCCGCAACAGTTTGACCTGCATCGAGAGCGGTATTTCGCCTATCTCGTCGAGAAAGAGCGTGCCGCCGTTGGCGCTTTGAAACAGGCCTCGCTTGGCGCCATGGGCGCTGGTAAACGCGCCGCGCACGTGTCCGAAGAGTTCAGACTCAAAGAGCGTTTCGGGAATGGCCGCGCAATTGAGGGCAACAAACGGCCCTTTACTCCGTCGGCTGTTTGAATGGATGACGCGTGCGAACACTTCTTTGCCGGTCCCGGTTTCTCCGAAGAGGAGAATGGTCGCGTCCGAGTCTGCCACTTGTACCACTTGTTGGAGTATGCGCTGCATCGCAGGACTCCGCGCGACGATATTTTCCATGCCGTATAATTCGTTGACGAGAGACTTGAGCCGCTGGATCTCTCCTCTCATCCGTTGCGGAGAGAGCCCTTCTTCGATCTTGGCCTTGAGTTCCTTGTCATCGAACGGTTTGGTGAGATATCCAAAGGCCCCCCGCTGCATGGCTTCCACGGCATTGGGGATGCTGCCGTGGGCTGTCAAGATGATAACCGGAAGGCCTGGATGAATCCGCAGCAGTTCTTCCGTCACATCTAATCCGTCTTCGCTACCCAGCCGGAGGTCAGCAATGGCGAGATCGAACCGGTCTTTCTTGGCGGCGGCGAGGGCTTCACGCCCGGTGGTGCAGCCTGTGACGGCAAAGCCCATGGCGGTCAACCGCATCTTCACAAGATGTAACAATCCCTCTTCATCGTCAACTACAAGGATATGTTCTTTTTCCATTAAGCTCCTTCCTACGGTGTCGTCAGTTCCGGCACAGTCGGAGGCGGTGCTACCGTTGATGGGGGACGAATAGGGCGAACCTTATCCCGCATTTCCTGGTCGATGCGCTTCAATGCCTCCAATTGGCTCGTCAATTCCTCTATTTTCTTATCTCGATCCGTCAGTTGCTTTTGTAGGGACAGCACGATGCCTGTATCGGTCGAGCCTCTTGCGGCGTCTTTCTTCCCGCTGACCCCGTCCATCTTCCGTTCACGCTCGGCTAAATCCCGCTGGAGGTTTTCCAGGGATTGGGAGTCGGCATCCTTCATGGCCCGCAATTGCTGTATGGTCAGCTCTCTATCAAGCAAGTCTCGCACCAGCCGATCAGAGGCCTGAGCCAGGATCGCCTGACTCTCCGAAATGGCCGGGGCCGCCATGACCGATTGGAACCAGGATTGCTCAACGGGGGCGGCGTAATACTCGAGCAGCTGTAACCAGAGCTTGCTGGAGGAGGCCAGCTGGCTCTTGGGCGCGACGGCGAGCACTTTCTCGAAGTACTTCGAGGCGCTATCTCGACTTTCGTAGAGCCCCAGCAGGGCACGCGTAAAGTAGACATGGTCGCAGGAATTGTGCTCGGCACATTTCGGGACGAGCGCCTCCTGTTTTTTCGCCAACGCCTGGAGGGATTTTGCCTCTCCCGTATCCACCATGAAGTAGGGCTTCGAAAATTGCGGGGCTGCCGACCATGCTGCGCATCCAGCGAGGAATAGACA
>Ga0075018_10000488_pt1 | contig 12297 bp, 7 predicted proteins | sample ColStrG_CSR_2014_FD_71471 | JGI IMG/M metagenome (GOLD analysis project Ga0075018, IMG submission 71471) | Freshwater sediment microbial communities in response to fracking from Pennsylvania, USA - Cold Stream Run_MetaG_CSR_2014 | ecosystem: Environmental > Aquatic > Freshwater > Creek >... | reverse complement strand
ACCTTCGACCGCGTCGTCGTCTCGGCGTAGCCCGCGGGCGGCTCCGCGCCCGAAGCGGTCCCCGGCGCCGTCCAGCACGCCACCTGTGGGATCGTCCGACCCGTCGGCGCGGACGGGGTCGTGCTGGGGAGCCAGGATGTCGCGGACGATCATCCCGCACACCCACAGGGTCGCCGCGATGCGCAGGAACGTGGCCCCGTTGTGCGTCCACTCGGGCACGTGAGCCTGGTCGGGGTAGGTGAGCCCCTGCAGGTACCACCAGATGGCGACGAAGTACAGGGCCTCGGCCGTCTGCCAGATCACCAGGTCACGCCAGCGCGGTCGGGCCAGCGGGAAGATGGCCACCATCCATAGCACGTACTGCGGTGAGTACACCTTGTTCGTCATGGCGAACGCAGCCACGACCAGGAACCCCAGCTGCCACAGGCGGGGGCGGCGCGGCGCGAAGACCGCGAGGCCACCGATGAGCAGGCACAACACCAGGAAGCTGCCCCCGGAGACCAGGTTCAGCGAGCCGTCCGGGATCACCCACCCGGCCCGGTCCAGGGCGTACCACGGCGAGCCGAAGCCGGCTCCGCGGGTCTTGGACAGCACGTAGAACTGCGCCCACCCGTGCGGCCACAGGAGCAGGACCGGAATGTTGACCGCCAGCCAGGCCAGAATCCCTGCGGACAGCATCCGTCCGAAGCTTCTCAGCTGCCCCGCCCGCAGGCACAGCAAGAACAGCGGCCCGAGCAGCACCAGCGGGTAGAACTTGGCCGCCACCGCCAGGCCGAGCAGGACACCGGCCAGCGCCGGCCGGCGTCTGGCCCAGGCGAGGCCGAACCCGGCCGTCAGCGCCACGGCGAACAGGTCCCAGTTGATGTAGGCCGCGAGCAGCAGCGCCGGAGACAGGGCGAACAGCGCCGCGTCCCAGGGTCTTCGACCTGCGGTCAGGGCCAGCAGCGCCGTGGTGGCCAGCGCGCAGACCACCAGCATCAGGGCCGTCACGTCGAAGAAAGTGCGGCTGCGGCTGACCTGGTCCCCGCCCCCGTCGACCAGGCCGGTGACGGCCGCGGCCGCCGACATGAAGGCTCCAGTCAGCACCGGGTACTCCAGTGCCTTGTCGCCCGATGCGGCATACGGGGAGGCGTTGTGGGCGAAGTCGCCGCGCAGCTGGTACAGGAAGGCGATGTCGGAGTAGCACAGGTCCGGGTAGGTGTTGTTGCTCGTCCAGGCCGCCGCTCGGCACGGCTGCTTGCTCAGCAGGCCCAACCCGCACACCAGGGCCGTCAGAGCCAGCAGGACCGCCGCGACCTTCGAGCCGCGGCTGCGCACCCGCATCCCGGCAGGGCCCCCGATGCCCTCGCTGCCCGCGGCGACGACGGGGTCGTCCCGGGAAGGCAGCACGATGTCGACCACGTCTCACCTCGCTCCGGCAGCCCCCAGCAGGCGACGGTCGCCTGCGGCCAGGATGCCAGCCCCGGCCGCCAGAACCACGCCAGGGGCTACCGGCGCGCCCCCGGTGCCGCCGGTGCCCGATGCAACGGCGTGCGACGCCGTGGGAGTCGGGGTGGGAGTCGGGGTGGACGTCGGCGTGGGTGTTCCCGACGGCGACGAGCTGGTGGTCGCCGACGGCGACGGGCTCGGGCTGCCCGTCGGGCTCGACGAGGGCGAGCCGCTCGGGGACGCGGACGGGGTTGGCGTCGCCGTCGGTGCCGTTACCGGCGGAGCGGGGAACTGCTCGACCGGCATGCACTTGACCGCTGCGCGCATGTACGCGGTCCAGATGGCGGCCGGGAAGCTGCCCCCGTTGACGCGGGCGAGCCCACCCACCCCGTTCATCGACCGTCGGGTCTTTCCGTCCGGGCCGGTCCGGAACAGCACCACCGACGTCGACAGCTGCGGGGTGTAGCCGACGAACCACGCGGACAGGTTGCTGTCGGTCGTGCCGGTCTTGCCGGCGACCGGCCTCCCGACGGCCAGGGCCCGGGTGCCGGTGCCGTTGGTCACCACCTTCTGCAGGGCGTAGTCCACCTGCGAGACCACAGACGGGTCGATCACCTGGGCCCTTCGCACGGACTGGCTCAGGTCGTAGAGCACCCCGCCGTTCGTGCCGACGATCCTGGCTATGGCCGTCGGGGTGGTCCGGGCCCCGCCGGCTGCCAGCGTTCCGTAGGCAGATGCCATGTCCAGCGCGGTGGGCGACGCCACGCCGAGGGTGGCGCTGAGCACTGGGTCGATGACGACGCTGTCCGGGATCCCCGCGCGCCTGGCTGCGTCCACCACTTTCGCCGCACCGACGTTGGGCTGGTTCTCCACATCGACGAACACGGTGTTCACCGAGTTCTCGGTCGCCTGCAGCAAGCTGATGTGCCCGTAGCTGCGGCCGTCCTCGTTGGGCACCGGCCTGGTCGTGGACCCGTTCACGTCGGTGAACACCCGGCCACTGTGCCCGTCCCAGGTGGAGTCCAGGCTGATGCCGTTCTCCAGAGCGGCCACGAGGGTGAACGCCTTGAACGTCGAGCCCGCCGGGGCGATGCTCTGCGTCGCGTCGTTGATGTACTGGGGGTTGCCGTAGTCCGCCCCTGCGTACATCGCGACGATCCCGCCGGTCTTGGGGTCGACCGACACCAGCCCGACCCGTACGCCGGCGGATCCTCGGACCGGACGTTGGGCATTGACCGCGGCGATCGCCGCCTTCTCAGCCTTGGCGTCGAAGGTGGTGGTGACGGACAGACCCTGCTGGGCGGGGCTGTCCTGGGCATAGCCCATGGAGTCCAGCTCGGCCTGCACGTAGGCGGTGAGGTAGCCGGTCGGGCCCGACAGGGAGTTGGCGGACTTCCTCGCTGTGACCGCCGGGAAGGCGATACCTGCCCGCTCGGTGGCCGTCATCCAGCCCTGGCTGACCTGTCCATCGAGTACCAGCGCCCAGCGCGCCTTGAGCTTGTCCAGGTGGTACTCGGGGGCGTAGCCGCCGGGGGAGCGGATCAGTGCCGCCAGCACGGCCGCCTGTCCGGGCGTCAGCGCGATCGCCGGGACAGCGAAGTAGGCCTGAGCCGCGGCCTGCACGCCGTAGGCCCCGCGCCCGAAGTAGATCGTGTTGAGGTAGTCGGTGAGGATCTGGTCCTTCGTGAGCTGCTGCTCGATCTTGATGGACACGATCAGCTCGTTGACCTTGCGCGACAGCGTCCGGCCCTGCGTGAGGTAGTAGTTCTTCACCAGCTGCTGGGTGATCGTCGAGCCGCCCTGCAGCGAGCCCCCGGCCAGGTCGTTCCACGCGGCGCGGGCGATACCCGTCACCGAGAACCCCCCGTGCTGGTAGAACTGCCGGTCCTCGGCCGACATCACCGCCTGGCGCAAGGTCAGCGGGATCTGGTCGAAGCCGACGATGGTGCGGTCTGCCGCGCCGAACCTGCCCAGCACGGTCTTGCCGTCCGAGTAGTACACCGTCGTGGTCTGCGCGAGCGCCTGGTCGTTCGGCTTGGGCACCGCGACGACTGCGTAGGCGACGGTGAAGGTCACGCCGGCGGCGGCCACCGCGATCCCGGCCAGAACGAGCAGCTGGCGCCAGGAGGGCACGAAGCGGCGCACGCCGGCTCGCCCCCGACGGGGGTAGTCGATCCTCACAGGGGGCTGCTCTCTGATGGTCGGTCAGGTGGGCTGGACGTCCTCGGCAGGTGGCGCCGTCGCTCAGTCGTCGTCCTCGACGGTGCGCTGACGCCTCGGTGGCCTGCGCGGGACCCCGTCACCCAGGACGTACGAGGTGGTCAGGTGGTTCCACTCGCACCGCTGGCAGACCTCCACCACATAGACCCTGAACTCGCCTTGCTGGCGAGCCATCTGCGCCAGCTCCGCCGGCGACTTGATCCGGCCGGAGTACTGGCCGAGCTCGTCGCCGAAGGCATAACTCAGCTCGACCAGCTCCGTGCGCCCGCAGACCGGGCAGGGCCGCCGCGTCGGCTGCCCGTGAAACTTTGCTGCCCGCAACAAGTATGGGTCGGCGTCGCACACATCCGTCGGTGACGCGCCGCCGGTGGCCAGGGCCTCGAGGGTGGCCCGGCGCGCCAGCGCGTAGTCGATCACCGACCGCGGCGAGAGCATGCCCTCGAGGGTACGAGAGCATCGCGCAGGTCGCATCGGTAGTGATGCGGATCACCCGGCGCTCCCCCTCGCCCGCGCCGGTGCCGCGCCGGCGCCACCGGCTGCGCGGACCGGCCGCGGTCCCGGTGGCGCTGGGCGGCCCACACCCTGCTGGACATCCCGGGTATACCGCACGTTTGCTTTGGAACGTCGCCACCCCTATCGTCTGGATGTATCGGCTCGATACATCCAGCTGGTACACCCGTTCGGAGCAGGGGAAGGGGCGTCGGTGAGCAAGAAGAGCGGTGTTCTTGAGCTTGCCGTCCTCGGCCTGCTCCACCAGTCACCCCTGCACGGGTACGAGCTGCGCAAGCGGCTCAACACCGTGCTCGGGTCGTTCCGGGCATTCTCCTACGGTTCGCTCTACCCGTGCCTGAAGGACCTGCTGCACCGGGGCTGGATCGCCGAAGAGGTTCCCTCCGGGCCGGCCGGACGCCGGTCCAAGATCGTCTACAAGATGACCGCCGAAGGCAAGGAGCACTTCCAGGAGCTGCTGGCCGACTCGGGTCCGGCCGCCTGGGACGACGAGAACTTCGGCGTCCACCTGGCATTCTTCGGCCAGACCGACGCCGACGTGCGGCTTCGGATCCTGGAAGGGCGGCGCAGCCGCCTGGAAGAGCGCGTCGACACCCTGCGCCAGTCGCTGGCCCGCGGTCGCGAGCGCGTCGACGCGTACACGCTGGAGCTGCAAAGGCACGGGCTGGAGTCGGTCGAACGAGAAGTCCGCTGGCTCAACGAGCTGATCTCTACCGAGCGGCAGGGCTCCCGGCCCGGCGCCGACAATGGTCACATGGACAAGGAGTAGTTCAATGGGTTCGATCCGCGTAGCCATCGTTGGCGTCGGCAACTGCGCCTCGTCGCTGGTCCAGGGTGTCGAGTACTACAAGGACGCCGACCCGGCGGGCAAGGTGCCTGGCCTGATGCACGTCCAGTTCGGGCCGTACCACGTCCACGACGTCGAGTTCGTGGCCGCCTTCGACGTGGACGCCAAGAAGGTCGGCCAGGACCTCGCGCACGCCATCACCGCCAGCGAGAACAACACGATCAAGATCACGGACGTCCCCCCGACCGGGGTCATCGTCTCGCGCGGTCACACGCTGGACGGGCTCGGCAAGTACTACCGCGAGATGGTCACCGAGTCCGACGACACCCCCGTGGACGTTGTGGCCACCTTGCGCGAGGCCCGGGTCGACGTGCTGGTCTGCTACCTGCCGGTGGGCTCCGAGCAGGCCGCGAAGTTCTATGCCCAGTGCGCCATCGACGCGGGCGTGGCGTTCGTCAACGCCTTGCCGGTCTTCATCGCCGGCACGAAGGAGTGGGCCGACAAGTTCACCGCAGCGGGGGTGCCCATCATCGGCGACGACATCAAGTCCCAGATCGGCGCGACGATCACGCACCGCGTGCTCGCCAAGCTGTTCGAGGACCGCGGGGTGACAGTGGACCGCACCTACCAGCTCAACGTCGGCGGCAACATGGACTTCATGAACATGCTCGAGCGCGAACGTCTGGAGTCCAAGAAGATCTCCAAGACCCAGTCCGTCACCTCCCAGCTCCAGGAGCCCATCGCGGCACGCAACGTGCACATCGGCCCGTCGGACTACGTGGCATGGCTGGATGACCGCAAGTGGGCGTTCGTCCGGCTCGAGGGCCGCAACTTCGGGGACGTGCCGTTGAGCCTGGAGTACAAGCTCGAGGTGTGGGACTCGCCGAACTCGGCGGGAATCATCATCGACGCCATCCGGGCGGCGAAGATCGCGATGGACCGCGGCATCGGTGGCCCGATCCTGGCCGCTGCCGCCTACTTCATGAAGTCCCCGCCCGTGCAGTACAGCGACGACGAGGCCCGGGCTGCCGTCGAGGCGTTCATCGCAGGAGAGTAAGTCACCGCAACGGGGGCCCCGCTGCTTTGATCTACCGCGCGCGGCTGCGCGCGCCGGGCACCGGGGGGCCTAGCCTGGCACGGTGCGCCGCGCCCCCGACCTTCGCGCGGTCATCGCGGAGCCGGGGTTCCGATGGCTTCTCGGCACGCGGCTGCTGTCCCAGTTCGCCGACGGCGTCCTCCAGGCGGGCCTGGCCTCCTATGTGCTGTTCTCCCCGGAGCGGCAGGCCACCGGGACGCGGATCGCGGTGTCGTTCGCCGTGCTCCTGCTGCCGTACTCGCTGGTCGGGCCGTTCGCCGGGGTCCTGATCGACCGCTGGCGCCGCCGCCAGATCCTGGTCTGGTCCAACGTGGTGCGGGCCGCGGTGCTGGTCCCGCTCACCGCGCTGGTCCTGGCCGGCAGCGACAGCCCGGGGTTCGTGGTGCTGGCCCTGGCCAGCCTCGGGGTGAACCGGTTCTTCCTCGCCGCCTTGTCTGCGTCGTTGCCGCACGTGGTCCAGTCCGGACGCCTGGTCACCGCGAACGCACTGGCCACGACCTCCGGGACTGTCGCCGTAGCGTGCGGGGCGGGGATCGGCGTCGCGGTGCGAGTGGTCGCGGGCAGCGGGCACGGCGCCGCGGGGGCGGTCGTCGCGTCCGCCGCCGGCGCCTACCTGCTGGCCTCGGTGGTCGCCACCCGGCTCGGCCGTGACCAGCTCGGCCCCGACGTGGAACCGGTCCAGGACAGCGCAGCGCCCGAGCGAGTCGGTGAGCTGGCGGCCCTGGCGTCCGGCTTCCGGTACCTGTGGCACCGCCGGGCGGCCAGGAACGCCTTGCTGGCCCTGGGGGTCTTCCGGATGGCCTTCGGGGTCATGACCGTGGTCATCGTCCTGCTGCAGCGCGTGTCCTTCCACCCGTCCACGGACGCGACGGCAGGTCTGCGCGGGGTGGGTGCCACGTTCCTCGCGGTCGCCGTCGGTGTGCCGATCGGCGCCGCCATGACCCCGGCCGCGGTGCGCCGCTGGGGGTCGGGCTGGTGGATCCCCGCCTTGATGCTGGCGTCGGCAGTCGGGTTGCTCGCGCTCGGCCTGCCCTTCGAGGAGCAGCCGCTGATCGCGGCGGCTCTGCTGTTCGGGATCTGCTCCCAGGGCGTCAAGGTCAGCGTGGACGCGACCGTGCAGCGAACCGTCGACGACACGCACCGCGGCCTGGTGTTCGCCCTCTACGACGTCCTGTTCAACGTCGCCTTCGTTGCCGCTGCGGCCCTGGGGGCGCTCCTGCTGCCCCCGGACGGCGAGTCGGCGCCGGTGCTGGTGGCGACCGCCGTCGCGCTGGCCCTGGCGGGCCTGTGGTACGGGGCCGTGACTCCGCGTCGGGACACCCTTGTGCGCCGCACCAGCTGACCGGCACCCGTGCCCGTGCCCGGTGGCGTTGTCCGGTACCGCCACCTGCTCCCCGCAGGGCTACGCGCCCACCACCTGCTCGGCCCACCACCTGCGCAGCTCAGCCTCCGCCACCTCGTGACCCAGCGGACCGCGGTCCAGGCGCAGCTCCATCAGGAATCGGTAGGCGCGACCGACCGCCGGTCCCGGTGTCAGCCCCAGGATCGCCATGATCTGCTCACCGTCCAGGTCCGGGCGCAGCGCAGCAAGGCCCTCCTGCTCCTCCAGCCGCGCGACGCGCAGCTCGAGATCGTCGATGTGCGCGGCGAGCTCTGCCGCCCGCCGCTTGTTGCGTGTCGTGCAGTCAGCGCGGGTCAGCCGCAGCAACCGGCTCAGCAGGGGACCCGCGTCGCGCACGAAACGGCGCACGGCCGAATCCGTCCACTCCCCGCCCCCGTACCCGTGGAAGCGCAGGTGGAGCTCGACCAGGCGGCACACGTCGTCGGTGAGGGCCGCGGAGAACCGCAGCTCCTGCAGCCGCCTGCGAGTGATCTTGGCACCGACGACCTCGTGGTGGTGGAAGGTGACCCCGCCGCCGGGGGCGTAGCGCCTGGTCTTCGGCTTGCCTACGTCGTGCATGAGCGCGGCCAGGCGAAGCACCAGGTCGGGTGCGGGCACCGCACCGGCCGGGTCGGCGTCCTCGAGCTCGATCGCCTGTTCCAGGACTGTCAGGGTGTGCTCGTAGACATCCTTGTGGCGGTGGTGCTCGTCGATCTCCAGACGCAGCAGCGGCAGCTCCGGCAGGACCCGCTGAGCGAGTCCGGTGTCGACCAGGAGTCGCAGCCCCTCACGTGGCGCCGGGGCGCAGATCAGCTTGACCAGCTCGGCCTGGATCCGCTCCGCCGACACGATGTCGATGCGTGCGGCGAGCTCGCCCATCGACTCGACCACGTCAGGGGCGACCGTGAAGCCCAGCTGGACCGCGAAGCGGGCCGCGCGCAGCATGCGTAGTGGGTCGTCGGTGAACGACTCGCGGGGCCCGGCCGGAGTCCTGAGCAGCTTGCGGCCGAGGTCGACCTGGCCCCCGAAGGGGTCCACCAGAGCCCGGTCGGGCAGCCTGATGGCCATCGCGTTGACGGTGAAGTCGCGGCGTCGCAGGTCACCGTCGAGCGTGTCGCCGTAGACGACGTCGGGTTTGCGCGACGACGGATCGTAGGTCTCGGACCGGTACGTCGTGATCTCCAGCCGGTGCCCGTCCTTCTGCGCTGCGACGGTGCCGAACGCGATCCCGACCTCCCAGACCGCGTCCGCCCAGCCGTCGAGCAGCGCCAGGATCTGCGGCGGACGGGCGGAGGTGGTGAAGTCGAGATCGGCCAGCCGGTCCAGGCGCCCGAGCATCACGTCGCGTACCGAACCACCCACCAGGGCGATCTCGTACCCGGCGCCCGTGAAGCGCTCAGCGAGCCTGTCCACGACCGTGGGATGGGTAGCAGGAGCGGCAGACACGCTGGAGAGGGTACGGCTCGTACGATCAGCCGGTGCAACACCCCACAGCGCCGCGCGGGCGCCAGCGCCCACCGGGGGCCGCGACCGGTGGCGCCGGGTGAGGAACAACACCACCGCGTGCCGCCGAGCGTGGGCCGGCGCCGCCGCCGCGGTCATCGCAGCCGTCGTGCTCTCGCCGGGCACCGCGGCCGCCTCGAAGGCTGCGGCCGCCGCGCCAGACCAGGTGTCTGTCGGCGTCGCCTCGATCACACCGCTGGTCCTGCAGTCCGGTAGCACGCTGCACATCTCAGGAGTGCTGCGAAACGTGGGCCGCCAGACCCTGCAGAACGTGTGGATCCAGCTTCGCGTGTCCACCCAGCCCGTCGGCAGCCGAAGCGAGCTGGGCAGTCTCGCAGCGAGCACGGCGCGCCCACCCGGGCAGCTGGTCCCCAGCACCCTCCTGCGACCGGCGGCGCCGCTGCCACCGGGCCGCACGCTGGCCTGGACGCTGGAGGCGACGGCCGCGGAGCTGGCGTTCGCCTCCCCGGGGGTGTTCCCGGTGGCGGTCGAGGTGTCCGCCGACGACCCGACGACCGGCGCAAGGACCCGCTTCGGCACGGCCCGCACGTTCCTGCCCTGGGACCTGGCCTCGGCCCGGCCGACCAAGGTCGCCGTCGTCATGCCGCTGATCGGGACCCCGTCCCGGGGAGCCTCCGGCCAGCTGGTCGCCACCACCGTCGTCGGGGACGTGAAGGGGCGTCTGGCCACCCTGCTCGCATCCGCCGGCGGCCAGAACCTGACCTGGATGGTCGACCCCGACACGCTGGAGAGCATCCGTCAGCTGGCCGACAGTGTGTCGTCCACGCCCACCAGCACGCCCAGCGCCACGCCCACGGCATCCGCTTCCGCGGGGTCGTCAGGACCGGCTGGCTCGACCGGGCCCGGTGTGGCGGGCGCCCTGGTCTCCCCGTCGACCGCCGGCACGCCGACCACGACCGCGACGGCTACCGCGTCCCCCAGCCCGGCCGACCAGGCCGCGGCGGCCGCCCAGCACTGGCTGGCGCTGCTCACGGCCGAGCTGGGGAGCGGGGAGCTCCTCGCCACGCCGTTCGGTGACCCGGACCTGGTCGCGACCGTCCGTGCGGGGCGAGTGAGCGATCTTGCCACGTCGAACACCCTGGGTGCCCAGGTGCTCAGCCAGGTACTCGATGGAGCCGTCCCCGTCGGAAGTGGCCTGGCCTGGCCTGCCGACAGCACCGCGGACAGCCGCACCCTGGCTGCGCTGCCCGGGATCGGCAGCAGTGCCGTGCTCCTGTCCAGCCAGTTCACCCCGACGGTCCGAGCGGTCACGACCTACACCCCGTCGGCCGCGGGACCGCTCGCGGGCACCCCGCTGACCGCCGTGGTGTCCGACCTGGGGCTGTCCACGCTGCTCGCCACGCCCCCGGCCCAGCTGGGCGGGCCGGCGCTGGCCCAGCAGCGGATCCTGGCCGAGCTGGCCATGGTGACCGCCGAGCTGCCGTCCACCCAGCGTTCGGTCGTGCTGGTCCCGCCGCGCCGGTGGAGCCCCGACGCGGCGTACATCCACGGCCTGCTCGATGCGATCGCTGCCGTCCCGTGGGTCAGGCCGGTGACTGTCGGGGACGTGCTGGCCGGTGCGGCGCAGGGGCCCGCCCGCCAGCGTCCTTCATACCCGCGAGCCGTCGCGCGCCGCGAGCTGGACTCCCAACAGTTCGACGGCATCGCCACCGGCCAGGCGACGCTCGACGCCATGTCGGCGATAGCGAGCGACCCGACGGTGTTCCGCGACACCTACACCCGTGCCTTGTTTCGCGCGGAGTCCACCTTGTGGCGAACCGAGCGACCCCAGGGCCTGCGGTACATCAACGCCGTCAACCGGGCGATCGACGCCCAGGCGGGCGCGGTCCGGGTGGTGCAGTCCGGGGCGGTGACCCTCGCGGCGCGCAGCGGCAAGATCCCGGTCACGGTCGAGAACGGGATGGCCCAGACGGTCACCGTGGGCCTGACCGTGGCCGCCGACCCTGACGTACGCCTGCGGGTGACCCAGCCGGCAGCGCAGCAGATCCCAGCCGGGCAGAGCCGCACCTTCGAGGTCTCCGCGGAGGCGACCACGAACGGCAGCGTCCAGCTGATCGTCCAGCTGCAGACCCCGCTCGGCCAGCCCTACGGGGGCACGGTCAGGTTCCCCGTCCAGATCACCGGGTTCGGCGAGGTCGCCCAGGTGGTGGTCGGCGCCGCGTTCGTCCTGCTCACGGTGGCGCTGGTCGTCCGGGTGGCGCGGGCGATCCGCGGCGGCCGCCGCCCCGGGTCACCGTCATCGGTACGCGGGCGGGTCCGGTGACCTCCCAGACCCCCGCCGACCCCCCGGGTCCGGACGGCGCCGTGGACCCGGCGAGCAGCGAACCGGGCATTCTGCGCACGAGCTCGGTGATGGCACTGGGCACCGTGCTCTCGCGCATCACCGGGGTGCTTCGCACCACTGCACTGGCCGCGGCGCTCGGCAGCCTGGGGGTGCTGGCCGACTCGTACAACACCGCCAACACCCTGCCGAACATCATCTACATCATGCTGGTCGGCGGGGCCCTGAACGCCGTCTTCATCCCCCAGCTCGTCGGCCACATGAAGGACGACCCGGACGGCGGGACCGCGTACGCCGACCGGCTGCTGACCTTGGCGGCGACCGCCCTGCTGCTGATCACGGTGGCCGCCGTGGTGGCCGCACCCTGGCTGGCCCGGCTGTACGCGGGATCCAGCTACAGCTCCCGCGAGCTGGAGGTGCTCACAGCCTTCGCCTACCTGTGCCTGCCCCAGATCCTGTTCTACGGCCTGTACGCGCTGTACTCCCAGGTGTTGAACGCGCGCGGGCACTTCGCCGCCCCGATGTTTGCCCCGATCCTGAACAACGCGGTCGTCATCGCCGGGTGCGTCGCCTTCTTGGCGGTGTCCAGCCAGCCGAGCATCGCCACCATCACCGGCGGCCAGATCGCCCTGCTGGGCACCGCCACCACCTTGGGCGTGGTCCTGCAGGCCGTGGCCTTGACTCCGGTGATGGCACGGTCGGGATACCGGTTCCGCCCCCGCCTGGATCTGAAGGGACAGGGCCTGGGCACCGCCGTCGGCCTGGCGAAGTGGACGATCTTCTTCGTCCTGGTCAACCAGGTCGCCTTCTGGGTGATCACCAAGCTGGCGAACGAGGCCGGCGCGCTGGCTGAGCAGAGCGGCACCAAAGGCGCCGGCAGCACCGCCTACGCCAACGCGCAGCTGATGTTCGTCCTGCCGCACTCGATCGTGACGGTCTCGGTGATCACCGCCCTGATGCCGCGGATGAGCCGAGCCGCCCATGGCGGCGACCTGGTCGCGGTGCGCAAAGACCTGGCGCAGGGCATGCGGCTGGTGGCCTCGCTGATGGTGCCGGCCGGGGTGCTGTTC
>Ga0075018_10000487_pt1 | contig 12304 bp, 25 predicted proteins | sample ColStrG_CSR_2014_FD_71471 | JGI IMG/M metagenome (GOLD analysis project Ga0075018, IMG submission 71471) | Freshwater sediment microbial communities in response to fracking from Pennsylvania, USA - Cold Stream Run_MetaG_CSR_2014 | ecosystem: Environmental > Aquatic > Freshwater > Creek >... | reverse complement strand
ACGCGGACAGCGTCTCATCCTCACCGTGTAGAACTTTGCCCTCAAACTGCAACGCGGCCTTGTAGGGCTTCCCCCCAAGTGTGGACTCGCGGCGTATCGTGATCGTGTAATCACCCATTCGCTCGCGGGCGATCCTAAAGAAGTCAGTTGCCGTCATTTAGTCAGCCAATCTCTTGCCGTGGCGTATCTGCCACTGCTCCATTTCGGACGCGCACGCCCGCGCCTCTCTTACCTTCATCGCGTTAACTCCGTCTTGTTCAGCTAAGACAGCCCAATAGCGCACCACTTGAGGGGCGGTCTGATCCCTAGCACGCAGACAAAAAAGAGGCTCGTCCATTGACGCTTTATCGTAGCAGCCAACTCCGTTTTTCTTTATTGCCATATATCACCCTCTCCGCTCCGCGCTTGGTGGCGCAGTCTTTAGAGACAGAATCGAAAAGTCAACGTCTGGCACTATGTCTAAGCGGATGCCGCTGGCATCCAATACCATCGGCATATCTGCGGTCACTCGGTTTGTGATCAGAACGAGGACGGGCGCGGGCGTGCCCGGAAACGTGACGGGCCATAGTGCCTTGTAAGTGAGCAACTGAGACATGCTAGACGCGGTAGCTCTGTCCTTCACTTCCAGGATGAACGGCTGTCCACCTTGCCACGCCACAATATCCATGCGCTTTTGTGTGTTGCGGATGTACTGATCGCGGTAGACTTGAGGAAAGGCAACGCCCGGATCAGTACCATTGCCAACCAACACGTTATAATCGAAGCGGTCATACTCGGCTTGGTGTAGGCGCAACCAAGCCCGATAAATGAGCACTTCGCGCGGCGACATCCCCGGATACTTGTGTCGGTCTGATTCTAGCCTTTGTGCGGGCGTTGCCATGATCTCCCCCTAACCGCGTTGCTGTTCTAGCGCGTCCCTTGTCACCACGTCTGCCCGATGTTTCGCCCACGAGTCAACTGCGGACTGCGTAGCCGTCACCAATTCGAGGGGCAACTTCTGGCCGTGCTTCTGTAACAGCATCTCAATAAAACTGAATCCCATGTCTGCAAGTGTTATCAATGCACTGCTCCTTTCAAGTCTCGTTCTGCCTGCTCATACTGAGACATGGCAGCTTGCAACTTCGCAAGGGCTTGTGCTTCTGCGGGCGTGCCTTTCGCGGGGGGATTACACTTTCCGCCCCCGGCGAAGTCTGGCCCGGCGCAGTAGACTTCCACGGCGTCAATGAGCGCATCCTTGGCAGACACGGCGCGCGTTAGGTTGCCGCACAGTGTTGATGTAGCCGTTGAGCACTCCGGGTGTTGTGCTTTCATGGATTTCAGAAATGCGTTGGACGCTACCACCGTTTGATAGGCTGTCTTTTCGACGGGCTGACACCCGGCGATCAGCACAGCCACGCTGAGAATCACTACCGCGAAACACTTCATAGTTCACACCCTTTCGTTGTCTTAGTCTAGGCGTCGAAACTGCCCGCCTGAACCTTTTGATAATCCACGCGCGACGGGCGCGGCCCTGTCCACAATCCCCACAGCGTCAACCAGTCGCGGCGCACGTTTGACGGCGCTGGCTGCGAAGCAAGAAAGCGGATCGCGTCCATTTTCCTCTCAGGGAAGAACAGATCATCCGGCAGTAGGTCTGACAGCGGCAGTGGCACTGTTTTGGTCCTCCGTCATTTTCTCTGCTATCTTTCGCACTTCATCTACGCAAAATTGGAGATTGCGCACGGCGACCAGCATCCCGTTAACGGCGGCGAATATCGGCGGGCCGGGCCGCGCGTTGCCGATAGCGGCGATCAGTTTCAATTCCGCCTCGTCTATCGCCGTGCGCGCCGGATCAAGGAACGCGACGGCGGCGCGTATCTCTTTTTCGTATGTCATACGCCCTCACCCACTACGGCTTTCTTCTCAGCGGCAACGGGCTTGCCGTCAATCTCGATTCTATACCAGCGCACGTCTGTCTCGCTTAAACACCAGCGTTCTACAACCTCGTTTTCGTCCGTGGCGTGGGCTGTGACTTGTATCCTCTCGTCTTTATAATCGCGTGGCCGTGGTACGTTCCATCCATCCGTAGACGTTGCGGCCATCGGTTGCGGGATGAGGATTCGCGCGACGTTGCCCCGTGACCTCTCAGCCTGTTGCTGTGTATTGATCGAGGACTCCATGCTTCCCTCATACTTTACCCTTAGCGTTACCGTTTCCCCCGACAAAAGCCGCGTTGGATACTGTTCTTCACGCGCAACGTTCCACGTCTCCGATTGTTTTGACGCCTAGACGTGCGAGCATTACAGCACTCTCGCGGTCTTCTGCGCCAGACAGAAACTCGATAATAGCGTTCTGCCCGTAGCGCGGCCCGAGAAAGAGTATCGCCTGATCCCACGCGTGCCGTACCGTGTGACGCAGAAAACGGCGCACATGCGAGTCATTCCACTTTGCGGGTTTCCAGTGGCCCGACTCTTTGCCGTTGCGGGCATCTTTCTTTGCCGTGGCGAATAGTTTCTTCTTGCTCATAAACTTTCGGGGCGGCTACTCCGCGACAGGATTGCAGGCTAGCTTGTTCCCACTCTGAGAGTGCTGGCCGTGTCGAGTTATCGCCGCCCTTTCTCCCCCCGCCCACTGCGCGGGCGCAAGGGGGAACTCTACGTGGCGTGTTGCCGATCCAAGAACGGCGCAGCCTGAGAAAACTTGTAGTGCTTTTCCGGCGACTGGCAGGCCACAAAGCACGCCCCATTCCATATCCACATTGCCAGGCACTCCGTACAACGCCAGTGATCCGCCTCGTTCTGCCCTTTCGGAAGTTTCATCATGGGCAGCTTGCAACACGGCGAGAAACCTACATCCATCGGCGCGGGCTGCATGGTTACGACCTCAAGAAACGCCACACGTCGCGCAGCCCGTAAGCCGCGCCAACAAATATCCAGAGCAACCAAGTCAGCGCGACGGCCATCCGAAACGCCGTCTCTTGCTTGGGAATGTACTTCTCGGAGATGGTTAGCAGCACGATCACGGCCAACCATCCGAACACTTTTAGAATTGCGTGCATGTCCACCTCTACTTTCCTAGCGGCTTTAGGCTGGGGTGTGCCCGTTGCCAAACAACGATAGCAAGAAAGTTATAGAGATCATAGTGAAGCCTGCTACTGTCAAACTGCGCTCCACCTAACATCGTAGCGGCGACGATATGCGGGTTGTGTGTGCCCATTTATCCGCCCTCTGTGCTTTCCGGCGCGGCGTCGGCGGGTGGTTGCGCAACACCATCAATCTGCACGAGCAACTGATCTAGCTCGAAGTCGTGAATAGGAACCCATCTAATGTTCGCCGGGTATGCGGCAGACTTACAGAGCACGCACTTGGTTTGTTGTACTACGGCTTGCCCGGCTGCGCCCGCTTCCTGAAACGGCTTCAAGTCTACAACGGGCGACGGGCCAGCTTTCTTGTATTGCTGTACCCATTCCATAACCATGCGCGCCGTCGCTCCCCCCTCAACGGCCATGCGCGTCAAGTAGACGCAGTGATCATCATTATCTACACGGTTAAGTTGCTCTGCAACACTCAAAGAAATGAGCCGTTCCTTTACGGCTTCTAGCACAGCGGGATTGCCGCGCAGCAAGTCAAGCCGTTTGTAAATGTAGGACAGTGGCTTGCGCACGGTCTTGGTTAGCTGATCTTCCGTCAGATCCAGCTTGTCAATTAGTTCGGCGTACCAATACGCTTCCTCAGCCGGGCTGACATCCTCGCGCAGTGTATTCTCTGCGCTCATCGCGGCGTGCTTCGCAAGCGTGGCGTCTGTGAAGATCAGACACGGCGCAGACTCTAGCCCGGCAGCGCACGCCGCCTTGTAGCGTCTGTGGCCAGCCACGATCTCATAGAGAGGGGCGAGAATAGGTAGCGTGTCGCCCCTCTGTGTCTCCGCGTGGGGAGTAGCTTGCTCCCCCGGCTTTGACTTCGACACTACAACAAGATTCTGCAAGATGCCTTGCGCCTTTATGTCCTCAATCAACTCCGCAAGTTTGTCGCTGTCCATCGTGAGCCGCATGGGATCAGGCGGCTCGACAAGTTGCACAAGCGGGATGTATTTCATCTCGGGCATGGGTTACTTGCCCTGCCCTTTTCCCTCTATGAATCTAAATACTACCACAGCTAGAGACCAAGCTATAAAGACATGCCCCCAGCTATGAAATATTAACCCTACTCCTATAGCTAGGATAGTAGCTAAAGCTAGAATGAGTACGTCATCTCTCTTGACCGTCACTTTGCTTCCTCAAACGGCATCGTGCCGGGAACAAAGTAAAACACTTCAGCCGGCCCGTAGTGCCATCGGATGATCTGATCCGGTGTCGCCGCCAGTACTCGACACCCTACAGACTTCTCAGACACAAACACGCAGCGGCAAAGAATGGACGCGTCGCCGCCCGGCTTCCAATAGTACAGCTTGCCCGTGTTGAAACGCGATAGCATCTTACCCCCCGGCTTTCGCTGGCACTGGCGGTACTTGCGGCGTGCGAAACTGTGCCACTTTCCACAGCGGCAATTTCTCACCGAGGATCATGCGCTTGCCCTCGACTACCACAAGACGGAAAGCGATCACGTCTTTCTCTTGAATCGCAAGGTATTCGCGCAACTGTTTGTCCACGGTCAAAACCATACTTGTCTTGCCGTTCATCCAACACCGACAAAGTGCTACGGGTTCCATGCTGTTCACCTGTAAACGGCGGACGCGAACGGCACGCGCGACGACTACTACGCGCGGACGGTCACGCTTTCTATTTTGTGCTCGTTTAATCCAGCGAACACGCGTGCGGCGCTGGCTAACTGCTTGTCCATCTTGCGAAATAGGGCGCGCACATCGCGCAGTTTTTCCACCTTCCCTGACACGGTCAGATCAGGCGCGCCGTTAAATTTCACTCGCACTATCAAATTTGCCATTTGCTATTCTCCTGTTTTCCACTTTTCCACAGCGCTCATCACTACAAGACACAGCGTCTTGAGGATAGGTTTAGCAGGTACACCTTGTCAACCTAAAACTTTGCTCACCCTTGTTACTGTGATGAGTGCTGTGAATTTCTCCCCCGCGTTCTGCCCGGCAAAAAGTGGCCGGAAGCCGCATAAACAGCGGCTCTAAGCGCGTTTTCGCCCATAGGCGAAAGACGTGGCAAGTAAAGGGTTTAGGTGTGTGGAAAACGCGTGGAAATCCTGTTAGCCGCCTCTTGACAAGTGCGGAAAACGGGCGCAGTTTGCGCCAGTGCAAGGCGGCGCGGTCTGGATTGCCGCCAGGGTTTTACTACTTTTGCACAAAGTTATCCACAGAGGGGGATCGCAATGCCAGTCACAGTCAAGGCAATCGGATCAGCGGCGGCAAAATGGGCTGCGCGTGCGGCAGTGGCCGCGAACGACTACACGTCGGGCGTTGCCAACTCGCAGAAGGATCAGGCCGGGCTTGCGGCAGCAGCAGAGCCGCAATGGGCGGCTGGCGTAGCGAACGCCGCGACACACAAGCTGTTTTCGAGCGGCCTCAATCGCGCCGGGACTGGCGCATGGAAAGCGGGTGTTGCGACCAAGGGCGCCCAGCGGTATGCTCCGGGCGTCCAGTCTGCTGTGCCAAAGTACACCAGCCGTTTCGGGCCTTTCCTCAACGTGATCGCGGGCCTCGATCTCGGCCCTAGGTTTCCACGCGGCGATGCGCGGAACCAACAGCGGTCAGTGATCGTGCAACAGGCCTTGAACAAGGCGCGCACGGGAGCCTAAGCAATTTTCTCTCGCCCTGTAAGGCCGGGCGTCGCAACGTGACGCCGCCCATGCCTTCGAATGTCCCTCACGCGGAGCACAGTCCATGAGTCTAGTAACAGAGCGCGACTTTCCAAAGGGCCATCCGAAGGCGTGCGATTACGTGCCCGACTCCCCGGAAGCAATCGAATGGGCACGCAAAAACATTCACCCTCTTGGCGAGCGCGCTTATCCCGTGGGATCAATCAAGTCGAGCGATACGCCGGACAACGAGTGCAGCATTGTGTGGGAAATGGGCGTTGACCCGCACAACCCACACCTCGAAGCATTCACGGGAGCCACGCCAGAAGTAGCGGCGGCGCGCAAGGTGTACGAGCGGCAATTGTCTGCCGTGGCCAAAGAGACGCCGATGCACCCTGAGGGGTTTGTTGACACGGCGGCAATCGCGCATCAAACCGCGCTCGATTTTCTCATGGCTCAGGGTCACGACGAAGCGGCGGCGCAAAAGATTCTCGCGGAGCAGGGCCTCGATCAAGTTTTGGCCGCGAAGGAAACACTCGGAGTGAAGGGGTAAAATATGGGACGCGGAATTGAAGTAGTGGCGGGGTTCGCAACCAATCCAGGGGCGGTACTCACCACGCTCACGCCAAGCACCAACACGTCGTTCACCATTCGGGGCACAGACACAAGCAAAAACGTGTGGCTCGCTACGGGCTGGGCATTCAACGCGACGGCGGGCGAATTCAAAATCCAGTCTCCGCGCTTGCATGATAACGTGCAAGGCATCCGCAACCGCGTGACAGCGGCGAGTACACTACCGCTGTTCAACTCGCCGTTCAACCCGATGGCAAAGCAGCGTCTTTTCGCTCAGGACAACCTTACCGTCCAAATCAGCGGCGGCGCCGCGGAACTCGATTGCGGCGCGATACTTGTTTACTACGAAGATCTCGCCGGAATCGCCGGGCGGTTTATTGACTACGCAACACTTGTCAAGAGCGGCATCAATCTGGTGACGGCAGAGGTAACCGTAGTGGCCGTTGCGACGGGCAATTTCGGCGGCGGCGTGGCCATCAACTCCTCGTTCGACACCTTGAAGGCCAACACCGATTACGCCATCCTGGGCGGCATGTCTGACACGCGCGGTACTGCCGTGGGCATCACGGGCGTTGACGTTGGCAACTTGCGCGTTGGCTTCCCTGCGGAACCGACAATCCGCGACGTAACGAACAACTGGTTTGTTGGGCTTTCTGCCAATCTTGGGCTGCCCGCCATCCCTGTCATCAACTCGACCAACAAGAGCGCCATCTCCATTGACGTAGAGACAAACGGAGCGGGCGGTACCTACATCATAAACTTGACATTGATGGAAATGGCGCCAGGCGCGGTCGGACCGCTCGGCCTGTAAGGAGCCTTGAATCCGCGCACCCGAAATTGATGGAGTAGCGGGCCGGGCAACTCTTCTGCCCGGCCCGTTTTCTTGGAGATATGGCGACCAGTCCAAACACGTCACTTTTGGATGCGGCAAAGGGCACGCAATCCGATAAAACACCCGCACCGCTGTCTGCGCCTGCGAACGTGGTATCGTGGGCGTTCAACAAGATTCTCCCGCCCTCATCGCTCTACATTGAGCGCGACGACAAGCTAGTCATTCAGGGCACATCGGTTGGATCAGTGGATCAAATCACTGTGAACGTGCGCCTGCTTCGAGCGGATGGCACGGTCTCTGCTATGCAAGGGGTTCTAGCGACTACTGCGGATCAGGTGACACGCACGCTTTCAATGGACTTGGCAGAAGGCTACTTATTGAGCGTGTCTGCGAAGGCCGTGCAAAGCACGCAGCGCGGAGTGACTTTTTGCCGCACGTTCCTCAATCGCGGAGCGTTTGGAACGGGCCAACCTGGGCAGGTGTTGTTTGCAGACTACCTAACGCAGTCCATGTCAAGCGGCTTCCCCAATGGGCGAATTACAGATCCATCGGAAGGAACGGGGCAACTGCTTTCCGTGTCTGTGGCGAACCCCGCCGCTGGCGCGGATTGGTCTTTCATCGCGCTCACAAATACGCGCGTGCGGATCGTCTCGCTGAAAGCCGTTTTTACGGCGAGCGCGGCAGTCGCCAATCGTTCCATAGGCGTGCGCCTTATCCAGACTGCGCTTCAATCGTGGCTCGGTGAAGCAGAGGCAAACGTGGTGGCATCGTCCGTTACGCAAGTGGCAGGGACGGCGTTGCCTGGTTATGCAACATCAATAACAAATTATCAATTGCTTCCCTTGCCCCCGGCTCTGTACCTTGCAAGCACTGACACGCTGCAATCAACCACTGGCGGCATTGACGTAGCGGATCAATGGAGCGCGATTGCGCTTGCGATGGAACGCTGGCTTATTGGAGTCTAAGATGAGTGATTCCGGCAGTGACAATGGCTGCGTGAGAGTATTCCAGAAGCATCAATTAACACTGGTATACGACACTGCGACACACCAAGTTTCCATTGTCGCAGATGGCTTGCCACTCTCACTCGCGCAGATGATCTGCGACGAAGGCGCTCGCGTACTAGACGGAATGCGCCGCATGGCGGCATTGGGGCAGATGCAAAAAGAAGCAGCGGAAAACGCGCGCGTGGCCGACATTCTGGCGCGCGGTGGTGGGCGGGGTTAAATGGGCGTCAGGTTTCCATCCTCGGTTAGCGGAGTTGCACTCGCCTCGACGGGCACGGGCGGCGAGAACACGGCGGGGCAGATTGCTCAAATCTCGCAGGCGATTGACGGGCAGCCCTTTCTGATCCTGTGGGAAGTACAAGTAACTCAGGGTGCAGTACCAGTAAACTTGACATTTCTTGTCAGGCGCGGGTTGGGGGTTACGGGCACACAGATTTACAGTAGCGGCTTGGTTACCGGACTGGCAACGGGAACAGTGCAAACGTATCGGGGCATGGTGATAGAAAGCGGCGCGGCTGGCTTTTCGAGTCCCTACACGCTGACAGTGAACAATAACAACTCCGGAACAGCAGTCGTATTTAACCAATTCGCATTCGCGGCGCTGGCGCTATAGTTGAATCAGCATGGGATCATTTCCAGCTTACCCACGCCCAATTGCTGACGGGACGATAGATCTCACGCCCGTTCCCACGGGCTTCTCTAACGACTTCGCAAACATCATCGGTAACGCGGGCACGGATCAAGATGGATTTCTTAGCATCATTGCTGGCCCTGTTCAATACGTTAAGGATCACGCTGCGATTATGACGGGTCTCGACATAGACGCAGGAGACGTGGGCGTTGCGGCGGCTGAATTAAACACGCCATTGCACCAAGACTTTGCGGACTCACTCGCGGGATTTATTCAGCAAGGCGACCCTGATTTCAACCAGTTCTCCGTAGACCTCACTGGGAATTCACCGCCACAGCCAACGGGCGGCGGCGCCGCGTTGCCACCAGGCTGCAACGCGGTCTTAGGCTTTGACCTGGCTGCGCGCACCCCGCCGATTGTCCGAGTGTTTGACTTTGCCCAAGACCCCCCCCTCGCCGTAACGATGACGCAGATACAGCACACAGAAGATTCGCCCGGACTCTTCACGGTCACATCACCGTCTCTTGGACTAGTTCCCGCAGGACAGAATTTCCCAATTACGATCACGCTCAACAAGACTGCTGGAACTGGTTATCATGGGCGAGTAATTGTGTACTATCAACCCCAAGGTAAGATTGCCCAACAAATCACCTTGTGTTTGGGCGTGAACGTAGCGGACAATCTTTCGGGAAGCGGTGGCGGCAGCGGCGGTCCCCCGGCTGGTGGTGGCGGCGGCGCTGGTGGTGGTGTTAGTGGTGGTGGTGGCGTCCAACAATTATAAAACACGGTTTCCTAGACAGGGGGCAATCCATGAATCCATTGGTACAGCACCTCCAAGTTACGAATCAGTTTCGTTTTGATCCGCGAGGCAATCCCTACCCCGTCATTCAATATAGCTATTTCATCGGGCAACACGGGCCGTTTACTGATTCGTTTCCGAGAGGAGAGGACACACTAGCGGCTGTGCAGGCTGCAATGCAAGTGAACATAGACAAACTCAACGCCCTCGGCGCACTTCCAGCGACACCCGTATACTAATGTGCTCTCGGCTACATCTCGTTGCGGCCCTCTTGTTTGTCGTAGGGCAAATAGGCGATCCGTTCGGCGGTGACGGGGGCATCTTTGGCGACCTTCTCGCTGGCATCATCGCGGAACTTCAGGCTGTTATAGCGTTCCTTTGGAATGTACTCGTTGCAGTGGCCAACTTCCTGCTGTCCGTCCTCAACTTCATCTGGCAATTTCTCAACACGCTTTTAAGGGACGTACTCCGGGGCTTTAAGTGGATATGGAACGGCGTAATCAAAGTCGCGCTCACGAAGCTTGTCAACGTGTTCGTGCGCGTGCAGGCATGGCTGCAAAAGACGTTCGGGCCGTTACTGCGCTGGCTTAGAAGGATTCGTGCGTGGCTGGATCAGTACTTCAATCTCTACGTGAAGCCAATCCTAAACGCCATTCAACACGTGCGCCAGTTTTTGCAACTGTTGCGGCTTCTAGGTTTCAAGTGGGCCGCGAAACTCGACGCGATCCTTGCCAAAGTACAGAACGACATCATCAAAGCGTATGAACTGATCCGGCAGAACCTCAACCAAATCACGTCATGGCTTCAGCTGATCGTTGACCCAACTTTCCTATTGCGGCGCGTGCCGCTATTCGGCGCGCTGATCCGTTCGGCTCAGGAACTCCGCAACCTAGAATTACGGGCGACGGTGCACCCTATCACTCAAGACGAAGCCGACAAGATGAACCGCAACCGCACATGGTTTCTTCCCGCTGCGCGGGCCGACAATTTTCAGATGTACCAACAGGGCCAGCTACCGCCCGACATTGAGGAAGCACGCAAGCAGTTTGTGGCTGTAAATATCAACCCCGGAGATGTCAGTGCCAGCTAACGTAATTCCGCAGCCCGGCGATCAGCCGCCTGACATTCCGCCCGTAACTACGCCTGATGTAAAGCAACTGGCGCAAGGTGAGGACGCGGGACACCAGTTAAGCGGTATGCCCGCGTTCTGGATTAAGGTTTTTTGGGCCTCACTGATCGAGGGCTGCAAGATTGTACTGACGGTGCTTGCGGACGTGTTTGACGAACTGGCGGCGCTGCTAACGGGTTTCTTCACAGCGGCGCAAGGACAGGACACGCCCGGCTTTAACAATCTAGTCGCCGCCGTGCTTTCTGACACTCTCGGCATTGAGGTATCGGCAGAGGACTTGCAGAACGCGCAGTTTGAGGGCGGGCGCGTGGGCGCAATGAACAAAGTCGGCGCTGACTTGTTCAATACGCTTGGAAACGAATGGATCAGCGGCACAGCGTCAGCGGACGCGGGCGGCGGCTTCGCGGGATTGCCCGGCACAGAGGGCCAGCCGTTGACGCCGGAACAGGGCGTTAAGGCGGCGCAAGCATTTATAGGATTCGCCCTTTCGTTTGCCGTGCGGCAGGGCAACGTCGCGTTTCTGTCCAGCGCGCTACCGTGGGAATGGCTAGGCGGCATCCGCGAATACGGCGAGATGATGGCTAAGAACCTCGGACTAGGGCGCCTTGTTCGCCGGGCGCTACAGCCGTACATTCAAACCCTGATTTCCATGCCGCTGCAACAGGCGCTAAACAAACAGTACCGCCCGCACATCATGGACGCAAAGCAACTCGCCTCGGCGTTCATTCGGCAGGACATTGACCACAGCGACTACGTGAAAAGACTTGCCCTGCTCGGTTACACGGATGCTGACGCGGAAATTCTGATCCGAGACACCTACTCCCGGCCTAGTGTAAAAGAACTCATGCTGTTACACGAAACGGGGAACCTCGGAGATTCCGACTTGCAAAAAGGGCTGCAATCCCTCGGCTTTAATACGTCAGACATCCCGGCGCTGATTCTCTCCCGGCAACTCGAAATGGTTCAAAGTGAGGACAGGGACTATGCGAAGATTCTTGTTGAACAACTTGTTGCGGGCGTGATCTCTGAGGGGGAGTATCAGTCTCAATTCTCCGCGCTGCGTATCCCCAAGCTAGAAGCGGACGCCGTAACGCGCAACGCGAATGCGCGGCGACACCACCACATTAGGGAATTGTCTCTCAGCTTCCTCAAGAAAGCGTACATGCACGCCTCGATCACGCTGGACGAATATCTGGCGGGCGCCCGTGACCTCGGCTACGAACAGGATCAGCTTGACATGCTGGAACAGGAATTGCTTGTTGAGCAAAAAGAATCGGCGGCGGCGGCGGCGAAACGCGCAGCGAAGAACACTGCCAAGAAAACTACGACGTCCAAAACGCCCGGCACGCCCCTGGGCGGCTGATCACTCGCCGTCAAATAGATCAATGGCCGCGTCCAGTTTTGCGTGACATTCTTTGCGCTTGACTTCTAGCTGTGAGCGGTAGGAGTGATCCACCGGGATCACGACGGCGCGGACGCGCCATTTATCGCCTACCATGAACGCCTTGCCCTGCCCCAAGTAGGCTTTCATTCGGGCGCGGAAAACCTGAGCCTGTACAGTTCCGCGATCGCACAACTGTACAGTGCGGTGCGGA
>Ga0075018_10000485_pt1 | contig 12312 bp, 11 predicted proteins | sample ColStrG_CSR_2014_FD_71471 | JGI IMG/M metagenome (GOLD analysis project Ga0075018, IMG submission 71471) | Freshwater sediment microbial communities in response to fracking from Pennsylvania, USA - Cold Stream Run_MetaG_CSR_2014 | ecosystem: Environmental > Aquatic > Freshwater > Creek >... | reverse complement strand
GCTCTGTCCGACGTGAAGGCGCTCGCCAAGGTGAAGGCCGGCACTCGCATCAAGGTGACGGCCGTTGCTTAGCGCTTGCTGTTCATCCGCGCCCGACGAACGGCATCAGATTGGCCATCACGGTCATGAACAGCACGTTGGTGTCGAGCGACAGGCCCGCCATGTAGACGACGGCCCTGCCGACGTCGTCGGCATTCATGCGCGGCTCCGGCCGCTTGCTGCCGTCGGGCTGCAGGACACCGGCGACCATGCGCTCGGTCAAGGGCGTGCCGGCATTGCCGATGTCGATCTGGCCACATGCGATTTCGTAGTTACGGCAATCGAGCGCGGTCTGCTTGGTCAAGCCGGTGACGCCGTGCTTGGTGGTCGTATAGGCCACGGCGTGCGGGCGCGGGGTATGGGCGGAGATCGAGCCGTTGTTGATGATGCGTCCGCCGCGCGGTGCTTGCGCCTTCATGATCCTGATGGCCTCTTGGGTGCACAGGAACATGCCGGTGAGATTGATGTCGACCACCTTTTTCCAGGTCTCGAGCGGCAGCTCCTCGAGCGGCATGGCCGGTGCCCCGATGCCGGCATTGTTGAACAGCACGTCGAGGCGCCCGAACGTCTCTTTGATCTTGGCAAACAGCGTCCTGACAGAGGCCGGGTCGCTCACATCGGTCGCCACCGCCAGGCTCTGGGCCCCAATGGCGTGGCCCGCGGCAGCAGTCTCTTCCAGCTTGTCCGCCCGCCGCCCGGCGAGCGCAACCGTATAGCCCTCCCGCATCAGGGCCAAAGCGACGGCTTGTCCGATCCCGGTCCCGGCACCGGTGACGAGGGCGATCTTGGTCGGCGAGCTCATTGGAAATCTTCCCTGCGCAGATGTGGGCGTGCGGCGGCGCATCCTGGCGGACAGCCGCGTTGGCCGCAATCCTCCGGGTCGGGAATCGAAGCGCCGACGGTCAGGCCCGTCAGGCCGGTCAGCCGGCCATCGCCAGGTCGCTGGGCGTGTCCGTGATGGTGAAGGAGGCCGGCACGGACAGCCGCATGTTGACGTCGGCGGCGGTGCCGGGGCGGCCGAAGCGGTACCCCTGCATCATGTGGACGCCGGCCGCGCGCAGGAAGAGCTGTTGCTCGGCGGTCTCGACGCCCTCCGCGGTCACCTTCATGCCGAGGCCGCGGCCCAGGCTGACCACCGCGTGAACGATCGCGGCGGCGTCCGCCGCGCGCTCGATCGAGTGCACGAAGCTGCGATCGATCTTGAGCTTGTCGAACGGAAAGCGGCGCAGATAGAGCAGGCTCGAATAGCCGGTGCCGAAATCGTCGAGCGCCAGCCGCACGCCGAGGGCCTTGAGCCGGAACATGGCGAGCTCGGCGGTGTCGACGTTGCCCAAGAGCGTGCTTTCGGTGACCTCGAGCTCGAGCCTGGTCGCGTCGAAATCGGTCTCGTGCAGGATGCGCTCGACCACGTCCACGAAATCGGCCCGCCGGAACTGCAGCGGCGAGACGTTGACCGAGACCGTGATGTCCGGCCAGGCCTTGCCGTCGAGGCAGGCTTGGCGGAGCACCCATTCGCCGAGCGAAATGATGAGACCCGAGTGCTCGGCGATCGGGATGAATTCGGACGGCGGGATCTCGCCGCGCTCCGGATGCGTCCAGCGGCAGAGCGCTTCGACGCCGACCACCGTCTCGCCGCTATTGTTGACGATCGGCTGATAGGCCACCCGCAGCTCGCCCTTCTCGATCGTGGCGCGCAGGTCGTTCTCCACCAGCTTGCGCTTCAACAGGTTGTCGTCCATCGCGGTGTCGTAGATGCAGGCGCGGTTGCGGCCTTCGTTCTTGGCGCGATAGAGCGCCATGTCGGCATGGCGCATGACGTCCGACACCGCCCCGACATGCTGGTTGATGAGGGCAACCCCGATGCTGGCGCCGATCACGATGGTCTGGTCGTTGATGGAATAGGGCGCGCACAGCGAGCCGATGATGCGGCTGCCGATCGTCTCCAAGGTGGCCTGGTCGTGACCGGCCGAGGTGATGACGGCGAACTCGTCGCCGCCCAATCGTGCCACCAGATCGTCGCCGCGCAAGCTCTGGGTGAGGCGCTGCGTCACGCAGCGGATCAACTCGTCGCCGATCGGGTGTCCGAGCGTGTCGTTGACGTCCTTGAAGTGATCGAGATCGATATAGAATATGGCGGCCGGCGGCGCGCCGCCCTTCACGCTTTCGATCATCGCCTCGAGCCGTTCGCTGAAGAAGATGCGGTTCGGCAACCCGCACAGCGGATCGTGCAGCGCCAGATGGCGCAGCCTGGTCTCGCCGGCCGCGATGGTGGCCGCCGTCTTGCGCATGTGGCGCAGCACCAGGCCCGCCAGCAGCACGAAGCCGCCCAGCGCGATGCTGATGAAGGGGGCGACGCTGTTGAGAATCTCGGCGCCGGGCTGCGTCGGCGTCCAGGCGAAACGCGCGAGCGACCGGCTCTGCTTGTCGGTCAGATTGAAGACGTAGTCGCCGGGGTCGGGTGGGCGCTCCGCGGCATCGTGCAGATTGCTCAACCGCAGCCGTGAGGCGATGTCCTTCAGCATGTCGTCTTCGATGAATTTCACGCTCAGGATGACGGGGGCATGGGCATCCACATCGGTGCGCGCTTCATTGCCGTTGGCGACCGCGACCGCGACCGCGGCCACGATCGCGGGGCGGCCGAGAAACGATTGCAGGCGGGCGGCGCGGTTGTTCCCCAGGCCGGTCGCGTCGATGGTGACGGCGCCGCCGGGGTCGGGATTGCCGCGCATGACGTCGAGAACCGGTCGAAGCTCGGACTGGACCGAGTTGAACCAGTTCGGATCGACGCTGCGGCGACCGAGCGAGGCATAGAGGACATGATCGGACGGATCGGTGATGAAGACGAAGTCGTGATCGAAGAACGATTGCAGTCGCAGGCCGACCGAGATCTGGGCCCAGTCGGAATCGAAGCTGACGCGAATCCTGCGATAGGCGGCCTCCGAGGTCGCCACGGCTGAAATCTCGCGCAGCACGCGTTCGCCTTGATTGGTCAGCGCGCGCGTGAACAGCTGCCGCTCGTTGTCGAGCGCGACCGTGTCCGCGCGCTGGGCGGAGCTGAGCGCCGCCACCACCACGCAGACGATCGCGACCACCACGATGACGCCGATCGGCACCACCACGCTCGGGCGCATGTGGCTCCAACCGAAGTATTTACGCGGGCCGCCGATATTGGACCGATCTCCGGTCAAGTGTCCCACCCTCAAGGGTTTTTTGTGCCCTCAGAGGCTAGGCGAGAATGATTGCATTTGGCTTTGCAGATGACGCGGTGCCGCAATTTGTCCGGCAAAAGGCGGCCTTTTGCGCCGTGCCGTTAATCTTTGGTAAAGAGCCGCGACGAATTCCCTATCGATCCGTCAACGATCACCGATTGGTCTTGTAGGGCGGCCGTGGGATGGCGGCATGGGCGGCCCGCAGCGCCGCCGACCAGCGTTCGCGCAGGTCGTGAAAATAGGGCTCGCCCGGCTCGATGCGGTAATTGAGCTCGGCGTCATAGACATCGCGCCGGGCGATCACGATGTCGAGCGGCAGGCCGACGCTGAGATTCGAGCGCATCGTCGAGTCGACCGAGACCAGCCCGATCTTGAGCGCGTCGTAGAGATCGGAATCGAACGTGATGGCGCGGTCGAGCACCGGCTTGCCGTATTTGTGCTCGCCGATCTGGAGGTAGGGGGTGTCCTGGGTGCACTCGATGAAATTGCCGGCGGAGTAGAGCATGAACAGCCGCGGGCGCTCGCCCTTGATTTGCCCGCCCAGCAGGAACGAGACGTCGAACTTGACGTCGGAGGCTTCCAGCGTCTTGCCTTCCTCGTTGAAGATATCGCGTATGGTGCGCCCGACGCGTTGCGCCGCCTGGAACAGGGTCGGGGCATTCATCAAAGTTTCGGACTCGCCGGTATTGGGATTTTCAAATCCCTCGCGCACCATGCTCACCACCGATTGGCTGATCGACAGATTTCCGGCGCTGGCGATGGCCAGGATGCGCTCACCGGGCTGGGTGAAGACGTGCAGCTTGCGGAACGTCGAGATGTTGTCGACACCCGCATTGGTGCGCGTGTCCGCGAACATGACTAGGCCATCCCGCACGAGAATTCCGCAGCAATAGGTCATGATGCCGTAGGCGCCCCGGATGGTGTAAACACGCCCTTATAGCGAGCCTTGTGGCGGGCGGGCAATGCCGCTTCAGCTCTGCGTCTGGCGCGAAGCCTGATCGACCTGGATGTCGACCGCCAGGGTTTCCGACCCGCCGCCATAGCGCATGCCGCGCACCGGCGCGGCGCCGAGGTGATCGAGGCCGACCGCGACGCGCGCATGCGCATCGGTCGCGCACATGCCGATGGCCGGATCGAAGGCGACCCAGCCGAGATCGGGCACGAAGGCTTCCGCCCAGGCGTGGCCGGCATTGCGCGGCTCGTCCTCGCCACAAAAATAGCCCCCCACATACCGCGCCGGAATGCCAAGGCAGCGGGACGCCGTGATGAAGACATGCGCGAAGTCCGAAACGATGCCGTGTTTGCGCGCGAAGGCCTCCGCCGAGGTGGTCGCCACATAGGTCGGATCGGCGTCGCGTTCCATCTCGCCATGCAGGCGCTCGAGCAGCCCATGCAGCACCTTCAGCGGGTCATTGCCGTCGGCTTTGCGCGCCGCCGCCGCAAAGGCCGCAATGTCGCCGTCGCAGGCGGTCAGCGCCGTCTCGCGCAGGTAGAGGCTCGGCGGAAACCGCTCGACCGCGTCGCGCACGACGCCTTGGGCGTCCCGGGTCTCGACCTCGCCCTCGACCAGGAGCGACAGCTCCGAGAGCGGGCCCTCGGCCGCAAACGCGTGGGTGATGTTGCCGAAGGCGTCCTCGTGCTGGTCGAGCCGGCAATCGGCCGATACGTCGATGCGCCAGCTCGCCACGTACTGGCCGTCGTGATTGCGCGGCGTGAGCCGAAGCACCTGGATCACCCGGGTCGCGGGCGGCACGTATTGGTAGGTCGTTTTGTGCGAGATGCTAAGACGCATGGCCGGCATCACCTGAGAGTGTTTGGGCGGTATCGAGCGCAGATCCGCCCGCCATTCTCGCCGAAAATGCTCCCGGCGGCGAGCGGTCTGGTGGGCGGGCCGGCCCTCGATCGATCCTGTACATGACTTCCTCGCGGCCCGGCCGGCCGATAGGATCGGTGTGGCCGCGAATGCATCCGCCCGAACGTGGTCGCAACAGGGAGGCCGGCTGGTGAGTGGATGGCAGTGGCGCAGGCTCAATAGCGTCGATCGGGGCTCCTTGGGCGAGGCACGCCTGCAGGCCCACTATGCGGTGCAGTGGCTGGCGCGCGCGGCGCGGGCCTATGTGACGCCGGCACCCGATGACGGCCATACCAATCTCGGCTGGGACAACGCCATCGTGGGCATGACCACGCATGCGCTGCCACAGGGGAGCGTGCTCGGATTGATCATCTCCGATTTGATGCTCGCCTGGTGGGACGGCCCGCCCCAAGCGGGAGCGATGGCGGGAGCGCAAACCATCAGCCTCGCCGGCCGTCGCGACAGCGAGATCCGCGACTGGCTCGGCCGGCAGCTCGCCGCCCACGCCTTCGACGCCGGCGCCCTCGATGCGCCGTCGCCCTATCAGATGCCCGAGCATCCGCTCGGGCGCGGCGCGCCCTATGGGCAGCCCGGGGCGGCGCTGGGCGAGCTCGCCACCTGGTATGCGAACGCCAACCAGGCCATGGGCGAGACGCGGGCGAGGATGGGCGCGCGTCAGATCGAGGCGCCGCCGGTGCGCTGCTGGCCGCATCATTTCGATCTCGACAGCTTGATCCGGCGTGGCTCCGGCACGGCGGCGGGCACGGTCGGCGTCGGCTTCGCGCCCGGCGACGAATACTACGATCAGCCCTACTTTTACGTCAGCTGCTATCCGCCGCCCGATGTGGCCGGGCTGCCTTCTCTGCCGCCGATCGGACATTGGCACTCGCATCACTTCACCGCCGCGGTCGCACCCGCCGATCGCATCGTCGCGGCGGGCGATCAGCAGGCCGAGACGCTGGACTTCCTGCGCGCCGCGACCGACATTCTGATCTCTGTGCGCTGATCTCTGTGCGTTGATTTCCTGGGCGCGATCTCTGCGGGGACGCGATCACATCAGATATTGCTCGCTGATCGCCGCCCCGAGCTCGTTGTTGTCATTGATGAAGCCGTCGATGAATTCGTGCAGTCCCTCCTTGAAGATCTCGTCCATCCGGCTGTTCTCGAGCCGCGCCCGGATCGAGCGTGCCTTGCGCTGGGCAGCGCCCTGGCGGCCGTAGGCGCGGGCGATTTGATCGAGGTTCTGGACCAGCGCGCTGTAGCAGCTGGCGAGCGAGCGCGGCATCTCGTCCTTGAGGATCAGCAGGTCGGCGATCAACCACGGCTTGACGCTTTCGCGGTAGACCCAGTGATAGGCGGTGAGCGCGGAGACCGAGCGCAGGATCGCCGCCCACTGGAAATAATCGAGCGGTCCGCCGACGCGCTCGTTCGCCGGCAGCAGCAGATGATATTTGACGTCGAGGATGCGGGCGGTGTTGTCGGCCCGCTCGATATAGACGCCGAGCCGCGAGAACCAATAGGCGTCGTTGCGCAGCATGGTGCGGTAGGCCGAGCCGTCGAAGCGCAGCGAGTTCTCCTGCACCCAGCGCAGGAAGCGCATGAATTCCTCGCGCGAGGTCGGGCCGTTGCCGAAGCGTTTGAGCTCGAGCCAGGTCCCGTTGATGGCATCCCACATCTCGACCGTGAGCGCGGTGCGCACCGCGCGCGCATTGGTGCGCGCGATCTCGAAGCAGCTGCGGATCGAGGACGGATTGGCCGCGGAGAAGCATAGGAAGTCGATGACGGTCTCCTCGTTGGCCTCAGGGTAGTTGTTGGCGAAGGCGGCGGCGCAGCCGGCGGTCTCGATCGCCGATTCCCATTCGTTGGTCGAGCCCACATAGGCGAGCGGCAGCGTGGTGACGCGCTGCGTCACTTCCAGGATGCGGGCGAGGCATTCCGCGCGCTCGACATAGCGGGCGAGCCAGAACAGATTATCGGCGGTACGCGAGAGCATGTTCAGTTGTCCAGCACCCAGGTATCCTTCGTGCCGCCGCCCTGGCTCGAATTGACCACCAGCGAGCCCTTCTGCAAAGCCACCCGCGTGAGCCCGCCCGGCACGATGCGGACGCGGTCGCGCCCGGTCAGCACGAAGGGGCGCAGATCCACATGGCGCGGGGCGACACCTTCCTCGACGCAAGTCGGGCAGGTGGAGAGCGCCAGCGTCGGTTGCGCGATGAAATTCTTCGGGCTCGATTTGAGCTTGGCGCGAAACGCCGCGATCGTGGCCTTGTCGGATTTCGGCCCGATCATCATGCCGTAGCCGCCCGAGCCATGGACCTCCTTGACCACCAGCTCCTCCAGGTGATCGAGCACGTAGGCCAGATGATCGGCTTCGCGGCAGCGCCAGGTCGGGACATTCTTCAAGATCGGCTCCTCGCCCAGATAGAACTTCACGATTTTGGGCATGTAGCTGTAGACCGCCTTGTCGTCGGCGATGCCGGTGCCGACCGCGTTGGCGAGCGTGACGTTGCCGGCGTGATAGCTCGACATCAGGCCCGGCACCCCGAGCGCGGAGTCCGGACGGAACGCCAACGGATCGAGGAAGTCGTCGTCGATGCGCCGATAGATCACGTCGACGCGCTTGGGCCCTTGCGTGGTGCGCATGAAGACGAGCTCGTCCTTGACGAACAGGTCGCGCCCTTCGACCAGCTCGACGCCGAGCTTGTCGGCCAGGAAGGAATGCTCGTAGTAGGCCGAGTTGTAGACGCCGGGCGTGAGCAGCACCACGGTCGGGTCGGAATTGGTGATGGTCGGGGCCACCGATTTCAAGGTCGCCAGCAATTCGTCCGGATAGTTCTCGACCGGCGCCACGCGGTGACGCGCGAACAGCTCCGGGAACAGCCGCAGCATGATCTCCCGGTTCTCCAGCATGTAGGACACCCCCGAGGGGGTGCGGGCGTTGTCCTCCAGCACGTAGAAGGTCTCGGCATCGACGCGAATGATATCGATGCCGCCCACGTGTACGTAGATGTCGTGGGGCACTTTCTGCCCGTTCATCTCCGGCCGGAACACCGGGTTCTGGAACACCAGGTCCTCCGGGACGTGGCCGGCCTTGAGAATCTCGCGCCGCCCGTAGACGTCCTTGATGTACAGGTTGATGGCCTTGACGCGCTGCTCGAGCCCGACGCGCAAGATGTCCCATTCGGCGGCCGAGAGAATGCGCGGCAAGACGTCGAAGGGGATCAGGCGCTCCTGCGCGTCGGCGTCGCCATAGACCGAGAAGGTGATCCCGATGCGGCGGAACAGGAGTTCGGCCTCGCGCCTCCGGTAGTCGAGGACATCGGAGGGTATCTCGCTGAGCCAGCGCGACAGCTCGCCGTACGGCGAGCGTGCCGCTCCGTCGATGCCCCCCGTCATCTCGTCGAACGCGACCGTCATGAGGCGACCGCCATTGAGTTCCCCGCCGGCACGATGGCGTTCCCTGCGCGCGCTTCCACGCAAAGACCGCGCGCGTTCAGAACCTTAGCTGCAAACTCCGCGCCAATACAAAGTCTGGTGTCGGCGCGGGCCGGAAGGGCGACTGGCCCCGCGCCCCCGGCATTTCGATGGAGGGCTGCCTAGGATTTAGGCAGGTCCTTGGTCAATGCAAGGGCGAGACAGATCGGATGGGCTCGTAGGGGCGGCCCTTGTGGCCGCCCTCTCCTTCGCCGTCACCGCGTTCACCGTCACCGCGGCGGGCGCCCACCACCAGGGCGTTTACGGCATAGCCCGCGAAGACGGGCGTAAACGCCCTGATGCTCTTTGACGGGCTATAGGGGCGCCCCTACGAAAGCGGGCCGTTCACGGGATCGGAATCTCCTGGACCTTCTTGGGCACGTGGTAGCCCTTTTGCACGGCCGGGCGGGCCGCGATGGCGCGGTACCAGCGCGCCACGTTCGGGTACTGCTTGAGGTCCACGGTCTGCCATTCAAAGCGCGACACCCACGGCCAGATGGCGATGTCGGCGACTGAATAGGCATCCGCCACGAACTCATGATCGGCCAGCCGGCGGTCCAGCACCCCATAGAGGCGGTGCGCCTCCTTGAGGTAGCGGTCCTCCGCATAGGGCGCCTTGCCGGGGTTGTACTTCACGAAATGATGCACCTGCCCGAACATCGGGCCGGGGCCGCCCATCTGCCACATCAGCCATTCGACCACGCGGTAGCGGGGCTCCATGTCCTTGGGCAGCAGCTTGCCGGCCTTTTCGGCGAGGTAGAGCATGATGGCCCCCGATTCCATCAGGTGGAAGCCGGTGGCGCGGTCGACGATGGCGGGAATCCGGTTGTTTGGGCTGATCTGCAGGAATTCCGGCTTGAACTGCTCGTCCTTGCCGATGTCGACGGGATGCACCGTATAGGGCAGTCCCAGCTCCTCGAGCAGGATGGAAATCTTGCGTCCATTGGGGGTGGTCCAGGTATAGAGGTCGATCACGGTGATGCTTCCTTTGGGGGCCGGCCGGCGGCCTTGCGGGCGAGCCCGCGGCACTTTGGCGGGGATTGGAGAGGGGTCTTGAGGAGCGATTTGCGTGTGGCTTGTCGCCTGCCAGCGCACCATGATAGCGCACATGATGGGCACGATGGCAGGCCCGGCCGCGGCCGGGGGCAGAATGGGCCGTGAAGCACGCCGGGATCAAGGATCATCATGACGGACTCGCGCGAGCCTGAAGTCACTGCCGCCGTTCTGGTCATCGGCGACGAAATCCTGTCCGGGCGCACCAAGGATAAGAACATCGGCTATATCGCCGAATACCTGACCGCGCTCGGCATCGACCTGAAGGAGGTTCGCGTCGTCGGCGACGAGGAGGCGGAGATCGTCGAGGCCGTCAATGCGCTGCGCTCCCGCTACCGCTACGTGTTCACCACCGGCGGCATCGGGCCGACCCATGACGACATCACCGCGCAGTCGATCGCCAAGGCGTTCGGGGTGTCGATCGACTACGATCCGCGCGCCGTGAAGATCCTGCAGGAGCGCATGGCCCAGACCGGGGCGGAGATGAACGAGGCGCGCATGCGCATGACCCGCATCCCGGCCGGCGCCGAGCTGGTGCTCAACAAGGTGTCGGCCGCGCCCGGCTTCTGGCTCGGCAACGTGATCGTGCTCGCGGGCGTGCCCAGCATCATGCAGGCCATGCTCGATGGCGTGGCGGGCAAGCTCCAGACCGGCGTGCGCATTCTGTCGGAGACGGTGCGCGCCGATGCGCGCGAGGGCGACATCGGCACGCCGCTGGGCGACATCGCCAAGGCCCATCCGGAGGTCGCGATCGGCAGCTATCCGTTCTTCGACGAGGCGCGCGGCCCCAACACCAATGTGGTCCTGCGCGCGCGCGATCCGCACAAGCTCGCCGCCGCCAAGGGCGCCGTCGAGGCCATGCTGGCGCACGTGAAGCGCAAGCTCTGAGCGCGCGTCATGGCACAACAGCCGCCGCCGCGTCCCGCTCCGCAGAAGCCGTTTCCGGTGTCGTGGGATCAGTTTCACCGCGACGCGCGGGCGCTGGCATGGCGGCTCTCCGAATCCGGACCGTTCGCGGCGCTTGTCTGCATCACGCGCGGCGGGCTGGTGCCGGCCGCGATCGTGGCGCGCGAGCTCGGCATCCGGGTGATCGAGACGGTGTGCGTGGCGAGCTATGATCATGTGACCCAAGGCGAGCTCAAGGTGCTCAAGACCGTGGCGGCCGATATCGCGGCGCTCGGCGGCGGCCGCGGCAAGGGCGTGCTGGTGGTCGACGACCTGGTCGACACCGGCCAGACCGCCCGGATGGTGCGCGAGATCCTGCCCGATGCGCATTTCGCCGCCGTCTATGCCAAGCCGATGGGGCGCCCGCTGGTCGACACCTTCGTCACCGAAGTATCGCAGGACACCTGGATCTTCTTTCCCTGGGACACCGGGCTCGCGTTCCAGCCGCCGATCCGCGACGGCGCGGCTTGATCGGTCTGGGGGCGTACGCAATGGAGGTCGATGCCCATGTCGAATCCTGACGATCTGTCCGACGACGATCCCGCAACCGACGCGTTCGTCGAGGACTTCGAGCGCCACCGCGACGCCATCTACGATTTCATCTGCGACTACATGGACGACGAGGACATCACCGAAGCCTACGTCGCCCAGTTGTTGATCGACGCCACGATCAGGATGCGGATGACCGCCTACGGGCTGGGCGTCGAAAGCCCTTCGGTGGCCGGCCTCAAGCTCGATCTCGACCGGCTGCGCGACGAGGTGGGCGTGTTCCTGCGCGAAGCCAAGAAGGGCGCTGAGGCGTATATTGCCCACGTCAAGGACATGCGCGCCCGCGCCGACCTTGAAGCCGAGGAGGAGGATGAGAAGAACGGGGAGGGCGAGGAGAGTCCCGAAAGCCATTAGGCGGTGGCGCACCATCGCCAAGGCGATCGGGAAGGGTTAGGCATTATTGATACAACGCAATTGGAATACGCTCTGGAAGACCTGCGCGGACGTGGCGAAACTGGTAGACGCAAGGGACTTAAAATCCCTTGGGAGCAATCCTGTGTGGGTTCGAGTCCCACCGTCCGCACCACAGGCCTTTGGGGCCAGACGGAATTGCCGCGGCGCAGCGGTCTCATTGAAATACAATCCGGAAACAGAGAGCTGTGGTTGTTGAGCATTCGGTACCGCGCAAGCCGGCCGATGAGTTGGCATTGTAAACAACAATAAAATCACGGCAGTCAACAAATAACCGCGGTTATGGCCGCCGCCTGGCGCAAGGGCCTCCGCATGCTAAGTATAGTCGGGCGCAGTTCGTCATTTTCAATTTCACGAATAACATGATTCGTATGGTGAGGTCAATCACAGCATGCCTGTGTTTTGCTACTCGCAGCCTCAGTGCGTGTTGGTCGATGCTCCATCGATTGAGTACTGGCACGCGGATTCGTTCGCAGTATTGTCGAGTTGTCGCGACACTGTATCGACACGCTGTTTGTGCCGACCGTCGTAGCCTCGCAGTGAGCGTTGCCATAAACGCATCCCGGCGCTTTCGCGGGGCTCGACCGCATCTGGCGGCTCGCGCTTGGCGGGCCGCTCCATTCACTATACGGTTTCCTGAAGCGCCAAAACGCACCAGGCAGGGCTGAAAAATGATTAGGCCAATTCTTCTATGGATCGCATTGCTGGTTGCGGCTCCGGCGGACGCGGCTGCTGCTGCCGATTGTCTCCCCTTCTCCGAAGGTTGGAACGATTTCAGCC
>Ga0075018_10000480_pt1 | contig 12403 bp, 6 predicted proteins | sample ColStrG_CSR_2014_FD_71471 | JGI IMG/M metagenome (GOLD analysis project Ga0075018, IMG submission 71471) | Freshwater sediment microbial communities in response to fracking from Pennsylvania, USA - Cold Stream Run_MetaG_CSR_2014 | ecosystem: Environmental > Aquatic > Freshwater > Creek >... | reverse complement strand
CTCGTACTTCGCGGGCAATGGCGAACTCAGTGCCGCGGGCCTGGCGAACGCCGCCTTCCCGGTCAAGCAGTACGAGTTGGGCCTGAAGAGCCGCGGCGACCTGTTTGGCGGTCACTACACCACTGAGCTGACGGCTTTCTACTCGACCTACAGCATTTCTTCGCAGGAAATCTCTGCCAGCAATTGCTTCATCGTGCTCGGTATCGGCGACGGCCATACGCCGACCACCTGCATCATCGCCGGGCAGTACAAGGACAAGGGCCTTGAATTGTTTGCGACCTACAAGCACCACGGCTGGAACTTGCTGCTCAGCTCCACCTACGACAAGTCGACTGTCGCGCAATCCCAGAAGGCGGCTTACAAGCGCTCGCCCAACATTCCGGACCTGACCTACACCGGCGAAGTGAGCTACGACATCGTCAGCAAGGCCGAGCTCGGCCTGAGCTTCAACGGACAGTCGAGCATCCTGGGCGGCGACGGCGAGTACCCCGCCACGATGATCCTGGGCGCGTTCATCAAGTATCGGCCGATGGACAACCTGCAACTGGGGCTCGCGGTCTACAACCTGACCGATTCGTTCGCGGCGCCCGGTGGGGCGGGCCTCATCGGCGGCAGCAACAACACGCTGGTCAACGCCGGCGTGGCGCAAGGCCGGGCCATCAAGGGCTCGGTGAAGTTCAGCTTCTGAGCTGACCGCAAGTCCGGGCGAGTCACTCCCTATGCGCCCGGGCTGGTCGTTGAAGGGTGGGTGCCGCGGTCAATGCCGCTGCACCCACCCTTCCTATTTGCTAGGGTTGCGCCCACGATTCCAATGAACACTTCGCCATCCGATCGTGCCATCCGTTCCATCCTGATCGTGGGTGGAGGTTCGGCAGGCTGGATGACAGCGGCGGCGCTGAGCCAGACCTTGAGCCGGCGTTGCACCATCACGCTGATCGAGTCCGAGGAGATCGGCACCATCGGTGTTGGCGAAGCGACCATACCGACGATCAGGCTGTTCAACCAGACACTGGGCCTGGACGAAAACGACTTCCTCAGGGCGACCCAGGGCTCGTTCAAGCTCGGCATTCAGTTTGTCGATTGGGCGCGGGTCGGGCACAGTTACTTTCATCCCTTTGGCAGCTACGGGCGCCCCTTCGATACGGTGTCGGTACACCAGCACTGGCTGGCCACGCGCGCAGCCAGTGGCATTGGCCTCGACGACTTGTGCATGGCCTGGTCGGCCGCGGTGCGCGGCAGGTTTTCACCTCCGGTGGCTGATGCGCGCAGTGTGCTGTCCACGCACGACTACGCTTATCACTTCGATGCCGGGCTCTATGCGGCCTACCTGCGCAAATACTCCGAGGCGCGTGGCGTCTCTCGGCAGGAGGGCAAGGTCGCCTCGGTACAGCAGGATGGCGCCAGTGGATTCATCGAGAGCGTGACCATGACCGACGGCCGCGTGTTCGTCGCCGATCTGTTCATCGACTGCTCGGGTTTCCGCGGGCTGCTGATCGAAGGCGCGCTCAAGACCGGCTACGACGACTGGAGCCATTGGCTGCCCTGCGATCGCGCCGTGGCCGTGCCCTGCGCCTCTACGGCGCAACTCGCTCCCTACACGCGCTCCACCAAGCTCAGCGCCGGCTGGCAATGGCGCATTCCGCTGCAGCATCGCACCGGTAATGGCTACGTGTATTCATCGGCACACATCAGCGACGATGCGGCGGCCGCCACCTTGCTGGCCAACCTGGACGGCGAGGCCCTCGGCGACCCGCGCCCGCTGCGCTTCGTCACCGGACGACGCAGGAAGGCGTGGAACAGGAATGTGATCGCGGTCGGCCTCTCGAGCGGGTTCATGGAGCCACTGGAATCCACCAGCCTGCATCTGATCCAGGCCAACATCGCCAAGATCCTGGCCTTCTTTCCTGATCGCGATTTCAATCCGCTGGTGAGCGAGGAATTCAATCGCGTGGCCGCCAGCGAGACCGAGCGCATCCGTGATTTCCTGATCCTGCACTACTGCCTCACCTCGCGCGATGAGCCGCTGTGGCAGCACTGTGCGCATATGAGTATTCCCGAGACACTGCAATTCAAGATCGATCACTTTTGCAGCTACGGGCGACTGATCGCGCGCGAGATGGACCTGTTCGGGCCCACTTCATGGCTCGCGGTGCATGTTGGGCAATTCAACTGGCCGCACCGTGATGATCCGCTGGTCGGTTACCGCAATGTCGATAGCCAACTGTGGTTGCAGAAGTTGCGTGCGGCGATGCAGGCCGCCGCGGATAGCCTGCCCACCCATCGCGACTACATCCACCAGCACTGCCGGGCCAACCAGGGGGTTCAATGAGATTTCACACTACGCTCGGTGCGCTGGCCTTGCTGGTCAGCGCCGCGACTGTGCAGGCCGCCGGCCAGACGGTAATCGAACTGCCGCACGCCCGCTTCGCCACCGGCGATGACCCGGCGCGCGCGCGGCCCGACTTCGATGACAGCCAGTGGGCCGAACTCTCGACGTTGGCGAACTACGAAAAGCAGGGCTTCGCCGACTACGATGGGTATTCCTGGTATCGCATCCACGTGCGCATTCCATCCAGCCTGAAGGCCAGCGTGCGCTGGCCGCAGCGCCTGCACCTCTATCTCTCCAGCATCGACGATGTCGATGAGACTTACCTCAATGGCGTGAAGATCGGCCAGACGGGCCAGTTTCCGGATGATCCGCAGGGCTATGCGACCCGCTGGAACGCCTTGCGCGACTACTACGTGGATGTCGCCACCGGCCTGGTGCACTGGGATGCCGACAACGTGATCGCCGTGCGTGTCTATGACGGCTCGGGCGGCGGCGGTTTCTATCGTGACATGCCGACCCTCGGCATGGCCGAGATCGTCGACGGCCTGCAGCTCGATACCGCGCGCTCGCGCATCGAGTACCAGCCGGCGAGCTTGCGTGCGCAGCTGAAGTGGGTCAACACTTTCCCGGTCGCGCTGGTCGGGAAGATGGACTACGACGTGTACGATGCGGTCGCTGGCAAGGTGCAGCGCCATGTCAGCGCGCCCTTCAGTGTCGGCGCGAACGCCGAGGCCGAGCTCGCCGTCGAGGCGCCGCAACGTGCCGGCATCGAGCTGCGCTTTCACTTCACGGAGACCGGCACTGGCGCCGTTGCCGAGCGCGTCTACCACGCGCCCTATCTGCTGACGCCCGCCGAATCGCCGCGGCCACAAGTGAATGGTGCCCTGGTGCTGGGCGCGCGGCCCGGCTCGCCGGTCTATTACCGTATCGCCGCCACTGGCAAGGCGCCACTGAGCTATGCCGTGCATGGCTTGCCTGCAGGGCTCAGCCTCGATGCACGCGCCGGGGTCATCAGCGGCAAGGCGCCGGCAGCGGGCGAGTACCGACTCGGGCTCGAAGCACGCAATGCGCTCGGCAAGGCGCAGCGCACGCTGGTGCTGCGCGTGGGCGATCAGCTCGCGCTCACGCCGCCGATGGGCTGGAACAGCTGGAACGCCTACGGCCTCACGGTCGATGCCGACAAAGTCCGCGCCGTGGCCGATGCGATGATCGCTACGGGGCTCGCCGCGCACGGCTGGACCTACATCAACATCGACGATGGCTGGGAGTCCGCGGCGCGCGCCGCCGACGGCACGATCAGCAGCAACAGCAAATTCCGCGACATGCCAGGGCTCAGCAGCTATCTGCACGAGCGCGGCCTGCGCTTCGGCATCTATTCCTCTCCGGGGCCGCTGACCTGCGGGCGTTTCCTGGGTTCCATCGATCACGAGCGCCAGGACGCCGACACCTACGCGAAGTGGGGCATCGACTACCTGAAATACGACCTGTGCTCCTACGAGACCTTGATGTCGAAGCAGCCGACGCTCGCCGATCACCAGGCGCCTTACCGGGTGATGGGTGCGGCGCTGGCCGCGCAACCGCGCGACATCGTGTTCAGCCTCTGCCAGTACGGCAATGCCGAGGTCTGGAAGTGGGGCGGCGAGGTGCGTGGGAATCTCTGGCGCACCACCGGCGACATCGAGGACAGCTGGAGCGTCACCCGGGGGATCATGGATTCGCAGCACCTGTCATCGCCCTACGCGAGCCCTGGCCACTGGAACGATCCGGACATGCTGGTGGTGGGCGAGGTGGGTTGGGGCGGCGCGCTGCATCCCTCGCGCCTGACGCCCGACGAGCAGTACAGCCACATCAGTCTGTGGTCACTGCTGGCCGCGCCTTTGCTGCTGGGCAATGAACTGCGGCACCTCGATGCCTTCACGCGCAACCTGCTGGTGAACGACGAGGTCATCGCCATCGACCAGGATCCGCGCGGGCTCGCGGCGCGGCGCGCCTGGAACCAGGACAACTGGCAGATCTGGGTGCGCGAACTCGCCGACGGGCGACACGCCGTGGGCATCTTCAATTTCGGCGAGCAGTTGCGCACGCTCAAGGTCGCAGGCAGGGTGCCCGAGCTCGGCGCCGGCGCGCCGCTGCGCGATCTTTGGCGGCAACGCCAGCTGGCGCCGCTCACGGCGGCCTTCGAGGCGAAGGTGCCGGCCCACGGCGTGCTGCTGCTGGCCGTGGGGGAGGCCCGCAAATAGACTAAGCTCAACCCGATAACACAAGGGTGGGGGGATTCGCATGTCACGACAGTACATCCTGGGCCTGACGCTGCTGCTCGTGGCAGCGGGCGCAAGCGCGGGCGCACCTGCGAGCGTCGATCGTTACCGGCTCGATCACGATGGCCTGAAGCTGGAGATCAGCGCGCCGCGCGCCGACATCCTGCGCGTACGCGCCGGCCGGCAGGCGCTGGCGGAAGATGCCTCGTGGGCGGTGAGCGCGGATGTGCGGGGCAGGCTGCAGCCGCTGTCCGTCGCGGAGACGGGCACTACCACCGAGCTGCGCACCAGCGCGCTGGTGCTGAAGATCGACAAGGCCACGCTGCATCTGCGCATCGAAGACGTGCAGGGGAACGTCGTGCTCGAGGATGCACCGGGACGCGCTCTGGCATTCGAGCATGCGCCAGCCGCGGCCACAGCCGCGGCCGGTGCTGGCGTCATGAGTTCGCGCCTGCGAAAGCTCATGCCCGAAGATGCGCATTATTTCGGTCTCGGCGACAAGGCCGGCGCGCTCGATCGCCGTGGCGCGGCCTTCACGCTCTGGACCACCGACGCTTTTGGTTTCGGCGAATCCAGCGACCCCCTGTACAAATCAATACCCTTCGTGCTGGGCGTGCTCGAGAACGGCCGCAGCTTCGGCCTGTTCTTCGACAATACCTGGCGCAGCTTCTTCGATTTCGGCAAGAGCGAGCGCGAGGTGCTGAGTTTTGGCGCCGAAGGCGGCGGCGTCGACTACTACGTGATGGCCGGCAGTGGCCCGAAGCAGATCGTGCAGGCCTACGCCTACCTTACCGGCACCGCGGCGCTGGCGCCGCGCTGGGCGCTGGGCTTCCAGCAGTGCCGCTATTCCTATGAGACCGAGGCGCAGGCGCGCGCCGTGGCGGATCGCTTGCGTGCCGACCGGATTCCCGCCGACGTGCTGTATCTGGACATCGATTACCAGGATCGCAATCGCCCCTTCACGGTATCGGGCACGGCCTTTCCTGATCTGCCGCGTTTCGTCGCGGATCTCAAGGCCATGGACCTGCGCGTGATCCTGATCACCGATCTGCATATCGCCGCCGCCGCCAGCCAGAACTACAGCCCCTACGACAGCGGCACGAGTGCCGACGTGTTCCTGAAACGCGCCGACGGCTCGACCTATGTCGCCGATGTGTGGCCAGGCAAATCGGTGTTTCCGGATTTCAGCCGCGCACCCGCGCGGGACTGGTGGGGCGGGCTGTATCACGACTTCACGGCCATGGGTGTCGCGGGATTCTGGAACGACATGAACGAGCCGGCGATCTTCAACGTGCGCGAGAAGACCATGCCGCTCGATACCGTGCATCGCATCGACGAGCCTGGCTTCCAGCCACGCGCGGCCAGTCATGCCGAGATGCACAACGTATACGGCATGCTCAACTCGCGAGCCACCAACGAAGGCCTGCTGCGCCTGCAGCCGCAGCAGCGGCCTTTCGTGCTGACGCGCGCGAGTTATGCCGGCGGCCAGCGCTATGCCGCCACCTGGACCGGCGACAACACCTCGAGCTGGAATCACCTGCGCCTCTCGGTGTCGATGCTGAACAACCTGGGCTTGAGCGGCTTCGGTTACTCGGGCGATGACATCGGTGGCTTCGCCGGTGCCGGCCCGTCGGCGGATCTGCTGACGCGCTGGATCGAAGTGGGCGCCTTCAATCCGATCTTCCGCGACCACACGGCCAAGGGCAAACCGCAGCAGGAAGTGTGGGTCAACGGGCCCGAGCACGAAGCGATCCGCAAGCGCTACATCGAAGAGCGCTATCGGCTGCTGCCTTACATCTATGCCCTGGCTGAAGAGAACAGCCGCACCGGCATGCCGCTGATGCGCCCGGTGTTCCTGGAATTTCCGCAGCAGCTCGGCAAGGGCCAGAGCCTGGGCGGCAGCGCGGATCAGTTCATGCTCGGCCCCAACCTGCTGGTGGCGCCGCCGCCGGAGTGGGAATCGCCCTACGCCTACGACATCGTGCTGCCGGGCAAGGGCTGGTACGACTACTGGACGGGGCTGCGCCAGACCAGCGACACGCTGAAGGAGACCCCGCGACTCGAACGCCTGCCGGTGTTTGTGCGACCGGGCGCCATCGTGCCGCGCCAGGCGCTGACGCAGAGCACGGTGCAGACACCAGACGGGCCCCTGGAGCTCGCGATCTATCCGGGCCCCGATTGCGAGACGCAGCTCTATTTCGATGACGGGGTCAGCTTTGCGTATCGCAATGGTGCGTACCTGCGCCAGAGCGTGCGCTGCCACGACGATGCGCATGCCTTCAGCGTGGAGTTCGGTACGCGCGAGGGCCACTACCACGCCTGGTGGCACGAGCTCGAGCTGGCGATCCATGGTGTGAGCGCGCCGCCGCGCAGCGTGCACCTGGGCACGACCGAGGTGACTGGCAATTACGATGCGGCCAGCCAGACGCTGCGCATCAGGATTCCGGACCAGGCCGTGAGCTCGCGTCTCACCATCGACATGCCCTGACGACCGGCAGCGCGTGAACAGTCGCCTGGTCTTCTGGTCGATCACCTCGGCGCTGGCCGGGTTCCTGTTCGGCTTCGACACCGTGGTGATCTCCGGTGCGGAGCAGAAGATCCAGGCACTGTGGCATTTGAGTGCGCTCATGCATGGCATCGCGATCGGCTCGGCCCTCTACGGCACGGTGGTCGGGAGCCTGCTCGGCGGCTGGCCCACCGATCGCTTCGGACGCCGCAAGACACTGCTGCTGATCGGCGCGCTGTACCTCGTTGGCGCGGTGTGGTCGGCGCTGGCCGCCGATGTCCATTCCTTCATCGCGGCACGCGTGCTGGGTGGGCTGGGCATCGGCATCTCGACCATCGTGGCGCCGCTGTACATCTCCGAGATTGCGCCACCGCAGCGCCGCGGACTGCTGGCCGGCATGTTCCAGTTCAACATCGTGTTCGGCATCCTGGTGGCTTTCTTTTCGAACTACCTGCTGAAAGGCAGCGGCGAGAACGACTGGCGCTGGATGCTGGGCGTCGCGGCGATTCCCTCACTGATCTACGCGTTGCTCTGTTTCGGCCTGCCCGAGAGTCCGCGCTGGCTGATCAGTCGCAGGAACGATCTGGCCGGCGGCCGGCGCGTGCTGCAACTGATCCGGCCGGAAGCGAGCAGCAGCGAGATCGATGCCGAGGCCGCAGCTATTTCGCAAGCAGCCAGCGATCAGGTTTCGAGCGGGCACTTCTGGACCTGGAAGCTGCGGCTGCCGATCCTGCTCGCCTTCCTGATCGCTTTTTTCAACCAGCTCTCGGGCATCAACGCGATCCTGTACTTCGCGCCGCGCATCTTCGAGATGACGGGTCTCGCGGCCCGCGCCGCCTTCCTGCAGTCCATCGGCATCGGCGTGACCAACCTGATCTTCACTTTCGTCGGGCTGTGGCTGATCGACCGGGTCGGGCGCCGCACGCTGCTGTACATCGGCGCCTGCGGCTACATCGTCTCGCTGGGTCTGGTGTCCTGGGCCTTCTATTCAGGCCACTACAGCATCGTGCCGGCCTGCATCTTCGCCTTCATCGCCGCGCATGCGATCGGCCAGGGCGCGGTGATCTGGGTGTACATCTCAGAGATCTTTCCGAACCGCCATCGCGCCGAAGGGCAGGCACTCGGCAGCTTCACGCACTGGATTTTCGCCGCGCTGCTCACGAGCTTCTTCCCGCAGATGGTCAGCGCGTTTCCGCCTGGCGCTGTATTCGCCTTCTTCGCGGGCATGATGGTGCTGGAGCTGGTCTGGGTGAAGACCATGGTGATCGAAACCAAAGGCGAATCACTGGAGCGCATCCAGGAACGCCTGAAGGCCGCGTGAGCCGCGTACGCCCTGCTGTTGCGCGAGCTGGCCGGGTGCTCGCAACCTGCGTCGCGCTGCTCTCCGCAGGCGCCGTGGCGTATGCCGCAGCGCCTTACCAGGAACTGTATCGTCCGCAGCTGCACTTCACGCCGGCCACGCAGTGGATGAATGATCCGAACGGCATGGTCTATCTCGATGGCGAGTACCACCTGTTCTATCAATATCACCCGTACAGCAACCGCTGGGGACCGATGCACTGGGGTCACGCACTCAGCCGCGATCTGGTGCACTGGCAGCAGCTGCCCATCGCGCTCTACCCCGACCCGCACGGCGCGATCTTTTCAGGCAGCGCGGTGTTCGATCGCGACAATACTTCTGGCCTGGGCACCGCCACGCGACCGCCGCTGGTCGCGTTGTTTGCCTATCACGATCACGAACTCGAGCGGCAGGGCGCGATCGAGGTGGAATCGCAGGGCCTGGCCTACAGCCTTGACCGGGGGCGCAGCTGGGCCAAGTATCGCGGCAATCCGGTGCTCAGGAATCCCGGCATCCGCGACTTCCGCGATCCGAAAGTCTTCTGGTTCGCGCCGACACGTCGCTGGATCATGACGCTGGCAGCGAAGGATCAGGTGAGTTTTTATTCGTCGCGCAACCTGAAGGATTGGCGACACGAGAGTGATTTCGGGCGCGGCTGGGGCGCACACGGTGGCGTGTGGGAATGCCCGGACCTCATCGATATGCCGGTGGTCGATGAACGCGCGCATCGCTTCGTGCTGCTCAGCAGCGTGAATCCCGGGGCGCCCAACGGCGGCTCGGGCACGCAGTATTTCGTGGGCACATTCGATGGCCATCATTTCAAGCCTGACGACGATACGCAGCGCCTGGCTGCGCAGGCGCGCTGGCTGGACTACGGCAGCGATGACTACGCGGGCGTCACCTGGTCTGGCGTGCCTGCCAGCGACGGTCGAACCCTGATGCTCGGGTGGATGAGCAACTGGAACTATGCGCAGCAGGTGCCCACCGAACGCTGGCGCAGCGCGATGACCCTGCCGCGTGAGCTTACGCTGCACCGGGACGCGCGCGGCCTCGCGCTGCGTTCTGCCCCGGTTGCGGAGCTCAAGAGCCTGCGTGTGCGCAGTGTTGCGATTCCCGCCCGGCGTGTGGATGCCCCTGCCGAGCTCATCGACACCGCACTGGGCAGCGCCACGCTGCTCGAGCTCGAGGTCACGCTCGATCTGCACACTGCCACCAACGCCAGCCTGGCGTTTCGCAATGCGCAGGGCGAGCAGGCGGTGCTGCGTGTCAACCGCGCGCAGCAGCGCTATGAGTTCGATCGTTCAGCTTCCGGCGAGACGGGCTTCAATGCGTCCTTTTCAGGGCTGCAGACCGCGCCGCTGAGCGGCGATGCCAGGCTCGTCAGGCTGCGCGTCTTTGTGGATCACTCTTCAGTGGAGGTGTTCATCAATGACGGCGAGACCGTGCTGACCGCGTTGGTGTTTCCGCACGTTCCCTATCAGTCGGTGCTGTTGAGCGCCGACGCTGGCATCGAAGTGCAGGCCGGCGCGGTCCACGAACTCAAATCCATCTGGCTGCCCGATTGATCAATCGCTGGTCAGTGCTGCATTGCCCCAGGTGATCGCCACCGGTGCGACATCCGCGCCCTGCTGGCGCACGACCAGCTCGAGCACGCGCACGCCAGTGACATCGGCCGCCAGAGGGTGAGCGCCTTGCGCATAGCGCAGGTAGGGCGAGGCAGCCAGCAGGCGACCATCGCCATAGACCTCGAAACGCGCCTTCGCGGCCACGCCTTCGCTGCTGTCATCGATGCCGACATCCGCGCTGAAGTGCTTGAACTGCGCGTCGGCGCGCACCTCGAGTCGCGAGTTCGCGAGCGCACCGATGCCTGCAGGGTACGACTGGCGGGCCAGGCTCAGCGCCTGGTCGTAGGGGGTGGCATCGGCACGCGCGCCGCCCCAGCCGCCGTATACCTGCTGTGACCCGCGGCCCTCGGTCTTGCGATACCAGGTCTCGACCATGCGATGTACGCGCGGATCGGCGCGCAGTGCCACGATGCCGTCGGCCGCGACATGCAGGCGCGCTGGCATTTCAGAGAGGTAGGTGCCATTCGCCAATGCCGGCGTGCCGGTAACCTTGAGCATCAGCGTCTGGCGCGGCTGTACTTCGAAATCGCGTTCCCTGCTGAAGCTGCCCAGCGGCGCACGCGCCCACAGGTCACGCACGCTGATCGGCTGCGTCGCGTTCATCTTCAGGTGTTCGGCTGTCAGCGTGGCCGTGATCGGCGCCAGTCCGCGATTGAAGATGGCCACCGCCTTCTCGCCGCGCTTCGAGAGCTGCTTGACGATGATCTGCAGATCATCGCTCGAGAAAGCCAGCACGCCCTGGTTGCCCGCCGCATCCTGGTTGACGGCGATGATCTCCGGCGCGCCCAGCACCTCGAGCAGTTCGCGCGGCGCAGCGCGCAGGTCGTAGCCGATGATCAGCGGCGCATCTTCGATCGCCCAGAGCGCAAAATGACTGCGCGCCTCGGTCAGATGACTGGCATCGAAATCGCCATGCCCGATGAACAGCATGTCCGGATCATTCCAGTGGCCCGGCCCTGAATACAGCTCGCGCGTGACGGTGGTATCGAAGGTGTGCAGCATGCGCGTCCAGGTCGCGGCGATATCGAAGCTGGTGCGCCACAGATTCCCGTAGTCGCGTCCCCAGGCCCGCACATTGGCGGTGCCCCAGCTGCAGATCGAGAAGGTGAAATCCTGCTGCGGCCGCACGCGCATGATCGCGTCGCGCACCTTGCCGTACAGGCGCTGCACTTCCGGGATGTTGGTCATCGCCAGGTGCTCGTTGACGACGATGGCGGGGAATTCGTGATAGGTGCCGTTCGCGACGTACGGGTTGCGCGCCGCGGTGTAGCTGTCCAGGCCGCAGGCATCCACCTTGATGTAGTCGAAACCCCACTCGCCGAAGTACAGCTGCATATCCTGCGCGACATGACCCATGCTGCCGACTTCGCGCTCATCGACGCTGCCGACCGGCAGGTTCGGGTTGTCGATCGGCGTGACCTGCGAGCAGGCATTGTGGCCGACATCGGTATAGATGCCGGCCTTGAGCCCCATGCCGTGGATGCGATCGGTGAAGGGGCGGAAACTGCTGTTCGCTGATCCGTCCACCGCGGCACTGGGAAACAGGTTGGTGCGGATCATCATCCGGCCATCCGGTTGCCGGCGCTTCAACCACCAGCCGTCATCGATGTTGACGAACTGGTAACCCAGGTCGCGCAGCCCCGTGCTCACCAGCGCCTGCGCAGCGCCCAGCACCTTGGCCTCGTCGATGTCGGTGTAGTACGCGTTCCAGCTGTTCCAGCCCATCGGCGGCGTTTTCGCAGCGCCGAAATCCGGCACGGTCCACGCCGCGCGTGGCTTCAGGGGATCGGGCTTTGCGGCTCCAGCCGCCTGCGTGACGGCGGGCAGCAACGCGCACAGCACCAGCATCACAGTCCGGAACGAAAGTGTGTTCATCGATCCCCCGAAAATCGCCTGCCCAATCGCCTGCCCAGTCGCCAGTCAGCTGCGGAAACGCGCCGCCTCGTACGCGGGCACCGCGCCCGATTGCGAAGCGACGAAAGACGCGAGTCGCGCCGCGCGCGCCAGCGCTGTCGGTGCGGCGCTGCCGGCCAGCAGCTCGCACACCAGCATCGCCAGGAACGCATCGCCCGCGCCTACGGTGTCGGCCACTGTAGTCGGCAACGAACCCTGGGCATACCACTGACCGCGCCAGTGCAGGCGCGAGCCCGCGGCGCCCAGCGTCACGCACAGTGCCTGCACAGCGAAGCGCGAGCTGAGCGTGGTCCACAGACTCTCGGGGGTGGACGCACCGCCGAACCACTGCGCAAACAACCGGCATTCTTCTTCGTTGAGTTTCACCAGCCCCGCGCCGCGCAGTCCGGCCTCGCACAGCGAGCGCTCGATATGCGGGGCGCGCAGGTTCGG